>WBZT01000030.1_pt1 | contig 83701 bp, 64 predicted proteins | sample 5204241 | NCBI WGS metagenome assembly WBZT01 (sample SAMN12344358, study PRJNA552823) | activated sludge metagenome | biome: Activated sludge suspended growth; feature: Nitrification reactor; material: Wastewater; isolation source: activated sludge from nitrification reactor of wastewater...
CTTACTTAAAAATGTTCTTTCTATAATGTTCGGATTAGGTCTTAATTCCTTTAGAAGTAATGATGTCAGTTTGGTCCAATGGGCAGAAAACATGAAAGACCAACTTCTGAAAAAAATAGTAGATTTGTTGACCAATTAAATGACAATTATCTTTATTCAAATCAACAGAAAAAATGAAAATAAAATCGACCAACCGTTTGAGCTTTGATCTTTAACGCTATATTTTATTGTTAAAAGATTCTTTTCAATACAAATTTCCGGTATTTAGTTCTCCAAATATGGCCTTTAATCATTTTATTTATTTTTTATGTCCAACATATTAAAACTTATTTTCCTAGTTGTATCAATATTTAATACTTCCTATGCGCAGCTGGTTAATATAGAATCAATGCGAATGCATACTGATTCGGTACGATTTGCTAGTAAAAGTGATTTTAGCAGCTGGTATAGTAATAATAATGGATCGTATGTATTCGCCAATTCAATTTCAAGCACCAGTCAATTTAAAACCAGAAATCTAAAAAACATTTTTCTCATCTTAGGAAATATTAATTCTATCATTTCAAAGGAGACAAAGTATTTAAATTCCTGGCTAGCACATACCAGATATAATCATAAGTTTAACAAATGGTTTGGCGCTGAGCTTTTTTTCCAGTATGGTGGCAATGGAATTTTAGATGTAAATGAAAGAATGATTATTGGCGCTGGACCAAGATTTAAATTGATTGCACGCAAAAGAATGAATTTTTATCTTGGAGAATCCTTCATGCTGGACTTTGAAAGGAATACAGATCTCTCCAGATCATTTTACAATTTAAGAAACAACTTCTACATTTCAACAACCATAGATGTTATTAAGTCAAAGGTAGAGCTAATCAATACTTTTTATTGGCAGGCCGTATATACAAAAATTGGCGATTACAATGTTCTAAATCAATTAAAAATTAATTGCCCGATAACTAAAAAGTTTAATACGTTTATCTTGATGGATTATTTTTTAGATAAAATTACTCCTTTAGACCGAAGTCAATATTATTTTAACACCAAATTAGGGATAGGACTTAATCTTTAATTTGAATCAAGTAGAAATGATATTCAATATTACTTTTTGGTTTTATTAATCTACCTTAAAAAGTAGAGTTTATTCTATTTATTTTCGCTAGGATTTATTACTAGATCCTGAGTTTTAAAACGAATACATCAACAGGGCAGATTTATTCAAACGGATTTCTGAAATAAGGATTACTTAAATAGCTGGTATCCGTCAAGGTGTTCAAAAATGCGATAAGGGATTCCCGTTGATCCTCTGTAAGTTTAAATTTTTGTAGACGACCATCTGTTAATGGATGTTGACTTCCGTCGCCTTGACAGTCCCCAAAATTCACCATTCTCCCCTGTCTTTCATAATTTTTTAAAATATTTATCAGGCTCTCTTCACTACCATCGTGATAATAAGGTCCAGTCACAGCTATGTTTCGCAAACTTGGGATTCTGAATACTCCGTTATAATCTATATCGCCATCTTCCATTTGTAATCCACTATCGCTAATGGGATAAGATCCATTACAATTGTATAACCCAATATTCGCAAATTCTCCTCCTCTACTGGGTTCAAAAAAGTCCTTACCACCATGACAGGCAGAGCATTCAATGCTGTCTGAATTAAATAATCGCAATCCAATCCACTCTTTATCAGAAAGTAAAGTGCTATCGCGACTTTGTAAGAATTGATCGTAACGAGACTGGCGACTATTTAAACTATGAACATAACCCGCAATGGCATCAATAATCCCAGCAATCCTAATAGAAGAAAGATCTCTGCCAAATACATTTCTCAACATTTTTTTGTACTTTGAATCGCTTATTAATCTCTTAATAATTTCATCTTCATGATCTTTAATACCTAATTCAACTGGATGAGTTCCAAACATCGGAATTTCCATCTGTTGCTGAAGTGTTGTAATTTTTGAGTTTGCCCAGTTAAAACTTGTTCTGGCCCCAATATTTAAAAGTGAAGGCGCATTTCTTAATAATTTTTCTGCATGGCTATTAAGCGAAACTTTATATCCATCAGTAAATGCAAGAGATGGATCATGACAGGTTGAACAAGATAACTTTTTATCAATGGACAATCTTTTGTCAAAAAAAAGATAATGCCCCAACTCATTTTTAGCTTTCTTATTGATACTAACTATTTCTGATGATGCTACATTTAAATTTTTATTACTACATACTGAAAATATAAAGAGTAGTCCAATGAAGAAAAAAATACGAAATATCATACCGCTAATTTACATTCTGAATCATTAAACCAATCGATTAATTACTTTGTTTACACATAATGCCCTTAAATATTCCAAATTCCAGTTATGAAAGAATCGTCATTTTAGGCGCTGGTTTCGCAGGATATACGCTGGCAAGAAAACTCGCTGGAAAAAAATTTCAAATAGTTTTGGTTGACAGAAACAATTTTCATCAATTTCAACCATTATTCTATCAGGTAGGAATGTCCGGGCTGGAACCGAGCTCCATTTGCTTCCCACTACGAAGAAGCTTTCAAAGTAATCCTGATTTTTTTGTAAGAGTAACAGAAGTTAATTCCATTGATGTTCAGTCAAAAATGATTCATACTTCTTCCGGTGCAATTCGTTATGACAAACTTGTTCTGGCATTAGGAGCGAAAACAAATTATTTCGGTAACACCGACTTTGAAAAAAATTCTATTCCCCTAAAATCAGTTAGCGAGGCACTATATCTTAGAAATAAATTATTAAACGATCTTGAATCTGCTTTACTCCTCAAAGCGGATCAGGATATTTCTACATTTTTAGAAATAGTTATCGTTGGCGGTGGACCCACCGGCGTAGAACTTGCGGGTGCATTGGCAGAAATGAAAAACAATATTTTACCGAAAGATTATCCGGATCTTGATGCGACTAAGATGAATATTCACCTTATTCAACATGCTGAAAGATTACTTCCATCCATGTCGCTAAAATCTGCTCAAAAAGCTAAATCTTATTTAGAAAATATGGGTGTAAAAGTTCATTTGGGCGTGAAGGTTACTTCCATCAAAAATCAGTTGGTTCACCTAAATACCGGTCAAACCATAGCATCCAATAAAGTTATATGGGCTGCAGGAATTACGCCTGTCAGCATTCAAGGTCTGCCTGAACATGTTTATTCTCGGGATCATCGCATTCTGGTTAACTCCTACTTGAAGGTTTATGGCACAGAAGACATTTTTGCTATTGGAGATATTGCTGACCTGAATTCTGATGCTGATCATTCAAGTTTGCCACAAGTGGCACAGGTTGCCTTACAACAAGCATCATGGTTGTCAAAATTTCTTGTAAATCATGCACAACATCCTTTCCATTATCACGACAAAGGTCAAATGGCAACCATAGGGAGAAATAAAGCTGTAGTGGACATAGGAAAATTCCACTTCTCTGGTTTTTTTGCATGGATGGTCTGGCTATTCATTCATATCTATTATTTAATTGGAGTTCGCAATAAAATAATTGTGCTGCTTAACTGGATATGGGCTTATTTTTCTTATGACCAATCGCTCCGTTTGCTCATAAAACCATTTCGCGCCTACAATCTAAATTCCGATCAATCAAATCTTACATAAGGAAATATCCTGATCCAATTATTCAGGCTCTGGTCTTACCTTTGCGCCCTATATTTTATGAATCATTGTCTTTACAAAACCAACTACTGAATTTGTTTCAAGTCCTAAAGAAAACTTAAATCCATTTTATTTTAGTTAAATATATAAATCTATGAAAGGCATCATTTTAGCAGGCGGACAAGGGACCAGACTTTACCCGCTTACTTTGGCTATGAGTAAACAACTCATGCCCATTTATGACAAACCTATGATTTACTACCCGCTCTCAACCTTAATGCTTGCAGGAATCAGAGAGATTCTTATAATTTCGACTCCAAGAGATCTTCCTATGTTTGAACATTTGCTTGGCGACGGATCTCAGTTTGGTATCGAAATTCAATACAAAGAACAGCTCATACCGAATGGACTGGCGCAGGCCTTCGTTCTTGGAAAAGAGTTTGTTGGAAAAGACAAAGTTTGTCTTATTCTTGGAGACAATATCTTTTATGGACATAAATTACCTGAGCTTCTAAGGGATTCATCCAATCCAGATGGCGGTATTGTGTTTGCTTATCCTGTCTCTGATCCGGAACGATACGGTGTAGTAGAATTTGACGAAATGAATAATGCACTTTCCATTGAGGAAAAACCAAAAAATCCAAAATCCAATTTTGCAGTACCCGGAATATACTTTTACGATAATTCAGTTATTGAAATTGCTGAAAATCTTAAACCATCTCATCGGGGAGAATACGAAATTACCGACGTGAACCTTGAATATCTGAAACGCGGAAAACTTAAAGTTGGAGTCCTCGGTAGAGGTGTTGCCTGGTTGGATACGGGAACACACGAATCCTTAATGCAAGCATCCCAGTTTATTCAGGTTATTGAACAAAGACAAGGCCTCAAAATTGGTTGCCTGGAAGAAGTTGCCTATCTGATGAACTATATTGACAGAGCCGGATTAGAACGTGAAGCCGAGAAACTTAAAAAAAGCGATTATGGTGCTTATTTAGAGAAATTATTGCGTCTAACTAAATAGTGCAGCCTAAAATCTTTTTGATTTAAAAACAATTCTTTAGATCATACGTTTTTATTTCCACTTAAAACATTCATAAATATGTACCCAATTGATCTCGTAAGACCCATGTCTCAAGAACTAAATAATATTGGCTTTGAAAGTCTTACCCATCCGGACCAGGTGGTAGAAAAACTCGAAGCGACACAGGGAACCAGCTTACTTGTTGTAAACTCAGTTTGTGGTTGTGCAGCTGCCAATGCCCGACCTGCCGTCAGAATGGCTGTTCAAAATGCACTCAAACCAGAAAATTTATATACCGTCTTTGCCGGAGTGGATACGGCCGCAACAGCCAAAGCAAGAGAGTTTCTACTCCCTTATCCGCCATCTTCTCCATCTATTGCTTTGTTTAAAGACGGTCGCCTTGTACATTTTATCGAAAGACATCAGATCGAAGGACGTTCTGCACAAATGATTGCTGACAATCTTATTGGTGCCTTTAATACCTATTGCAACTAATTAAACATCATGCCCCTTAAATTTATTCTGTATTCTTTTTTGTGTTTATTCTGCTGTCAGAATGCTCACGCGATCAACGATTCTACCATCGTATTCAAACCTAGATATACAAAACAAGAATATAAAAAAGAAGTTAAAGACCTGAAAGAATTCGATAAAGTTTATAAGTCTTTTAAAAAAGCCGCCGAATCGACCAATATTGATCTAAAAAATTCTACACTGGAGTCCCTCAAAACTCAAATGAAAAAAGAATACGATGAACTTAATGCACGTATTACTTCCAGGGCAAAAAAATTTAGCCCAATGAAAAAACCATTGGACTCCATCGCTCAAAATGATCTCCCCAAAGGATATAATCCTACTATTAAAGGACAAATTCAAACGGTAGATAAAACGGCTTTGATAGATGGCAAATCTGAAACAGAAATTCTCATTCGTTATAGTAAAATCCTAAATAAAGAAAATAGGCTGATCAAACAATTATCTATGATGGAGGAGATCACTGAATCAACCCCCAATTCTAGTATTAGCGAAATTTTAAATAACGGAGCAGATTTTAAATCCTATTTGAAAGAAGAACTGAACTTGATGAATAAAGAAAAGGGTAAGCCCGGCAAAAAAAGTTCTAACTAATTTCTATTCAATACCTCTCTAGTAAATACAATAAAATCAGTTGAAGGAATACTTTCAACACCCAATTGCCGCATCATCGTAACCAATTGTCCTCTATGGTACGTTCCATGATTAAATAAGTGAATTAACATATCTTGGACACTGGATTGATGAGATACACCTAATCGTACATAGTGGAAATTTGCGGCCAATTGTTCCTCTGTAGCTTCATGAACATACTGTTTCCATCGATCAGAAACTTCTAATAATTCTTTAGCAAGTGATGCAAAATTTCCATCGTATTTTTTCTTAAAATCATAAATGGATGTTGGCTCTGCCAATCTAAGCCACCAGGCAGATTCTGCATCGTTTAAATGTTTAACGGTTTCAAATAAGGAGGAAAAACTACTTATTATTTTCTGATGTAAGCTGTCTTCCGGTAACAAAATTAATGCATCTGTAAATCGTTGATTAGCCCATTTATTAAAATCAGCTAAATGCTGTAAATATTCTTTCATTACTTAGGTTTAATTTATAATTTGTATCTGAACTTCTACACGATACTTAATTTGTAAGCTGTATTTTTCAACCAACAACATATTTTGCCTTCAATTAAACTATAAACTTATAATATTGTGAGATACCAGAATGTATTAAAATGTTAAACAAAAATAATAATTATTGACAATTTTCTAATAATAATCTCCTCATTTTAAATCAACTTAACTGCGTTAGGATGAATTGAGGTTGCCACCTGACAAGTTGTATTTTTTTAAATATTTATTTTATGACAATCCCAGTGTCCAACGCTCATATAACAGATATTTTCGATTCAATTTTTGCTTTTAAATCCATTAGAAATTCAGTTGTAAATCTATTAAAGAACTAATGAGTTATACTATAGCAGTTGTTACATATCCATTCCAAATTAATCTTTTACGCCCGGCAGGAGCCTGTTTATTTTGATCCAATATTCTTCAATTTTCATACAATTCAAATTATACATATTTCCTTATAAAGCTTATACTTCTCATGCTGATAACATGTAGAAGTGGTCTAATATGATTTCTGGTTACCGTTTTATCTTTAAACTAAAAATGATTTGAATTTAAAAAATAATATGATAGCTAAGCTCTAGTTTATTCACTCTATGCTATTTCTCTTTATCTTTGAATCTTAACTCATGGTTATGCAATTTTACCAAAAATTTTTATTTAGTTCAGGTACTGGAAAATGTATCATACTATTAATTTTTTATTGTTTAGTAAATCATGCTTGTAATCCCATTGACAAAGGCAACGAATTCGTATTGAGAATACGAATTCCAGACGAACCGGATTGCTTACATCCTGTAGTTTCTCAATCCGGGATTGCAACGCAGATTGAACAACTTATAATGCCTCCCCTGTTTGAATATTCATTAGACAAATTGGAATTTTCACCTCTCCTTATCGACTCCTTAACAAATCCGGAATCGGTAAATGATTCTACCATAAGTTATACCTATCACATTCATGCTTCAACATCCTGGGATGATGGCATTCCATTAACAGCAGATGATATCATTTACACCATAAAATCATCTTTGAATCCATTAATTAAAAATAAAACATATGCTGGTTTTTTTAAAAACATTCGTGATGTTAAGGTGATGGGATCGGACCATAAGACAATTCGTTTCGAGATCAATAAAAATTATATGCTTGGACTTGAAATGAGCGGAAACTATTGTATCTATCCTGAACATATTTATGACCCAAATCACATTATGAGCCAATTTTCTCTGCAGGATTTGTTGACTTTAGATTCTGCTTCCTGGGGAGAGGGACAATGGTCTTCTCTTAAAAATTATGCAGAACTTTATCAGAGTCAGGCTTATTGCAAAGAAAAAATAGTGGGATGTGGTCCCTATAAAATTGCATCCTGGCAAAGTGGTCAAAAAATTACTTTGGAGAAAAAAAAGAACTGGTGGGGTGATAGTTTGATATCCAAATATCCATTGTTGAGTTGCTACCCAGATCGAATCGAATATTGGATTTTGCCCGAAGAAGCAACAGCAGTCCTTGAATTGCAAAATAACCATATAGATCTCGCAAGCGACCTTTCTCCCCAAGTATTTGAAAATTTAAGAGAAAAGGAAAAACAACATCTGAACTTTGCAACACCCACTTTAATGCAATACATGTATATTGAATTCAATCACCGTAACCTTGCACTGCAAATTAAAAGTGTTAGACAGGCAATGTCTCAATTATTCAACACGGATCAATTTATTAAAGATCAGTTTAATGGACTGGCGATTCGTGCAAACAGTCCTGTTCATCCTTCTAAATCATTTTACAATAAAGACATTACTGCGTATCCTTATAATCCTTCTGCTGCCATTCAATTATTGAAATCAGATAATTGGATGGATTCGAACAATGATGGCTCATTAGATAAATTAATCAATGGCAAAAAAATAGAATTGAATTTCCGATTTTATATCACCAACAAAGAATTATCAAAAAAAATTGGCTTACTATTTCAGGAAGAATGCAAAAAAGCTGGTATCAAAATTGACCTTATTCCCAAAGAATCCGTTGCATTTCTTAAAGATCTGAATGAATTGAATTTTGATTTGGCATTAATGGCTCAAAGGCAACAACCCTCTTTATGGGATCCATACCAATCTTTTCATTCTTCCAATGCTAAACCCGGAGGATTCAATAAATCAGGTTATGCTAATCCAACAGCAGATAGCCTGATCATGCACATTCGCAACACTTCTTCGAATATTGATCGAACCCATTCATATTTAGAGTTACAAAAGTTGTTACATGACGATGTTGTGCAATTATTTTTATTTATCCCAAAAGAAAGAATAGCTTACAACAACAGATTAATAATCGAGACCGGAAGCAGAAGACCTGGATACTATGAAGGACTAATTAATCGTAAATGATTTTTTTACGACATCTTATTTTGAAATTGATTACAGTCGTTTTGATGCTAATGATAATATCATTATGCGGACATTGGCTTATGCAACAAATTCCTGGTTCTACCTCCGATTTAAATAATTTCGAATCGGATAATTTTTCCAATCAAAATGAGCATGCTGAAGTTCAACCAACAATTCCACTCTTTTATTGGAGCTTCATTCCTAAATTTTCCAAAGAAGAACTTAGCGCTCCTGATAAAATCCCTTTTAGTAAGAAATGGCCGGATTGGCGTTGGAATGGAAAGCAAAATATATATCATCAATGGTTGTTTCATTCTTCCATCTCAATGCGCGATTCCAGACCTGTTTATTTGAAAATTAGCGACGCCATATCTTGGACCTTAATGCTACAACTTCCAGCCGTTTTGTTGATTCTTTTTCTTGGTTTTTGGTTGGCAGAGTGGTCAGTTAGAACTGCTAATAAAAGGCTCTCTAATGCTCTAACGATTATCCTTACTGCATTTCATTCAATTCCATCTTTCTGGCTTGCAAGCATGCTGCTAATTTTATTTTCTGGCAAAGGGTTTTTAAATATTCTACCATCATCCTTTATTAGTTCGGAAAACAGTAAGCTATTTGAATTCTGGACTTATAAATCCTATTATCTTATCTTGCCCCTGATTGCTATAGTCTTGCCGTCACTATCAGTCGTCTATAATTTAATTCGAAATAACATTATAACGAATATGCAGTTACCGTTCTGGAGGAGACTGATGAGTATTGGCATACCGGTTAAAGATGCCATCAAGCAGGAGATCAGACCCCTATCTACCATTCCGATACTAGCTTGGATAGCTTCTGCAATTCCCCTGCTAATTAGTGGATCAATAATTATTGAAAATATATTTAGTATTCCTGGAACCGGACGCTTACTATTGCAATCTATTTCCTACCGGGACTGGCCTGTAGTTCATGGCTTAATGATGACCGCATCGCTATTGACCATTCTTGGCATACAGCTTGCTAATTATATACAATCCCGTGTGGATCCAAGGATTGGAATGAATTAAATTATACCTCTAACTTTTTTTCTTCTTCGGTTGGCTTCTCATCGGATACATGTTGTCCATTAAACGGTATTGGTTCGGCATGTTTATCCTTGTGAAATGGAGAAGGACCAATTAATCGCTCTACATCTGATTTTAGAAGGAGTTCTGTCTTTAATAATTCTCCAGCCAAAATATCCAATTCGTGCCTTTTCTCGCTCAACAATTGTTGTGCCCTCGAATATTGCTCGTCAATTAACTTGCGCACTTCTTCATCCATCATCTTGGCAGTCTCTTCACTGAATGGTCGGGTAAAATTTTCTTGAGCCATACCATAAAATGAAACATTTCCAACATTTTTATTCATACCAAAGGTTGAAACCATACTATAAGCAATTTTGGTTACTTGATCTAAATCTGATTGAGCTCCAGTAGAAATTTTATCAAATACAATTTTTTCAGATGCCCGACCGCCCATAGTCATACAAATTCGGTCCAGCAAAGCCTCCGTCCGGGTAATGTATTCCTCTTTAGGCAAATATTGGGCGTACCCAAGAGTTCCAATACCTCTGGGTACAATGGTTACTTTTACTAATGGGGAAGCATGTTTTAAATACCATCCACATATGGCGTGTCCGGCTTCATGGTAGGCTATGATTTCTTTTTCTTCTGGAGCAATAATTTTGTTCTTCTTTTCAAGTCCTCCAATCACGCGATCCAAAGCAAAATTGAAATCATCAATATCAATTTCTTTCTTATTTCTCCTTGCTGCTACCAAAGCAGCCTCGTTACAAACATTTGCAATATCCGCACCGGCAAATCCCGGTGTCATCTCTGATAATTCTTTTGGCGTAACGGATGGCGACAGCTTTAATTTTTTCAAATGAACCTTAAAAATTTGTTCCCTTCCAACCAAATCTGGAGGATCAATGGAAATTTGTCGATCAAATCTTCCCGGTCTCAATAAGGCATTATCTAGTATATCCGGTCGATTTGTCGCCGCCATAAGAATGACTCCTTTGTCACTGGAAAACCCATCCATTTCAACTAAAAGTTGGTTCAAGGTATTTTCCCTTTCATCGTTTCCTCCCTGAACAAGACTCTTTCCTCTTGCTCTACCAACCGCATCAATTTCATCAATAAATACGATGCAAGGTGCCTTTTCTCTGGCCTGCCTAAACAAATCTCTAACCCTGGAAGCCCCGACTCCAACAAACATTTCAACGAAATCTGATCCGGAAATAGTAAAAAATGGTACTCCTGCTTCTCCGGCTACCGCTTTTGCCAATAAGGTTTTTCCGGTGCCCGGAGGTCCTACCAACAACACACCTTTTGGAATCTTACCGCCCAGAGATGTATATTTTTTTGGGTTTTTTAGAAAATCTACCACTTCCATAACTTCCTCCTTTGCTTCTTCTAGTCCGGCAACATCCGCAAAAGTTATATGGGTATTTTGATCTTTTTCAAAAAGCATCGCTTTGGATTTTCCAATATTGAAAATCTGAGCACCTGGACCGGAATTACCACCACCCATTTTGCGCATGATATACATCCATACTATAACTATCAAAACCAAGGGCAGTACAAATCCTATAATGGTATTCATCCAATTCTGCTTCTCCTGATATACAACGTCAACCTTTGATGGTATACGCTCATTCATTTTATCGACCTTTTCCGCAAAATTTTCAGCAGGGCCTATATTAAATGAGTAGGCCGGCTTTTTAATGAGCCCAGGACGTTCCGCATCCTTGTATTCTTCTTTTGAAAAAGCCGCGTCCTTAAGATAAATATTGGCTATTTTATTATTCGTCACTTCAACTTTTTCAATGTCTCCGCTTGCAGCCATAGCTTCAAATTTATTAAAGCTTATGGGAAGCTGAGCTGGATTGACCATAAAGAACAAATTGACTCCAATAAAAGTCAAAAACAAAATTCCATATATCCAATAACTGTTGAAACCGCCTGAACCGTTCGGCTTAGGTGGCTTATTATTATTACTTTTATTTTCTGGTGTATCCATTTCTAATACTCGGATTAAATTAATTTTAAAAAACTATAACGATTCAAACCTCTAAAAAGTTGGGAAAATCAGTTTAGATATTTTGATATTCAATAATCTTTCCATCACTCCAAAGGTTCTCTAAATCATAATATTGTCTGGTAGCCTTGTCAAAAACATGAACTATTATATCAAAAAAATCAACCAAAACCCACTTGGCGCCAAACTGGCCTTCTATGTGATTTGCTTTATATTCTGTCTCACTCTTAACACGCCTTGCCACATTGTTTGCAATGGATTTTATTTGGGTTGAACTTTCGCCTTCACATAAGACAAAATACTTAGCAGGTGCTTCAGCTATGTTCCGCATATCGATTTGCACGATATGTTTACCTTTGATATCCTGAATACTGTCAATAATTATTGCAAGAAGAGCATCTTCTTTAGTAAGAGCTCCCTTGACTGAAGCAGTTGTTTTAACCAATAGTGAAAGGTTTTATTATGGATGATATTTATACTAGCAAAATAACAAAATAATTGGAATACCCAAAATTAAATTTTAATCATATTCATCTCGAATCAATAGATTCAACGAATAAATTCCTCATCAATTATGTCTCAAAAATCAGTCCAACGGATGGATTTTGTGTTTTTTCAGACTTTCAGACAGATGGTAGAGGACAATATGGCAGACACTGGTCAAGTGAAAATAAATCCAATCTTTTGGTAAGTTTCGCCTTTCAAACAGATTGGCTCCCGGAAAGTGACATCTTTTTTTTGCATCAAATGAGCTCCCTTAGTCTTATCCATGTCCTCCAAAAATATCTTCCAAACTATCATTTTCAGATTAAATGGCCCAACGACATTTTGTTTCATGGTCAGAAGATTGCCGGAATTTTAATTCAAAACATTTACAGAGGTCAAAAATTATTATGGAGCATTATTGGTATTGGATTGAATTTAAATCAAACCCATTTTGAATCCAATCTGAACGCAACTTCTATGTCGATCATTTTAGGTCATGATATCAACAGATTAGAAATATTACAACAAGTGCATGATGAAATCTTGAAACTATTCCTATTCAGAAAAAATGATCAAAACTTTGATTTACTGGAAGAGTACAATATGGAATTATTTGGCTTGAATACATTTGCTCATTATGAACTTAACGACGGAACCAAACTACTTGGAAAATTAATTGCCGTCGACGAATTAGGTAGAATAAATGTTGAAATTGACAATCAAATAAAAAGATTTGAGTGGTCTGAAATTAGAATTCTAAGAAGCTAAATTTCGTATTTACAAAGAGCGTCAGTATACCATATTTTATCCAAAGAAACTTTTAATTATATTTGCTAAAATTTTAAGAATGAAAATTAATTGGTCGATTATTTTTAGCTTATGCTTTTTCTTATTCATTCAGTGTAAGAAAACCAATAAAGAAAGCATAGAATTACCTCCCGTAGCTAATCAAAACTATGGAACCTTGTTCAAAGTTGTTCATGAACAGAGTATCATCTACTGGATAGGATCATCTACAATTTCAAATCACAATGGCACTTTAAAACTTAAAGGTGGAAAAATGGAAATTGATAGCTATGGGCAAATGAAGAGCGGAAACTTCACCATAGATATGAATAGCCTCGAAAACTTAGATATTACTAATTCTTCAGACAAAAAAGATCTGGAAAATCATCTCAAATCCGGAGAATTTTTTGCAACAGATACCTTTCCTGAAGCGGAATTCTATGTTACAAAAGTAAGTCCAATTGGAGATAGCTTAACCAACAATATTATCGAAGGTAATCTAACTTTAAGAGGAATTGAATTACCTATTGAAATGCGCGCTAAAATAATCGTCTCCGGTAATACAGCCATTATTACTGTACCTGAATATATTCTCGACAGAACTAAATGGGGAATAAACTATCATTCCTCCAAAATTAAGGATATGTTAAAAGACAAACTAATCAGTGATGACATTAAAATAAGTATGAAAATTCTTGCTGTGAAAATGTAACACAAATGTCTGGAATCTTCACATGATCTTTAGTTCATTCAATGACTCTTATTTGATGAATGCTTCTATCAGAATTTTAATTCTGACTTGGAAAAATTTCTTCCACAACCTGCAAGATGGTTCTGATGGCAACAAATCTACCCGCATATCGTTCCATGTGCTCCTTTTGTAAAGCAGGAGCAAAATGAATCATATATTTCTGAAGCAATTCTTCAGTAAAGCATTCATATTGAATAGCATAGCTTGCACCATCTGATTCCTGAATATCCAGTTTTGATATCCTGCATTTGTTAAAAATTCCCGTACTTAATACTTTCGGAATATGATTTTTACGCATCCAATCTAACCATTCATCTTTCACATCCAAATCTACTTTAACCGTCACATTGTATATTATCATTCTGATATTTTTTTTAAAACCGAGAATTGTCACTAAGCATCAGCTTAATGACAACAGCCTTTGAAATTCAGGGGCGTCCGAGGAAATCCCGCAGCATTAAGTTTTACTTTTTTCATAACAAGTTGTGTAAAAAAGTGTTGATTTTCACTGGCGATTGTCATAAGGAATTATTCAAGCTTTGTAACTTGGAAACGCTGCTCCTAATCACAATTTTGGGATAAATTCTTTCCAGATGCTTTCATACCTGATTGAAAAAGCTCATTTGGCATTTCACTTCTTTCAGTTTAAAATGCATTAGTAAACAATTTAATATCTTTGTAGTTGCCAATCCAAAATAATGAGCTCATTCTGTCACCTTCATTGCCATACTCAATATTCTTTACTCGACGGAGCAACGGATATTCCACTTTTAATGAAAAAGGCTAAGGCAGATAATATGAAAGCCGTTGCTATGACAGATCACGGCAATATGTTTGGCGCTTTTACATTTGTCAAAGAAGCAAAAAAAAATGGTATAAAACCAATTCTAGGATGTGAGTTTTATTTGGTAAAAGATCGAAGAAAACAAAGCTTCCTTAAGTCAGCAGGTGAATCCGATCATCGCTTCCATCAATTACTCCTGGCTAAAAATCAAATTGGATACCAAAATCTCTCTAAATTATGTTCCCTGGGTTACATTGAAGGCCTCTATGGCAAATTTCCTCGTATCGATAAAGAATTGATTCTTAGGCATTGCGAAGGTCTTATTGCAACAAGTTGCTGCATTGGTGCAGAAATTCCTCAAGCGCTTCTTAAGGGACAAGACCAGGAAGCTGAAGAATTATTAAAGTGGTGGCTTGAAATTTTTGGAGATGATTTTTACGTTGAGGTGCAAAGACAAAAAGGTAATGAAAACTTAGATAATACCGGTGTAAGTCTGGAAATAGTTAACCAAAAACTTCTACTTCTGGCTAAAAAATACAAGGTCAAAGTAATTGCAACCAATGATGTTCACTACCTGGATCAAGAAGATTCTGTGCCACATGATATCCTCCTATGTGTAAACACAGCTTCCAATGAAGATGAAACGGATAGGTTTAAATTTCCAAGCAATGATTATTATTTTAAAACTCAGGCAGAGATCGCTAAGATCTTTGAAGATATACCTTTCGTACTTGAAAATACTTTGGAGATTGAAGATAAGTGTTTTACACCCAATATGGAACGCGATATATTGCTTCCCAGCTTTCCCATTCCAAAAGAATTTAAAGATGAATCAGCTTACTTAAGGCATCTTGTATATGAAGGCGCGAGTTGGCGATATCCTTCCATTTCTGATGAAATACGATCCCGTCTTGATTTCGAACTGGAAGTCATTGAAAAAATGAAGTTTCAGGGTTACTTTTTAATTGTTCAGGATTTCATTAAAGAAGCCAGGTCACGCGGTGTAAGTGTTGGGCCAGGTAGAGGTTCTGCAGCTGGCTCAGCGGTTGCCTATTGTCTTACCATAACAGATATTGATCCCATTCGATATAACCTGCTTTTTGAACGATTTCTAAACCCGGAGAGAATATCAATGCCGGATATTGATATAGATTTTGATGATAAGGGTCGGGAAAAAGTTCTAGACTATGTCGTTCAGAAATATGGACATAATCAGGTAGCTCAAATTGTTACATTTGGAACGATGGCCGCCAAATCATCCATTCGGGATGTCGCCAGAGTTAAAAAACTTGAATTAGCTTCAGCAGACCGACTGGCCAAACTGGTTCCCTCCCGTCCTGGTATTTATTTAAAAAAACTTCTTGATCAATCGGAAGAAATTTCATCAGAGCTTAATCCTGAAGAAAAATCAAAGGTGTTGGAGTTAAGAAATATTGCACAGGGCAATAATTTGGAAGCAGAAGTTCTTAGAACAGCTGTTAAATTAGAAGGGTCAGTACGCAGTACCGGTGTACATGCTGCAGGCGTAATTATTGCACCGGAGGAAATAATGAATTTTATACCGGTTTGTACCGCCAAAGACACAAATCTTTGGGTAACCCAGGTTGAAGGAAGTGTTATAGAAGCTACAGGTCTTCTAAAAATGGACTTTTTGGGTCTGACCACCCTCAGTATCATTGACGAAACCATTCGACACATCCGCAAGAAAAATGGTCCAGACTTTCAATTCGATTTAAAATCCATTCCGCTAGATGACAAAGAAACCTTAAAATTATTTGAAAACGGAAATACCACTGGCCTCTTTCAATTTGAATCCGATGGTATGAGAGGTCATCTTAAAAATCTTAAGCCTACAGATATTGAAGATATCATTGCAATGAACGCTTTGTTCAGACCTGGTCCAATGGACTATATTGACGAATTTATTGCCAGAAAACATGGTCGTGTAGAAGTCGTTTATCCTCATGAATGGTTGATAGATTTACTTAAGCCAACGTATGGTATTATGGTCTATCAGGAACAAATTATGCAGGCTGCACAAATTATGGCTGATTACTCCTTAGGCGAAGCGGACATTCTTCGAAGAATTATGGGTAAGAAGAAAAAAGAAGAGATGGATGAACAAAAAAAACTCTTCGTAGCCAGAACCATGTCCAAAGGCTTGACAGAAGAAAAAGCCCAGGAAATCTTTGATATCATGGCCAAATTTGCCCGATATGGCTTTAACCGCTCTCATGCCGCAGCTTATTCGGTTCTGGCCTTCCAAACCGGTTGGTTCAAAACACATTATCCTGCAGAATTCATGGCTGCTGTTTTGACGGCCAATAAAAATAAAATTGAAGACCTTAGGCAATATCTCAATGAATGTAATTACATGAAGTTGAAAGTACTTGGCCCGGATATTAATGAAAGTGAACTTGATTTTACTGTAAATTCAAAAAATCAAATCCGTTTCGGCTTATCTGCGCTCAAGGGAATTGGAGAAGGTCCTGTCGAAGAAATTTTATTGGAACGAAAAAAAGGTCCGTTTCTCGACTTTACCGACATGATCAAAAGAATTAGTTCGAAATCGTTAAACAAAAAAGTAATTGAAAGTCTCGTTTACGGTGGCGCTTTAGATAGTTTTAGCAATATGCATAGAGCACAATATTTTGCTCCTTTTGAAAAATACGACAGCTATCTCGAATTCATGATCAGATGGGGTCAACAATATCAGCAATCAATAGCCAATACTACCGTATCCTTGTTTGGAGAAATCAATTCAGAGGAAATTAAAGCGCCCACACCTCCAATTGTTAATCCTTGGGATAGTCTGACCAGACTTAATCATGAAGTTGAAATAGCAGGAATTTATCTTAGCTCTCACCCATTGGACGATTATAAAAGAGAGGTGAAATATGCAGCAAGTTGCACCATTGATGAATTATCACGTTATCGCGAGGAAAATTTACAAGGAATAAAAATTAGACTTTGTGGAATAATTTCTGAAGTTCAACATAAGACCAACCAAAAAGGTGAGGGATTTGCCGTAATGACCCTACAGGATTATCAGGGTAGTATTATATTGAGAGTTTACAAAGAAACCTATAAAAACTTTAAGAACTTGCTGGAACTTGGCACAACTATTCTGGTAGAAGGTACTTATGAAAAAGATAATTGGAAACAAAATGATAACGATTGGATCCTTAAAGTTCAGAACATTGTATTGTTGTCTTCTGCACTGGATTACATCTGCAAAAAATTAACCGTCTATGTCAACTTGCAAAATATCAGTAAAGAAACCATAGCTAGTCTGGATGAAACCTGCCGTCGTCATAAGGGACAAATTTTACCAAAAATTGTTATTCTTGACACACAACAAGATGTAAAGTTGGAGTTCTTGGCTGTAAAGAAAAAATTAAGCGTCAACAATGAATTACTCTCAGAAATAGAGGATCTTGGTTTTTACTATAAACTTAATTAGTTGAATTCTTCAAGACGGTTATGTTGATTAGAAATTCAATGGTCATTTATTTATTTGCTTTCGGTCTGTTCTTATGCCTTATCAGTCCTTACCTCCTGTCTGAAGGGATGTTTGTAGATGGTACCATATATGCTACCATCAGTAGAAATCTTTCTCAAGGCATTGGTTCCTTATGGCAACCTTATTTTACTGCTACCCGATATCCTTCCTTTCATGAACATCCTCCTTTGTTTTTTTGGATGGAAGGAATTTTTTTTAAATTATTTGGTAATGCTTTATGGATCGAAAAAATATTTTCATTCAGCACCATTCTCATTCAATGTCTTATCCTCCGACTGACATGGAAGCAAATAACTACTTCAAAAAATCATTGGATTCCAGTTGTCTTATGGCTGGCTTTTCCAATTATTCAATGGACTGCAACAAATAACATGTTGGAAAATGTATTAATGATTTTTTGTGGCCTTTCTGCCTATTTCTTTTTAATGGCACAAAACAAATATAAAGTCTGGTTGCTCATCCTTTCAGGAATTCTCATTGCTTTGGGATTTCTTGTAAAAGGACCGGTGGCGCTATTTCCAATAATATTTCCATTCGTCCATCTCTTCTTTCAGAAAAGGAATTTTTCGTTCCAAAATTTATTTGAAAATTTAATTCCATTCATTAGCGCATTAGTTTTTATAATGTTAGTTTATTTTAGTTCAGAGGAAGTAAAATTCAACCTGGATAACTATTTTAACAGACAGGTAATTCGAAGCTTAACCAGTATTAAAACTGTTGATTCGCGTTTTAAAATAGTTTTTTATTTATTTTCAGAGCTTATCATCCCTTTAGCGCTTATACTTATTATTCTGGTGATTCAAAAATTTACCCGATCTGGATTTAATCATAACAAAGCGTTTATTTTCACTTTTTTATTTACTGGTTTATGCGCTGTATTACCCATGATTGTTTCTCTTAAGCAAAGCAGATTTTATATAATTCCTTCCCTGTCTTTTTTTGTAATAGCTTTTGCATTAATTATTGATAACTTAATAAAGTGGCCTATTAAAGGGCGTTTGCTTCAATACCGAAATCATTTTAGTCTGCTTTCTATTTTTATTTTCTCCTCTGGAATTTTTTCCATCCTGTTCCACTACAATACCATCGGAAGAGATAAACAAATGATTCGAGACTTACACAAATCCGAATTATTTCTTGATAAAAATACCATCATACACACTTGTACAGAATTGAAAAATAATTTCGGCCTGGAAGCCTATTATGCAAGATATTTAAATGTTAGTTTTGATGATCAACAAACTCGAAGATTTGAATTGTTTTCAACAAACTGCAGCACTTCGCGTCCAAAAGATTCTCTTCTGACTCCTGAAAACAAAGAATTTTACTTATTTATGCATATTCCACTGGAGAAATAATCAAAACTTTTTCCAATAGCTGCATTTCCATGATCTTTGATTCATTAGAATATAATTCTTATCTATGATCTACAACAAACTTCTTTCAATTTTCTACTACTAACCATATTGCAAAGGGTATTAACTATATTTGCAGCTTAGCTACTTAAATAATGGAGAAAATAAAACTAGGTATAACATCAGGAGACATTAACAGCATTAGTCTTGAGGTAATACTGAAATCATTGAATAATGAATATTTATTTCAAAGCGTAATTCCGGTAATTTATGGAAACATAAAGGTTACATCGTACCATAAAAACATTGTAAACCTTGGAAACATGTCTATTTATGTTTTAAATCAAGGAGAAAAACCTAAAAACAATCGAATAAATCTGGTTAATTGCTGGAATGATAATGTAAATATTAATCTTGGTAAAGCCTCTGCTGAAGGCGGTAAATTAGCCATGCTATCGCTCGATTATGCATTAGAGGATCTAAAGAATAATGAAATAGATGCTTTGGTTACCGGCCCAATTCATAAACATTCTATGAAAATGGCTGGTTTTGAACATCTTGGACATACCCATTTCTTAAAAGAAAAAAGTGGGGTAAAGGATTGTCTGATGATGATGGTCAGTGATAAAGTGCGAATTGGTCTGGCAACCGATCATATTCCTTTGAATCAGGTTTCGAGCTGCATAACTAAAGAACTTCTTATGAGTAAAATCAGAATTATGGAAGACGCTCTAATGAAGGATTTTGGTATTGAAAAACCCAATATTGCGATACTTGGTCTGAATCCACATGCCGGTGAAGAAGGAATGCTTGGTAATGAAGAAGAGCTAATCATCCGACCAGCCATTATTGAGTGTAAGAAAGCTGGAAGCTTTGTGAGTGGCCCTTACGCTGCTGATGGGTTTTTTGGCTCAGGCTTATATTCAAAGTTCGATGGTATACTTGCAATGTATCACGATCAGGGACTTACACCTTTTAAAACCATTAGTTTTAGTCAGGGCGTAAATTACACTGCTGGTCTGCCATTTGTCAGAACATCACCGGATCACGGAACAGCGTTTGATATTGCGGGTCAAAACCTTGCAGACCATAGTTCTATGTTACACGCTATATATGCCGCCAAAGACATCTGCATGAGAAGAAAAAATTATCTGGATGATCGAAGAGACGTATTAAAGAAAAAACCAAAGCTGTCAGAAGAATTGAGCGAGTAGGTTATTTTCACTCTATTATCATTCGTCTCGGTATGAGATTGGTTTACTTCGACCCCGACAACCTTGGCAGGGCAAAGATAGAACAAATTTATATATAAATATTACTAATTTGTCAATTGTTAACAGTCTTTAAGGCTGTTACATAGGTCCTTTTTTTCCGAAAAGAACTCTTTGACTTGACAAGTTCTTTTTTAACCATAATTATTTCTGGAGATTTAATGGTTGTCTCCTTCAATGCTATAATAATCTTAGAAGGCTGCTCTGGAAGCTTTTCAAGTTTGGCATAAGGGTAAAAATCCAATTCGGGCTTTTCCTCATTTTCAATCTTATCAAGGTTGAATAATTCTAGCCTTTCAATGGATTCAATAAGTTTATCTGCGTATCCAGGATCGGTTGCATATCCACAAGCTTTAAGTCCCCTCGCCCACGCTCTGTAGTCCGATTTATCAAATTCAAATAACATCTTATATCGCGATCTTGAAACCAGAAAATTACTGTGATCAATATATGAAAATTCTGCAGAGCTGTATTTCCTGAAACAAGAATGAATGATTTCACCACTCTCATTCGTATCATCATCCTTATATTCATATGTTTCCCCATTCCAATCAGACTTACACTTTATACCAAAATGATTATTGGCATTTATGGCAAGCTCTGATCGTCCCATTTGAGATTCCATTAGACCTTGAGCAAGTTTAATCGAAGCTGGGATTCCAGTCCTTTTCATCTCTGCAATGGCCATGGTCCTGTATTTATCAACATAACTTTCATCTCGTCTTAAAGGCCTGCTGGATAAAAATGGAATAATTACTATAATTAATACTATTTTAAAAAAGGAAGCTTTCATCTTATCTGCTTTATACAGGATCAGATGCAAAAATAATACCAAATTTGAAATTACCAAAAGGGGTCAAATATTTAATTGTATGATAATCAATTAAATACAACTTATAAATAATTATAATATAATAAAATTTTAACCAAATTGCAATAAAAAAGGATCCAACCTTAGCTTTTGTTATTGATTATTAATCAACCTTAAAAAGCCTCTGGCTTCCAAACCCTGAGATACGAATTATAGCTTATTCCAGATTTATTAGCTTCTTGGTATAACTTCGCCCATCCGAAAGTTTACATTTCAATATATAACTGCCTTTGCTTTCTAACTTGTAATTATATCTGGTTAATGGAATGGTAAGCTTCCTTTGATCTACGATCCTCCCCATCATATCCAATACTTGAATTTCTCTAATCTGACCCTCTATAGCTTGTATTTCAAAGCTTTCTTGAAAAGGATTTGGATAAATTTCTATATCAGAAGCAGAGCTATTATCATTAACAGAAGTTAAGCTTGATATGACAGCGTTATCAATAATTACTACATCGCCGCTATAATCAATTTTTCCGGAAACCGAATCAATTCCTCCTTGTAAGCATAAGCTGGTGATCTCAATAAAACTTACTCTTTCAGGAATCAACTCTTCGACATGACTAATTTCCACCGCATTACCAGAAGTTGAATAATACCTTGACAGCTGGATAGCGTTGGTATTATCATACATAATTAATCTAACTGCGGCACTTCCACTAATTCCAAGTGAATCCCAATTGAAAGAACCTCTTTTCAAGGCAAGGTCAAATTCAACTTTTGGCTGAATGGCTCCGGCAATATCAGCACACATGTAAACCTTTGAGGTGAATTTAGCATTGGATTGAAATAACGAAGGAACATCCTGCTGGACCCTGGGAATAAGGCTTCCATTAGCGTTTAAAATTTTTCCTCCAGTCATTACCAAAGCTCCTGAAGTTGTTACGGCATTCAAACCAACTTCCTGAATATTAAATGAATCTGAACTTGTTTGAATTCTGCTAGAGTCAAAACTTCCCTGTTCAAAGGTCTCTACAACATTTAAAATCCGATTATCAATCATCACCAGTTGTGATGAAATTTTATTATTTGACAAGAGCGTATCCTGCAACCATATCAGATTCAATTGTACCTTTTTTAATCCCAGAAAACTTCTTGGTATGATTATATTTGGTATAGTCATATTATTCTGAGGATACACTGAAGTTGGATTTTTAAATTTATAAGTATAGTTTGAATCTTTAAATATAAATTGCAAAGCAAAGTCACTTCCAGGTGGAATTACTGTGCATCCATTATAGCTTGAATTTAAATTTGCCCGATACTCATTTTTTTCATTGGGGCAAGGAGCTCCGGAAATATTTAAACTATTCAGTTTGAAATCATGATCAATTGAGTTGCCCAATTTATTCAACAGCACTGAATACCTATTGTTGGAAGTATCAGCATCCGTCTGGCTTTCCATCCAAACCGTTAATCTGGTTTGGCCTGAACGAATAATTTTTGGAATGCTCTTGAACACATAATTTATATGCGAGGCACTTGCTATTGGTTTATCCAGTACAAATAATTCTTTTATGGCCGGAAATGTATCGTATTTGAAATACATATTTATTTCAGTTCCAATTGGTATTTCTCGGTTACAACTTTGGTTGTTAATTCTGGACTCAACGGTGTAATATCCATCCTTACAAGCGTTAAGTATCGTCTTGGGATTGATGAGCTGAATATCGCCTTCAATTATTCCATTTCCAACACCTACCGCTTTCCATGCTTCAGCAATATTCAGATATTCTGCTGAACAAACGCCCCACCAGTTACCAGCAAGCAATAGGGAGGCTTCTCGCGTATCATAATAATTAGAAGCATTGCCCAAATATCCTGTGAGCAGCGTATAAGCAAACAACGAAGCGGTATCAAAACCGAGTCCCTTGACATCAAATATAACGTTGGCTTCATTGGTATCTTTTAACCCTGTACAAAGCAAGTAAAACCAATAATTTAAAACCCCACTGTTGGAATGTACTCCTCCATTATCAGATGTTCCTGTAACCCATTTTTTTCCCTTATAAAATTTCGCATTATTGTATAGATTAGGATCCTCCATACTTCTGAAAGCCAATGCCCTCGTTTTTGCAAACCTGGCTCCTATATACCAGTTAAAACTGTCTCTGTCAAATTCATGTTCAATTGTCTTACCTAAAATATCACTAAAAGCTTCATTTATTGCTCCCGCTTCATACAAGTATTCAAGCCCGGCAGAAAATTGGGTAACTCCATGTGTAAATTCATGTCCAACTACATCTATTGCTGTTAATGGTTTATAATTATTGAAATCCCCAATTCCAAAATTTAAAGTAAGTAGATTGGGTTGCCAGAATGCATTAACATAAGATTCGGTATCCAGCAAAAAAGCCTTTACTTGAAGATTAGCACCATCTGCTCCGTTTCTGCCAAATTTGGATTTATAAAAATCATAAGTCTTTTGAAGACCCCAAAACAAATCATAGGCTCCATTCTTATAATCCGCAGATCCCGATTGCCAATAATTATCATCATCGGTATATAATTTACCAGATTTATTGGTAACAAAAATTCCATTGCCTCGGCTTAGATCCTGAGAATAATATACACCGTCCTTCCTTTCTGCATTAATCTCATGTTCTCCATGATACAATGTTTCAATTTTTCCTTTATCCTGAAAACAAGTCATGGTAAGGGTATAATTTCGTATAATATTTCCGGTATGAGCATTCAATATTATTTTTCGGCTATCATGTTGGCCTGAAATACTATTCAATGTTAATACATAAGCCAACTCAAATTCACCATCAAATTCTGGATAATGTGAATTGACTATAGCTAGCTTTATCGAATAAACTTCCATTTGCCCAGATTCGCCTTCTGCATTCTGCACAGCAATCTGGCTTGCTTCAGTTTCAGAAAGGCTTGGTTGAAGATCTATTTCACGCTCTGGCATGATGACCCCGTTTCCATTCAATACTTGACCATCCTTTTCATGCAATAAATAATTAGCGCCTAATACCTCTATGCCTCTAAAAAATTGCTGAAACTTATAGTGGCTATATCCAAACTTATCCTTAGAACTCAGAACAGCTTTCATCTCCGTTTGATTGGAAAGGCCCAGGTTGCTAGCATACTGGTTGAAAAAGGCAGTAGCTCCTACCAGTTCTGACGGGCTGGTCTGAAGGGTAGTCCGCTGAGGACTCCCAACAATTGGTCTAATGCTCATGGCGCTTTGCGATTGTCCTATTAGTAGAATAGGCATCGTCATAAAGATGGAAAGTAAAAAGTTCTTCATTATTGTATTTTCAGGATAAAAGTACAGTAATCTTTTAAATTAAAATCTTTTTATAACTCAAATTTGGATTTCTGAAGTTCAATACATATACTTTCAAATTTTGCTGGAATAATTGGATATTTCATGATTCGAATCTTACACCAATCTACTTCGGGGTACTGATTTAAGATTGTATGTAATATTTTCGAAGCAATGGTTTCTACGAGTTCCTCGGAGTTTTTCATGATATGATCAACGAGCGAAGGAATTTGTTCATAATCTATTACCTCTTCCAGCTCAAATGACATTTTATCCTTTATCTGGTAATGTAACTCTATATCAATTTTAAATTTTTGTCTGACCAACCGCTCTTTTTCATATAATCCGTGATATCCGTAAACCTCGAGACCTCTAAGTTGCAAACTTCCTTCCATGATGGCTTAATATTTAAAAATTTTTGCATAAAATTACGCAATGACACTTGCTCAGGCAATGAATGAATTAAATATCAAATTAATAATATTCATAATATGAATATCTTTGTCATACAATTTAATTAAAATATGTCCTTAACTCACAATTATACCGAAGAAAACATTAAGTCGCTAGATTGGAAAGAACACATCAGACTAAGGCCCGGAATGTATATAGGCAAATTAGGGGATGGATCAAGTGTTGATGATGGAATTTATATTCTTCTGAAAGAAGTAATAGACAATTGCATAGATGAATTTGTAATGGGTTATGGTAAAGAAATTGACATTGATATTCAGGATGGAAAGGTGAGTGTTAGAGATTATGGTCGTGGCATTCCTCTTGGCAAAGTAATTGAATGTGTATCACAGATTAATACCGGAGGTAAATATGATTCTAAAGCATTCAAAAAATCCGTAGGTTTAAATGGCGTAGGAACAAAAGCAGTAAATGCACTGGCATCTTTTTTTAAAGTTCAGGCTTTTAGAGATGGTAAATCAAAAGCGGCTGAATTCATTCGGGGCGAATTACAAAAAGATTACAAACTTGCTGATACCAAAGAAGTAAATGGAACTTACATAGAATTTATTCCGGATGAAAAAATATTTAACAAATATAGATTTATTCATGAATTTGTTGAAAGTCGTATTTGGAATTATGCTTACCTTAATTCAGGATTAAGAATTCACTTCAACGGTAAAACATATATCTCCAAAAATGGATTGAAGGATATGTTAGAAAGAAGAACCGATGGCGAAACATTACACTACCCAATTATCCATTTGAAAGGTTCAGACATTGAAATAGTTTTAACACACGGACAACAATATGGTGAACAATATTATAGTTTTGTCAACGGTCAATATACTTCGCAGGGAGGAACACATCTGAATTTTTATAGAGAAGCGATTGTGAAGACCCTTAGAGATTTTTACAAAAAAGATTTTGATGTAAAAGACATTCATACCAGTATTATTGGCGCAATATCCGTAAGAATTGAAGAACCAGTTTTTGAATCTCAAACAAAAACAAAACTGGGTTCTACAACAATTTCTCCGGAAGGATCTTCTCTTCGATCCTTTATCGTTGACTTTGTTTGCAAAGAACTAGATCTATACCTTCATAAAAATCCAGAAGTATCTAAAGAACTTCTAAGCAAAATTTTACAATCTGAAAGGGAGCGAAAAGAGATTGCTGGAATTAAAAAATTAGCAAACCAGCGTGCTAAAAAAGCAAATCTCCATAATAAAAAATTAAGAGATTGTAGATTTCATTTGACAGATTCCAAATTAAAAGAGGATATCAAAAATAATACAATGATTTTTATTACCGAAGGTGATTCTGCCTCCGGATCAATTACCAAATCAAGACAAGTTGAATCTCAGGCGGTTTTTTCGCTTCGGGGTAAACCGTTGAATTGTTTTGGTTTAAGTAAAAAGATTGTCTACGAAAATGAAGAGCTTAATCTGTTGCAGCATGCTTTAGATATAGAAGATGGAATCGAAAATCTTCGATACAACAAAGTAATAATTTCAACAGATGCTGATGTGGATGGAATGCATATACGATTATTGTTACTTACTTTCTTTCTTCAGTTTTTTCCGGATTTAGTACGCAATGGCCATTTGTTCATTCTTGAAACCCCTCTTTTTAGAGTTCGGGATAAGAGTCAGACATTTTATTGTTATTCTGAAAAAGAAAAACAAGATGCCATTCGTTCACTGCGGGGAAAACCAGAGATTACAAGGTTTAAAGGACTTGGTGAAATTTCTCCAGATGAATTTGCAGGTTTTATTGGGGAACAAATCAGGCTGGAACCTGTAGTTCTCAATGAAGATTCTCACATTGAAAAAATTCTCACTTACTACATGGGAAAAAATTCTCAGGAAAGACAGGATTTTATAATAGAGAATCTAAGGGCAGATTTAGAAAAAATGAAACCAACTGAAGAGAAAGAATTAGTGGAAGAATTAGCTTAAGCTTGCAAGGCTTGCCTAATGGAATAGGCGATAGCTTCCATCTCTTCAGGATCGACTTCAAGCTTTGATTTGCTAAAATTAAGATCGCCAACATGATGAATTGGAACAAGATGAATATGCGCGTGGGGAACCTCCAATCCAATAACACTCATGCCAACTTTGGTACATGAAATTGCTTTTTTAATGGCCACGGCTATGGTCTTTGAAAAAACCATTATCTCAGAAAGTGCCTGATTTTCCATTTCAAAAAAATAATCTATTTCTTGCTTTGGAACAACCAAAGTATGTCCCTTGACCAATGGTTTCACATCTAAAAAAGCAAAAAAATGTTCATTCTCTGCAATTTTATAACATGGAATTTCACCTTTGATTATTTTAGTAAATATCGTACTCATTAAACACCAATTTCCAATATTTCAAAAATCATCGATCCTGCAGGAGTTTTAATTTCGGCCTTCTCACCAACCTTTTTACCTAACAAACCTTGCCCAATTGGAGAAGTAACCGATATTTTTAAGAGCTTGATGTCCGCTTCTGCTTCGGACACGATTTTATAAACAATTTCTTTTTTTGTCTTATGATTAAGCAATTTAACATTTGCCAATAAGACAACTTGAGAAGTATCTATGGAACTGGAATCTATGATCCGCACATTCATAAGTTTTTTCTCAAGCTCGTTAATTTTCATCTCAAGCATTCCTTGTGCATCCTTGGCAGCATGATATTCTGCATTTTCAGACAAATCTCCCTTTTCTCTTGCCTCCGCAATGGCTCTTGCAGCTTCATACCTGCCCGTTGTTTTTAGCTGATCTAAATCTGCCTTTAAATGATCAAACCCTTCTTGAGTTAAATAATTGATACTTGACATATGATAAATATTAATAAACGAGAAAGAACGTTTTCCGGTAATCGGAAAACGTTCTTTAAAAAATTAACTTTGTATTTAAATAAAAAGTAAGAACAGCTTTTATCTGATAAAGGTTCCCAAAAGGTTTAGAAGCTCAATCCAATTCCAAAATTATGCGTTCCTTGAAACGGATCGGTCGGCCTGTAAGCGTAGTCCAAATTCAATACATTATTACCCTTTTTATCTAAAGCATAATGAATTCCAGCGCCAAGACCTATTCCCTTGTAAGCGTTTTTTGCATCAATATTTGAATTTCCTACCTCTACAACATAAGAAGCTCTGATAAAAAACATATCCTTAAGATCCAATTCTGCACCAGCGCCAAGAATGTCCTTTCCAAAAGAATTGGCTGTAAAATTGGCCATAGGCGTCAAAGTAATCAGATTACTAAACCTAAAATCATATGAAATGCCAAGATGTAATAAAGACGGCATTTCAAATCCGCTTAATCGGACGTCATAGGTTAAGGAAGTATTTTCCGGACTTTTTAGTTGCGTTGATAATCCCTCTCCACTAAATTTCATGGGACTGCCTACATTACGGATAGCAATACCGAGTTTGAACTCCTGACGTTCTCCGGAGGTATATTGTACACCTCCATCAATGCAGAACCCAAAAGCGTTCAAATCTGCAATAGCTTCATTTACACCTCTCACAAGAATTCCAACAGATACTTTTTCACCAAAATTATGTGAATAACCAAGGCCTAAATTGAAAAAATTAGGCTTATAGGTTGCACCGGTGCCTTCAGGCGCTGAAGTGGTGGTAACTTTAATATCACCAAAATTTAAAGACATTAAAGACACTGAGAAAGCCCCATTTTTACCAACTTTGGATGCAAAGCCAAAAGAATTAATAGCAATTCCACTTGGAACAAGCCATCTGGTATGACCGGCTAAAAATTCTTGTTTATGAATCCTGCCAATACCAGAAGGATTGACAAAACTTGCCTCCACGCCTTTCACTCTGGAGACATTCAGGCTATATAGGGAAGCCCCTTTTGCCCAAGGATTCATAAGCAATTCATAGGCACCGGCTTCACCCTGACGATCAGGATTGCCGGCTTGTATATTGATAGAAAATGCGATTCCTAATAAAATTAAGCTCACTTGATGTAAAACTCTTTTCATAGCTCAAAATTGATTTTATTAAAATAGGTTATTTCATAAGGCGGACACTTTAATGCCGCCTTATGAATTTAATTTTTTATAATCCTGAAGGGTCAAACTTTCTGGCAACGCCAAACCATTTAACTATTTTCTCAGCACCTGTATCCGGTTGAAGAACATGAATTAAATACGCTCCACTAGAAATTGGAATATTTTTAAAATTGGTTAAATCCCATTCTATATCCGGACCAATTTGCTTTTCCAGAGCACCTCTGTTTGGATCGCTAATCTTTATAGGCAACTCATCCCTTTTATATTGCTTAATAAATTTACCGTCGATAGCATATATGGTTACCACACATTTAGCAGGTAAATTTGTAATCTTTACAATATTGTTGAATTGAGTAGCTTCATAATTAGAGAATCCATAATACGGATTCGGTACAACATTGACATCCTTCATTGCATCTTCGTAAGCCGTTTTGTTGTCAACTGCTACTGGTTCCTTATCTTCTATCTTAAATCTATACAAATTGTGTCCTTTATTGTCACCTGTTCCAACTGCAACCTGATACGGATTATTGACGCGAAGACTAATTTTTAAATCATTTGGAATTAATCCGGTTGGACCATTGGTTAATGGCAATAATTTAAAACTAGGATCCAATAAATTGGATATGGTTGCCATGGAACACCATGTAATTTGTGGAATGACAAATCGCATGTTGGTTGGTGTAGTTTGATTCTTAGAATCTAGAAGCGATTTGCGCAAAGCTTTACACTCATCATATTCCTGTCGGGTTGCATAAATATAATGATGACCACCAAGAACAAGTTGCAAGAAAGATCTATCCCATCCGCAATTGGCTGGATTGTTCATCTGTACTTGTATGGTTGGATTCCACATTAGATCATTTCCATTAGCTGTACCATCATTGAGACAGTTGCGCACAAAATCATTATCTGAATAAAATGCATTCTCACCAAAAAATATATTAACCCTTTTTCCGCTTTCAACGTCTACTGCATATCCTGGAAACCATCCCATTCCTGTGAGATCATTTCCGGCATCATCTTTGGCAAAATCCCTGTCTGCCTTACCATCTCCATCAGCATCGTTTTTACCAACAGAAAATACATTATCTTTTAATTGAAAGTTCTTTAATCCACTGATTGGATTAGATTCTGCTTGTCCAATATTTTTATTCCAGGTTTCAATAACTATACATCTGGACCATTTCGATTTATCAGATGTAAAGACAATATCGATATTGTTCAGATCCGACAGCTTAAAATTAGCAAAAAGGGTTCTGTTAAAACCATGCAACCACTCAGGTGTAAATTCTAAAGTGTCGCCTGCCACCAATCGGTAAGGCACCCAGGTTCCTTGTTCGACCCCTGTTCCCAATTTCTCATACAATGAATTAGGGTCTATAGCATAATTGGTAGTACCCAGTGAGGTCTTAACAAAATCCAAAAATTCATTATTTCTATCTGGCTGCCCGATAAACCATCGGGGACCATTCAGGTCTTTATATTGGTAAACTAAACCACTTCCTATGATTCCATTGGTGCCAAATGTATCTATACCGGCATCAACGACCTGACCAATTGAAACTGATGCTCCAATAGCTGAAATTACTTGCTCATTGAATTTATCTATCGGCCCGTTGGAATTGATGACAATGGATGGGTCAGTTATTCCCTTCAAAGTCCATCTGGTAGGGAGATCTAACTTATTATTATCTGGAAATGAATCAACAAATCTTATTTCATATTCTCCATTTTTTATTTTAAGTGGGTTAATAACCTTAACCTCAATGGGGCCACCACCGGATTGATAATCAATTTTACCATCAAAAGTGTTATTCAGGATCTTGTCATACATGTCATCTTTCAACTTCATAAAGTTGTTGCCTGACCCAATTCCTTCCAATCTTGTAACCGGTAATCCTTCCCCGTATTCCGTTTTAAGTTTTTCATAGATTTGAGGACGTGGTGTTGCAATATAAGGCTTTCCATCTCCTTTTGGTCCAAGGTTCAAACGTCCGGGACAATATTGCATTCTTTGACCGGAATTAGACTGAATATCATAATCTTTATAGTTGTTGTAAGAGTATGCCAAAACTATGAAGAAATATTTTTTATGATTGATGAGCTGTTTGTTCAATCCCGTTGCAAAGGCATCTTCAGTAATATTAAATGTATGCTGTATGCCTTTGTCAAGTCCTTCCACTTTTGTAACAGGATAATAGACCAATGGATTGGTTGTACTTGGCACAGGATTTTTTATACTGACCCAGTTATTTAATTTTTTAATTTTATTTTTTAAATCAACTGTAAAAATTTCCCTAACCTGTTCGATATCGTTGATTGAATTATCTGACAAAGCAACATTCTGATCTCTCAATTGAAATACGCGATACCCCTCAAATCGATATAATTTATCAACACCTTCAGGGAATCCAATTCCTTCTTCCTGATATTCTTCATTATAATTATTGGATCCAACAGTATTACTTAGAATCATAACCAATTTTTGATCCAGTTCGACAAAGTCAACATCCGGAGCGGTAGGGCCATCTTTTAATTTGAAGCAATTATCAAACAAATCCTGACACAATTGATCTGCTTTTAAAAATTCCTCTAATGCAGGACAAGGGTAGTTCTGATTGGGAACCCATGGAACTCCAATTATTAATTCGTTTTTTGCTCCAGGTAATAACCTAAGAGGACCCGTTGATTGAATCGTGCGTCGGTCTCCTTCCCCTGCATTAGCGGTACACATACTCCAACCCGCTGGATCATTGGGTGGTGCAGGAAAGGCATACCTTGTAACATTGGTGCTTCCAGGATTGTAACCATTGCCTCCAACAGTAAGTGGTTCCCCATTTAGCCATCTTCCGGTAATGTAATAATAAAATTGCTGAGAATTCTGCGGATCAAAAGTATTCTGAGGATTACTCCCTCCATTACCTTGACCATTATAATACATAAAATAGGTCATTCCCAGTTCATTTCCCTGCTCGTCGAGTGGGCCACGAAAATAGTCAACGCCTATTATTGGAATATCGCTGCAATAGGTATTTACACCTCGGTCACAGGTACAGCCATTGTTACCGTCCGATGCGTCAATATTGTAAACATACATTACATCCCGGTTAATTCTTCTGCCTGTTATGGTATCATATTTTCCCGTAAAAGAAGTATCACAACCAATATAATCATCGCTATAACATCCAAGATCGGGATCTATCCACATTGCAAAATAACATGAGTCAATCTCTTGTGGAGCTCTGTTTACCAATTTATATCTTTGAAAAGTCATGTCGTTCAGCTCATCACCGGTTCTGAAAGCAAATGCCTGAACCTGAACTTCCATCCGAATGGCTTCTCCCTTGGAATTAGAATGTATACCCGCGTTATCATTATAGATCCAGAAAATCATTTCATCCGGAAAAATTCCATTGTCACAACCTCTGATATCAATGGTCGGAAATTCTCCAAATTGTGGTTCATATTTTCTATTGTCATTTAGATCATTAAATAAGGCTAACCCAACTCTTTGATCGTCCGGAAGTGGAAATCCATAATATCCTTCAAAGTTATCATTGCCGCGACAAGGATAATATTTTATATCATCCGGAATTTCACTAGGCGTTAATTCATTTCTTCCTTCTGCCAATGCAGCAGCATAATTTCGTTTTAATAATCTTATATTATCACCGGAAACTTTAAAAAATCTATCCCAATCAATACAAGACTTCGTCGTTGCATCGCCCGTAAATGTTAGTGGACCAGGCCAACAATCATTTTCAGTTGCTCTTCTATAGGTTTGTCCCATAAATTTTAAAGCTCCACTAGGATCTTTTCCGCCAACCCATACACCACCGGCATACAAACTGGATACGGCAAGCTTCCCGGACCCTGCTTCCACTTTAGGTACGATATAAGATCCTTTATTTAAATCCCACCAAACGTCACCGCCGTTAAGCAGCCTCGCCCTTACGTTGTTGATCTCCTGATCTATTTGTTTGGTTGCCGGAGAACAGTTTTCTCTAGGTCTGAGGATTGATTTTTCCTCTTTATGAACTTGCTTGCCACGAATGGGTGAATGCGCAAAGAGACCTGCAGCACAAACAAAAAGAATTCCAATAAGAAGTAACCTGGTACTCATAATTATTTTCTGTTTTTTTAAAATTCAAAAATTGCTCCGACATATATTCTTCTAGGCAATGTAAAATTGTCCGGATTGAGTAGCTGCCAGTTGTATGCATCTAAAAAATAATGCAGATTATCTCTGCCGTATGTATTTATAGTATTATTAATTTCATTTTTACCTCTGGAAGATGTGAGATATCCATCATCGCGAGGGTCTCCTGAACCTCTGTAAAGTCCAATTACACTCTTTGTATTCAAAAGATTTTGAACCCTCAAATACACATTTAGATTTAACCTGTTCTTGGCCTCTGGCTTAGTAATAGCGATCTGTCTGTCAAGCCTTAAATCCATATTAAAGTTCCATGGCAATCTGGCTCCGTTAATCGCTCCCTTATAACCCGAACCATCAAAGCGAACAATGGTTAGACCTTGTGAGTATGGTCGTCCTGAAGCCGTAATTAGCTGAATATTAAGTCCGGTATTAGCAAATATATTTTTTCCACCAATTCTGGGACCATTGTACTGTTTACCTGAACCATATCTGTAATCAGCCGTGAAGGCAAATCGATGTCTTTCATCATAACTAAATGGAAATATATTGCGTATGTTAATACCCTTACTGGTTAAACCACTTTGTGAATTTGGATCTGAACCTGTTCCATCTGCAAATTGCAAAGTATACGCGGCCTGAAATTCAAAATTATTTACTCTTCGTAGGTCATAGGTAAAGTTGAATCCTTTTACGGTTCCAAAATCTAAATTTCTGTAGGTATCGTATTGACCAACGGTTGCAACCTTTGATAAGGTTGAAATTTGAATCATATCTCTTAACTCATTGTAATAAGCTGACATATTCAATGCAGAGTTATCCGTAATTTTTTGTTGAAATCCAACTTCATAATCTACTTTTCGCGATGGTTTAAGACTTCCATTAGCTGAAGGTGTTCTTCCATTCACGTCAAAATAATAATAGGCAAGTGGTGATACAAACTGGTTTGATGTTGGTCTTTGTACAAGGATGTCATAATGCGCAAAGAAGTTGGCTTCATCAGAGATTGGAAATGAAAAAGCAATCCTAGGCATTAGGTTTATCTGCGGCTTGTAATCCTCAAAAGACTCGTTGATGTTATCTGATCCAAAATAATTTCCACGGATACTTCTCAAACTATCAACCGGTCTGATATAAGAAGGATAGACGAGGTTATTGTCTCCAAATATAGCTAATGAACTGTTGGCTGCAGTACCATTTGCATAATACCACTGATCTCCATCTCTGTAAGCTATAACATCTTTTGAACCCTCAGATTTAACATAGGTTTTGAAATCATCTCCAATGGTACTTGGTTTGGTTGTACCAGTGTTTGCATGAAAGGCTTTTGCTCCTAGTATTCCATATAACGAATATGGATCTTTTAAAACTTTGGTGTTCGCATCGTAATAATCAACCCTTCCACCCAATCTTAAGATAATATCTTTGTAAATAAATTTATCACTTAAGAAAAAGGCAGCATAAATTGGTGAAAAAGGAGCTACCGTAAATTCGCGGTTTCCTTTATCATCTCTCTTCAGAAAGAAATCTTCGAACTTCGCTCCGCTGGAAAGTTTATTACCAAGATAGTCAAATCCTTGATAATTTACCAACCGCTGATCAGTAAGCTCTTTTGGGGAAAACATGGATAAACTCAATTGACTTGGTGACAAATTGTCAATATTTACAAAGGTTTTATTCGTAGTATCTATATTTCCTCCAGGGTATATAATATCTCTGATTGATCTGTAAAACTTAGCATTATTGTCAATGCTTATCAGATTGCAATAAATAGCTCTTCCCAAAGAGTCGTAACCACAAATGTTAAGGGTATCGATCCCCGTAATATGCTGATTGGCATATTGTCTTCCAACTCTCCACAAATCAAACGGAGCAACGCTGTATCCTCGGTTTACGGACTGTTCAAGTATGATTCCAAACTGAATGTTGTGTCGGCCGTTTTTGGAAGAACCCCCTGGCAGAAAGTCGAAGCCACTGCTGATTTGCGCTGTTAATAAATCATTATCTGACTTACTGTAGCTGTTATATACACTTCCCGCATTGGCTGCAATTCCCGACCAGGTTGTATTGTATACATTAGACACAAAACTATTATATGCATTATATGAATCAAGTAATAAAGGATTATCCGGTGTAATTTTATTGTAATTGGCAAAAACCGGATTGGTACTATTGGTACCGTCATATCCTCTGACCAATGGCAAAAACCCAAGATGAATATCGTTTTGATCAAAAATCGGTACCCATTCTCTATTAAAACTTCCGACATAACCATAATCAAAAAAACGATCCTTATGTCTGCTATCTTGATTCAAACCCTTTGAATTTTGATATCCAAGTTGGATTGTATAGGATGCATTCTGAATACTCGATAATTTTTTCTGAGCGTTGTTTTCTTCACCTTGTCCTTTCACGTCAACAGCTCTTCCTAATCGGTGTCTGATTCTTAGATTTCCTCTTAAGGTGTTGACATTACTAGTAGGGTTATTCACCCAATTGAGTAATCTCCAGCTACCAGAACCAATATAACTATCACCTGGTACAAATCGATCGTTCACATTGGAATAAGTCCCGGATAAGGTAAAATCAAAATTCTGACTTGGTTTAATATCAATTTTACCGGTTAAATCAATCGCTCTGTTTTTGTCGTTTTTATTGTATTTTTCTAAAACAACGTCTTTGTCTTTTTCCAGAAAATTGCCGCTTGCTTCCGGTGAGCCCTTAAATCTTGTAATTGGATTTTCACTAAGTCGATCTATGGTCGCCTGAGTTGCAAAATAGTCCCCATATGCAGGAGGATCGTCATCTTTTAATTCTGTGAATTGACCGGAAAGTCTAAAGCCAATTACAGATCTTCCATTCTTTTTATAAATTGGTCCGCTTGCGTTGGCATTCAAAAAGGTATATCCATAAGGATCTAATCCATTAGACGTCTCTCCTTCAATTCCTCCTGAAAATTTGCTGGAAGGACCCTTTGTTGTTAATCCAATTACCCCTCCGGTTACATCGCCAAATTGAGGGTCTAAACCACCCTTTATTACTGTAACTTGCTCAATATCAACTGCAGATGGTGCTCTTCCTGAAATTCTGACTCCGTCCAAAAAATATACGGTACCATCCGATCTGGAACCCCTTATGGTAACTGCGCCATTGTCTACACTCGAAACTCCTGATACCGTAGATGCGATAGTATTTATATTTCTGGTTCCAAGGTTTTTTATGTCTTCAGCAGTAATGGTTTGGTCGCTTGTTGTCTTATCTGTTTCAATGACAGGAATTTTGTATTCCTTAATTTCAATAGCCTCAAGCTCTACCCCGGAATTTATTTTAAATTCAATCTTTGTTGCTTTTCCGGATAACACGGTTACATTATTCAAGACCTCTTTATTGCCATTATAACTCGCCTGAAGATTGTATTTTCCAGGGTCTAGGTTTATACTGTAACCACCGTCAAAGTCGGTAACTGCTCCGGTTATCAGATCCGTTCCCTTAAATACCTGAACAGCGGCATTGATGATAGGCTCTCCGGTGGACTTGTCTTTAACCACTCCATAAATTCTGGTTGATTGGGCAAAAACCGAGAAACCGACTGCTACAAACACAGTCATGAATGACCATTTAGTTAAGCGCATGAATTGAAAAGTTAGTTGGTTTACAAAATAAGTGTGCAATGTTAAGCAAATCTTAAAAGATTTCTGAGAGCTAACTTCAATTTTGTTTGCAGTTTTCCAAATTCTCTTTATCACTTTGGTATTGTGTTTTTATATTATGCTCATTTTCAACTATATTTACATTAAATTTTATTTAATGTAAAATTTTATATCCTGTATTTTATTAAGGAATTATTAAATCCTTCTTAAATTTCAGAAGTCCAATTGGAAACGATACTTCGATTCATATCGCTGCTTTTGAATGGACCAATCTTGCGACTTTAACATTTCTAAGCTTCATTTTTTCAATAATAAAAGACAAATCTTTAAGCCTTTTTAGCTTTTTGGCCACTGATGTAGTATTGATTTTGCTATGTTTTCTTTGGATTCAAAAGTCCAGCCGGCTATATGCGGGGTAAGTATTACATTACGATGTTGAAAAAGCGCAGTATAAATTTCCCTTTCTTTATCTGTTAATGACTTTGGGTTTTCATTCTCAAGTACATCTAGACAGGCACCCCTGATCTTGCCGCGCTGTAAGCCTTCCAATACTGCTTCAACATCAACCACCAATCCTCTGGATGTATTAATTAACCAGAAATTTCTTTTCATGCTTTCAATAAATGAATGATCAAATAAATGTTTGTTTTCAGGCAGATAACTTACATGATAGCTTATTACATCACACGATAAGAGCTCATCCATCGTTTCAACCTGGAATAGATGATCCAAATGATTCCCAATGTGTACAAATGGGTCATAAATCAGGATTTTGCATCCAAACCCTTTCAATATCTCACAAAATCGTTTGCCGGTATGCCCATATCCGATTATTCCAAAACACAGATTTGAAATCTCAAACCCTCTGTTTTTTTCTCTGTTCCAAAGATGTTCTTTAACCTCTGCACTTGCTTGAGGAATATTTCGCACTAAGCTTAATAACATTCCCAACGCATGTTCAGCAACAGCATTACAATTGGCCTCTGGTGTCGTAATAACCTGTATTCCTTTAGAATGTAAGTAGGGTAAATCAAGAATTTCTTTCCCAGATCCTAGCCTGGCAACTACCTGAAGTTGTTCTGCCTTAGCAATAAGTTCCCGATCCATTACTATTTTAGTATTAATCACTATTCCAAAATAGTTACCAATACATTGGTGAACTTGCTGAAGCGTTATATACGGTTGATAATCAACCGTATAATTTAACTTTTCAAACCCTTGAATAAGCGATTTATGAACCTCGTCGGTAATCAATATCTTCACCCTGCGAAGTTGAATCACCAATTGAACATCTTATAAATTATTGACTACTGACCATCAGGAACCGGGGCAGATGGCGGAACCACAGGGGTAACATCAGCGCCTGCACCGGAAGTCGCCATTACTGCTGCTACGATGCATAAGATTCCTAAAATGATGGCGAGATACCATGTTAGCTTTTCAATAAAATCCGCAGACTTGGCAGCGCCAAACATTTGATTTGCACTTGCTCCGCCAAAAGTAGAATCAACGCCCCCTCCTTTTGGATTTTGTATCAAGATTACACCCATCAAAAGAACACAATCAATGGCTATCAATATTATTACCAGCGTAAGCATCGACTAATTTTTTTTTAATTTTTGAATAAGGTCGGCAAAGATAGCCTTTTTTTCTGGAAAACGAAGGCTTAATTTTTCATACATGGATATTGCTTCTGATTTATATCCTTGATTAACAAGTAGTTGAGCTAATGTTTCGGAAGAAGCCGAGGGATTAATATTGTAAATGCTTTCCTTTTGTGCATCCTTAACGCGATGTTCTTTTACCGGATTGATTTTTTCTTTTTTTGAAATTACATCATCTTTCACTTCTGTAGAAGTCATACGCTCAAGCCATACATTAAAGTTTAATGGATCGGAATTCATACTCGTATTTGTTTGGGCTTTGTTTTCTTGATTTATGGAAGGAGTGACTTCAATTGAAGTAGACTCGATCTGAACTGGACTCGACGGTTCATATCCCCTGTTTGTTGGTGTTTCTTCATTATAATCCGCTGCATCTTGCACAGACTCTTTTTCTACCACTGGAAGAGGCAATTGCTTTTCTTCTGTTCGTTTTACTTTAATAGATGCTTGCTGGAGATTTGTTTGATTTTCCCTTTTGTTCCAGCCCGCTGATTTGACAAAAGTCTGATCGCGCATTTGTAATGGATCGATAGATGGCATACTACTACTCATTTAAAATTTGTTTACCAGTTTGAAAAAGAAGCATTGAAGATATCTTCCAACAGTAATTTATTAATATTATTAGTCACTAAACTTTGAACTTCAGTAAAACTTTGATCTGAACGAAAATCTTCAAATTTCGAAAATTGCTTTTGCCAGTTATTTTTTTCATTATGCAAATCTCTAAAAATAACTTCCATATTAATGGTAAGTCTGTTCAATGCATTGGTTTGACCAGCAACCGGCGCTACTGCAGAAATACTATAGGCAACAACTTTACATTCAAATTCTACATCTGGCTTTTTATTATCTAGAATTAATCGCGATTCTCTTCTTATTTTATTGCTTAATGATAATCCAAAGTCAATGGCATAATTTGCAGGAGCAGCTGAACTTACATCTTCAACTTTCGTGATAGCAAAATATTTTACTTCAGGATCTATACTTGTTCCTTTGAAAGAATAACATGATGTGAGTATTACAAAGATCAGTGCTGCGAATCTCATAATTCAATGTCGAATTGCTTTATTTTTCTATACAATGTTCTTTCTGAAATTCCCAATTCATGTGCCGCATCTTTGCGCTTGCCATTGTATTTTTTTAAGGCTTTTAAAATTAACTCTTTCTCCATATGATCAATGGACAACTGCTCTTCCATCAGTTCAACTGAATCATAATCTTCTTTATTCTTTGGAAGAATCACAGGTCTGTTGTCTGCTATTTCAATATCATTATGAGGGATTCTTGACCCCTGCCAATTTGAAACTGGGCCTGCGTGTTGTTCCGGATAATAGGATACACTTGAACTTAAATTCTCCATATTAACAGGCATCTGGAGGTCGTTGGTTTGCACCATTTGAATAAATAAATTTTTCAATTGATTGAGATCCTGCTTCATCTCAAACAATAATTTATACAGAAGTTCTCTTTCGTAATATCCATTCTGATCACTGGATCGATCGTTTCTATTCAAAGCGGGAAGTGGAGTAGAATAAACATCCGGAATAATTTTTACAAGGTCTTCTGCAGTTAACAATTTTTTATCCGAGAGTACTGAAAGTTGTTCAACGGAATTTCGCAATTCCCGAATATTACCAGGCCAGGAGTAATTCAAAATTAATTCCTGTGCTTGTTCATTTAATTCAATTGGCGTTGTTCTATATTTCTCAGCAAAATCTTGTGCAAATTTTCTGAAAAGTATGATAATGTCTTCTCTTCTTTCTTTCAGAGAAGGAACTTTTATTGGTAAAGTATTTAATCTATAATAAAGATCTTCCCGAAATCTTCCATTGCGTACTCTTTCTAAAAGATTGACATTCGTTGCTGCGATGACTCTTGTATTGGTCTTTAATACTTTGGAAGAACCTACCCGAATGAATTCACCGGACTCCAAAACTCGAAGTAAAAAAGCCTGTGTGTCCTGAGGCATTTCAGCAATCTCGTCCAGAAATATAGTACCCCCATCCGCCGTTTCAAAATACCCTTTCCTATCTGAAGTCGCACCGGTAAAAGAGCCTTTTTCATGTCCAAATAATTCTGAATTAATGGTTCCCGGTGGAATGGCCCCACAGTTTACTGCAATAAATTGATTATGTTTTCTTGGACTTAAATTGTGAATAACCTTTGAAAATACCTCTTTACCGGATCCACTTTCTCCATTGATTAATACGGTCAGATCGGTTGATGCAACTCTAATAGCCGTGTCCAGTGCCTGATTAAGTTTTTCAGACCTTCCATAAATACCATATCGCTGTTTAATTGCCTGTACACTTTCCATTTATGCTTCGATTGTCCCTTGTAATGTTGCACTTGAAGCAGCAACTACTTTAACATTAATATAATCTCCAGGCTTTAATCCTTTCTTTTTGTTAAATACAATCATCTTATTTTGTGAATTCCTTCCTTTAAACATATCAGGCGACCGCTTGGAATCTCCTTCAATGAGCACTTCAAAAGTCAGCCCAATATCTCTTTGATTATGTCTGTAGCTGATCTGATTTTGGAGCCTAATAATTTCAGCAAGTCTCGCTTTTTTTGTTTCCAGATCAATATTATCTTTCAATTTTTTGGCGGCGGGTGTACCGGGACGTTCAGAGTAATAAAACATATAAGACATACTGTAATCAGCTAATTGCATGAGTGAAAGCGTTTCTAGGTGATCCTCTGTTGTTTCAGTACAAAACCCTGTAATGACATCAGATGAGATGGCACAGTCAGGAATTATTTTCTTAATGGTTTCTACTCTTTCCAAATACCAGCTTCTGTCATAAGTTCGGTTCATCAATTCCAATATTCGCGAACTACCGGATTGAACCGGAAGATGTATATACTTGCAGATATTCGAATGTTTAGCCATTGTTTCCAACACCTGATTGGTTATATCTTTTGGGTGTGAGGTAGAAAATCTAACCCTTAGCAGCGGGTTAACTTTAGCAACCAACTCAAGGAGCATGGCAAAATTCATTATCTCCTTCGTTTCTGGATTTTGCCATTTATAGGAATCTACGTTTTGGCCCAAAAGAGTTACCTCGCGATATCCTCTCTGAAATAAGTCTTCAGCTTCTGCAATTATGGTGTATGCTGACCTGCTTCTTTCTCTTCCCCTGGTATATGGTACTACACAAAATGAGCACATATTGTCGCAACCTCTCATAATGGAAATAAAAGCTGTCACTCCATTTTCATCCAATCTCAAAGGCGCTATATCGGCATAAGTCTCTTCTCTGGAGAGAAATACATTGACACCTCGGTCCCCCTCCCCAGCTTTTCTTATCAAATTGGGCAGATCTCTGTATGCATCGGGTCCAGCTACAAGATCCACCAATTGCTCTTGTTCTAAAAACTTAGCTTTAAGCCTTTCAGCCATACAACCCAGGACGCCAACCATTAAATCCGGTTTAGCCTTTTTTAAGGATTTAAACTCCTTAAGCCTTTTTCGTATACTGTCTTCTGCTTTTTCGCGAATAGAACAAGTATTTATTAATATTAGGTCCGCCTCTTCAGGCTGCCTCGTGGAACTTAATCCTTCTTGAGCAAGTATGGAGGCAACAATCTCTGAATCACTAAAATTCATCTGACACCCATAACTTTCGATGTAAAAACTTCTTCCGGTTTTGATCAGAAATTCACTGTTTTCAACCGAAAATGAACTGCCTTGCAGATTTTCACTCAGTAATTCGCCGGTTTTACCATTAAACAGATCCATTTAAATTCTTTGTTTCCTCAATTTTAAGCGCTGCAAAGGTACACCAAAAAAGCTAAATGACAATTTGTCAGATTTGGTTTGTCTGTTGATTTCTTACAGAAAATGCCTTTAAAGGTGGAAAAGTATTATTTCTGAAGCTTTTAACTGTATATATATTAAATATTTCTATCAGAACTATCTTTGCGCAAATTTCCAAATGTCAAAAGATAATTCGATCAAATCCGTTCTCATAATTGGGAGCGGACCAATAATTATTGGACAGGCCTGTGAATTTGATTATTCTGGTACGCAGGCTGCAAGATCTTTAAGAGAAGAAGGAATTGAAGTTAGCTTAATCAATTCCAATCCGGCCACCATAATGACTGATCCTGTTACGGCTGATCACATCTACCTGTGGCCTCTTACTGTTGAAAGCATTATTAAAATTTTGGAAGAAAGAAAAATTGATGCCGTGCTACCAACCATGGGTGGACAGACTGCCCTGAATCTTGCCATGGAAGCCGATCGACAAAAAATATGGGAAAAATATGGCGTAAAACTGATTGGTGTTGATATCGAAGCCATTGAACTAACAGAGGATAGAGAAAAGTTTAGAGCCCACATGGTTAAAATTGGTATTGGGGTAGCCCCATCCAAAATTGCCAATTCATTTTTAGAGGGAAAAGAAGCATCACAGGAAATTGGTTTTCCATTGGTAATTAGACCCTCCTTTACTTTAGGGGGAACAGGTGGAAGCTTTGTCCATAAAGCAGAATTCTTTGATGAAGCACTCAGAAGGGGCCTTGATGCATCTCCTACCCACGAAGTTCTGGTTGAAAAAGCGGTATTGGGCTGGAAAGAATACGAATTGGAATTATTACGGGATAAGAACGACAATGTTGTCATTATCTGCACGGTAGAAAACCTTGATCCTATGGGGATCCATACCGGAGATTCTATAACCGTTGCTCCTGCAATGACACTGTCAGATACAGGTTTTCAAAAAATGAGAGACGCAGCTATTAAAATGATGCGTTCTATTGGAAATTTTGCGGGAGGATGCAATGTTCAATTTGCTATGGATCCTCAGACGGAAGAACTTATTGCGGTTGAGATCAATCCCAGGGTCAGTCGTTCCTCTGCCCTGGCGAGTAAGGCTACCGGCTATCCCATCGCAAAAATTGCTTCCAAGTTGGCCTTGGGATATAGTTTAGATGAATTGGCTAACCCGGTTACAGGTACAACCAGTGCATTATTTGAGCCCTCTTTAGATTATGTTATTGTCAAAATGCCAAGATGGAATTTTGAAAAATTTTGGGGAGCCGACACCCGTTTAGGTCTACAAATGAAATCGGTTGGAGAAGTTATGGCCATCGGCAGATCTTTCAACGAAGCGCTTCAAAAAGCCTGTCAATCTCTTGAAAATGACAGACAGGGTCTTGGTGCAGATAAAAAAGAATGGTTCAATACGCAGGATATCCTCGAAAGACTCGAAAAAGTTAGTGACGATAGAATTTTTAGAGTAAAGGATGCCCTCCGATTAGGTGTTCCTGAAAAAACGGTTCATAAGCTTACCGGAATCGATCCATGGTTTATTAGAGAAATTAAAAAGCTGGTCCAACTGGATGAACAAATCATCCGATATAATGTGGCTGAAGATCTTTCCAAAGATTTTCTAATGGACCTTAAGAAAAACGGCTATTCTGATGCACAAATTGCATGGTTAATGAGAATTGATGAAAAAGATGTAACCAGCTATAGAAACAAATTAAACATTAGAAGATGCTTTAAAAGGGTTGATACCTGTGCGGCTGAATTTGAAGCAAAAACCAATTATTATTATTCAACATACGATCAGACCAATGAGTCGGTGAGGAACGAATCTAAAAAACGGATTATTGTTCTTGGATCTGGCCCTAATAGAATTGGACAAGGAATTGAATTTGATTATTGCTGTGTTCATGGGATACTCGCCCTTCGTGAATTAGGAATGGAGGCAATCATGATTAATTGCAATCCTGAAACCGTTTCTACCGATTCCGATATTGCCGATAAATTGTATTTTGAACCGGTATTTTGGGAACATCTGGAAGAAATTATTGATCATGAAAAACCAGATGGAATCATTGTCCAACTGGGTGGTCAAACTGCACTTAAACTTTCAGCTAAAATCCAACAAAAAGGTATACCAATAATCGGAACTTCTTTTGACAGCATGGATATTGCAGAAGATAGAGGTAGATTTTCGGACTTGTTAAAAGAAATGGACATTCCTTATCCTAAATACGGTGTGGCTGAAGACGCAGATGAAGCACTTCAGGTAGCTAAAATTATTACATATCCGGTTCTCGTCAGACCATCTTATGTTCTCGGTGGTCAAAGAATGAGAATAGTTATCAATGATGAAGAACTCGAAAGACATGTTTTGAATATCTTTAAACATATGCCGGATAACAGAGTGTTGATTGATCAATTCTTGGAACGCGCCAAAGAAGCTGAAATTGATGCCATATGTGATGGAGATGAGGTTCATATTATGGGAATAATGGAACACATTGAACCCGCAGGAATTCATTCAGGAGACAGCTCTGCTGTTTTACCAACATATAGCCTTTCTCAAAAAGCAATCGACACCATGATCGAATATGCCAAACGAATTGCAATAAAACTTCAAATTAAAGGATTAATAAACATTCAATTTGCAATAAAAGGGGACCATGTTTATGTGATAGAAGCCAATCCAAGAGCATCCCGTACCACACCATTTATTGCGAAAGCTTATCAAGTGCCGTATCTAAATATTGCTACCAAAGTCATGCTTGGTACACATAAGCTAAAAGACTTTGAAATGATTCATAAACTTAATGGATATGCCATCAAAGTACCTGTTTTTTCCTTTAACAAATTTCCGGGAGTAGACATAAGCCTTGGCCCTGAGATGAAGTCTACCGGAGAAGCAATCTATTATATCAAAGATCTTTATGATCCATTTTTCAGAGAACTTGATTCAAGAAGGAATATGTATCTGACACGATAGAATGGTAAATTCAACTGGCTTGATAAAATCGTATCCAAATGGGAAAAAAATTATTTTTCCGGATATAAACATCAAAGCCAATGAAAGTTTATTGATCCATGGACCATCTGGGTCTGGTAAAACAAGTTTACTCCACATACTGGCAGGCTTCGTTCGACCGGACCAGGGAAGCGTTGAGATCAATCATCAAAAAATGGAATTGCTTTCAAATGTCCAAAGAGATCGCTTCCGCGGTAAATTTATTGGCGTTTGTTTGCAAAAACCCATATTCATTCATTCCTTAACTGCTTTGGAAAATATTGTTCTATACCAGAAATTAATATCTTCTCACTGTGATAAAACTTTTATTCTGTCACTCTTTGAAGAGTTGAAATTGTCAGACCAAATGCATCAAAAAACATATACCCTGTCTCAAGGGGAACAACAAAGATTAATGTTGATTCGTGCATTGGCCAACAAACCCAAACTCATCCTTTCCGATGAGCCTACCTCTGCGCTGGATGATGTAAATACGCTTAATTTATCAACCTTGCTCACAACACATTGCTATAATCATCAGGCAGCATTGATCGTAGTAAGCCATGATGAAAGATTAAAAAGAATTTTTGAACATAAAATTTTAATCGGGTGAATTGTCTAATTTACATCTGGAAAAATGTTGTAGACAAACCGCTAAAGTTCATCTTCAATGTAATATTGGTTATGGTCGCTGTCTGTCTTGTTGATCTTTTGCTCTTAATCAACAAACAGTTCGATCAACATCTTGGAAGAAGTAGTGAAAATATTAATATGATCTTATGTGCTAAAGGATCTCCTTTGCAATCCGTATTATGTAATATTCTTCATATTGATGCACCGACTGGAAATATTAGCGTAAGCGATATTAAACCGTTCTTAAATCCAAATCATCCGCTAATTCTCAAATCTTTCCCAATTGCATTAGGAGATAGTTATAAATCGTATCGAATAATAGGCTCTACCTTAGGCTATTTGGAATGGAATAATTTGAGCTTAAAAGAAGGCCGATGGTTTAAAAACAATTTTGAAATCATCATTGGTTCTTCCCTTGCTATCAAAGAAAAAATAAAATTAAACGATACCATTTTTAGCAATCACGGATTGACAAATTCTGAACTGAATACTCATCATGATCACGGACTGATTGTCGTTGGCATCCTGAATGAAAAGAAAAATATTTTTGACAAGTTAATCTATACTCCTATTTCTACCTACTGGAAAGAACATGATCACAATCTTTCAGAAATTGACAGCACGGATAGTCTATCCTCAAAAAATGATTTGGCTATTCATAATGAGGATCTTTTGAATTCAGACAGGGAAATAAGTTCTGTATTAATAAAATTTAGAGGAAACAATATTCAAACATTAAATTTTGCCAGAAATATTAATGAGAATTCAAAGATAATGGCTGTTAATCCTGCAATAGAAATCAGTAGATTGTATTCAATTACCAACTCTGCTTCTGATCTCCTATATTGGATTGCTATTGTTCTTGGTTTGCTATCCTGCATTGCCATTTTTATTAATCTCACACAAGCTTTGGATGAAAGAATTCTTGAAATGGCCATCCTGAGAATTGGAGGAGCTACCCCAATATTATTATTCATATTATTGTTACTTGAAGGTATTTTAATTGTTGTTCTAGGTACCCTTTTGGGTTTAAGTTTGGCTCATCTATTTTTGCAATATGCTTCCTCCGTTTTTGCACTTGGAGATATGTATGGCATTTATGGCAACTACTTTTGCAAAGAAGAAATAATGCTGATCGCCGTTTCGTTTGTTTGTGGAATTATAGCTTCTATCTATCCTGCTTTAAAGGCATATACAAGAGATATTGCCTCAGTGATCTCTCATTGAAATTATGAAAATTTCATTGACATTATTTCTGAGATTAAAAACTTTATAAAATGCTTTTATATACGGAAGGGGATTTTAACTCGCCAAAGTGATCCATATGTATTTTAAAATATTGAAGCAATACGTTCAACAATTCATTTCTAAGTTCATATTGAATATCGTCTGCGTCATCACACATCAATTGATGTAAATGCAAGCTTATTTTTGGTGTCAAACAATAAATATTTGTTTCCGAATATGGTACAAAACAAGCGTTGAGCAAATCAAAAGAATTATTTGTTGTGTCATAATTTTTATTTGCCTGTAAACCTAGATATTTACTAAGTTTAAGCATAAATTTTAAATGAAAATTATTGTCTGTTTGCTCTTGTTTGTCGAGAAGAATCAGACATCGCTTAAGAAACTGAAATAACTCTGAATTTCCACTTTGATCTTTTATACTATGCCGGCAAAATTCAATTATAAATGTCGCAATAGCGGATTTAAATATTTGATTTGGAATGTCTCGAAACAAATAATCCGAACTGATTTCCTTAATTCGGTGAAGTTCTCTTTTATCTGAATAATAGGCTACCAACTCCAGAATATTTCCAACCTGCAACAAAGCACTGGTCCTTGAAGTCTTTGAACTGAATACTCCATTCATAAAAAAACTGTGCAGGCCTTTATCCTCTGTATAAATTTCTGCTATCAAACTGGATTCTTTGAACTTAACGGTTCTGAATACAATTCCCTTGGTATGCAGCATGATAACTGATTCAAATTAAGATATCAGACCTCTGCGCTTCATTTCAATATTAAGCAAACTCAATTCTCTGCCCATATCTCCGGTAACGCTGGCGTTCTCTTTAGCTCGTCGAATAAGATAGGGAATAACATCTACCACTGGTCCATATGGAACATACTTTGCAACATTAAATCCCATATTGGCAAGATTGAAAGTAAGATTATCACTCATTCCAAGCAATTGGCAAAAATTGACATACGGATGATCTTTGGCTATATTCTTTTGTTGAATCAGTTCTACCTGAAGCGCATTACTTTCCCAATTATGACTTGCATTCACCATACTAATATGCTCATGATGATCCATTAGAAAGCGAATGGAATCATTGAAATCTTTATCGGTAGATTCTTTGTCTTTTTGAATCGGTGAAGGATATCCTTTATCGATTGCACGTTTGCGCTCTTTATCCATGTAGGCCCCTCTAACTACTTTAGCTCCAAGTATATAATTTCCAGCTTGAGCCATTTCAAAACTCTTCTTTAAAAAATCTAATCGATCATGTCGATACATTTGAAAAGTATTGTACAATATTGGTTTTTCTTTATTGTATATGGCCATATACTCATTGACGAGTTCATCCAGGGGATCCTGAATCCAACTTTCCTCTGCATCAACAAAAATAGAAACGCCAAACTCATGCGCTTTCTCACAAAGTTTTTTAAATCGCTCTTTTAATCGGTTCCACTGAATATTTTCCTGTGGGGATAAAGTCTCTTTTAGCTGAAGTTTTTCAAGCACATGTAACGGTACATACCCGGTCAGCTTTGTACTTATAACTGGAACATTTGGATTACTAAACGCGAATTCAATTGCTTTGAGATTCTCTTCCAATGTCTTTTGAAAATCTTCATCCGTCTCTTTGGCCTCTACACCATAATCAAGAATGGTGAGTGTTTTGTATTTGTTTAATGTATCTATAACCTTTTGACAATTCAACAGACTGGTCCCTCCGCAAAATTGATTGAAAATGGTTGCTTCGATGAATGGGTCTGCCAAGCCAAATGGAATTTTTGCAGCTATTTCACCCAGAAATGTTCCAATCTTAACCAAATTGGGATTATTCATGAATTGAAACAGTCGGTATGCGTGCTTTAATTCTCGGTTGTTCTTATAAGAAAAAGCAATTTCGGTATTTTTAAAATCTATACGCGGTTCACCCGGTTCGGTCATAATATATTGATTAGCAGATCTTACGGAACGAATTTGAACAAGCTGAGAATTCCAATAAGCTGATTTATAGGTACAAAAATAAAATAATTCTGAATTTGAACAACAAACAGCTTCAGATCTACCTATTCATGTGTTGTTCCCAAAAAGCTTCACTTAAGTCTGCCTGTGTGTAAAGCATTTCCATTCCATTTTTAATTTTTGCACCTCTTTCTTTGAACTTCTGTAAAAAAATCGTCTCTAAAGGATTGTAAATCAGATCATAGGCAAAGTTTTGTTCTCCAAATTGATCAAAGGGTAAATTTGGACAAGCATTAAGTTGAGGGAACATTCCAAGAAAAGTAGTATTTACGATCAATCGATATAGATCCAGGTTCATGGAACAAAGCTCTTCATAAGAGATTCCTTTCCCTGAAGAACTTACCCTGTCGAACTGTATATGATGTTTTTTCAGCGCCCAGCAAATCGCCTTAGATGCTCCGCCTGTGCCCAAAACCAATGCATGGTTAATCACCTCACCATCTAAAAAATTCGTCAAACTGTTCGAAAAAGCAATTCCATCCGTATTATGACCTATCCATTTGCCGTTATTAAAAACAATACAATTAACCGCCCCGATTTCTAAAGCTGTTGAACTCAACTCATCCATCATTTCCCAGATTACCTCCTTATAAGGAATGGTAACATTGAATCCACAATTATTTTTCTGCCGTTCTAAAAATGCTTTCACCTGGGCTGGATCTGCCAGTTCAATACGTTCATAAATCCTATTGGTAATTCCTAAGGTCGTCCACTTATTATTAAAATAGTCCGCTGAATATGAGTGATTTAGGCTCTTTCCTATAAGCCCAAATTTAAACTTTGTTGGGTTCACCTTTTCAAATTTACACACTGTAAGATTAAGAATTATTTATCGTGTAGAATTGGGTTTTTATCGCTTATACAACATATTGGGCTTTCAGATATAACCTTGAAATATTGATTTCTTTCATTGGTCAACCTTAACATAACGCTAATGAATCCTTCTTCAAAAAGAATTAATACGAAGCTTTTCGTATTAATTGATAAAATTATTTATTTTTGCATCGTTGGATCAAATTTGAACCTTCTGGGAATAGTTAAAGTTATCTAAACTTATCCAAACTTAATAATCCAGAAGAATGGAAATTTGTTACTACCTAGTTTTAGAAAATTAATGAAAGATAAAATGAATTCAAAGAAAGCTTGGTTTCTTTTCCTGCCATCTCTAATGTTGGTGCTTATTTTTAGTGCACATTGCCGAAATGCAACGGATCCGACAACTAGAGAACAACTAATATTGCAAATTGTATATAAACAAAGTCAGCAATATCATTTTTCACCCATTAAAATTGATGATACTTTTTCAAAAGAGGCATTTAAAGATTTTGTGGATAACATGGATGCCGGTAAGCGTTTTATTACAAAAAAAGATTTGTCAACCCTGGAAAAATACAAAACTCAGTTGGATGAATTTTTTAAAGAAGGAAACCTTGAATTTTTTGATAAATTTCAAGATATACTTCTGAAATCAATCGATAAGACTGAAAAATATTACAAAGAAATATTAGAAACAGATCTTTTCCAATCCAAAGACGAATCGATCAATATGGATGTAGAAAAAAGGGATTGGCCTTCGGATGATAAAGATTTAAAGGAAACCTGGAGAAAGAATATTAAATATGACTTTTTCAGTCGTTATTACGATGCCATGGAAGATCTTGAAAAAGATAAAAAAACAAGGTCAAAAGACTCAATGATTTATGATATTAAAAAAGATATTCGTGAAAGTTATGAGAACTATTTTGACAGGCTTCGTAAGACGAAAACTTCTGATCGTTTTGAAGTCTATGTAAATAGTTTATTACATGTATACGATCCCCATACTGAATATTTCAGTCCAAACGATAAAGAAAATTTTGATATTACCATGTCTGGCAAGCTCATTGGAATAGGCGCAAGGTTACAGGCTGAAAAAGAATACACCAAGGTAACTTCCATTGTTCCCGGAGGTCCGGCCTGGAAACAAAAAGAACTGGAGACCAATGATATTATCATAGCAGTAAAACAATCCGGTGAAGAATTCTTGGATATCAAAGGAATGAACATCGACGATGTGGTCAAAAAAATCAGAGGTAAAAAGGGAACCGAAGTAACCTTAAAAGTAAAAAAATCCAACAACTCAATAAAAGATATAACCATAGTAAGAGATGAAGTTATTATGGATGAGGGATTTGCAAGGTCTGCTTTAATTTTTAAAGATAGTTTATCCGAAAAAATTGGCTACATCAAATTGCCAAAATTTTATGCCGATTTTGAATCACCCAATGGCGTGTCCTGTGCCAAAGATGTCGACAAAGAATTGAAAAAGCTTGTGGCAGAAGGTGCCAAAAGTTTAATTTTTGACCTTAGAAATAATGGAGGAGGCTCTCTTCAGGAGGTTGTTGAAATGTCTGGCCTGTTTTTTAAAAATGGAACCGTCGTTCAGGTTAGAGACCGCGATAGAACAAATTCATACAACGATACAGATGATGGGATTTCGTTTGATGGACCAATGGTAGTTTTAATTAATAGCAACAGTGCTTCAGCATCAGAAATCTTTGCTGCCTGCCTTCAGGATTATAAACGGGCGGTTATCGTTGGCGGTGAACCAAGTTTTGGAAAAGGCTCTGTACAGAGATTTATCAAATTGGATCGATTGAGCGGTTTTGATCAGTTTAAACCTCTGGGTGAACTCAAAATTACCATACAAAAATACTATCGAGTATCCGGAGGATCTGTTCAACTAAAGGGCGTTGAACCCGATATTTATCTACCCGATGTTTACAAGTATATTGATAACGGCGAAAAGGAATATGAACACCCATTATCTTACGATGTCATTCAAGCAAATGCAACAGCTAAAATAGATAACCCCATTTCAAATTATGCCGAATTAAAAAAGAATAGTGAACAAAGAATTTCAGCTAATGCTGATTTTGAAATGATTGAAAATCAGGCTTTGAAGTATAAAGCTCTGAAAGACGATAATATCTATCCGCTACAATATGATAAGTTCAAAAAACTTTTAGACAACCGTAAAGCGGATGCTAAAAAATTTGAAGATTTTGGAAAAAATGAACTTAAAGATGTTCTGGCAGCGAACCTTCAATCTGATAAGGATTATATACAATCTGACTCTTCGAGAATTGGTAGAAATGAAGATTTTATAAAAAACATTCGAAAAGATTACTTTATAATGGAATCAATGAATATTCTAAAAGACATTAAAAAATAATGTTTTTTAAAAGTTGATATCAATAAATCTATGAATATTTCGTTCTAATAAGGTCTGCTTAAAGAGCGACCAGCAAAAATATACTGTAAGTTATTAATTCCAAAATCAGTAGATCGAGGCCGCGTATACTCATGATATGCGGCCTTTTCTTTGTTTAATCTCAGAATCTTTGATATTGAAAGAGCGAATTAAAATTGGAAGTCATGGCATTTTGTCTATATTGATAGACTTTATGACATGAAAAGTAAAAAGCTAATAATTTTATCAATTCCTTGTTAATCAATAATTTATAACCAATTTTGGCTTTATTTTCAAAAATTAAGACAAATTAATGCCAATGGCATAATGCTTGACCTTGTGTTCCAAATAACCAATAGAATTATAAAAAAATATGGATTTACCTTTAAAATATCTCTCTTCTGAAATTCAAGAAGATTCAGAAATGATACCTTTCGTTGCGATTGCAGATGACGAGGAGAATGTAAAAGATGAAAATATTGGTAATATTCTCCAGGTAATGCCATTGAAGAATACCGTTTTATTCCCCGGTGTAATTATACCAATCACTGTAGGTCGCGACAAGTCTATGAAAGCCATTGCGAAGGCTCACGATAAAAATAAATATATTGCTGTACTGACACAAAAGGATAGTCAAACCGAAGATCCTGGTTTTAAGGATCTGTATTCGTCCGGTACCATCGCAAGAATTGTCAAATTACTTAAAATGCCGGATGGTTCGCAGACTGTAATTCTTCAAGGAAGAAAACGATTTGAATTAGGAAAAATCATTCAGGAAGAACCATCCCTTGAAGCAGAAATAATTCTACGTTCTTATATCCAACCTGAAAAAAAGTTGGAGTACGATGCTATGATTCAGACAATTCAGGAACAATCCAAAAGAATTATTGAATTATCGCCGCAAATACCCAATGAAGCACAGGTTCTGCTCAAGAATATTGATAATGATAGGTTTCTTCTAAATTTTGTATCGTCCAATTTAAGCATTCCCATTGATCAGAAACAAAAGCTTTTAGAGAATGATGAGTTGTATAAAAAAGCAGAAACTTTAATGATTTATCTCAATCAAGAGCTACAACTTTTGGAAGTCAAAGGTCAGATTGAAGCAAAAGTCCGAAATGATCTTGAAAAACAACAACGCGATTATTTCCTTAATCAACAATTAAAAACCATTCAGGAAGAGTTGGGACAAGATCCTCAGGATCAGGATATCGAAGATCTTCTTAAAAAAGCAGAATCTAAAAAGTGGACCAAACAGGTTAAAGAACATTTCGACAAAGAGCTTAATAAGCTTCAAAGAATGAATCCCCAACTTGCAGAATATTCAGTCCAACTGAATTATTTGGATCTCATGGTTGATCTTCCCTGGAGTGATTTTACCAAAGATCAAATTGATCTTAAGAAAATAAGAAAAGTTCTCAATAAAGATCACCACGGTCTGGATAAAGTTAAAGAAAGAATTATTGAGCATTTAGCTGTTTTAAAACTTAAAGGAGATATGAAAGCTCCGATACTTTGTTTGGTCGGACCGCCAGGTGTTGGAAAAACCTCTCTTGGAAAATCCATTGCTAAGGCTTTAAACAGAAAATTTGTTCGCATGTCTCTGGGAGGCTTGCACGATGAATCAGAAATCAGAGGTCACCGTAAAACTTATATAGGCGCGATGCCAGGAAGAATTCTTCAATCCATTCGAAAGGCCAAATCTTCCAATCCAGTCTTTATTCTGGATGAAATTGACAAAATTGGAAAGGATTTTAGAGGTGATCCATCCTCTGCTTTATTGGAAGTTTTGGATCCTGAACAAAATTCAACTTTTCATGACAATTATCTCGAACTCGAATATGATCTTTCCAAAGTAATGTTTATTGCAACAGCTAATTCCATGAGTTCCATTCAGGGACCTCTTTTGGACCGAATGGAGATCATTGAGCTTCAAGGTTATTCTATTGAAGAAAAAATTGAAATTGCACAAAAACATTTGATCCCACAACAATTGGAAGAACATGGATTGAAAGCAAAACAAATAGTTCTGCCTGTGGAAGTAATTGAACATGTAATTGATGATTACACGAGAGAATCCGGTGTCAGATCGTTAAGTCGTCAAATTGCAGCCATTATGCGAAAAGCAGCGCTACAGATTGCTGAAGACAAAAACAGTATTGCCAAATTTAAACTGGAAGATCTGAAGTCCATTTTGGGTGTTCATAAATTTAACAATGATGTCTATCAGGAAAATCTACCTGAAGGTGTAGCCATTGGTCTGGCATGGACTCGGGTTGGAGGAGATATTCTTTATATTGAATCTTCGATTTCAAAAGGAAAAGGCAAAGTAAGCCTTACCGGTAATCTAGGTGATGTTATGAAAGAATCTGCTACTACAGCTTTGAGTTTTATCAAAGCGCATTCTACAGAATTGGAGATCGCCGAGGATTTTTTTGAAAACCACGATATTCATATTCATATTCCTGAAGGGGCAATTCCAAAAGATGGACCATCAGCCGGTATTACAATGCTTTCATCCGTGAGTTCTGCCATTAAGAAAAAACCGATTCGCTCCTATCTTGCAATGACCGGAGAGATAACCCTTCGCGGTAAAGTGCTTCCTGTGGGAGGTATAAAAGAAAAAATACTTGCTGCTAAAAGAGCTGGTATTAAAACCATCATGCTCTCTGCTGAGAACAAACCACATATTGAAGAAATTCAAGCTGAACATATCAAAGGTCTCGAATTTTTATTTGTTGAGACCATGCAGGAAGTGCTTGAGCATGCGTTGGGAATTTCAAAATTTTAATGACCATTGACTGATTTTTAATGATGATTTTTATTCAACTTTAACTCGCAATTAAGATTTGATATTCCCGGAATAAAAATTGGTTATCATTAGATAATTTAATGTAGCCAGAGTGATTTAATCCTTATGCAGGATTTTCAGTATGAACTGATAATTTTATGCATTGAGTGTATTAGAACTTGAAATCAAACAAAACGCAGCTTATAAATTAGGTGTTATCATACTTATAATTAAGGTTCATCGATGGAATATTTCCTATAAGAAATATTACCGCATAGTATAGATCCAAAACAAAATCTTTATTCCTAAGAATAAAGAATACATCGATTGAAAAACTTCCTAAATCTCAATTAACCACCACATATATTTATATTTGCAGCGTTTTTAATAATTTATATAGAAATTTAGATATGTTTAAAAGATACGATAGTTTTGAAAACCGCCACATTGGTACCACAGGAGTTGATTTAGCACCTATGCTCAAAACACTGGGTGTATTAAGTTTGGATATGCTGATTGAGCAAACCATTCCCAATTCCATTAGAAGGGTAGAGGCAATGAAGATTCCAACTGCTCTTTCGGAGTTCGATTATTTGCAAGAATTAAAAGGAACAGCTTCCCGGAATCAGGTTTTTAGAAATTTTATAGGTCAGGGCTACGCCGGTACAGTAACCCCTTCCGTCCTCCTTCGCAATATTTTTCAAAATCCAGGTTGGTACACCCAATATACTCCTTATCAGGCAGAGATCGCTCAAGGACGATTAGAAGCACTTTTGAATTTTCAGACAATGATATCTGATCTCAGTGGCTTACCCATAGCTAATGCCTCTCTGTTGGATGAGGGAACAGCGGCTGCAGAAGCCATGCTGATGTTTCACAGTGCCAAACAAAAGAAAAATAAGGCCGACTCACCTAATACTTTTTTTGTTGACCAGGAAGTTTTTGAACAGACTCTAAATGTCCTGCAATCAAGAGCCTGGCCTAAAAATATTCAAATAGTTAAGGGCAATCCATTAACAGACCATATCCCTGAAAATTGTTTTGGAGCCTTATTGCAATATCCTGGTAAGTCCGGTGCAATCGTTGATTTAACCAGTTTTATCCAAAAAGCAAAGGAACAAGGAATTCTTGTAGCGGTAGCAACCGATATTCTTTCTTTAAGTCTTTTAAAATCACCCGGCGAACCTGGTGCAGACGTCGCACTGGGCAATACACAACGATTCGGAGTTCCGATGGGTTTTGGTGGACCTCATGCCGCCTTTTTCGCTACAAAGGAGGAATTTAAAAGAGATCTTCCTGGTAGAATTATTGGTGTCTCTGTGGATCAATATGGAAATCGTGCCTTGAGAATGGCACTACAGACCCGGGAACAACATATTCGAAGAGAAAAAGCCACTTCAAATATTTGTACGGCCCAGGCCTTATTGGCGATCATGGCTTCAATGTATGCAGTTTACCATGGACCGATCGGAATAAAATCAATCGCAAGAAGAGTTCATGATATGTGCTCAGCTCTTGGAAACGCACTGAATTCAATGGGATTCAAACTTACAAATCTACATTTCTTTGATACACTTTCCATTGAATTAAATTCAGATCAACGAGCAAATCTTCGTCAAATTGCTGAAGCCAATAACTACAATTTCTGGTATACAGATCTTACCGTTCAAATCAGCTTAGATGAGACAACTACAAATGAAGATCTTAAGCATATTTTAGAAATTTTTTCTCAACTGAATCATTCCAAACCGGCTGAAATTAAAGAACCCGGTTCCATTTCAATTCCATTGAATTTGATTCGACAGTCTGAATTTTTAACACATGATATTTTCAATACGCATCAGACAGAATCGTCAATGATGCGATATATTAAAAGTCTAGAAAATAAGGATTTATCTTTGGTACATTCCATGATTAGTCTGGGTTCTTGTACCATGAAACTCAATGCTGCTTCAGAATTAATCCCTGTGAGTTGGCCTGAATTCGCTGATATTCATCCTTTTGCTCCCATGTCACAAACTAAGGGCTATCAGAAAATGATTGAAGAATTGGAGTATTACTTATGTCAGGTCACAGGTTTTGAAGCCTGTTCCTTACAACCCAATTCTGGAGCTCAGGGAGAATTTGCCGGTTTATTAACCATTAAGGCTTATCATGAACATAGTAAGGAGGGCCACAGGAACATCGTACTTATACCAGCTTCTGCTCACGGTACCAATCCTGCATCAGCCATAGTAGCCGGACTTGAAGTGGTGGTTACTGCCTGCGATGAGATGGGTAATATTATTGTTGAAGATATTTTAGCGAAAGCTCAGCTTCACAAAGACAAACTTGCGGCTTTAATGGTGACCTATCCATCAACGCACGGAGTGTTTGAAACATCAATTAAAGAAATATGCACAATAGTACATGACTTTGGGGGTCTGGTTTATATGGATGGAGCCAACATGAATGCTCAGGTCGGTCTAACCAGCCCAGCCTTAATAGGTGCTGATGTATGTCATCTCAATTTACATAAGACTTTTGCAATACCACATGGAGGTGGAGGCCCTGGTATGGGTCCAATTTGTGTTAATGACAAACTAAAACCATTTTTACCCGGACATCCTCATCGTAATCCAAATCCGCTTTCTACCGCAGTTCCCGCAGTTAGTGCCGCGCCTTATGGGTCTGCAAGTATTTTGTTAATCTCTTATGGTTATATCAAAATGCTCGGAGTCGAAGGTCTGACCAACTCCACCAAACATGCTATTTTAAATGCCAATTACATTGCCACTAGACTATCCGAAAAATATAAAGTACTTTATACCGGCGAAAAAGGAAGAGTTGCACATGAATTGATTATTGATCTTCGCCCATACAAGGAAATCGGAGTAAGTGCAGAGGATGTTGCCAAGAGATTAATGGATTATGGATTTCACGCTCCAACCTTATCTTTTCCGGTAGCAGGAACCATAATGATTGAACCTACTGAGTCAGAAAATCTGGAAGAATTAAATCGATTTTGTGATGCCTTGTTACACATTCATCAGGAAATTGATGAAATTGCGAAGGGGGAATATACTCATGACAATAATGTATTGTGCAATGCTCCACATACGCTGTCTGTAGTTTGTACTGATGAATTCGACAAACCATATTCCAGAAAAAAAGCAGCATTTCCGATGAGCTATTTGGAACATGGCTCAAAGTTCTGGCCAGCTGTCTCCAGGGTTAATAATGCTTTCGGAGACAGAAATCTAGTATGTACCTGCCCGCCTATTGAGTCTTATATGAATTAATTTAAATCCATCAAATGATAACTGCAGAATATTGCAGCAGTTTATTCTTATCAACTATTGAGTTATATCATGAACAAGATGATATCAATAATCCGACGCCTATTTCGGAATTAAATTCTATTCATGATTATCTGATTCACAAGTCTTGGATAGACACAGTACAATGGCATCTTGAAGATATTATTCGAAAACCCGAACTGGATCCTCAAAGTTTTATTCTGATTAAAAGAAAAATTGATGCATCCAATCAAGAGCGTACAGATATTGTTGAAAAAATTGATGACTGGTTTATCGATGAATTCAAATCCGTTGAAGTAAGAAAAGACGCAAGATTAAATACTGAAACTCCAGCCTGGGCTATTGATAGACTTTCAATTTTGATGTTGAAAATTTATCACATGAAGGAACAAACTCAACGTAAAGATGTTGAGGCTTCCCATATTCAAAATTGTATACAAAAATTAGATATTCTATTGAGTCAGAAACTTGACCTAAGCGCTAGCTTAAATGAACTAATTGATGAAATTTCATCCGGAAAAACAAAAATGAAGGTTTATCGCCAGATGAAAATGTACAATGACCCGCAAACAAATCCTCAACTGTATTCTAAAAAATAAATGGCTTGAAAATATTAGCTATAAGGTTATCTGCAATGGGCGATGCAACCTTATGTCTTCCTGTTTTCAGGACCCTTTTAAGACAGAATCCAGATTGTACCATTGATTTCCTGAGCAACCCATCTTTTGAACCCATCTTTGAAAATATACCAGATCTAAAACTTCTCCCCTTCAATGTTAAAAGGGACTTTACTGGATTAATTGGCCTATGGAAACTTTTCAAGATTCTCAGACAGAATAATTATGATCTGGTTCTTGATCTTCATAATTCTCTTAGAACAAGAATTTTAAAAATATTCTTTCGTTTGTGGCTGATAAAATTTTATCAAATACATAAAGAACATAGAAAAAAGAAATCTCTTCTAGGAAAAGTTTTTCAATCAAAAATAAAATTAAAACACACTGTTGAAAGATACCAGGAGGTTGTTGAAAAGTCAGGATTATTATGTACGCTATCAAATCGCAATTGTCAAGATCATGGAATTGTCTTCAGTAATCGAACGTTACTATCCGTATCCGCTAAAGTTAATGAATTAAATAGTGAGGGATCAGCATGGATAGGAATCGCACCATTTGCTCAGCATATAGTAAAAGAAATTCCATTCAGAAAGCTTAAAGAATTAATATACGCGCTGTGTCAATACCCAAATAATAAAATCATATTATTTGGCGCAGGAAAAAGAGAAATCAATCACTTTTACGAATTACAGAAACTTTTTCCAAAATCCATACTTATAAGTTCTGAACATTTTGATTTACGGGAAGAATTAGTTCTAATGTCTCAACTTCATTGTATGATTACCATGGATTCTGCAAATTTGCATTTGGCCGAATTAACAGCTTGCAAAAAAGTAATTTCTATCTGGGGTCCAACGCATTTTGTGCTGGGTTTTGAACCATTTATTTCAGGAGTTAAAAATATTATTGAAATTCCTGTAACGGATTTACATTGCAGGCCTTGTTCAATATATGGTAATCGAACTTGTCACCGCAAAGATCATGCCTGTATGAATTGGATAAGCATTACACAAATTGTTTCAAAAATAATGAACGAGTAATTCAAATATTAAAGCTAATCCATTACTCATATTTCCAATTTATTTTTTTACCCTCTTCGATTTGCTTAATTGCCTTTTCTAATCGCTTTATTCTCGTAGATTCCATTTTGGCTTCAGCAACCCAATGAATGTATTCATTCCTATGAGACTTTGAAAATGTTTCAAAAATTGATTTTGCTTTCTGATTTTCGGTCAAGGCCTTCGCAAAAAAATCCGGTATCGCCAACTCACTTTTTATTACTTTCTTTCTATTTAGTTTAACGCCTTCATCCGACAAATTCATTGCTTGCCTGATATATTTTATTAGGATTTTTTTGTTTGGAAGATCCTTTATGGATTGAATTTTTCCAAGACTCCCCATGGCTGACTTTTCGTTGCCTTTTTGAAGAATATTATCCGGATCATCCAACCGATTATTCAACCAAAAACCAAATGCACAATGATTTTTAAAAGCTGCCATATGGCAGAGCATTTTCCCGTTGTAATCAAAATGCGGAAAACTCCATTTAATTTTTTCTTCTACTTTAGGGCAAGCCTGATGAACTATTTCTCTTATGGTTTCTAAAATAGGTTTTGCAAAATTTTCTGACGCAGCGATGTATTCGTCAACTTTTGCATTTAATATACCCATTTAAATCAATGATTATTCTTGAGTTAGTTTTTGTTTCAGATACCTGGCAGTATATGAATTTTCAATATCCAGTAATCCTTCCGGATTTCCCTGATAAAGTAGATGCCCTCCTTCTCTTCCTCCTTCTGGGCCTAAATCAATAATCCAATCTGCTGCTTTTAAGACATCCATATTGTGCTCAATCACCATAACAGAATGTCCTTTTTCAATCAATCCATTCATAGCCAAAAGAAGTTTACGCGTATCCTCAAAATGTAAACCAGTGGTGGGTTCATCAAAAATAAAAAATACATGTTGGCCGGAATTTTCTAATCCTAAATAATAAGCAAGTTTTAATCTTTGTGATTCTCCGCCGGATAAGCTTGAAGTAGATTGACCTAGTGACAAATAGGACAATCCAACTTCTGCGAGAGGCTTAAGTTTTTTAACAATTTCTTTTCTATCCTTAAAAAGTTCTAATGCTTCTTCAACACTTAAATTGAGAATATCATAAATATTTTTTCCTTTATACTGTACTTCAAGAATTTCATTTTTAAATCGCTTTCCGTTACAATCTTCACAAATCAATCCGACATCAGAAAGAAATTGCATTTCGATCACAATTTCACCATCGCCTTTACAGGCTTCGCATCTTCCCCCTTCAACATTAAATGAAAAATGTTTTGGTTGATATCCTCGCATTTTAGAAAGTGCCTGAGCTGTAAAAATATCTCTTATATCATCCCAGGCCTTAACATAGGTTGCAGGATTAGAACGTGTAGATCTTCCAATTCCCTGCTGACTTACCATTTCAACCTGATGTATCTTTTTATATGAACCGGAAATTTCTGCTCCGAGCAGTTGATTTTCTTCACTGAAATTCTCTTCTATTTTTTCTTTTAATAATGGATAGAAAACCTGCTTGATAAGACTCGTTTTTCCAGATCCTGATACACCAGAAACACAAACCAGATTATGAAGTGGAATGGTAATTTCAATGTTTTTTAAATTATGCAGATTGGCATTTTTTACAACAATGGCATCCAGATGTTTTCTTCTGATGGTTGGAAGTGGAATGCGCTGAACATTCGTTAAGTAGGATGCCGTGAGATTCTTGCCGGATTGTAAAAGAAAATCCTCGTACTGACCACAAAATTCTAAATTCCCTCCATGAATTCCTGCTCCGGGGCCAATATCTATAATGTAATCCGCTCGGCGTATTATCTCTTCTTCATGCTCAATAACTACTACCGTATTGCCAAGATTTCTCAAATATTGAAGAACTTCAACGAGATTGTTGGTGTCTTTAGGATGCAAGCCAATACTTGGTTCATCGAGAATATACATCGATGAAGTCAAATTCGATCCAAGTGTTCGCGTTAAATGAATCCTTTGAGATTCTCCACCACTCAAGGTACTTGCTAGTCTATCCAGATGTAGATATTGTAGTCCTATTCTCTTTAATACATTCAATCTGTTGGTGATTTCGAGAATAATTCTTTTTGCAATTTCTCTCTCACTCGGCATGAGTACTAAAGTTTCCATATAATTAGAAAGCTCATCAATTGGCACAAACATCAGATCTCTGAAGGTTTTTCCACCGATTTTAATATTCAAAGTTTCTTTGCGAAGCCTTCCTCCTTTGCATTCATCACAGGTCGTTCTCCCTCTGTACCTTGCCAATAAAATTCTATTCTGAATAACATATGCTTTTTCTTCAAGGTGCTTGAAAAAAGCATAGATGCCTTGATATTCACCACTTCCATACCACAAAATATTTCGTTGCGTTTCATCAAGATCTCTGTAGCTGGTATGAATTGGAAAGTTTAATTGATGGCTTATCCTGAAAAGTGGCTTTAACCATTCTTCTGATTTCTGACCGGTCCAACAAGCAATAGCTCCACTGAATACAGATTTTGAAGGATTGGGTATAACCTTGTTTTCATCAATCCCAATGATCCTGCCATACCCTTCACATTTTGGACAGGCTCCGTAGGAATTATTGTAATTAAATAAAGCAGGACTAGGTTCAGGAAAATGTAGCCCATCCATCTCCATCCGTGTACTGAATTCATAAGTTTTCTGTCGATCCAGAATTACCGTGCATCTTCCATTATTCTCAGAAAGCACCGTTTCTATTGAATCTGCCAGTCTCCTTTTGAATTCTTCATCCGTAGTATCCAGAATAAATCTATCCGCAACAACCTGGAAGCTTGCTGCTTTCTTGTCGGTAACTTTTATCTTTTTTAAATCCTTGTTGTTATCCAGAACAGTTTGCATATCCTGTACTTCTCCTTTTGTCCAAATTCTGGTAAAACCTCTTTTAATCAAGTATTCAAATTCGTCATAGAGCGTTCTTTCTGCATATTTAGTCTGAATTCCAAAAACAAGGAAAACGGCTATTCCTTGTGGATTATTCATTATAAAGTCAATAATGTCCTTTACAGTATTTTTCTTGACTTCCTGTCCTGTTATGGGTGAATAGGTTCTCCCGATTTTTGCAAACAACAATCGCAAAAAGTCATAAATTTCAGTCATGGATCCAACCGTTGATCTGGCATTGGTTGAAATTACTTTTTGCTCAATAGCAATAGCCGGACATAAGCCACTGATGAAATCAACCTCCGGCTTTTTCATTCTGTGCAAAAATTGCCTGGCATAAGAAGATAAACTTTCTACATAGCGCCTTTGACCCTCGCTAAATAGAGTATCTATTACAAGTGAAGACTTACCGGATCCGGAAAGACCTGTAACAACAATCAGCTTGTTCTTTGGAATCTGTACATCAATAGACTTAAGATTGTTAGATTTTGCTCCTTTTATTTCTATAAATGCCTTAGGTCTAATTCTATTGGTAAGCTCCATGGATAATTTTAGCGGATGTAATGTAACGCGCAAGCGTCTAATTGGGTTTTTGTATGCTTGTAAAAATATTTTAGCATTCTTTCAGCCAAAAGGTAAATATTTAAAGTTTTTCTAAAAAAATTTCAGTTTGAGACAAAGCTTGGATTTTGTTTCAAAAAGGAAATATATTACCCATTACAATAGGTTTAATACTTTGTTTTTCAATACTTTACACTAAGAAAAGGCTGTAATTATCTCCAAAAATGGCATAACTTTTGTTTAGCAAACATATAGAGCTAAGCCTTAAAACTCTGTTAATTTCATGAATTCAGGCATCAAATTCGAGATTGATATTATCTTTACAAAGTCAAACCTTATAAAAATACAATTATAGCCTATTGAATACAACTTCTACAATTAGTTAAATTTTAAAATTCTAAGCGTATGCAAGTTGTAAAATTGACTGATCAGGAATTGATCAGCGTATATCTTCAGGGTAACGAAAAGGCTTTCGAGGAATTACTTAACAGACACAAAAACAAAGTCTACACGGCTATTTATCTCTTTGTCAAAGACCGGGATCTAGCAGAAGATCTTTTTCAAGAAGTTTTTATTAAAATAATTGATACGCTTCGAAAAGGTACCTACAATCATGAAGGTAAATTTTCACAGTGGGCGACAAGAATTGCATACAACATGTGCGTGGATCATTTTCGTCGCGGCAAACGAAGAACTAAAGTGAATACCTCAGAGGATTTTGACATATTCGATGTTTTGTATGTCAAAGAAGATAACCGGGAAGATGAATTGATTCTAAGCGAAACACATTCGCAGATTCGTAAACTGGTAGATAGTCTGCCGGAAGAACAACGTGAGGTGGTCATTTTAAGACATTACGCCGATTTGAGTTTTAAAGAAATTTCATCTCTTACCAGAGTCAGTATTAATACGGCCTTAGGTAGAATGAGATATGCATTAATTAATATTCGTAAAATGATGGAAGAACACGCAGTTGTTCTTCAATAGTCTAAGATTAATACACTTAATTTAAAAGATGGACAGGAAAATATTCTGTCCATTTTTTATTTAGAAAAAAACGGGGCAGCGCCGGAGAGGCAACTGCCCTATTTTCAATGGGTTACTTTTGACTACTCCCCTAGACAAAAGATATTGTAAAGTTAATACGACTTGCGTTATTTCAAATTATTTAAACTAATTTTTTATAGATATTTTATTTCATTAGTTAAATAACGAATGGTAAATAAAAAAAGGGGATGAAGCCGAGCGACTTCGATCCCCTCTTAATAACACTATGAGAACACCCTAAGCACCAAAGATATGACGAATTTGAATGTGTCAATAGTTTTTAATTATTTTTTAAATATTTTTTTTACTTGCATTTAAATCTATATTTCTTAGCACTTCATATTCAGTTGTTTAAGCCTTCCCAGCTTAATGTAGAACCGTTCTTTTCGCTAATTAATCAAGAAAATAAGCTCTTGTATAAAACATTTCAGGCTATGTTGTCACTACAAAATGCATGCTGATCCTTCGGATCTTTTCAATCGTAAGGAATTCTATTTCTTGTATAATGCGACACAACTGAATTAATATCATTTAAAAAATGAGATCCAAAATTATTACGTCAGTTTACAGTGTCTATAGCAATAAACTAATACCAGGTCCGGAACTATGAATTATCAATTCTGATTAGATAGCTTATGAAACTTGAAGGGTTTTGAAATTTAATACTTATGCCGCTTTTATAATTAGAAACAACATGGAAGAATATGATCTCGCAGCGCTCAAAGATTCAAATACTTATCAGCGTATTCAAATTTGGAACCACTCTTCAGGCATAGTAATTTTTTAAAAAGATCACAAATTTTCAGCCAAGAGTCTAGAACTACTTATGATTTTAAATCAGAAAACAATTTTTCTAAATTAGGATGTTGTTCAAGGTTTAATTTCAACGTATTGATTTTATCTCTAATCCGATCCATTCGGATGGATATACCCGGATGGGTACTTAGAAAATCCGGAATCGCCTCTTGCTTTTCTGGATTATCTTCTTGTAATCTTTTAAATAATTCAAGAATACCCTGAGGGTCAATATTTGCCTCTTGTAATTTTATCAAACTAAAATCATCACTTTCCGTTTCATAGGATCGTGAATATTTCAGATTAAATAAATTGTTGCTCTGTTCTGCAAGGACGGCTACAATACCTCCTGTCCCTCCGAGAAGAATACCCAATAATGCAAATGTTGAAAGAGATTGTGCCATTCCTCTGGCCATATGCCTTTGCTCAATATGGCCATATTCATGTCCAAGCAAAGCCGCAAGTTCCTGATATGATTTCATCTTATCCAGCAGCCCGGAATAAATTACAATATTCCCACCAGGTAGTGCAAAAGCATTTATAATCTTTTCATGGACAACGTAAACTTGGGTAGGATAATTTTTATCCCAGTCCAACTCATGAAAAAATTCATTCGCTAATTTAGATTTAAGAGAATCGATGGTTTGGGATTGCTTGATTTGATTCCATGCAACTTCTCCGATTTTTTGTTCCGTTGAATACGGTAAGGTACGGGCCATCCGGTCGGCAAGCTTAGGTAAAATTATTAGCCAAAGGAAGAGTAAAATCGCTAGTAATACCAAAAGGAATGAAGACCATTTTATAAATAGCATGCGATTGGAATGAACCGGCTTGCTATCCAATAATGCATGGTATTTGTGGTGTATCACATCAACAAAGCCTTGTCCTTGAATTTCAATATGTTGAACCGGATTAAAGGACTTATTCGAAAAATAAGCCTTATGTTGGTCATTCTCCGGAGGTGCAACAATAGTATCCAAATACCATCGTATGACTTCACCGGATCTCGTCTTAAGTAGAAAACCCTGAGCATCCAGTTCCAACTCAATGGGTTCCCCGACTTTTAGATTGTTTCTATAATAAAGTCCTTCAAAATTCATCCTGAAAATTAAGCACAATAGTAAAAAAACTTAGTCATTGTTGCTCTGTGTTTTTAGTGTTAGCCTCTGTTTAGTTGATCTTAAATGAACTACCTACTAAGCTTGTTCAGTTGGTAATTTGTCCCCAGCGGTTTGGAATTGAATGCAAAACTTGTATTTATTGCGCATAATTAATATGTATTAATTGCTGTATTTATTGCACTTATACATATAATAAAATCTTCGAAATCCTTAGATTTCAAATAATATCTTTTTTTTAAATAATTCGTCTTATTGTATTTGAATTTCATTAATTTTGGCTGTCTTTTTATCAAACACATAATTAACAAAACATGAAAAAAATCTTTACTTCACTTTTCACCCTCGTATTCGTTGGTGGTCTTAGCTTATTTGCTCAGGCTCCCAGGACGGTTTTAATAGAGGAGTTTACAAGCGCAACCTGTCCTCCTTGCGCAGCAACTAATCCAATCTTCCAAAAGTTCTTGGAGCAGTTTGGAAATAAAGTTGTCAACGTTGCATTTCAATGTCAGATCCCATCTACCGGTGACCCAATGTATGCATCCAACACGGCAGATGTTAATACCAGAGAAACCTATTATGGTATTAACTCAGCTCCAAATTGTCGTGTGGATGGAAAAATTGCGGCTGGAACCAACCCACATCCGATTCTTGTAACGGCTGATTATATCAATGATAGACTTTCCAATCTTTCACCTATTGAGATTAAAGTTGATCATGTTGTTATTTTTGGTACAGGGGGAGCAAAGGATTCAATGCAGATTACAGTAGACATTAAAAATGTCAGCAGCACAGATTTCAGCAATGCGAACTATGTGTTGCAAACCAGTATCGTAGAAGATCTTATAAAATTTCCAAAACAGGCTGCAACCAATGGAGAAACAGAATTCCACGTCGTGATGAGAAAAATGCTTCCATCAGCTGCCGGAACAAAAATTACAGATGTAATTGCCCCTGGTCAAACCAAGACAGTGAACTATAAGGTGGCTGTTCCTACTTACATTTATTCTTACAACCAGTTGGGTGTGGTTGCATGGGTACAAGACAATACCGCGTCTTCCAAAGAAGTTATTCAAGCTGGAGTTTCCGAACCTAAGCCATTGAATGGTTTGTATTATGACCTTGCGATGGTTAATGGGAATATAACCGGTAGAGTTGATAATTGTGATAATACCGTTGGTTTTGAGTGTACTGTTCAAAACCTGTCTACCAATTTGGATACCATCAAAACCATTGATTTTATTCCGGTAGTTGGAGGTGCAAACAAAACAAAATCTACCTGGACCGGGGTATTGCTACCTGGTGGAACCATCACTCACAAAATTGGCAACCAAACTATTCCAGTAGGAAATTCTTCTATTAATGTCTACATCGACAAAATTAATGGAGGTGCTTTTAAAGATTTAAACATCGTCAATAACTTCCAGTCTCAGACCGTCTTAACCACGTTTAATAGTTCAGTATTTGGAACTAGCATTGATCAGAACTTTGAGTTGCCAATTGGAAATGGTGCTCCATCTCATGCTTTTTTTCTAAATGAAGGAATTAGAATATTTAAAATTGATTCTTCTATTTTTGCTTACAATGGTACAAATCCGCCAGTAGGAGTAGGTGGTTTTGGAAATTCGAGATACAGCTTACTATTTTATTTTATGGATGGAGGTGTAGCCGGTCTTAGCTCCTCTGTAATTTTTGATAAAATTGATCTTTCAGCATCTAAACAAACTAAACTTAAGTGGTCTTACGCATATACAACAAAGACACAAGATGATTTTGATAAAATGGAAGTACTGGTCAGTAAAGATTGTGGAAGTACCTGGGTTTCTGTTTATGAAAAGCAAGGTATTGATATGCAGTCGTGTGAGCCAGATCCAAGCCGTTTTAATTATCCTGGTATTTATAATGCTTACCCTGAAGATTGGAAAATTGAGGAGGTTGACCTAAGTGCATATGATGGTACTCCTGAATTAATGGTTAGATTTAAAGGCACCGGAGGAAACGGTCAGGGTTATTTTTTAGATGATATTAATCTAACTTCAAGCACTTTGGTTGATAATCCTGGTATTCTAAATTCAATTAGTATTGCTCCGAATCCAACAACAGAGGTTATCAATATCAAGATTCAGTCTGAAGCATACAGTCAGGCGACAATATCTTTGACCGATTTGAATGGTCGTAAATTATCTAGTTATAATAAAGAAATAATTACCGGTGATAACCAAATAACTATCCCAGCAGAGGTTCATTCAGGAGTCTATTTGGTTGAGGTAAAGACAAAAAATGGAGTTAAATTTCAAAAGGTAACAATAATAAATTAGTTGCAATCAGTAAAAAGGAGTATTTAGGTTAAATTTAGCAAATTTTGACAAAAAATTTTAAATTTACATATTGTTAATTAAAATTTTTTATTATGAAAAATTACTATTTACTCCTTTTTTGCTTTTTTTGCTTTTTTCAAATCAGTAAAGCGCAATGTCCAAATCCCATAAACCCTACAATGTCAATTGCAGGTGTTTCATATTCCTCAGGAACTTCATGCAATTGGACTCTTGGTAGCTCTCAAGATGCCATTGTCTGCGTTTTAAGTCTAACTGGTGGTGCATCTGGAGGCTCAGGAAATTATACTTACACTTGGACAGTTAATGGTAGTGGCTCTGTAACTTATCCTTACATTTACATTTGTTTTCGCGGTTCAACAAATTATGTAGTATGGGTAACGCTGACAGTTACTGATAATGTTCAAGGTTGCAGTGAAACTATAAGAGAATCTATAAATCCAGATGCTTACTGCAGTGGCCAACAAATTAAAAAAACATCAAATGATACTTGGAAGACTGCTATTTTAAATGGCGATGAATTAATTATTAATAATCTTTCTGAACTTACAGATTCAGATTATGCTGTTTATTCTCTTTACAATATGAATGGGGACTTACTTAAGTCATCGGGCGTTATTACAAAGCTATCTGATAAGGTAATTTTCAGAAATTTTAATGAAGAAAACAGATTCTCAACCTTTTATATATTAAATATTTTAACACAGTCGAGTTTTAGAAGTTATAAAGTTATTTTAATAAATCGATAAAAGTTATTCAAAATAATTAAAACAAACGACTTCTGCAGTTAACATTATAAGTATACTAGTTTTTTAAATATAACACTAAGTTTCTATTTATTAAGAAACATCTGCTTTAAAACTATTTGAAGCCTCTGCTACTCAGCAGGGGCTTCTTTTTTAGAACTTACTCTTAGAAATAAGGCTTATCTTTGTGGTTCAAGTTTAGCTATGACAAGAAATAATTTACTTATTATCGCATGTATCGGATTGCATTATATGATGGAAGCACAGACGAATAAATTTGTTGCGGATGTAAACCCATGTCTGTCTCAGTTTACGGTTGATCCTAATGCTCCAGGGGATCATCTATGTCACAATATGGTCCGTAATCAGAGTTCAGGTACATTGAAATTGCTCTGGAAAAGAGAAGATGTGATTCTACCGGACATGTGGGAACCAACGGTTTGCGATAACAATCAATGCTGGGCAACCTTCGTGAAACAATGCCCCTCTGATTATTACAACGAGCTAAAAAAAGGCACGACCATGCTTTCAGATGTACATATTTATGATGCAGGTATTTCGGGAGAAGCCTATATCAAATTAAAAGTATATGAATTGGATGACACCAGTTCATTCATTAACATCGACTACCTCTTTAATAAACAAAATGTCGGCACCAAAAATGTTCGAAATATTGCCGTTCGGATGTATCCAAATCCTGCCAACGCTACTTTAAATATTGATTATAACAACGGTATTAGTAGAATTGAGATTTATAATTTACTTGGCAGCAAAGTGTTAAATTATAAATCTGAACCGTCTAAAAGCTATGATATAGGAATGCTTGAAGACGGAATGTATTTTGTTAAATTTATTACCACAGATGAAAAGGTAATGAAAACGCTTCGTTTGCAAAAGAGAAGTGTTCGTCCTTAATATCTATACTTTTACAGAAAGTATGTTCTTGAAATAGTATCTGAGTCTCACGAGATTGTGCTTTCGCGTTAAAAAATACGCAAATAGAACAGGTTTCTTATAAATAGCAATGCACCCTTAATGCAGGTCAGGATGTTGCTAACTAATGTTTACCCCTGATGCTATCTCTGATCTTATCGTGTAAGCCTGGTGCTAGATTGGGTCTTTGAAACTTTTCCTTTAACTTGGTCCGAATAAACTGTTGCTGTTCAAATTCTTTCGAATAAATCGGATTTTCTTTGACGTGGTGAAGAAAGGATTGTTCTTCTTCCTGATTCATATCTCTGTCTAGGAAAGCGACAATTTTTTTTCTAATTTCATTAAAGTTAAGACTATCCATGCATTATACAATTTAATTCGTTATGAAGTATACATTCATTTATTCCTCTTCATGCGCTGCCGTTGGCTTGGTTTTTTTTTGTTCCACCCCATGAGGTTTTTCACCTCTGATATCTTTATATCCCATTTTTTGAGCATATTTTTTAAGTAGATCTTTCAACATATTTCTTGCCCGGAATAACCTACTTCGAACGGTGCCAATGGGTACATCCATAATCTTAGAAATCTCGTCATAGGTAAAATCTTCAATGTCACATAAAAAAATGACTGATTTAAATTCTTCAGGTAAAGCTTCAATGGCAACCGTTACCTCATCACCCATCATTTTATCAAAAATATCTTCCCTTAAATCATAAAAACTACTTAACTGGGCATCATCACCTTCGTGATAGCCAACAATTTCTTCATAATCAACTTTGGAAGGACGCTTAGTCTTTTTTCGATAATCATTGATATAAGCATTCTTCATGATTTTAAACAACCAAGCCTTTGCATTAGTTCCTTCTTCAAACTTATCCATGAATTTAAATGCTTTCAGATAGGTTTCCTGAACCAAATCTGCAGCATCCTCAGCATTGTAACAAAGATGATAGGCAAATGTATTGAGTGCTTCAATATGAGGTAGAAACTCAAGCTCAAAACGTTTATTCTGTATTGTATTGCTCACGTGAAAGTTCTTAATGGTACAAAGAAAACTAATTTTTCTAATACAAGCTGATAATAGAACATAGAGCCTAACCCTGCAAAAAACCTGATACCCTTCGTGAAATTGCTTATTCTTACTAGGTCTGGTTCCGAAGCTGCTTCAAAATACTTTTAATAAACCATGGGCCCCGGTAAATAAAACCGGTATAAATTTGGATAAGATCAGCACCATGAGTCAATCTGTATTTTGCCTCTTGAACATCCATGATGCCGCCAACACTGATGATGGTCAAATTGGAAGTCGATTGTATTTGGTTAAGAACAGTTCTGCTCAAGTCCCGAAGCGGTGCACCGCTTAAACCGCCTGTTTCAGCAGCTAAATTTTTGTTTTTCAAGTAATTTGGCCTTGTTATCGTTGTATTTGTTGCTACGATTCCTGAAATTTTTACTTCATGTACTACTTCAACGATTTCAGCCAATGCATCATTACTTAAATCGGGTGCTACTTTGAGATAAATTGGTTTGGGAAGAGGCCTTGATACATTTTCTTTTTGCAGGCATGTCAATAATTCAGTCAAGGGTCCCTTTTCCTGCAGTTTTCTAAGATTAGGCGTATTTGGGGAAGAGACATTCACCACAAAGTAATCAACATAATCAAACAGTGCTACAAAACACAACAAATAATCATCCACCGCTTTTTCTGCTGGAGTCAACTTATTTTTACCAATATTACCCCCCACAATAATCTTTTTCTTATTCTTAAATTTTTTCAATCGGCTTACGAGGGCTTCAACACCCAGATTATTAAAACCCATTCTGTTAATAACAGCCTCATCCTCCTTTAATCGAAATAATCTTGGTTTATCATTGCCAGCTTGAGGAAGTGGGGTTATGGTTCCAATTTCTATGAAACCAAAGCCAAGCTCTGCCAGCAAATCTAGCCATCTTCCATCCTTGTCAAAGCCGGCTGCCAATCCAACTTTATTAGGAAAATGCAATCCATCAATGGTGCATTCCAGATCCTTATCTCGAAACTGAAAAGACTTTTTTAAAAAAAAAGAAAGTACAGGTATTTTAATTCCAAAGGACAATAAATCCATACTCAGATAATGCGCTTCTTCAGCATTAAACAGGAAAAAAAATCTCTTAAAGAAATTCCACATGAGAAGTCATTTTCTTATAAAAATGGGTTTGTCAATTTTTCTTGCCCAATGGTGGTTTGTCCTCCATGTCCTGATAATACTTTAGTTTCATGAGGCAATTTAAGCAATTGATTCTTAATGGATTGAATCAGTGTTGAAAAATCAGCACCCGGTAAATCAGTTCTGCCGATGCTTCCTTCGAATAAAACATCCCCTGAGATAATAAACCCATGCGCTTTGGAGTAAAAGCTTACGCTTCCGGGGCTATGACCTGGCGTGAACAGTATCTCAAAGCTTTGGTTTCCAATGTTCAAACTTTGCCCTTCTTTAAGCCAGTTGCCCGGTGAAGGATAATCGAAATTTTTTAAGCCATAAACGCCAGAGATAACATTCGCTGAATGATAGATAGTCGCTTCTTTTGGATGCATTCTGGGAAGAAGTCCGAATAAGTTATACATTTCCTGACAGCCAAAAATATGATCAATATGTGCATGGGTCAACCATATTTCTTCTATTTGGATTTTATTGTTCGCGACAAAATTTGACAATTTATTTACTTCATGTTCTTCATAAAATCCTGGATCAATGATTACTCCCGTTCCCGCTTCATCCCAAATCAAATAACAGTTTTCAGCAAAAGGATTTACCGTAAAACATTTAATTTCCATAGTTCAGTTTATCTTTACTTAAATAAATGAGTAACATATTGTTTCGTTTACTGATTGTTTTTTCATTCGTTCTTTTTGGATTTTACCAATCCAGAGCACAAAATGCACAAGAAGTATTTGGCAAGAATAAAATTCAGTATACAGATGATCAGTTCGATTGGTGGATATATGAGACTTCAAATGTTGTATACTATTGGTATGGCAAAAGTAGGAAAGTAGCGGAATTTTATATTGCCATTGCAGAGGCAGAAAATAAAAAAATACGGGAAATCTTTGAATTTCACCTTAAGGATAAAATAGAGCTGGTGATTTATTCAGACATTTCTGACCTGCAACAGAGTAATATTGATCTGGATGCATACCTCACACCATCAAACTGGGATGAAGATCCGAAAGTTGTTGATCAAAAAGTACTGCTTTACTTTGATGGAAATCACCAGGAAGCATTAAAACTCTTAAGAAAAGGTCTCATTAAAATTTATTTTAACTCTATTTTCTCAGGCTCTCAGATTGAAGAAGCCGTTCAAAAAGTAATTTCTTTGAAATTACCTGATTGGTTTGCCAATGGCCTCGTTGAATATCTCAGCGAAAGTTGGACTGAAAAAGACTTATACGATATGAAATCAGTTCTGAAGTCATTTAGCAAGAGAAAAGGAAATTTTAGAAGGTTTAGTGCACTGGAAACTAAGTTAGCTGGAAAATCCATGTGGAATTATATTGTACAAAATTTTGGGCAACAATCTATTTCTAATTGGCTTTACATGACAAGAATCCAGAAAGATGTAAATCAGGCGGCAAAATTGGTATTTCAAAGAAATCTTAAAAACTTATACAAAGATTGGTATAATTACTATTTACATGAGTTAAACAGAATTTCTCTACCCTCGGAAAAATTTCAAAAACTAAAACTTAAAAAAGAAGAAGAAGTAATATCTGTTCGGTATTCCAAACTTTTTGAAGGTTTTGCCCTTGCAACCAATCAAAATGGGAAAAAAAGAATTCGCCTGCTTCAACAAAATAAAAAAAGGCAAAAAATAATATATTCTTCCGGGCATCGGAATAAGATTACCATACCAACAAAAAATTATCCGATATACAAAGAAAATGGTAAAAATTATATCATTCTTGATCAAAAGAGAAATAGAAATTATTTACTGACCTTCAATAAAGACAGACACTTGTTGGATAAAAATATTCTACCTGAAGATATTAATGAGGTCTATGATATGGATTATTTAAATCCAAAAAAAATATTTCTATCCGCGACCAACAATGGGTGGAGTGATATTTTTCTATATGAACCCTTCACCAGAAAATACACCAAAGTCACGGATGACGTTTTTGACGATATAAAGTTATCGTTCAAACGGCAAGATTCTTTAGCGCTGTACTATTTGTCTGCAAGACCCGAAATTAAACTTGAATCTAAGGAAAATGACACGTTACTTCCGATATTTCCTTTTAATATTAATACGTTTTCAACCTTAACGAAAAAGTCTGATTTTGTTGAAAAAACTAAGGTTTCCGGAACAATAAATGATTTTCAGCTTAATGAAAATATATACATTTTTAAGAGTTCCATACACAATGGCGATCTATTTTTTGCGCTCGCGGATAGCAACAAAATTGACCTTAGTAAAGCGTTTTTATATAAAGTTGGATTAGGTGATCAAAACAAAATAGTAAATATTTTTCGAAAACCAAGATCTCAATATTATGTCCAATTTAGCACCATCAAAACCAATGAATTCAATAATAATTTATTGCAATTAAAAAATTTCAAGGACACTATCTTATTAAAATTACAAGATTCAACAGAGACAGAATTATCCAAATTAAGCAAATTTGTTACAGATTTTGAAGATCCTGTCAATGTTGTTGAAATTATTAATGACTTCTTTAGAAAGACAACACCATTTAAACTGTCTGATCTAAAAACAAGTGAATTTAAATATTCCCTTCCTGGAAAAAAAATAAAATTCAATCCCAGTCAATCCATAGCTTATCGAAACAGATTCAGTATGGATGATTGGAGCACAAGCTTCAACAATGACATTTTGTTTGGAGGACTGAGAACCTATTCCGGTATTAGTCCCGTCTACAGATTGCCAAGACCGGGCATACTTTTTAAAACTAAAGTACAAGAGAATTTTGAAAATTATTCATTGGAATTTGGAATTCGAGTTCCAACTAGTTTTGTAGGTTCAGAAGCCTTTCTACTCTTCAATAATTTTAAAAAAAGATGGGATCATAGTTTCGGTATCTACAGACGCTCTGATAAACAAAATATTCCATTCAGATCGACGGATGAATATCAATCAGTAAATAAAACTTTTTTAGTTAACTATGTTGCCAAATATCCATTAGACCATTACAGAAGTTTTCGTTTGAATACCACCATTCGAAATGACCATCAATTCTATAAATTATCCGATCAAAGTATATTAGATAGCACTGATACGAATCTTCAAACTTTAGGTTTAAGATTAGAATATGTATATGATGATGCCCTCCAGCTCTCCATTAACTTAAAAGAAGGAATTCAGATCAAAGCATTTTTTGAAACCAATAAAAGGTTTGAGACCAGTTTGAGAGACAGGATTCAGTTAAAGGGCCTTCCTGGTTTTCTTTTTATTGCAGGAGTAGATGCAAGATATTTTAAACCAATCCTAAAGCATTCTGTATTTGCAAGTAGATTTTTTCTAAATTCTTCATTTGGAACTCAAAGATTGCTCAATCAATTGGGTGGTACCGAAAATTGGCTTTTGTTAACCAAATACAGTAGTGAATCACCTTCTGGACAAGCAAACAATTATTCCTTTTCACAATTGATAACTGAGATTCGAGGACATCCAATCGGAGCCAGGAAGGGTACTTCTGTAATGCTTTTTTCTAATGAAGTGAGAGTTCCTTTTTTTCAGTATTTACTTCATCAAAACTGGAGAAATAGTTTTCTCCGAAATCTTCAAATACTTGCATTTATGGACGTAGGAATTAGCTGGGATGGCTTTCTTCCAGCATTAGCAGATGTAGAAAAGTTTCATTATTACACAGAAAATCCTGCAGTAAAAATTAATGTAATTTACTCCAGGAACCCATTTATCGCCGGTACAGGCCTTGGGTTGCGAACCTCCTTGTTCGGATACTTTATCCGTTTTGATTATGGTTGGCCTATAACCGAACTTCGCTTAAGCAATCCTATCCCCCATATTTCTTTAGGATTGGATTTTTAGGAGTCATCGATTTAAAATGAATTGGAGCTTAATATGGTAATTTTAATTTTGGGAAGCATACATTAGTAAAGCTTTACTAACAAAATAGATCAACTTATGCTTCTTGTGAGTATACCTCGAAAGTATATTTGTACAATTATCTGCCGATAAATTTAGTATAAAAAACTTAATATGTTACTTATCTTGCTTACTAAATACTCTTTTTAAGAGATCAGAGGTTCGGGCATTTAAGTTGTGTCGAATATTTAATTCTTCTTCTGCTATCTTTCTAAATAACCCATCCAATGCTTTATTGGTTACGTAATCGCTCATGTCTGGGTTTGCTTTTTTCACTAATGGAATTTGATTGTATTTGTTTACAGCTGAGGACCATATTTGCAATGCTCCGACTTTTTCCATAGAGTTTGCAATGATTGGCTTAAATTCCTGATATAGTGCCTGATTGGTAGTTCTTTGCAAAAAGATTGTAGCAGCATCATCTTTGCCTTTTAAAATATTCCAGGCATCCTGGATAGACATTTGTTTGATAGCGCTGATAAAAATTGGTTTCGCTTTGATTGCTGCATCTTCCGCTGCACGATTAATTTTTTCAACAACATCGGTTTCAATAGAAGAAAAGCCAGGAATTAGAGATAACTTGTTACATACACTTTTTGCATCTTCCGGCAATTCAATTTTATAAATACTTTTGAGATAACCATCCTTTGCTGAAAGGAGATCAGCGCCCTTTGATGTACCCTGATTTAAAGCTTCTTTCAAACCAGCTGCAACATCTTCTGTGCTGATTTGATCCAATCCAACATTTTTGAGAATTTTTCCAAATTGACCATTACATGAACTGAGGAATATTACAGAGCTTAACATGTAGAATCCGATAACTTTTTTCATTCAGCGTTTTATTTTATTTAAGAACAATAATTTTATTCCTTTGAGTCTAATTATTTAGTTAAGATAATGTGAAGTTTTGACCATAAAATTTTTCAAGCAGGGCAAACATAGAAAAATCAACCAATTTGCCTGTAATAAGTTCAATAAATATTATTTCTTATCTTTGCGAAACTTATGTCAATCAAAAATATTTCCATTGTAATTCCGGCATTTAATGAGGAGGAATCAATTCCAGAACTGGTGCAATGGATTAAAAATACATTAGAGCCATTGGGTATCACATATGATATTTGGTTCGTAGATGATGGAAGTACCGATTCCAGTTGGGCTATAATTAAACAATTACACGACGAAAATAGGGATAAAATCAAAGGAATTAAATTCAGAAGAAATTATGGTAAGTCTGCTGCATTGAATTCTGCGTTTCACTCATGTCAGGGTGAGGTTGTAATAACGATGGATGCCGATCTTCAGGATAGCCCGGAAGAAATTTATGAATTGTACCAGATGATTAAAGAAAAAAAATTCGATCTTGTTTCAGGCTGGAAGAAGAAAAGATATGACAATACTTTTACTAAAAACATCCCATCCAAAATTTATAATGGAATAACCCGGTGGATGACTGGAATTCCTTTGCACGACATGAATTGTGGTCTTAAGGCTTATCGCAATGATGTGGTGAAAAGCATAGAAGTATATGGCGAGATGCACAGGTATATTCCTGTTATTGCCAAATGGGCTGGTTTTCGTAAAATAGGCGAAAAAGTAGTTCAGCACAGAGCTCGAAAATTTGGCTATTCGAAATTTGGTATAAGTCGGTTTTTTAATGGTTTTTTGGATCTTGCAACAATAATGTTTATTGGAAAATTTGGGAAGAGACCAATGCACTTTTTTGGCTCACTTGGTCTGTTATTTTTTTTTTGCTGGACTTTGTTTTATTTCTTATCTGGTCTTTACGAAATATGCTTATAATATTTACGGTATGACGGATAGGCCCGCATTCTATCTTTCGCTGGTGATGATGATTATTGGTTCCCAATTGTTCTTAACCGGATTCATTGCAGAGCTTATTGCCCGGAATTCGGCAGAGCGAAATCATTATCTCATTTCTGAAAGTCTTGATTAATTCTATACATGAGTTCAGTAGTAATTGTTGGTCCTGCACACCCACTTCGCGGAGGTTTGGCTTCTTTTGATGAAAGATTGGCTCGCGAGTTTCAAACTTTGGGTTGGACCAGTTCTATATCTACCTTCTCACTTCAGTATCCGGAATTTCTTTTCCCCGGAACATCTCAGTACTCCACTGAAGAAGCACCAAAAGACCTTAAAATAGATATTTGTATCAATTCTATAAATCCATTCAATTGGTTGATTATAGGAAATCGGCTACGTAGAATGAAACCGGATATCATCGTGGTCAGATATTGGTTGCCATTTATGGGTCCTTGCCTAGGAACTATTCTTCGTCTTGTTAAGTTAAACGGCCATACGCAGATCATTTGTATTGCAGATAACATTATTCCGCACGAAAAAAGGATTGGGGACAAGTTATTTACTTCGTATTTTTTACCGGTACCCCATGGTTTTGTAACCATGAGTGATAAGGTTATGAAGGAGCTTAAATCCCTCCGTCCTAAAGCCTTATGTAAGCTTGTTCAACATCCACTTTATGATAATTTTGGAGATAAAGTATCTAAAGAAATAGCAAGGAACAAGCTCGGCATTGATCCAAAAGTTAAGTTGTGCTTATTTTTTGGCTTTATTCGAAAATATAAGGGGCTTGATTTACTACTTGAAGCATTTCAGGAAGAGGACGTTATGAATTCAGATATTCGACTTCTCGTAGCTGGTGAATTTTATGAAGATGAAAAACCCTATCTGGAAATATTGTCAAAAAATAATCTCGCTTCCAAAGTGTATTGGCATACCCATTTTATTTCCGACAGTGATGTAAAATATTATTTATCTGCTGCAGATGTGATTATCCAGCCCTATAGAAATGCAACACAAAGCGGGGTTACACCTCTGGCTTATCACTTTGAAATTCCGATGATTGTCAGCAATGTAGGCGGTCTTCCGGGACTCGTAAAGGATCATCAGGTTGGATTAGTCTGTGAACCAAATAAAGAAATGCTAGGTAGATCAATTGTCGAATTTTTTAAATTAGATCAGGAATGCTTTCAACAGAACATCAAAACTGGAAAAAAGAAATTAAGTTGGTCAAGCTTAGTGGACAGTATATTAAGTTTGCGCCATGATTTGGAGAAGTAAAGCACCTTTTAGATTAGGCTTGGCTGGAGGAGGGACTGACGTGAGTCCCTATTGTGATTTGTATGGTGGAGCTATTTTAAATGTTACTATTTCATTATATGCTCATACCAGTATCACCTTATTATCTGAACCAGTAATAATTTTAGAATCGATCGATCAGCATAAAAAAATTGAATTTTCCGCAGGATCTTCTGCCCCACAAGGTCTTGATCTGGAATTGCAGGTCGGTTTGTATAACAGGTTGCTTCATGAAAATCTGATTTCATCTCAAGGTTTTAAATTGACAACGGCTATGGATGTGCCGGCTGGAAGTGGCTTAGGAACATCCTCAACTTTGATGGTATCCATGCTAAAAGCATTTTCCGAAATGTTAAATCTACCATATGGAGAATATGATCTGGCCCATAAGGCCTATGAAATTGAAAGATTAGATCTCGGATTAGCTGGTGGACGTCAGGATCAATATGCTGCAACTTTTGGAGGTGTGAATTTTATGGAATTTTACAAAGACGATAAAGTGATTGTCAATCCACTGAGGATTAAACAGGAATATCTATATGAATTGGAAAATAACATTCTCCTGTACTTTACTTCCTCCAGTAGATCTTCATCAGATATTATCAAAGAACAACAACAAAATGTTCATTCCGGCAAGCAACAATCTATTGATGCCATGTCACATCTTAAAGAACAGAGTAAAATGATGAAGGAAGCTATACTGAAAGGGAACTTAAATGAAATTGGCGAAATACTTGATTATGGCTTTTCACAGAAGAAAAAGATGGCAAATAATATTTCGAATAATTTAATCGATGAAATCTATGAAGAGGCCAAAAAAGCAGGAGCTACCGGAGGTAAAATAAGTGGCGCCGGAGGCGGTGGTTTTATGTTTTTTTATTGCCCCGGAACAAGTAAATATAAAGTTATCCAATCCTTAGAAAGATTTGGTGGTGAATTTAAAAATTATCATTTTACTCCAATGGGTGCGCGAAGTTGGAAATCACAGTAGTTATGAATATATTGATAAATAGTATTAGGGAATCAATAAGGGTAAAGGAAGCCTTACTTCAAAACGAATTCCTTTATAAAACCATACTGGAAGTAGCTGAGAAATTAGTTCAATCATTAAATTCCGGTGGTAGAATTTATTTTTGCGGAAATGGTGGATCAGCTGCGGACGCACAACATCTTGCTGCTGAACTTTCTGGTAGATTTTATAACGATAGACCTGCACTTGCGGCGGAGGCCCTTCATGCCAATACTTCATATATAACGGCTGTTGCCAATGATTATAGTTATGATGTAATATACTCCAGAATGATTGATGGTATAGGTAAGAAAGAAGATGCGTTGGTAGGAATCAGTACTTCCGGAAATTCGAAAAATATTGTACTGGCAATGGAAAAAGCAAACGAAAAAGGACTTACAACCATAGCCATCACAGGTAAAAGTGGAGGAAAATTAAAAGATATCGCAAAATACTGTATCGCTGTTGATTCCATCGATACACCTAGAATTCAGGAATGTCATATTCTCATTGGACATATTATCTGTCAACTCGTTGAAGAAAAAATTTTCAATCAAACTTAATATCTGTGAGAGAATGTATTGTATTGGCTGGAGGTTTGGGAACCCGTTTAAGTCATATGTTACATGACCTTCCTAAATCGTTGGCTCCTGTTGCCGGGAAGGCATTTTTAAAATATATTATTGATTTCTTAATTGAACAAAAAATTAATCACTTTATTTTTTCCGTTGGACATAAGCATGAAGCCATTCTCGATTTTGTGCAACGCAATTATCCTTACTTAAAAGTAGATTATTGTATAGAACAAGTTCCACTCGGAACAGGAGGAGCCATTTTGGCTTCAATGAAATATGTGCAAACCGACAGTGTTTTTGTTGTAAATTCAGATACGTATTATGGAGTTGATTTTGATTGGCTGGAGAAGAATCATCAGCAGTACAATGCAACATTTTCAGTAGCACTAAAACCGATGTTGCGTCCTCAAAGATATGGGACAGTGAATATAGATGAAAAAAGCCGTATCATTGAATTTGTCGAGAAAAAAGAATCAGCGTATGGATTAATCAATGGAGGTATATATTTAATTGAAAAAGAATATTTTTTACAAAAAAAATTACCACCAAATTTTTCATTAGAAAAAGATTTTTTTGAAAAATTTGTTGACAAGGATCCTTTTTATGGATTTATAAACGATTCCTTTTTTATTGATATTGGAATACCATATGATTATAATAGATCACAGCTTATTTTTGAAAATAAAAATAATTATAAATCCAAAAGGGCTTTATTTCTCGATAGAGATGGAGTAATAAACAAATTAAGAGAAGGGGATTATGTGAAAAGTTGGTCTGAATTTGAATTTAAAAAAGACTTTATTTCGAATATTTCACAAATTTCCAAATCCTTTGATATGATTTTTGTTGTTACCAACCAACAATGCGTTGAAAAAGGAATTATATCAATTGATGAATTAAATAGAATCCACTCTAAGATGATTTCAGAAATTAAAAAACACGGTGTTGAAATAGCTGGAGTATATTTTTGTCCTCATCTTGAAACGTTAAACTGTAATTGCCGTAAACCGAAGCCGGGAATGATCGATCAAATAAAAAACGACTATCCAAATATTGACTTAATTCATTCACTTATGATTGGTGACAGTATCGGTGATATGATGATGGCCAAACAAAGAAATGTTATTACTGTTTGGGTAAACTCATCAGAAGTAAAAAATGAATATTCAGATTATCAGCTACAAAGCTTGGACGATTTCTCTAAAATTGTAAAAAATTAATGTAGCACAATTTCTATTTATGTATTCAGTCAAAGAAATTTTTTATAGCATACAGGGTGAAGGCGCGCGGTCAGGAAGACCAGCAATATTCTTGAGGTTCTCTGGTTGTAATTTTTGGAATGGAAAAGAAGAAGATCGTGTAAATGCTATTTGTAATTTTTGCGATACAGATTTTATTGGTACAGATGGAACACTTGGTGGAAAATACACAAATGCCAAAGAATTAACGAACAGCCTCTTGTCTTTATGGAAGTCAGAAGAAAAACCTTATATAGTCTGCACCGGAGGGGAGCCATTATTACAGTTGGATCAAAATTTAATTGAAGAATTACACCATAGAAACTGCGAAATAGCCCTTGAAACGAATGGTTCTTTAACAGTACCTAGAGGAGTGGATTGGATTTGTATGAGTCCAAAACAAAAAGATAATTTGAAGGTCAAACAAGGACACGAATTAAAATTTGTTTTTCCTCAATTAAATATTCAACCATCTGATTTTGAAGACTTACAATTTGAGTATTTTTTTATTCAACCTATGGAAAATGAAAATTATCAGGAAAATCTTCAAAAATCAATTGAATATTGCCTATTAAACCCAAAATGGAGACTTGGATTACAACAGCATAAAATAATTGGTCTAAGATAAATCAGACTGTTAATTCAGCGTCTGAAGAAATTTGAAAATAAGTATTAATCAGTTCTGAATATAATT
>WBZT01000077.1_pt1 | contig 83672 bp, 72 predicted proteins | sample 5204241 | NCBI WGS metagenome assembly WBZT01 (sample SAMN12344358, study PRJNA552823) | activated sludge metagenome | biome: Activated sludge suspended growth; feature: Nitrification reactor; material: Wastewater; isolation source: activated sludge from nitrification reactor of wastewater...
CAGATCCGCACTCGACACCACCGTCGTCTCGTCGGCGATCCGCACCAGGACCGCATCCAACACCGCATGCACGATCCGCGTCCGACCAGCCACAATCCCCGCAGGCAGCACCCGACCGGCGGCCGGGTCCTGCAACTGGGCGATGCTCACACACCCACCATACTCGAACACATGTACGAATACAAGAGCTTGGACGGAGACATCTGACTCGACCGCAGAAGCGGGTCCGCACCGTGAGCAGAACGCGAAGCGACCGAGCGGCCGTGACGGCGAGCCACGAGACCGCCACCGCCGGAGTGGCAGCCCGCTAGGGTGGGCGGCCGTGGCCTACCGACTCTGCGGAGGCGCCGATCCGGCCGACGTCGTTGCCGTCCTCAGCCTCGCAGCGACGGCCGAACCTCGTTGCGGTGCAACGAGAGTCATCGCCGTCGACGGCCCCAGCGGGTCGGGCAAGACGTCCCTCGCAGCGGCCGTCGCAGCCCGCCTCGACGCCGCCGTCGTCCACATGGACGACCTCTACCCCGGGTGGGACGGCCTCACGGCCGGGGTCGACGCGGTGACCGAGCAGATCCTCGAGCCGCTCGCGCGAGGTGAGCGGGCGGCATACCGACGATGGGACTGGCACCGCGACGGCTGGGGTGAGACCGTGCCGATCCCCGCGACGGGTCTGCTCGTCCTCGAGGGGTGTGGCGCAAGCGTCCTGCCGGCCGGGGCGTATGCCGCGGTCCGGGTCTGGGTCGACGCGCCGACCGCGGTGCGCAGGGAGCGGGGAATTGCGCGCGACGGCGACGCCTACGCCCCGCACTGGGAGCGCTGGCGGGGCCAGGAGATCGCGATGTTCGCCGCGGACGGCACGCGCGACCGGGCAGATCTGATCGTCGACACGACCCCGCCGGACACCGCGCCGATGTGACCAACCGCGGCAAGAGCTCGGCCAACGCCGCTCAGGCCGACGGCCCCGTCGCGGCTGCACCGCGAGCCTCGCCGAGGCCCTGGATGAGGGCATTGAGCCGGGCAGCCTCCGCGAGCGAACGCGGACCGTCGGAGCGTTGGATCGCCATCACGGCGAGGGTGTCGGTGTCGTTGAGTTCGAGCGTGGGCCAGGGCATCCCCTGACCGAACTCGATCCCCACGACCTGCGGCCAGGTCACCGTGCGGGTGAGGAAGAGGTTGCGGACGGTGAGACCCTCCGGGGACGGAGTCGCCTTGATCGACGCATAGCGGTAGAAGAGCGCCGCGAGGATCCAGCCGATCGAGGCGAACAGGATCCGGTCGGACACCTGGAAGTCGTGGATGACCGTGGCCTGGATGAAGATCCCGATGAAGGTGAAGATGCAGATCGCCGCGACCGCGAGGGTGATGGCGACGAACCGTCCGCGCCGCGGCCGGAAGACGGCGAACGGGTCCTGTCCGTCCGGCTCGGCACCGGCCCGGCCCGCTTGTGCCATCGGCATCTCCTGCTCTCGCGACTCTGCTCCCCCCACGGTATGCCGTCCGCTCACGGTCACAGCCGGCAGGCGGCGATGTGGGTGACGAGGATCCCACGGGCCCCCATGTCGTAGAGCTCGTCCATCACCCGATTGGTGCCGGCCCGGGGAACCATCGCCCGGACGGCGACCCAGGCAGAGTCCTGCAGGGGCGCCAGCGTCGGCGACTCGAGACCCGGGGTGATCCGGCACGCCTGCTCGACGAGCTCGGCCGGGCAGTCGTAGTCGAGCATGACGTAGTCGCGGGCGGTGACGACTCCGAGCAACCTGCGGCGCAACACCCCCAGGCCGTTGTCCTCGGCGACGTCGGCGCGCCGGATGAGCACGCCCTCGCTCACGAGGATGGGATCGCCGAACACCGCGAGCCCCTGGCTGCGCAGCGTGGCCCCGGTCTCCACGACGTCGGCGATGACGTCGGCGACGCCGAGGGTGATCGCCGTCTCGACGGCACCGTCGAGCCGCACGACGGTCGCCTCGACCCCCTCGCGGGCGAGGTGGGCCTGCACGAGGCCCGGATAGGACGTCGCGATCCGGCGGCCCTGCGCGTCGGCGATCGTCGACATCGTGCCGACGGGTGCGGCATACCGGAAGGTCGAGCGACCGAAACCGAGCGGGAGCACCTCGACGGCCGCCGAGCCCGAGTCGAGCAGGAGATCCCGGCCGGTGATCCCCGCGTCGACCCGCCCCGAACCGACGTAGATCGCGATGTCACGCGGGCGCAGGTAGAACAGCTCGACCTCGTTGTCGGGGTCGGCGACGATGAGTTCCTTGACGTCGCGCCGCACCCGGTAGCCGGCCTCGCGGAGCATGTCGGCGGCGGGTTCGGCCAGGGATCCCTTGTTGGGAACGGCGATTCGAAGCATGCGGGTTCCAAGTCGAGGCAGTGGGGTCTGGGCGGCGGTCGAGCGGGGTCGGAGTGGGCCGGCGTGGTCTCAGAGATGGGCGTAGACGTCCTCGAGGGTGAGCCCACGGGCGAGCATGAGGACCTGCAGGTGGTAGAGCAGCTGGCTGATCTCCTCCGCCGCCCGCTGCGCCGACTCGTGCTCGGCCGCCATCCACACCTCGGCCGCCTCCTCGACGATCTTCTTGCCGATTGCGTGCACGCCGGCGTCGAGTTCGGCCACCGTGCCCGAACCGGCTGGGCGGGCGACCGCCTTGGCCGACAGCTCGGCATAGAGGGCCTCGAAGCTCTTCACAACCGGACAGCCTACCGAGCAGCGGGATGCCCGTCGGACGCCCGCCGGTATGCCGCCCGCCCCCGCTGCAGGGGCAGGACGGCATACCCGAGGGGTCAGTGACCCGAGGCGACCCGATCCTCCGCTCAGGCGGAGACCGAGGCCGGCGACTTCGCCCGCTCGGCGCGGGTGACCTTCACCCACTGGGTGAAGCCGTAGATGACGAAGAAGCCGTAGAACGTGTACATCACCGCGGTCGGGACATAGCCGGTCGCGAAGCCCATCGGCACGCCGACGAGGTCGACCGCGATCCACGCGAGCCAGAACTCGTTCCAGCCGCGGGCCATCGCGAAGGTCGCCACCATCGAACCGACGAAGATCCACGCGTCGCACCAGAAGTACCACCACTGAGGGGTCCAGTAGGGGTTGGGCGCGAGCGCCGTGAGGTAGACGAACAGCTGGTGCGCCACGATCGTGCCGACGATCCAGATGCCCACCAGGCCGATCCGCTCGGCGCTCGTGGCCCAGCGCGGGGTGATGGCCGGCACGTCGCCGGTCGCCCCGCTCGCCAGGCGGGCACGCCGCGACTCGTTCCACCGCCACCAGCCGTAGACACTCGTCGCGAGGAGGAAGATCTGTCGGCCCGACTGCCCGAACAGGGGCACCCGGGAGTCGGCCCCGAAGGCCGCGCCGATGTAGACGAAGAAGAGCATGACGTTGGCGACGATGCCGATCGGCCAGGCCCACACCTTGCGCTTCATGCCGTACCACGCCGACACGACGCCGATGAGCACGCCGATGAGTTCGAGCCAGTGCAGCTTGTAGGTCCCGATGGGGATCGCCGCGTCGATGATCTGCTGGAAGATGTTGCCGTTGTTCATGAGTGGTGTTCGTCCTCGAGTTCGTTGCTCCACAGGGACGAACTCCGGGGACACCCTCACCACCCGCCCGCCGGCGGCCGCGCGCCACGGGGGCACCCGGCATACCGACGTCGCGGAGCGACGAGACGCGCTGCCTACCATCCGGACTTTCACCGTCGGTCCTGGAATCCCACCAGGTCAACCGGCCGCTGGCTGCGGTCGGGTCGCGGACTGTCACCGCCGGTTCGGAGTTACACCGACCCCGGAGCACGTGCCCGCCAGTATGCCGCAGCCCGGGTGGCCCGGCCCAATCCGAAGGTCCCGGGCTTCGGCGCGGGTTCCGCGAGGGTTCGGAGCAGCGCGAGGGTTCGGAGCAGCGCGAGGGTTCGGGCGAAGGATTTCGCACCCTCTGGTGTGCACAACCCTTCGCGCAGGGCCGGCCGGGCCACGCGTCAGTGCGGGTGGGCGCGGACCAGCTCGCGCAGCCGGCGCACCTCGGCGGCGGCATCCTCGGCGGCGAAGACGGCCGAGCCGGCGACGAAGACGTCCGCGCCGGCCTCCGCGCAGGCCTCGATCGTCTGGGCGCTCACGCCCCCGTCGACCTGGATCCAGATCTCGCCGCCGTGCCGGCGGACCGATTCGCGCACCGCCGCCACCTTGGCCAGCTGGTCGGCCATGAACGACTGCCCGCCGAATCCCGGTTCGACCGTCATCACGAGCACCATGTCGAGTTCGGGCAGCAGGTCGGCATAGGGCGCCCACGGCGTCCCCGGCTTGAGCGCCATCCCTGCACGAGACCCGGCCGCCCGCAGGCGGCGGGCCAGCCCGCACGGGTCGGCGGCCGCCTCGACGTGGAAGGTCACCGATCCCGCCCCGGCCTCGGCATAGGCCGGTGCCCACCGGTCCGGGTCGGTGATCATCAGGTGGCAGTCGATCGGCAGCGGGCTCACCCGCAGGAGCGATTCGACCACCGGCAGGCCCAGGGTGAGGTTGGGCACGAAGTGGTTGTCCATCACGTCGACGTGTGCCCAGTCGGCGTCGGCGACCGCCTCGAGCTCGGCCTGGAGATTGGCGAAGTCGGCCGACAGGATGCTCGGAGAGATCTGCACGGCCACCACCCTAGGGTGTGGGACAGGAGGGAGAGCAGCATGACGCAGCCGTCGACAGTGGTCGTCTTCGATCTCGGAGGGGTGGTGGTCGACTGGGACCCGGTGCCCGCGATCGCCGTCGAGGTCGGGCTCGCGCGCGCCCGGGCCTTCCTCGACGGCGACCACTTCGACTGGGCCGCCTGGAACCACGCACAGGACGCCGGCCGCCCGTGGGCCGAGGCCGAGGCGAGCGCCGTCGCCGCGCACCCTCAGCTCGCGCAGGAGATCACGGCATACCGTCGCAACTACCCGCTCAGCCTGCGTGGGCTCGTCCCCGGGACGAGCGAGATCATGCGCGCCCTGCACGCCCGCGGCATCCGGCTCGTCGCGCTCACGAACTGGTCGGCCGAGACCTTCCCGCACGCGACGGGGGCCTGGCCCGAGGTCTTCGCGCTCTTCGACGACATCGTCGTCTCCGGCGAGGAGGGGATCGCCAAGCCCGATCCGGCGATCTTCGCCGTGCTTGCCGCTCGGCTCGGCGCCGACCTCGACGGCATCCCCTACATCGACGACTCGCCCGCCAACCTCGCGGCCGGCGCGCGGGCGGGCCTCGACGCGATCCGGTTCGTGGACGCCGAAGACCTCGGCCGGGAGCTGCGGGTCCGAGGGCTGCTCCCCTGACCCTGGCCGTCGGGTGACGGCTCGGTAGAACACAATCAGGGCGTCGGGTGCCGCGAGTCGTAGCGGAGGAAACCGCGCTGCCATACCCCAAGCGCGACGATGGCCCCGATGCACGCGAGGCCGCCGAGCACGGCCGTGCGACCCTCGCCGAGGACCGAGGCGACCGCGCCCGAGAGCATCTCCCCGAGGCGAGGACCGCCCGCGACGACGACGACGAACACACCCTGGAGCCGGCCGCGCAGGTGGTCGGGGGTGGCCGCTTGGAGGATGGTCACGCGGAAGACCGCACTCACCGCATCGCTCGCGCCGGCGACAGCCATCGCCGCACACGCCCACCAGAGGGCCGGGCCCGGGTCGAGCCGTTCGGGCACGGCGAGCACGATGGCGCCGAAGGCGGCGAAACCGGCCCCCCAGCCGATGACCGAGACGACGACGGCGATCCCCTGACGCCGGATCCGGCCGAGCGGCCCGGAGGCGAGCATGGCGACGACTCCGCCGACGGCGACCGCGGTGCCGAGCAGGCCGACGGTGCGCGCACCCCCGCCGAGCACGAGCGCGGCGATCGCCGGCAGCAGCGCGCGCGGTTGGGCGAGGACCATCGCGACGAGATCGGCGAGGAAGGTCATCCGCACGTTGGGCCGGGTCCCGAGGAAGGCCAACCCGTCCCACACCGCCCGCAGTCCCGGCGGCCGCGAGGGGCCCGTGCCCGGCTCGCCGTCGTGTTCCGGCGGGATCGGCGGCAGCCGCCACAGCCCCCACATCGCCGCGGTGAACATCGCCGCGTCGAGCGCGTAGGCCGCGGTGAAACCGACGAGGTCGACGAGGATCCCCGCGAGGAAGGGCCCGCCGAGGAAGGCGAGGTTCATCGCGACGATCGAGAGGGCGTTGGCGGCGGGGAGCAACTCAGGGGCGAGCAGCCGGGGGTAGATGGCCGCACGCGCCGGGTTGACGACCCCGAAGGCGGCGCTCGACACGCCGGCGAGCAGGTAGAGCACCCACACGTGCCGGTTGTCCAGGAACGACTGGACGATGTTGCCGATGCTGGCCGCCCAGAGGACGACCGCCCCGACGATGGCGACCGTCCGCCGGTCGTGATGGTCGACGAGCGCCCCGCCGTAGAGCCCCATGACGACCAGCGGGACGAGGGCACAGAGCCCGACGAGGCCGACCGCCGCCGTCGAGCGTGACAGGTCGTAGACCTGCAGCCCGATCGCCGTCGCGGCCAGTTGAGCACCCACCCCGGAGAGGGCGAAACCGGCATAGAGACGGCGGTATGCCGGCTCGACCCGCAGCGGGGTGAGGTCGAGCAGCAACCCCGCCACCGCTCACCCCCTGCGGCGCAGGAGCGCGAGGAACATCCCGTCGGTGCCGTGCAGGTCGGGCCAGAGCTGGGCAGCAGGGCCGGCGCCGGTCGACGGGAGCGGCTGGGAGTCTCTGTCCCGTAGCCACTGCCGCGTGTCGAGCTGTTCGACGTCGGGCCGTCGGCGCAGCAGGTCGCGGACGACGAAGACGGTCTCGGCCAGGTGCGGGCTGCACGTCGCATAGGCGACGACCCCACCGGGGCGCGTCGCCTCGACGGCACTCGCGAGCAGTTCGGCCTGCAGCGCGGTGAGCGGTGCGAGGTCGGCCGGCGTGCGCCGCCACCGGGCCTCGGGTCGTCTGCGCAACGCGCCGAGCCCGGTGCACGGCGCATCGACGAGCACCCGGTCGTATGCCGCGGGCTCGAGTCCCCCGACGTCGCGGCCGTCACCCGTGCGCACCTTCACCTGCCCTGCTCGGCCGGTCGCGGCCGCCGCCCGCAGGGTCTGGCGGACGAGCTCGGCGCGGGTCAGGTTCACCTCGTTGGCGACGAAGTCCGCCCCTCGCTGCACGGCGAGGGCCGCGAGTAGCCCGGCCTTGCCTCCGGGCCCGGCGCACAGATCCAGCCAGCGCTCGCGCGCGGGATCGGGCCCGTTCTGCCCGGTCACGGGCGCGGCGGCGAGCGCGAGGGCCACGAGTTGCGAGCCCTCGTCCTGCACGGCGGCTCGTCCCTCACGGACGGCGGCCACCTGCCCTGGATCGCCGCTCGGGAGGATGACCGCGGTCGGGGCCCAGCGCCCCCGGGTGGTGGCTCCCGCCGCGACGAGTTCGTCAGTCGTCGCGAGGCCGGGCCGGGCGACGAGGGTCACGCGTGGCGGCTCGTTGTCGGCTGCGAGCACCGATGCGAGTTCCTTGGCCACGCTCTCCCGGTCGGACCGCCCGTGGCCGAGGAGCGCGTCGCGCCAGGCGGACACCACCCAGAGCGGGTGGGACTCCCGGATGGCGAGCCGGGCCCCGGGTTCGAGGCTCGCGGGTGCCACGAGTTCGAGCCACTCGTCGAGGCGCCGCTCCCCCACTCGCCGCAGGACGGCGTTGACGAAGCCCGCAGCCCCCGCTCCGGTGACCTGGCGCGCGAGGGCGACCGTCTCGCTCACCGCCGCATGGGCGGCGACGCGCATCCCGAGCAGCTGATGGGCGCCGATCCGCAGGACGTCGAGGACCGGCGGGTCGACGGCCGAGAGCTCCCGCGCCGCGGTGATCGCGAGGATCGGGTCGTAGCGCCCACGCAGGCGGATCGCGCCGTAGGCGAGCTCGGTCGCGAACGCGGCGTCGCGCCCGCCGACGCGCCCGGCGCGCAGGATCCTGGGCAGTTCGAGGTTGGCATAGGCCCCGTCGTCGACGGCGCGGAGCAAGCGGTATGCCGCCAGCCGAGCAGGGTCGCCGGTGCGGGTCCGCTCGCTCGGTCGCTGGCGGGACCGCGCCCGAGCCCCGGACCCCCGCCGCGGGGGTTCAGCGGTCGGCACCGACGCACTCCCCCGGGCCGATGCGAACCCCGCGTGCCCAGTCGGCGGCCGGCATCTCCCGCTTCCCGTGCGGCCGGACGAGGCCGAGCCGGACCGGGAGGGTGGCCGTGCCGGCATACACGGCGGATTTGGTGACGAGCAGCTCACCGGGGCCGAGGGCCTCGGGCGGCGGGTCGACGAGGGTGACCGGGCCGAGGCGCAGTCGCTCTCCGCGGAAGCTCGTCCACGCACCGGGAGCGGGGGTGCACGCGCGCACGAGGCGGTCGACCGCGACGGCCGGGTGGGCCCACACGACCCGGCCGTCGTCGGCCTCGAGCTTGGGCGCGTGCGAGATGCCTTCGGCGGCCTGCGGTTCGGGCACGAGGGTGCCGTCGGCGATCCCGTCGAGGGTCGCGACGAGCAGACCGGCCCCGGCGTGGGCGAGCCGGTCGAGCAGCTCCCCGCTCGTGTCGGTCGGCCGGATCCGCTCGGTCATCACGCCGTAGACCGGACCGGTGTCCAGGCCCGCCTCGATGAGGAAGGTGCTCGCCCCGGTGAGGTCGTCGCCGGCGAGGATGGCCCGCTGGACCGGCGCGGCCCCGCGCCAGGCGGGCAGCAGGGAGAAGTGCAGGTTGACCCAGCCGTGGACGGGCACGTCGAGGGCCACCTGCGGCAGGAGCGCGCCGTAGGCGACGACCGGGCAACAGTCCGGCCGCAGCTCGCGCAGGGCCTCGAGGAAGTCCGGCTCCCGGGGCGAGCGGGGCGTGAGCACGGGTATGCCGTGTTCCTGCGCCCTCGCGCGCACCGGTGCGGGGGCCAGCGTGCGACCTCGGCCGGCGGGCGCGTCGGGCCGGGTCACGACCGCGACCACCTCGTGCCGGGAGGCGACGAGCGCGTCGAGCGACGGGAGGGCGACCTGCGGCGTGCCGGCGAAGACGACTCTCATCTCACATCCCCAGCCCGAAGGTCGCGTGCGGGCTCACCCGCACGGTCGGCGGTCCGCCGACCCACTCGGCCTCGCGGATCGCCTTCATCGCGAGCTTGCGCTGGGCGGGATCCATCCGGTCGACGAACAGGACCCCGTCGAGGTGGTCGGTCTCGTGCTGGACGCACCGGGCGAGCAGCTCGGTCCCCTCGACGACCAGCGGTTCGCCGTGCTCGTCCACCCCGGTCGCCACCGCGCGCATGGCCCGGGGCGTGGGGAACTTCAGGCCCGGGAAGGACAGGCAGCCCTCCTCGCCGTCCTGCTGCTCCTCGGACAGCGCGAGGCTGGGGTTGACCAGATGGCCGATCACCCCGTCGACGCAGTAGGCGAAGACCCGCAGGCCCACCCCGATCTGCGGTGCCGCGAGGCCCGCCCCCGGCGCGGCGAGCATCGTCTCGGTGAGATCGGCGACGAGCTGGCGCAGCTCCTTGTCGAAGTCGACGACGGGCTGGGCGGGCGTGCGCAGGATCGGGTCTCCGAACAGGCGGATGGGCTTGACCGACAACAGTTTTCCTTCGACGAGCAGGTATGCCGTGCCGCGCACCACCGCGCGGGCTCGCCGGGGCCGGGCGAGGGCTCAGTCTACGCGGAGGCTTCGCCCGGCCGGCGCAGCGCGCACCGAGCAAGACCTCGTGGGCCGACGTGACCTCAGAGGACCGCGCCGTCGGCGACCCGCGCGGGCGCACCCGTGTCCGCCAATCGCCCGTCCCCACGCACGACGACCCCCCGGCCGAAGGTCCAATCCCCGTGCACGGTGAGCGAGTCCGCCTCGCGCAACGAGGGCACGCCCGCGGGGAAGCGCGCGTCGAAGTCGGCGATCCGCGCGAAGTGGCGCTTGTCGAGCGCCACGAGCGGAGCCCGCTCCCTCGTGCGCACGAGTCGGGAGGCGGCATCGAGCCGGTAGACGTCCGAGCGCACGAGCAGCAGGTCGTCGGTCGTCTTCACCGGCAGGAATCGCTCGCGCTCGACGACGATGGCCCTCGCACCCTCGAAGACTTCGACGGCGGCCCCCATCGCAGTCTCGATCTGGACGACCGCAGGCGAGTTCGGATCGGTCGGATCCACCCGCTTGTCGTTGCGGATGAGCGGCAGCCCGAGCACGCCGCGCCGCTCGACGAGCTTCTCCCGCAGGGCGTGCAGGTCGAACCAGAGGTTGTTCGTGTGGAAGTAGGGGTGGCGGTGCTCGTCGGTGAAGTGGTCCATGTCCTCGGGCGCCGTCTGGGCGGTGTCGCGCAGGATGAGCCGCCGGTCCGAGCGGCGCCAGGCGAGGTGACCGCCCTTGCGGTCGGCGGCCGTGCGACGGCATACCTCGGCTGCGTAGGGGGCACCGGAGGAGGCGAACCAGCCCGCGAGAACGGGGTCGGGGGCGGCACCGAGGTTGTCGGCGTTCGCGGCGTTGGCGTAGCGGAAGCCCGCCTCGATCAGCCGGTCGAGCAGGCCCGAGGCGAGCAGGGTGGGGTAGAGGTCGCCGTGACCCGGTGGACACCACTCGAGCTCGGGTCGAGCCGGCCACAGTGCGGGCGAGAGGTCCTCGGCCAGGAGTTTGGGCTCCTGGCTCTGCAGGAGGTCGAGCGGCAGCCCGGCCACCGGCAGGTCGGGATAGGCGGCGAGGGCCGCGAGGCTGTCCTCGCGCGTGCGGAAGCTGTCGAGCAGGAGCAACGGCAGGCGCACGCCGTATGCCGCGCGGGCCGCCCGCACCTGCTCGACGATGACGTCGAGGAAACGCAGCTCGCCACGCACCGGGAGCAGGGACTTGGCCCGGTCCATCCCCATCGACGTGCCGAGCCCACCGTTGAGGCGGATGAGCACGGTCCGGTCGAGCGCGGCGGCGCCCTCGACGGGATCGACGGTGACGTCGGCAAGCCGGGGCGGATCCACGAGCGGGTCGATGTCCGCCTCACGGATGAGACCGCTAACCCCCTGCTCGAGCTGCCCGTAGTAGTGGCCGAACGCCTCGATCGCCGGCTCCGACACCCCCGCCGCCCGCATCTTGTCCTGTGCGGCAGCCAGATAGCGTTCCGTCATCGTTCCTCGCACACACCTTCCCTTGGTCTCGTCTCGGCGGCAGGCGTCACCGCACGCGACCCCCCGGAGCCCCGGCAGTAGCCTCGAAGCAGCGCGGCGCGGTCCACCCGCGCGCGGCGAAGGCGGCCGCGACGGCCGACGTCACCGGGCCCACGGCGCCGGCCTCGACCAGCGCGACGGCAGATCCACCGAAGCCGCCTCCGGTCATCCGCGCCCCCAACGCCCCGGCCGAGCTCGCCGCCGCCACCGCGAGGTCCAGCTCCGGGCAGCTCACCTCGTAGTCGTCCCGCAGGGAGGCATGCGAGGCGTCGAGAAGTCCTCCGGTGTCTCGCAGACGGCCTTGCTCGAGCAGCGCAACAAAGTCGCCCACCCGGGCGATCTCGCTCACCACGTGACGCACCCGGGCCCTCAGCTGGGCGGGCAGCCGACCGAGGGCGTCGTCCAGATCCGTGACCTCGCGCAGCGAGGGCACCCCGAGCAGGGACGCGGCCCGCTCGCAGGCCGCACGGCGCGCGGCATACTGCCCGTCGACGAGTGCATGCGCGACTTGCGTGTCCATGACCAGCAGACGCAAGCCCTCGTTGGCGAGGTCGAAGGGCACCTGGCGGATGCTCTGGTCCCGGCTGTCGAGCAGGAGCGCATGGCCCTCGCGCGTGCGAAGGGACGCGGCCTGGTCCATCCCACCGGTGGGCGCACCGGCCACCTCGTTCTCGGCGCGGACCGCGGCCGCGACCAGACGCCGGCGACCGGCGTCCTCGGCCGCGAGACCGAGCGCGAAGCAGTCGGACAGACCGAGCGCGACCGCGCATTCGAGCGCCGCCGACGAGGAGAGGCCAGCGCCCACGGGCACGCAGGAGGCGACGGCGGCGTCGAAGCCTCCCGTCGGGCAGCCCTGTTCACCCAGGCTCCACGCGACGCCCGCGGCATAGGCCGCCCAGCCGGTCACCTTGCCGGGGCCGAGGGAGTCGATCGACCCGCGCCACACGGCCGCCGGGTCCATCGCCGAGACGAGCCGGATCTCGTCGTCGGGCCGTCGGCGCATCGCGACGTAGGTGCGGTGGGGAAGGGCGATCGGCAGGCACGGGCCTGCGTTGTAGTCGAGGTGCTCCCCGATGACGTTCACCCGGCCCGGAGCCGCCCACACCCCGTCCGGCCCGACCTCGAAGGCGGTCCGGAAGAGCCCCGTGGCCCGATGGTCGCCGCCGTCGTCGGTCCATGCCTGCAGCCGCTCGTCCACCGGATCCTCTCGCTTGGACTGCGCAAATACGCCCGTGCAGGCCTATCGTGCCAGCATCTTCAGGGCGGTTGCGCGTCCGGTCAGCGGGCGTCCCGGACTGCCGGGCGGAGGTCGTCCCCTCAGGTCGTGCCGTCCCAGTCGAGGCGCACGGCCAGCGGGGCGAGATCCTTGCGGGCGCTGCGCTGGGCCTTGACGGTGCGCAGGGCCTGGGCCAGCGCGGGCCACAGTGACCGGTCCGCGCGCAGGACCTCTCGCGTGGCCTCGGCCTCGCCGGACCCTCGTTCCCGGGGCGGCGGCAGCGGACCGAGCCGTTCGCCGGTCGACCCGGCGCCGTGAGCGAGGTCGGCGAGCGCTCGATCGGCGGCCTCGGCCACGGCCGTCCGTGTCCCCACGAGTTCGGCCATGACGACCGTGGGAGGCAGACGCAGCTCGCGCCGTTCGGCGAGCTCGGCAGCGGCCAACCACACCGGATCCCACCGGACCAGGGCCTCGACGGGGCGTGGTCGGGGGCCGCCGGGAACCCCGCACAGGACGACCGCACCGCCGTCCGACGCCGGCCGGGTGAGGGCCGCCGCCGCGAGCCAGCGCCGCAGCGCTTCGACCGGCGCATCGAGGCCCTCCCGGTCCAGCAGCGCCCACGAGTCCAGCAGCAGGCATGCGGCGTAGCCGTCGGCAGCCACCGGCTCGGCACCCGGCGTCGCGACCACGAGGGCCGGTTCCGGCCCGATGCTCGCCAGGACGCGATCACCCCCGGAGGTGTGCACGCCGACCCCCGGGAAGGCGCGCCCGAGCTCCTCTGCCGTGCGTTCGGACCCCACCCACCCCGAGCGCAAGCGCTGACCGTCACAGTGCGGGCAGCGGAAGGCGCCCGGAGCGTCTGCGTGGCCACACCAGGAGCAGGTGGGCGACGCCTGGGCGCCGGTGAGCACCATCGGACCGCCGCACCTGCGGCAGCGCACCGAGGCTCGACAGTCGGCGCAGCGCAGCCCGGGGAGGTAGCCCCCGCGTGGGACCTGGACCAGGACCGGACCCCGCGTGAGGGCCGCCTTGGCGATCGACCATGCCGAGGAAGGCAGCCGGGCCCGTGCGGCGGCAGGATCGCGTGCGGGATCGCTCCCCTCCCCCGCGACACTCACCCGCGGGCCGGCTCCCCGCAGCGCCTCGGTGCCGGGTCGCACGTCCACGAGCACGCCGCGCTCGACCAACTCCTGGACCGGCACGGAGCGCCCGAAACCGCCGACGACCAGCGCCGCCTTCTCGGCGCGCGCACGCTCGAGCACCACCTCGCGGACGTGCGGATAGGGCGACCGGGGCTCCTCGAACAGGTCGTCGCCGTCGTCCCACACCGCGACCAGGCCCAGCTCCCGGACGGGGGCGAAAGCGGCCGCCCGGGTGCCGACGACGCACCGCACGTGCCCGCGCAGGATCTTGAGCCAGGCCGTGTAGCGCGCCTGGGGGCCCTGGTCGGCCGTGAGCCGCACGTGCCGGCCCGGTCCCACGGCCTCGCGAAGCGCCGCGTCGACCCGGTCGACGTCCCGGTGGTCGGGGACGACGAGCAGCGCCCCCCGGCCGCCGGCGAGTGCCGCGGCGGCCGCCGTCGCCAAGGCGGCCGGCCAGTCGAGCTCCCGCGGGCGACCCGGCAGAGCCACCCAGGCCGCCCCCGGCGCCTCGCCCTCGGTCACCCGCCGCAGGAAGGCCTCACCCGCCGGGTATGCCGCCCAGGGTCCCGGATCGGGCGCCGGCAGGGCATCGAGCGCGGGGCCGTGCGCCGGCAGTGCCTTCTCCGCGGCCGCATGCCGCTTGGGGACGGCCAGCCGGAGGACGTCGGCGAGCGTGCCGGCATACCGGTCGGCGACCGCTCGCGCGAGGGCGAGCGTGCCCGGGGTGAGCACCGGTTCCGGACTCACCACGCGACGCACGGAGGCCAGCGGCCCGGCGTGCACCGCGACCGACGGGCGGCTGACGACGAAACCGTCGAGCTCACGCCCCGCGAACGGCACCCGCACCCGCACCCCGGGCCGGGCGAGGGCATCCCACTCGGCCGGCACGGCATACTCGAAGACCCGGTCGAGGTGGGCCAGCGGGCTGTCCACGACGACACCTGCCACGGGGACCTGCCCCGCATCTCGGCGCTCGTCGGTCATGACCGAAACCTAGTCGGGCCGCCCGACAGCGCGAGAGTGCGGCGTCAGCTCGCGGCCTTGCGCACCGTCCCCGCGAACGACACGAGCCCCGGCAGCAGCGGCACGAGCGCGCACTGGTAGGCGTGGTAGAGGTCGGGCTTGCCCCACCAGATGAGCTCCGACGGTTCGTTGGTGGGCGAGAGCTCGTGGCGCCAACCCCCGTGTTCGACGTCGATGAGGTGGCGTTGCGCGTAGTCCCAGAGTCGGCCGTACCAGGTGAGCGCCTCGGGATCGCCGGTGACCTCGTGGAGCGTCCACGCAGCGCCGATGCCCTCGCAGACCACCCAGTGCAGACGCTCGCGCACGATCGGCCGGTCCTGGAAGTCGGTCGTGTAGACGAAGCCGTCCGCGCCGTCGACACCCCAGCCACGACTCACGCCCGCGCGGAACAGCGCTGCGGCATCGACGACGAGCGGGTCGGATCCGTCGATGGTCGCACCGTTCGCCCTCGCCGCACGCGTGTTGAGAGCGAGGCGCGACCACTCCAAGACGTGCCCGATGGTCACGCCGTAGGGTCGGAACTGGTCGGCCGGTCGGTCGTGGTTGTAGTCCGGCAGCACCGACCAGGTCCCGTCGAAGTGCTCGGGAAGGCGGCCGTCGGACTCGCGGGCGAAGCCGTGGACGACACGGTCGACGATACGGCTGGCCCGTTCGAGGTAGCGCTCCTCGCCCAGCACCTGCCCGGCCGCGAGCATCGCCTCGACCGTGTGCATGTTGGCGTTGACGCCGCGATAGTCCTCGCACCGGCTCCAGGCCCGGTCGTACTGCTCCCGTGCCATCCCCTCGTCCTCGTCCCAGAACCACCGGTCGAAGACCTCGAGGGCCTCGGCCAGGAGCGCCGGTCCGCCCGGGTGCTCGGCCGCGGTGAGACTGGCCGCGGCGAGGATGACGAAGGCGTGGGCATAGGCCACCTTGTCGGTGGGCGGAGTCTCCGTGCCCCCCACGGCGGGCAGCCACCCCCCGTGTATGCCGTCGCGCAGCCGACCGGTGAGCGCGTCGTGGCCGACGTCGAGCAGCGGTCGCAGTGCTGCGGCATCGTTGCCTCGGCGGATCGTCTCGACGGCCGCGACGTGCGTCATCCGGCAGGTGATCCACGTCTCGACCGGCCGTTGCACGACTACTCGATTGTCCGGACCGAGCCAGCCGAAGCCGCCCTCGGGATGACGCGCGTTCGCCACGAGATCCGCGAGGCCGCGCGCGTGTCGATCCAGCCGGATGGCCTCGACCTCGGTGAGGGCGCTGCTCATGGTGTGCCGTCCTTCCGCCGAAAAGGCCGGGAGGCCCAGCGCCCGCTCGCGGACGCTGGACCTCCCGTGTGGGGCTGAGGGTGATCGATCACCTCAGCGTGGGATCACTTGGTGAGTGCCGACAGGGTCGGGTCGTTGGCGTAGGCCTCCTTGGCGTTGGCCTTCGTGACGATGACCGGGGCCAGCAGGTTGGCGGGAACGATCTTGACGCCGTTGTTGTACTGGGTGGTGTCGGTGACGGTGGGCTTCTGACCCTTGACGATGGCCTGGACCATCTCGATGCTCGCCTTCACCAGGTTGCGGGTGTCCTTGTTGATCGTCGAATACTGCTCACCGGCCATGATCGACTTGACCGACTCGACCTCGGAGTCCTGACCCGTGACGACCGGGACCGGCTTGCCGGCGGCCTTGCACGAGGTGATGATGGCGCGGGCGAGGGTGTCGTTGGGCGAGAGGACGCCATCGAGCGTGGCGGTCGTGTAGTTGCCCACGAGCAGGGTGTCCATGCGCTTCTGGGCGTTCTCGGCCTTCCAGCCCTGGGTCACGACCTGGGCGAACTCCTTCTGGCCGGAAACGACGTTGAGGGTGCCGTCGGCGATCTTCGGCTTGAGCACGTCCATGGCGCCGTCGAAGAAGACCTGGGCGTTGGCGTCGTCGGGCGAGCCGGCGAACAACTCGATGTTGTAGGGGCCGTTGGGCTTCTTGGCCTTCATGCCATCGAGGAGGGCCTGGCCCTGGAGCTGACCGACCTTGCGGTTGTCGTAGGCCACGTAGTAGTCGACGGCGTCCGTGTTCTTGAGCAGTCGGTCGTAGGCGATGACGGTCGCACCGGCATCCTTGGCGGCCTTGAGCTGGGTGCCCAGCTGAGAGCCGTCGATGGCGCCGACGATGATGACCTTCGCACCCTTGGTGACCATGGTCTGGATCTGGTTCTGCTGCTCGGAGACCCCACCGTTGGCGAACTGGACGTTGGGAGTGAACCCGGCGGCCTTTAGCCCGTCGTTGAAGAGGTTCTCGGCGAGAACCCAGTTCTCCGAGGTCTTCTGCGGCAGCGCGACGCCGATCATTGTGCCGCTGGCAGCGGCTCCGCTGCCGGAGCTGGTCGAGGTCGCCGTGTCCTGGCGACCGCAGCCGGTGAGAGCGAGCGCAGCCACGGCCGAGACCGCGAGCATCGCCTTGAAGGGTGTGCGCATTCTGGTGATTACCTCTCTGGTTGGTGCGGGTTTGAGCGAACTGACGTAGGGCCTCAGGCCGAGGCGTCCTTGGGCTTGGAACTGGCCTCGGACCGGCCGAAGTTGCGCATGATCAGGCCGATGAGGGAGGCCTTGCCCTGACGCTTGTTGTAGACGTCGAAGGCGACGGCAGCGAGCAGCACGAGACCCTTGATGATCTGCTGCAGGTCGGAACCGACGTTCATGAGTTGCAGGCCGTTGTTCAACACGGCCATGACCAGACCACCGACGATCGACCCGACGACCGTGCCGACGCCACCGGTGACGGCGGCGCCGCCGATGAAGACGGCGGCGATCGCGTCGAGCTCCCAGCCCACGCCGTCGGAGGGACCGGAGGCGGTCGACCGGGCGACGAACATCATGCCGGCCAGCGCGGCGAGCACCGACATGTTGGCCATCACGAGGAAGTTGATCTGCTTGCTCCGCACGCCGGACAGCTCGGCGGCGTGGCGGTTTCCACCGACGGCGTATATGTGCCGACCGACGACCGTGCGGCTGGAGATGAATCCGTAGACGATGACGAGCACGAGCAGGATGAGACCGGGGACCGGGAAGCTCGTGCCCTTGCGTCCCGAGGCGAACAGCAGCGTGACCGCGAGGATGACGCCGCACAGGAGGACGAGCTTGGTGAGGAAGGCCCACATGGGGGGAACCGGGGCACCGACCTTCACGCTGTTGCGACGGCCGCGGAACATCCCCCAGGCGATGAACCCGGCACCGAGCAGGCCGAGCAGAACGGTGAGGTTGTTGTAGCCGGTGTTGGGGCCGACCTCCGGCAGGAAGCCGGCGCCGATGACCTGGAAGTCCTGCGGGACGGGGATCGAGTTGGACTTGCCGACAAACTGGTTGAGCCCGCGGAAGACGAGCATCCCGGAGAGTGTGACGATGAAGGCGGGGATCCCGACGTAGGCCACCCAGAAGCCCTGCCAGGCGCCGATGAGGGCACCCACGACGAGCCCCAGCAGGATGGCCAATGGCCAGGCGAGGTTCCAGTTCTGCATCGCCATGGCCACGATGATGCCGACCGCGGCCGCCACCGAGCCGACCGAGAGGTCGATGTGCCCGGCGATGATCACCAGGACCATGCCGATCGCGAGCACGAGGATGTAGGAGTTCCCGTTGAACAGCGCGATGATGTTGTCCGGGGTCAACGTCACGCCGTTGGTGAGGATCTGGAACAGGACGATCAGCGCCACGAGCGCGAAGATCATGCCGAACTGGCGGGTGTCCCCGCCGAGGATCTCCTTGAGCTTGTTCATCGTTTCCCTTACGCGTCTCGCCCAGCGGCGGGGGTGGAGGTGTCGGACAGGGTGGTCATGAGCTTCATGAGGCTCTCCTGGGTGGCTTCACCCTTGGAGAGGCATCCGGTGATGGAGCCCTCGCAGATCGTGTAGATCCGGTCGGACAGGCCGAGCAACTCGGGCAGTTCCGAGGACACCACGATCACGCCCTTACCGCTGCGCGCGAGTTCGTGGATGATCCCGTAGATCTCGAACTTCGCACCGACGTCGATGCCACGGGTCGGCTCGTCGAGGATGAGCAGCTCGGGGTCGGTGAAGAGCCATTTGGCCAACACGACCTTCTGCTGGTTGCCGCCGGAGAGCTTGGCGACGCCCTCGTTGACGTTGGGGGCCTTGGTGCGCAGCGACTTGCGGTAGCCCTCGGCGGCCTCGAACTCGGCCCGGCGGTCGACGACCGTGTAGTGGGCGATCTTCTTGAGCTTGGCCGAGACGGTCGTCGTCTTGATGTCGTCGAGCAGGTTGAGGCCGAGCACCTTGCGGTCCTCGGTCACGTAACCGATGCCGGCGTCGATCGCGGCCGTGACGCTGTGGAGATTGAGCGCCTTGCCGTTCATCGTCAGCTGCCCGCCGCGGAAGACTCCGTAGGAGTGGCCGAAGATCGAGCGCATGAGCTCGGTGCGTCCGGCCCCCATGAGGCCGGCGAAGCCGACGATCTCACCGCGGCGCACGTAGAAGGAGGACTCCTTGCAGACCATCCGCCCTGGCACGATCGGGCTCTCGACGGTCCAGTCGGACACCTCGAAGAAGGTCTCGCCGACCTGGGGGGTGTATTCGGGGAAGCGGGAGCCCAGCTCCCGGCCGACCATCCCCCGGATGATCCGGTCCTCGTCGACCTTCTCGCCGTGCACGTCGAGCGTCTCGATCGAGCGGCCGTCGCGGATGATGGTGATGGAGTCGGCGATGGCGGCGATCTCGTTGAGCTTGTGACTGATGATGATCGCGGTGATGCCCTTGCGGCGCAGGCCGTCGATGAGACCCAGCAGATGCTTGGAGTCCTCCTCGTTGAGCGCGGCCGTCGGCTCGTCGAGGATGAGCAGCTTGACGTCCTTGTTGAGCGCCTTGGCGATCTCGACGAGCTGCTGCTTGCCCACGCCGATGTTCTTGATCGCCGTCTGCGGGTCCTCGTTGAGGCCGACGTGGTGGAGCAGGTCACGGGCGCGGCGGTTGGTCTCGACCCAGTCGATGACGCCGTTCTTCGTGTACTCGTTGCCCAGGAAGATGTTCTCGGCGATCGACAGCTCGGGGATGAGCGCCAGCTCCTGGTGGATGATGACGATCCCCGCGTGCTCGCTGTCCCGGATGCTCTTGAAGGTGACCGGCTGCCCCTCGTAGACGATCTCGCCCTCGTAGCTGCCGACCGGCCACACCCCGGAGAGGACCTTCATGAGGGTCGACTTCCCGGCACCGTTCTCGCCGCAGATCGCGTGCACCTCGGCCCGCTGCACGACCATCGACACGTCGTCCAGAGCCTTGACGCCCGGGAACTCCTTGACGATGTGCCGCATCTCGAGGATGACATCCGACACCGCGCATCACCCTTTCCTCCCTCCGCAGAGGGCCCACGTCGTCGTGGTTTGTTATCTGAACAAACATATTCTCGGAGGGCCGGGCCGTCAAGCGAGCCCCGCCGCGGACCGGGTAACAATCGGGTCACGCAGACGAGCCGATCCGGTCAGCCGGCGCCCCTCGTGGGGACTCCGACCGCACGGCGCAGGCGGGAGCTCATCCCGCCGCCAACAACATCGCAGGATTGGCCACGACCTCGTCGAGGACGAGCAGCGCAGCCCCGGTGAGCGGCGCCATCGCCCCCGCTCTACCCACCTCGATGACGATGGTCTGCCAGCGCGAGGCGAGCGTACGCCTGCGGATGTGCCGCGTGATCGTCGGCACGAGCAGGTCGGCGAGTTCGACGTAGCCGCCCCCGAGCACGACCGTGTCGAAGTTGACGAGGTTGAGGGTCGAGGCGATTGCCAGCCCCAGTGCCTCGGCAGCCTCGCTGAGGGCTTGGACGGCGGCGGGCTCCCCCGCGTCGACGGCCCGGCGGAAGTCGGTCATCGAGCTGCCCAGGCCCAGTCCGGCGTGGGCGAACATGGAGTCGCGCCCGGCATACTGCTCGAGGCAGCCCCGCGCGCCGCAACCGCACGGCGGGCCTGCCCGGTCGACCACGACGTGACCGAGCTCGGCGCTCCAGGACCCGGTCGTCTCGCCCCGGACGACGATCGCCCCGCCGACCCCGATCTCGCAGCTGACGTAGAGGAACTGCTCGTCCTGGCGCGGGGTCGCCCGCTCCCGGCTTCGGGCGCGAGCCTCCGCACGAGCGCCGAGATCGGTGTCGTTGCCGACATGGATCGGGATGTCGCCCAGGTCCGCCTTGGCCCGCACCATGCCCACGAGGTCGACGTCGTGCCAGTCGAGGTTGGGTGCATAGCGCACCAACGGTCCGTCGGCCTGCACCGAGCCCGGAACCGACACGCACACCCCGGCCACCCGGGTGCCGGACCGGATCAGGGCCATCGTGAGCCGGTCGGCGAGCTCCGCGAGCCGGGCAACGACCAACGCGGGGTCGCTGGCCCGGAAGTTGCCGGCGACGATCCGTTCGTCGATGACATTCCCGGCCAGGTCCAGGACCCGGGCGCCGATGTGGTCGACCTGGATGCCCAGGCCCAGTCCCACGACGCCGTGTCCGGAGGGGGCGAGTGGAACGGCGGGCCGGCCGGCGCGGTCGGCGGCCTCGATCGGATCGAGCTCGACGAGCAGGTCACCCGCGATGAGCAGGTCGACGAGAGCCGAGACCGTCGCCCGTGCCAGTCCGGTTGCCTTGGCCAGCTCGGCCCGGCTGATCGGTTTGGGTGCATCGATGATGTGACGCAGCACGAGCGAGAGGTTGTGCTCGCGCAGGAAGGACTGGCGCGCCGCCGGGATCCCGTGGTCGGGCAACCGCAGGACGGCAGGCCGCGAGGTGGCCGGCGGCCGCGCCGATTGCTCCATGGGGCGCCACCCTACTCCCGGGTGGGCGGCAATCGCCCGAGACGGGATCAGGCGCGCGCTGCGGACTGCAGTGCCTCGACCCGATCCGTGCGCTCCCAGGTGAAGCCACCGTCGGCGTCGGTGCGACCGAAGTGCCCGTATGCCGCGGTCCGCCGGTAGATCGGCCGCAGCAGGTCGAGGGCCTCGACGATCGCCGCCGGGCGCAGGTCGAAGACCGCGCCGATCGCGCGCTGGATCCGCTCGACCGGCACCGACTCGGTGCCGAAGGTCTCGACGTAGAGCCCGACCGGGTGGGCCGCACCGATCGCATAGGCGACCTGGACCTCGCACCGGCGGGCGAGCCCGGCGGCGACGACGTTCTTGGCGACCCAACGGGTGGCGTAGGCCGCCGACCGGTCGACCTTGGAGGGGTCCTTGCCGGAGAACGCTCCCCCGCCGTGGCGGGCCATCCCACCGTAGGTGTCGACGATGATCTTGCGCCCGGTGAGCCCGGCGTCGCCCATCGGCCCGCCGACCTCGAACCGGCCGGTGGGGTTGATCAGGGTCCGGTAGGACGACACGTCCAGGGTGGAGCCCCCGGCGACGAGCTCGGCGAGCACCGGCTCGATCACGTGGGTGCGGATGTCGGGGGCGAGCAGACCGTCGATGGAGACATCGGCGGCATGCTGCGTGGACAGCACGACAGTGTCCAGGCGCACGGCCCGGTCGCCGTCGTAGCCGATCGTCACCTGGGTCTTGCCGTCTGGACGCAGATAGGGCAGCACGTGCTGCTGACGCACCGCGGTGAGCCGTTCGGCGAGCCGGTGGGCGAGGTGGATCGGCAGCGGCATGAGCTCGGGCGTCTCGTCGGTCGCGTAACCGAACATGAGCCCCTGGTCGCCGGCCCCCTGCTTGTCATAGGGGTCGACGTCGCCGCCCACGCGGTTCTCGTATGCCGTGTCGACGCCCTGGGCGATATCGGGACTCTGCTGGCCGATCGAGACCGACACCCCGCAGGAGGCCCCGTCAAAGCCCTTGGTCGAGGAGTCGTAGCCGATCCGCAGGACCGTCTCGCGCACGATCGAGGGGATCTCGACGTAGGCCTCGGTCGTCACCTCCCCGGCGACGTGGACGAGCCCGGTCGTCACCATGGTCTCGACGGCCACGCGCGAGGCCGGATGTTGGTCGAGCATCGCGTCGAGGATGGCGTCGCTGATCTGGTCACAGATCTTGTCCGGATGTCCCTCGGTCACCGACTCGGACGTGAACAGACGGATGGTCATGCAGGCTCCCGACCTCGCTCGTGCCTGGGCGTGCTCGGGCCGCCCCTTTCCGCCTCCACCCTAGTGGGCGCGCAGGCGGCCACCGATCTCGTCCCAGACGGCGGCTGCGACGACGTCCTTGCCGGCCGGTCCGACGGTCCGCGCGGGGCGCCCGTCGGCCGAGAGGATATGGACCGTGCTCGAGTCCTGGCCGAAGGTCGTGTCCACACCGACCTCGTTCGCGACCAGCAGGTCGCACCCCTTGCGGGTGAGCTTGGCCCGGGCGAGCTCGAGCACCGAGCCAGAGGCGTCGCCGGTCTCGGCGGCGAAGCCGACGATGACCGGTCGCAGCCCCGAGCCCCGACGCGCACGGTCGCGGACGAGGCCGGCAAGGATGTCGGGATTGCGGACGAGCTCGATGACCGGAGCCGAATCGTCCGAACCGTCGGCTGCGTGGGTCTTCTTGATCTTCGTCGCGGCATAGCTGCGCGGTCGGAAGTCCGCGACCGCCGCACACATGACGACGACGTCGGCGTCGGCCACCTCGGCCGTCATCGCCGCCTCCATCTGCACCGCAGTCTCCACAGTTCGCACCGTCACCCCCGACGGCGCTGGCACGGCGAGGTTGGCGGCCACGAGGACGACCTGCGCACCCCGCCGCCGGGCCTCGGCCGCAAGCGCGACGCCCTGCTTGCCCGAGGAGCGGTTCCCGAGGAAACGGACCGGGTCGAGCGGTTCCCGGGTGCCGCCGGCGGACACGACCACGCGCAGGCCCTGCAGGCTCCCCTGGCCACCGGCCGTACCCACGGCGGCGAGGCACGCGGCATACAGCTCCTCGGGTTCGGGCAGTCGCCCGGGCCCGGAGTCGGCCCCGGTGAGGCGCCCGGCGGCGGGCTCGACGACCGTGGCGCCGCGGGCGCGCAGGGTGGCGACGTTGGCCTGGGTCGCCGGATGCAGCCACATCTCCGTGTGCATCGCCGGGGCGAAGACGACGGGGCAGCGTGCGGTGAGCAGCGTCGCCGTGAGCAGATCGTCGGCCTGGCCGGTGGCCGCCTTGGCGAGCAGGTCGGCAGTCGCGGGTGCCACGACGACGAGCTGGGCCTGCTGGCCGATCCGCACGTGGGGCACCTGGTCGACCCCGGTCCACACGTCGGTGGCCACGGGTTTGCCGGACAGCGCCGCCCACGTGGGGGCACCGACGAAGCGCAGTGCTGCCTCGGTCGGCACCACGGTGACGTCGTGCCCGGACTCGGTGAACCGGCGCAGCAACGAGGCGGCCTTGTAGGCGGCGATGCCGCCGCTCACCCCCAGCACGACGCGCATATCGGCTCCTGTGCTCGGCCGCTGGATCTGCCCGGACGGAGGCTCGTCAGGCTTCGGTGGACTCCGAGGTGAGCAGCCCCTCGTTGATCTCGCGCAGCGCGATCGACAGCGGCTTCTCGTGCACCTCGGTCTCCACCAGCGGGCCGACGTAGTCGAGCAGGCCCTCCTGCAACTGGGAGTAGTAGGCGTTGATCTGCCGGGCCCGCTTGGCCGCGTAGATCACCAGGGCGTACTTGCTGTCGGTGGCCTCGAGCAGGTCGTCGATGGGCGGGCTGGTGATGCCGATGGGGTTGGCCACGGTTCCGGACACGTCGGTGGTCTCGCTTCGATCGGGGGCTGGTCTCTGGTCGTGTCGCCTCGGCGGTTCAGGCCGGTCCGGGCTATGCCGGGTCGGTCGCGGTCGCGGGACGCGAACCCATCAATGATACGAGCTCCTCGCTGGCCCGTCGAACGTCGTCGTTGACGATCACCACGTCGAACTCGGCCGCGGCCGCGAGCTCGGCCTTCGCCGTTCCCAACCGCACCTCGCGTTCGGCCTCGGTCTCGGTGCCACGGCCCACCAGCCGACGGACCAACTCGTCCCACGAGGGCGGGGAGAGGAACACGAACAGGGCCTCGGGCATCGTGCGGCGCACCTGGCGGGCACCCTGCAGGTCGATCTCGAGCAGGGCCGGGCGCCCGGCGGCCAGGGCGCGCTCGACCGGACCCCTGGGGGTGCCGTACTTCGCACGGCCGTGCACCACGGCATACTCGAGGAACTCCCCCGCCTGCACGAGCCGGTCGAACTCCGCGTCGTCGACGAAGTGGTAGTGGACGCCCTGCACCTCGCCGGGCCGTGGTGCCCGAGTTGTCATCGACGTCGAGAGCCACACCTGCGGGAAGTGGGTGCGGACATAGGCCGACACCGTGCCCTTGCCGACGGCGGTCGGCCCGGCCAGCACGACGAGTCGACCGGGTTCCGCGCCGGCGTCCGGACCGGATGCCTGGTCACGCTCGGATGGGGCCGACGGAGGGGTCTCCGCGCCGCTCACGAGTGGTCGAAACGGGCGACGAGCGCCGCGGTCTGGTTGACCCCGAGTCCGCGGACCCGCCGCGACTCGGAGATGCCGATCTCGGCCATGATCGCGCGAGCCCGCACCCGGCCCACCCCGGGCAGGGACTCGAGCAGCGCCGACACCTTCATCTTGCCCACGACGGCGTTGTCCTTGCCCTCGGCGATGACCTGCGCGAGCGAGCCCTGCGAATGCTTGAGCCGGTTGCGCACGGCGGCCCGCTCTCGGCGGGCGAGCGCGGCCTTCTCCAAGGCCTCCGCGCGCTCCTGCGGGGTCAGCTCGGGCAGAGCCACGGGAACTCCTCGGGTGGGTCGACGTTGACCCCGAACCTACCCACGCGTAGCGGACCGTGCAACGACAACCGCCTGCACGCCCCGCTGCCCGGTGCGGCCACGAGGGGTATGCCGCGTGCTCACCCTCGCAGGGTGGCCGCGAGCTGTGCCGCGGTCTGCTCGGCCCGCCGGGCGAGGGCGGCCGCGTCCGGGCCTGCAGCGAGGACTTCACGGCTGGAGGCGGCGAGGACCCGGTCGAGCGCACCGCCGAAGACCCGGCGCAGGCTCTCGGCGGTGCCTCCCTGGGCGCCGACGCCGGGGGCGAGGAAGGGTCCGTGGACGCCGGCGAGATCGAGGCCCAGGTCCTGGACCGCATCGCCCACCGTGGCGCCCACCACCAGGCCGACGGAGCCGAGTTCCCCCCGGGCCGCCGCTCCGGCGTTGTCGGCGGTCGCGCCGGCGACGATGTGTCCGGCCACGCTCGTCCCGTCGAGCACGGCATGCTGGACGGCCGGGCCTTCGGGGTTGGAGGTGAGCGCCAGGACGAAGACCCCGCGCCCGGTCAGTTGCGCGAGGTCGATCGCCGGGCGCAACGAGCCGTAGCCGAGGTAGGGGCTCACGGTGATCGCGTCGGGCGGGTCGACGGCGTCCTTGCCGAGGAATGCCTCGGCATAGGCGTCCATCGTCGTCCCGATGTCGCCCCGTTTCACGTCGAGGATCACCAGGGTGCCGGCGGCCCGCAGCTGCCGGACGACCCGCTCGAGCAGGGCCACACCGGCCGAACCGAAGACCTCGAAGAAGGCCGACTGCGGCTTGACCGCGGCGATCCGGCCGGCGAAGGCCTCGACACAGGTGAGCGCGAAACGCTCGACACCGGCGAGGTCGTAGTCCAGTCCCCATGCCTGCAGCAGGCCTCGGTGCGGGTCGATGCCCGCGCAGAGCGGCCCGAGTCGATCCATGGCCTCGGCCAGGCGCACGCCGAAGGGGGTCTCGGTCATCTTCCGCTCCCGTCCGGGTGCGCCGCTCCCACGGCGGCGGCGACCGTGGCATAGCCGAGCTCGTCGAGCAGCGCTTCGAGTTCCTCGAGGACGCGGGCCGGAGCGAGCGGGTCGTGGAAGGTCGCCGTGCCGACCTGCACCGCCGAGGCGCCTGCCGCGATGAGCTCGAGGGCGTCGCGTCCGCTCGCCACCCCGCCCACGCCGATGATCGGTGCGGTCGGGATCCGCCCGGCGATCATCGCGCCGCGGACCTGCCAGATCGCGCGGACCGCGACCGGGCGGATCGCCGGTCCGGACAGCCCGCCGGTGATCCCGGCGAGGTGGGGGCGCATCCGTTCCACGTCGATCGCCATGCCGAGCGTCGTGTTGATCATGGTGAGGCCGTCGGCTCCCGCGGTGAGGCAGGCCGACGCGACGGCGACGAGGTCGGTGACGTCGGGGCTGAGTTTGGCGAGGACCGGTATGCCGGCCGGCGTCGCCTCCCGCACGAGCGAGACGACCTTTGCCGAGGCGAGCGGGTCGATGGCGAAGACGAGGCCGCGATTGGCGACGTTGGGGCAGGAGATGTTCACCTCGAGGCCCACGACGCTCCCGAAGGCGGGGCTGCGGGTGAGCCGCGTCGCCACCTGGGCGAACTCGACCGCGGATCCGCCTGCGACGGAGACGAGGACCGACGCACCCACGCCGGCGAGCCAGGGCAGGTCCTCGTCCGCGAAGGCGTCGATGCCCGGTCCCTGCAGACCGATCGAGTTGAGCATGCCCGAGGGGGTCTCGGCCATCCGGGGGGTGCCCCGTCCGCTGCGCGGCGTGGGCATGACCGTCTTGGTGACGAAGGCGCCGAGCGCCGACACGTCGAAGAAGCGGTGCAGCTCCTTGCCGTTGGCGGCGCAGCCGGAGGCCGTCATCACCGGGTTACGCAGGCGCATCCCGGCGAGGGTCGTCGTGAGGTCGACCATCAGTGACCTCCCGCCCCGGCCGCTCCGGCGGGCACCGGGGCCCCCACGGCGTCGTCGGGCACCCGGCAGCCGCCATCGACGACCGCATCCCAGCGGACCCGGTCGCCTCGGAAGACCGGGCCCTCGACGCAGGAGCGGACCATCCGGGTGCGCTCGTCCCGGCCGACGACCGGCAGCACGCAGGTCATGCACACGCCCACGCCGCAGGCCATCGCCTCCTCGACCGCGACCTGGGCGACCGCTCCGGCGCGCTCGGACAGCTCGGAGACCGACCGCAGCATCGGCATCGGCCCGCAGGCATAGACGACCCCGGCCCCGACCCGTTCGATCACCGACGGGAGCACGTCGCTCACCCACCCGCGCATACCGGCCGACCCGTCATCGGTCGTGACGGTCACCGCCTCGCAGCTGTCGGCGGCCAGCTCGACACCGAACAGCCGCGGCGAGTCGGCCGCGCCCAGGACGATCTCGACCCGGCAGCCGCGCTCGCGCAGGGCCTGCGCGAGCCAGAAGAGCGGGGCGCTGCCATAACCACCGCCCACGAGGACGCAGCCGACCGGCTCGGTGGGAAGCGGGAAGGGGCGTCCGAGCGGCCCGACTAGGTCGACGTGCGCGCCCGGGGCCAGCTCGGTGAGCCACACCGTGCCGGGGCCGTGCGCCGCGACGACGATCTCGACAAGCCCGGCCTCGACGTCGACCCGGTGGATCGAGAAGCTGCGCCGAAGCAGCAGCCCCGACGTCGCGCCCCCGACACCCGCGGCGACGAAGTGCCCGGGCCGGGCGAGGCGGGCGATCTCCCCGGCCTGCAGCACGAGCCGGCGATAGGCCCCAGCCGGCTCGTTGGCAAGCAACTGGGCGCGGACCGAGACGACCTCGCGCTCGGGCGAGCCGGACGGCATACCCGTGCTCCTCACTCCGGAGGCACTCGTCGTGCTCATCGCCGGGTGCCGAAGAGGTCGAGCGCCCTTGCGTGCTCCTGGAGCGAGGTCACCCGGATCGGTGCCGTGCGCATCGCCTCGATCCCCTGGACCGCCGCCGCGAGCTCCTGGACGGTCGTGATGAGTGTGACGTCGGCCGCGATCGCCGCCGCCCGGATCGCGTAGCCGTCGGCCCGGGCGCTCTGACCGGTCGGGGTGTTGACGACCATGTCGACCTCGCCCGCCCGGATCCGTTCGCCGATGGTCCGCTCGTCGGCGACCTCGGCGGGTGCCCCCCGCTCGCTGATCTTGCGCACGACCTCGGCCTTGATCCCGTTGCGGCGCAACACATCTGCGGTGCCTGCGGTGGCGAGAATGGTGAACCCCAGCTCAGCGAGCGCCCGCACGGGAAAGAGCATGGCCCGCTTGTCACGGTTGGCCACCGAGACGAACACCGTGCCCGTGCGGGGCAGCCCGCCGTAGGCCGCGAGCTGGCTCTTGGCGAAGGCCGTGCCGAAGTCGGCGTCGATACCCATGACCTCGCCGGTCGACTTCATCTCCGGGCCGAGCAGCGCGTCGACCATCTCGCCCTCCGACGTGCGGAACCGGGCGAAGGGAAGCACGGCCTCCTTCACCGACATCGGCGCGTGACTCGGCAGCGCACCGCCGTCACCCGAGGGGGGCAGCAGGCCCTCGGCGCGCAGCTGCGGGATGTCGGCACCGAGCATCACCCGGGCGGCCGCCTTGGCGATGGGCACGCCGGTGGCCTTCGCGACGAATGGCACGGTTCGCGAGGCGCGCGGGTTGGCCTCCAGGACGTAGAGGACGTCCTGGGCGAGGGCGAACTGGACGTTCATGAGCCCACGCACGCCGATCCCCCGGGCCAGCCGTAGGGCGCAGTCGCGTACCCGCTCGATCTCGGCCGCCCCGAGGGTCGCCGGCGGCAGGGCGCAAGCGGAGTCGCCGGAGTGGATCCCGGCCTCCTCGATGTGCTCCATGACGCCGCCGAGGTACATCTCGGTGCCGTCGTAGAGGACGTCGACGTCGATCTCGATGGCATCGTCGAGGAACCGGTCGACGAGGATCGGGTGTTCCGGGGAGGCCACGGTCGCCCGCTCGACGTAGGTGCGCAGGGTGTCGTCGTCGTAGACGATCTGCATGCCGCGTCCGCCGAGGACGTAGGACGGCCGCACGAGCACGGGATAGCCGATCTCGTGCGCGACCGCGACCGCCTCGGCCGCACTGTATGCCGTGCCGTAACGCGGCGCGGGCAGCCCGGCCTCCGTGAGCACCCGCCCGAATGCCCCCCTGTCTTCCGCGAGATGGATCGCCTCGGGCGAGGTGCCGACGATGGGCAGCCCCTCGTCCTTGAGTGCCTGGGCGAGCCCGAGCGGGGTCTGCCCTCCCAACTGGACGACGACCCCGGCGATCGGTCCGGCAGCGAGCTCGGCGGCATAGACCTCGAGGACGTCCTCGAGGGTGAGCGGCTCGAAGTAGAGCCGGCTCGAGGTGTCGTAGTCGGTCGAGACGGTCTCCGGGTTGCAGTTGACCATCACCGTGTCGTAGCCGGCCGCACGCAAGGCGAACGAGGCGTGGACGCACGAATAGTCGAACTCGACCCCTTGGCCGATCCGATTGGGCCCGGACCCGAGGATGAGCACCGCGGGCCGCTCGCGCGGGGCCACCTCGGTCTCCTCGTCGTAGGACGAGTAGTGATAGGGGGTCTGGGCTGCGAACTCGGCGGCGCAGGTGTCGACCGTCTTGAACACCGGCCGGATGCCCAAGGCGTGACGCACGCCGCGGACGACCGCCTCTGACATGCCGCGCAGCGACGCGACCTGGCGGTCGGAGAAGCCGTGCCGCTTGGCGAGGGCGAGCAGGTCGGGGCGCAGCCGATCGGCGGCGCGCACCTGTTCGGCGATGTCGTTGACGAGCGCGATCTGGTCGAGGAACCACGGATCGATGCCGGTGACCTCGTGCACCTGCTCGACCGTCGCACCTGCGCGCAAGGCCTGCTGGACGGTGACGATGCGCCCGTCGGTCGGGCGCCGCGAGGTCTCCAGGAGTGCCGCGGTCGCCTCGGCGTCGGGCCGCGGCCCGTCCCAGTGGAAGCTCGCCTCGGACCGCTCGAGCGAGCGCAGGGCCTTCTGGAGGGCCTCGGTGAAGTTGCGGCCGAGGGCCATCGCCTCGCCGACCGACTTCATCGTCGTCGTGAGCGTCGAGTCGGCCGCCGGGAACTTCTCGAAGGCGAACCGCGGCACCTTGACGACGACATAGTCGAGGGTGGGTTCGAACGCCGCCGGATACCAGGCACCCGACGCCGGCCGTGACCCCTGGCCGGCGCTGCTCCCCGTGTCGGAGGTGATGTCGTTGGGCACCTCGTCGAGGGTGTAGCCGATCGCCATCTTCGCGGCGATCTTCGCGATCGGGAACCCGGTCGCCTTCGAGGCCAGGGCCGAGGAGCGGGACACCCGCGGGTTCATCTCGATGACGATCACCCGGCCGTCGAGGGGGTTGACCGCGAACTGGATGTTGCAACCACCGGTGTCGACGCCGACCTCGCGGATGACGGCGATCCCGATGTCGCGCAGCCGTTGGTATTCGCGGTCGGTGAGGGTGAGCGCCGGCGCCACGGTAATCGAGTCGCCCGTGTGCACACCCATGGGGTCGAGGTTCTCGATCGAGCAGACGACCACCACGTTGTCCTTGTGGTCGCGCATGACCTCGAGTTCGTACTCCTTCCAGCCGAGGATCGACTCCTCGAGGAGCACCTCGGTGACCGGGGAATACTGCAGACCGGCCCCGGCGATCCGGCGCAGATCTGCCTCGTCGTAGGCGAAGCCCGACCCGAGCCCGCCCATCGTGAACGACGGGCGCACGACCACCGGATAGTGGAGATCCGCTGCGGCGGTGAGACATTCGTCCATCGTGTGACAGATGAACGAGCGGGCCGACTCGGCGCCGCACCGCTCGACGACACCCTTGAACTTCTCCCGGTCCTCGCCGAGTTGGATCGCCGCGACGTTGGCGCCGATGAGCGGGCAGTCGTAGCGCTCGAGCACCCCCCGCTCGTGCAGGGCGATCGCACAGTTGAGCGCCGTCTGGCCGCCGAGGGTGGCCAGCACTGCGTCGGGACGCTCCTTGGCGATGATCGCCTCGACGACCTCCGGGGTGATCGGCTCGACGTAGGTGGCGTCGGCGAACTCCGGGTCGGTCATGATCGTCGCGGGGTTGGAGTTGACGAGCACGACGCGGATGCCCTCGTCGCGCAGCACCCGGCAGGCCTGGGTGCCCGAGTAGTCGAACTCGCACGCCTGGCCGATGACGATCGGGCCCGATCCGATGACCAGGACGCTGTGGATGTCCTCACGCCTCGGCACGAGCAGCCGCCTTCCAGGGATGGGTCGTCATGAGCGCCGTGAAGCGCCCGAAGAGGTATGCCGCGTCGTGCGGTCCCGCCGCGGCCTCGGGGTGGTACTGCACGGAGAAGGCCGGGATGTCGAGGCATTCGAGCCCCTCGACGACGTCGTCGTTGAGGCAGACGTGACTCACCCGCACCCGCCCGTAGTCCGTGCGGCTGTCGTGTTTGAGCGGCGCGTCGACCGCGAAGCCGTGGTTGTGTGCGGTGACCTCGACGGTGCCGGTCGTCCGGTCCATCACCGGCTGGTTGATGCCCCGGTGGCCGTACTTGAGCTTGTAGGTCCCGAAGCCGAGCGCCCGGCCGAGCAACTGGTTGCCGAAGCAGATCCCGAAGAACGGGATCCGCCGGTCGAGGACCCCCTGGAGCACGCCGAGGTCGGCCGTCGCGGGATCGCCGGGGCCGTTGGAGAAGAAGACCCCGTCCGGACCCGGTTCGCCGTTCGAGCCGGGAACCGCGAGGACATCCTTGAGGGTCGCGGTCGCCGGCAGGACGTGGACCTCGATGCCCTCGGCCGCCATGAGCGCCGGGGTCATTCCCTTGATGCCGAGGTCGACCGCCGCCACGGTGAAGCGCCGCTCGCCTTGTGCGGCAATGACATAGGGCTCGTTCGTGGACACCTGGGAGGCGAGCTCCGCTCCTGCCATCGCCGGCGCCGAGGTGACCCTGGCGAGCAGTTCCGCGGCCGGCAGCCCGGCCACCGCCCCGGAGAACAGGCCCACGCGCATCGCCCCCCGCTCGCGCAGGTGCCGGGTGAGTGCCCGCGTGTCGATCTCGCACACCCCCACGACCCCCTGCGCGCGAAGCTCGTCCTCGAGCGATCGGCGCGCACGCCAGTTGCTCGGCCGCAGGGCCGGGTCGCGCACGACATAGCCGGCCACCCAGATCCGGGAGGACTCGTCGTCCTCGTCGTTCCATCCCGTGTTGCCGACGTGCGGGGCGGTCATCACGACGACCTGCCGGTGGTAGGACGGGTCGGTGAGGGTCTCCTGGTAGCCGGTCATCCCGGTCGAGAAGACCGCCTCGCCGACCGTCTCGCCGACCGCGCCGAAGGACCGCCCGTGGAAGACCCGCCCGTCCTCCAGGACGAGCACCGCCGGCTCACGCGGCGCAGCGACGGCGTTCACGCGATCTCCTCGGCACCGAACTGACCGCGCAAGCGCCCACGGTATGCCGTGCACTCACCCCGCAGCACGGTCGCGACGACCGCGCCGTGCAGGGTCCGGCCGTGCCACGGGTTGTTGCGCGAGCGGCTGTGCGAGCGCGTCCCGTCGACGATCCACTCCGCGTCGGGGTCGACGAGGGTGAGGTTGCCCGGCTCGCCCACGGCGATCGGCCGGCCGTGGTCGGCGAGCCCGGCGATCCGGGCCGGCCGCACCGACATCCGGTCGGCGACCTGGACCCAGTCGAGCAGGCCGGGGCGCACGAGGGTCTCGACGACGACACCGAGCGCCGTCTCGAGCCCGAGCATCCCGAAGGCCGCCGTCGGGAAGGCGTGTTCCTTGTCGTGCCGGGCATGCGGCGCGTGGTCGGTGGCGACCGCGTCGATGACGCCCTCGGCGAGCGCCGAGCGCAGGGCCTCCTGGTCGGCGGTGGGCCGCAGCGGCGGGTTGACCTTGAACACCGGGTCGTATCCGGTGAGCAACTCGGTCCCGAGCGCGAGGTGGTGTGGGGTCGCCTCCGCGGTCACGCCGATCCCTCGGGCCTTGGCCCAGCGCAGCACTTCGACCGACTCCGCGGTCGACACGTGCGCGACGTGAACCCGTGAGCCGGTATGCCGTGCGAGCTGGACGTCGCGCGCGACGATCACCTCCTCGGCGACCGCCGGCCAGGCCGGCAGACCCAGACGACCGGACAACTCCCCCTCGTGGCAGCAGGCGTTGCCGTCGGCCAGGCGCGGGTCCTGGGAGTGCTGGGAGATCACCCCGTCGAAGGCCCGGATGTAGTCGAGGGCCCGGCGCATGAGTCGGGCGTCGTGCACACACCGGCCGTCGTCGGAGAAGACCCGCACCCGCGCGCGCGAGCGCGCCATGAGACCGAGCTCGGCGAGCTCGATGCCGGCCAGTCCCTTGGAGACCGCGCCGACCGGTTGGACGTCGACGAGGCCCGCCGCCCGCCCGAGGTCCAGCACGCGCTCGGCCACCTCGGCCGTATCGCAGACCGGGTCGGTGTTGGCCATGGCGAGGACGGCGGTGAAGCCGCCGGCGGCCGCGGCAGCGGACCCGGAGGCGATCGTCTCGGCGTCCTCCCGACCGGGCTCGCGCAGATGGGTGTGCAGGTCGACGAGGCCGGGCAACAGGACGAGGCCGTCGGCGTCGAGGACGCGGACGCCCTTGGTCGTCGCGGATCCCTTGCCCGCGGAACCGATCTCGACGATCACTCCGTCACGGACGAGCACGTCGGCGGACCGCTGGCCACACACCGACGCACCCCGGATGAGCAGCGCGCTCATGCCACGGCCCCCTCTCCCTCGCCGCCGGCCAACAGGTGGTAGAGCACGGCCATCCGCACGGCTACCCCGGCCGAGACCTGGTCGAGGATGAGCGAACTCGTCGCGTCGGCGGCCTCGGCCGAGATCTCCAGGCCCCGGTTCATCGGCCCCGGGTGCAAGATCGGGATCTCGGGCGCCACCGCGTAGAGCCGCTCGAGCCGCTCGCGGGTGAGGCCGTAGCCGTCGGAGTATTCGCGCTCGGTGGGGAAGAAGCCGCCGGTCATCCGCTCCCGTTGGACCCGCAACATCATCACCGCGTCGGGCGGGTCGGCGGCATACAGGGTCCGGTCGAGGTCCCAGCTCGTCGCGAAGCCCTCTGCGCGTGACCAGTCGCCGATCCCGCTCGGCATGAGGGTGGGCGGGGCGACCACGGTGACCCGGGCACCGAGCCGACCGAGGGTGATGACGTTGGATCGGAAGACCCGCGAGTGGGCCAGGTCGCCGACGATGACGATGTGCCGGCCGTCGAGCGAGCCGCCCAGTCGCTGCCGCAGGGTGTAGGCGTCCAGGAGTGCCTGGGTCGGGTGCTCGTGGGTGCCGTCGCCCGCGTTGATCACGCTCGCGTCCACCCAGCCGGCCACCTGATGGCAGGCGCCCGACGAGGAGTGCCGGATGACGAGTGCGTCGACCGACATCGCGCAGATCGTGAGGACGGTGTCGCGCAGGGACTCGCCCTTGGAGGTCGAGCTGCCCTTGCCGCTGAGGTTGATCGTGTCGGCCGACATCCACTTGCCGGCGATCTCGAACGAGGACCGGGTGCGCGTGGAGTCCTCGAAGAAGAGGTTGATCACGGTGCGACCACGGAGGGTGGGAAGCTTCTTCACCTCGCGCCGCTGGACGTCGTGCATCGAGGCGGCCGTCGTGAGGATGGCCTCGGTCTCCTCGCGGCTGAGGTCGGCGGAGGACAGCAGGTGTCGGCGGTTCATCGGTCTCCTCCCGAGATGCGGACCTCGTCGGTGCCGTCGGACTCGGCGAGGGCGACCTTCACCCGCTCGGCCGAGCTCGTCGGGAGGTTCTTGCCGACATGGTCGGCGCGGATCGGCAGCTCGCGGTGGCCGCGGTCGACGAGCACGGCCAGGCGCACCGCGCGCGGGCGGCCGAGCTCGGTGAGCGCTTCGAGGGCGGCTCGGATCGTGCGCCCCGAGTAGAGGACGTCGTCGACGAGGACGACGACCCGGTCGTCGACACCGCCCGGCGGCATCGTCGTCGGCAGGACCGGGCGGGTGGGCTGGCGACGCAGGTCGTCGCGGTGCATCGTCACGTCGAGGGCGCCGACCGGGACGACCGCCCCCTCGACCTCCTCGATGATCGCGGCGAGCCGATGGGCGAGCGGGACCCCGCGCGAGGGGATGCCCATGAGGACCAGTCCCTCGTGACCCTTGTTGCGTTCGAGGATCTCGTGCGCCATCCGGCGCAGGGCGCGAGATACCTCGCTGGGGCTCATGACGACCCGGGCCTGGGCGGCGGGCGGTCCCGCGGGTGCGCTGGAAGCAGTGGACTGCGCACCGGATTGTGTCGGCGTAGATGCAGCGTCGGCCGCCATCTCGCGGACCTCCTTCCCCGCCTCACTGGACGGTGGTTAAAGGACGTCGGGTCGACGCCTACCCTACCCCGCGCGCCGGGTGCCCTCGTGCGCGGCCCGTATGCCGGCCACCCCCGTCCCGGGCCGGCCGCACCGCCCCATCCGGCCCCGCGGCGCTATGGTCTGCCGAAGGGAGGAGGGCGGATGCGACCCGAACAGCTCGGTCCCGTGGACGCGGCATACCTTGCCCTCGACGGCCCCCGCACGGTCGGGCACGTCTGCCTCCTGCTGCCCTTCGACTCCCCCGTGACCCACGCGCAGCTGCGCGCCCAGGTGTCCGGCCGGCTGCCCTATCTGCCGGAGCTGCGCCGACGTCTGCGGGACGCACCGATCGCTCTCGACCGCCCGTGGTGGGTCGACGACACCCACTTCGACCTCGACGTGCACGTGCGCGCCCACGATCTCGGTGACCGCCCCCTCGCCGAGGCGGTCACCGAGATCGCGATGGAGCGCCTCGACCGCGCCCGGCCCCTGTGGGAGGTCCATCTCCTGCAGTCAAGGGACGGCTCCGCCGTGCTCACGAAGGTCCACCACGCGATCGCCGACGGCGCCCGGATGCGCGACGTTCTCAACACCCTGCTCGGCACCCCGGTGCAGTTGTGGCAGGAGTGGGACCCGGAGCCCGCCCCGAGCTCGATCGGGATGCTCGCGCGCAGTGCGTGGGGTCTGGGGACATGGGCGTGGGGCGCCGCCGTGGGTGCCGCGGACGCCCTCCGGGCCGAACCCACCAGGACCATCGCGGACCTCACGGCGGTCAACGCGCCGATGGCTCCCGCCACCCCGTTCAACAAGGCGCTCGGACCGAACCGGTCCTGGGCTTACGGGACGTGGGACCTGGCCGCGAGCAAGCCCACGCGCAGCGCCCTCGTCGTCACCGTCAACGACATGGTCCACGCCGCGGCCGGGGCCGCCCTTCGCGCGTGGCTCATCGAACGCGACGCCCTCCCACGCCGGCCGCTCGTGGCGCTCGTGCCGATCTCGACCAGGCACGCGAGCGAGGACCCCTCCGGGGCGAACCGGCTCGCGGTCGCCCTCTGCGAGATCCCCACCCACGTCGCCGACCCCACCGAGCGCCTGATCGCAGCTCGCAACGCGATGGTGGCCGCCAAGGCGCGCCCGGCGATGGGCGAGGGCACCCTCGGTGTCTTCACCCGGCTGTTCGGACCGGGCCTCGCCCCGGCGAGCGCCCTCGCGAGCCGCACCCGGCTGCCCAACCGGGTGCGGCTGCCGTTCAACACGGTGATCTCCAACGTCCCGATGGGGCGCGACCGGTTCCAGGTCGGCGGGGCCGTGGCCACCGGGGTCTATCCCATGCCGCCGCTGTCCGACGGACTCGGGCTCAACGTGACGATCCAGGGATACCAGGGGCGCCTCGATGTGGGTGTGAGCGCCTGCTCCGACCTGGTCCCCGACGTCGAGCGGGTCCTCGCACTCATGCACGCGGCATACGAGCAGGCGTGCGGACTCGGCCGGCGGACGCGCTCGCACGTCGACGGCTGAGCCGCCCCTCGCGGCTGAGCGGCTTGGTGGCCGGCTCAGGCCTGGTCGGCCGGTGGGGCGCTCCCCCAACCCGGAGGGGGTGGCGGTGGGGGTGGCGCCGAGGGCGTGCCCTGGCCGCCCGCGCCGGGCGGCGGCGGGGCGACATACCCGCTCGCCACGGCACCCGGAGGCGGCGGAGCGGCCGTCTGGAGCGCGAAAGAGCCGATCGCACCCTGGCCCTCGAGGCCTTGCAGCGCCTCGAAGACGCGCGCACGATCGCCGGCGTCGACCGGCCGCCCGGTGGCTTCGAGATAGGCGAGCACCCCGAGGTCGCGGAAGTAGCGATCGGCCTGCTTCCCGGTCGCCGCGGGACCGGCCATGCCCGAATTGGCCAGCGCCTGGTCGGCCTTGGCACTGAGTTCGCTGGCCGCGGCCTTGGCCTTGTCGAGGAAACCCATCGCGCACCTCTCGTCCCGGCCCGATCGGGACCCTCCCGACCGTGCGGGCTCATCATCCTCCCCCGGATCGGGCGGCGCAGGCGATTCGCCGACGGCGTCGTCACCGGCGCTTGTAGGGTCGGCTCCGACGCCACCCACGAGCACGAGGAGCCCTTCGCATGGCCATCCACGGCAGCCTCTTCCAGCAGTACCAGGAGAACCCGTCGCAGGACCCGTTCGTCCTGCAGAACAAGAAGATGCTCAAGATCTCGATGGCCTACGGACCGGTCTTCGCCAGGCTCGGGTCGATGGTCGCCTACCAGGGCGACGTCCGCTTCGAGAACACCGGTTCCGGCGGCCTCAACAAGATGTTCAAGGCGGCCGTCACCGGCGAGGGCGTGAAGATGATGCGGTGCACCGGCAACGGTGAGCTCTTCGTCGCCGACTCGGCGAGCGAGGTCCAGGTGTTCTACCTGGAGAACGACATGGTCTCGGTCAACGGCGCCAACGTGCTCGCCTTCTCCGGCTCGATCGAATGGGACATCCACCGGGTGCAGGCCCGGGGCGGCATGATGGCCGGCGGTCTCTACAACGTCTCGCTGCGCGGCACCGGCTATGTCGCGGTGACGACCAAGGGCGACCCGGTCGCCCTCGACGTCGCCGGCGCGCCGACCTTCGGCGACGCGCAGGCGGTCGTCCTCTGGACCAGCGGGGTGTCGATGGACATCCGCGTGGACACCGGCGGCCTCGGCTCGCTCATCCGGGGCGGCACCGGCGAGACCTTCCAGATGGCCTTCGGCGGGCAGGGATTCGTCCTCATCCAGCCCGACGAGGGCGTGGTCACCGGTGGGCACCAGCAACAGAGCGGCGGGGTGTTGGGCGGCCTGCTGGGCAACTGAGTGACCGCCCGCGTCGAGCCGCGGACTCAGCCGCGCGCTGCGGCGACCTCGGCGATCCGGGCGAGCAGTCCGTTGACGAATGCCGGCGACTCGTCGGTCGAGAGGGACTTGGCCAGCTCGACGGCCTCGGCGATGGCGACCGCGTCGGGCACCTCGTCGCTGTAGACGATCTCCCACGTGCCCAGCCGCAGGATCGCCCGGTCGACCGCGGGCATGCGGTCGATCGTCCAACCCCGGCTGTAGGTCGAGAGCAGTTCGTCGATCTCGGTCCAGCAGCGCACGACCCCCTCGACGAGCGTGACGGCATACTCCGGCAACGGCGCAGGCGTCACCGGTCGGGCGAGCCGCTCGACGAGCAGGGCCTGCGCGTTGAGGCCGCGCTGGTCGGCTTCGAAGAGCAGGTCGAGTGCGCGCTTGCGCGACTTGGTGCGGGCTCCCATGAGGTATGCCGGGTGGCTGGCTCGGGCGGCTTCGGCGACGGCGGAGGCCGCGGCTTCAGTCGTTGACCCGGCCGAGGTAGGAGCCGTCCCGGGTGTCGACCTTCACCCGGGTGCCGGTCTCGAGGAAGAGCGGCACCTGGATCTGGGCGCCGGTCTCGAGGGTGGCTGGCTTGGTGCCGCCCGTCGACCGGTCGCCCTGTAGGCCCGGCTCGGTGAAGGTGATCTCCAGGACGACCGACGCGGGCAGCTCGACGTAGAGCGGGACCCCGTCGTGGGTGGCGACGATGGCGTTCTGGTTCTCCAGCAGGTAGTCGGCGCCCGACCCGACGACGGCGTCGGACACGTGCAGCTGGTCGTAGGTGTCGACGTCCATGAAGACGAAGTCCGACCCGTCCTTGTAGAGGTACTGCATGGTGCGCTTGTCGACGTTGGCGGTCTCGACCTTGACGCCCGCGTTGAAGGTGCGGTCGACGACCTTGCCGGAGAGCACGTTCTTCAGCTTGGTCCGCACGAAGGCCGGGCCCTTGCCGGGCTTCACGTGCTGGAACTCCACGACGGTCCACAGCTGGCCGTCGATGTTGAGCACGAGGCCGTTCTTGAGGTCGTTGGTGGTTGCCACGGGTGCGGTCGCTTTCTCACGTGCGTGTCGACTCGGACGTATGCCGGGCGCGCAGGCACCCGGTGAGGTCCGGAGGGATTCGGTCCAGTCTACCGGGTAAATGCATCGACCGGACTGCGGGCGATCCCACCGGCCGACCACGCCCCTCGCCGCCGGAGCGCCGGAGATCGCCGGAGACCCGCTCCCCCGCGGGTGCCCTACGCTTCGCTGGTCGCCAGGGAGGTCGGCAGCTTCATCTTCGCCACCCTCGCCCTCCGACCCGGGAGCCCATCGTGTGCCCACACACCGACGACACCGCACCCCTGCGGGCCGAGATCGGCCGACTCGGCCAGCTCCTCGGCGCGACCATCGCCCGACAGGACGGGCCCGCCGTGCTCGAGCTGGTCGAACAGGTCAGGCACAGCGCGCGCACGGACCCGGTCCGGACAGCGGGCTTGCTCGCCGAGGTCGACCTGCCGACCGCGACGACGCTCGCGCGGGCCTTCGCCACCTACTTCCACCTCGCCAACGTCGCGGAGCAGGTCCACCGGGCCCGCGAGATCCAGCAGCACCAACGGCAGGCGGGCGACCGGCTCACCCAGGCGGCCGCCCGGATCGGCGAGGCGATCGCCGCGGGAGAGCTCACCCCGGAGGAGGTCTCCGAAGCCGCGCGATCGCTGGCGACCCGCCCGGTCTTCACCGCACACCCCACCGAGGCCGCGCGTCGGTCGGTGCTGCTCAAGTTGCGTGGGATCGCCGACCAGCTGTCCTCGGTCGCGGTCGACGGGTCCGACGCGGTCGCCCTCGACGACCCCCGGATCGCACGCCGAGTGACCGAGCTCGTCGAACTGCTCTGGCAGACCGACGAGCTGCGCGTGACTCGGCCGGAGGTCATGGACGAGGCCCGCAACATCGTCTACTACCTCGACGCGCTCGTCGGCGGGGCCGCGCCCGATGTGCTCGAGGACCTCGCGGAGGCGCTCGACTCGATCGGGGTGGACCTGCCGTTGGACGCCCGGCCGCTCACCTTCGGGTCGTGGATCGGCGGGGACCGGGACGGCAATCCCTACGTCACCCCGGAGGTGACCCGTCAGGTGGCCGTGCTCCTGCGGGACCACGCCGTCCGTGACCTGCACGCGTTGCTCGACCGGCTGCTCGAGGATCTATCGCTCAGCGAACGCTTCGTCGGTGCGAGCGAGGCGCTGCGGGCGTCGCTCGCCGCCGATCTGGTCGCCCTACCGGAACTCGATCCCCGCTATGCGAGGCTCAACGCGGAGGAGCCCTACCGACTCAAGCTCACGTGCATCCGGGCCAAGCTCACCGCCACCCGGGTGCGGGTCGAGCAGGGCCGGCCGCACGTCCCGGGTCGTCACTTCGCCTCGACCCGCGAACTGCTCGACGACCTGCTGCTCGTGCGCTCCTCCCTCGTCGCGCACGGGGGCGACCTCGCGGCGCGCGGGGTCCTCGATCGCGCGATCCGCGCAGCGGCGGCCTCGGGACTGTCGCTGGCCACCCTCGACGTGCGGGAACACGCGGCGCTGCACCACGCCGCGATCGGGGTCCTGGTCGACCGGCTGGGCGAACAGGCGACGCCATACGCCGCCCTGCCCCGGGCGCACCGCACTCGGCTACTGGCCAGGGAGCTCGAGTCGCGCCGACCGCTCGCCTCCTCGCCCCCGCCCCTCGAGGGCGGCGAGCGCACGACCTTTCAGACCTTCGTGGCGATCCGCGACGTGCTCGACCTGCTCGGGCCGGAGGCATGCGAGTCCTACGTCATCTCGATGACCAAGGGTGCCGACGACGTCCTAGCCGCCGTGGTCCTCGCCCGGGAGGCCGGTCTCGTCGACATCCCGTCCGGGGTGGCGCGGATCGGCTTCGTCCCACTGCTGGAGACGGTCGACGAGCTGCGCAGGGCCGGGGATCTGCTCGGCGAGCTGTTCGCGGAGCCGAGCTACCGCCACCTCGTGCGGCTGCGCGGCGACGTCCAGGAGGTCATGCTCGGCTATTCCGACAGCAACAAGGACGCCGGCATCACCACGTCCCAGTGGCAGATCCACCTCGCCCAGCGCGCCCTGCGCGACGTGGCGCGCCGCCACGGCATACGGCTTCGGCTGTTCCACGGGCGGGGGGGCACCGTGGGGCGCGGCGGCGGCCCCACCTACGATGCGGTGCTCTCCCAGCCCTGGGGCGTGCTCGACGGCGAGATCAAGCTCACCGAGCAGGGCGAGGTGATCTCCGACAAGTACCTGCTCCCCCAACTGGCCCGCGAGAACCTCGCCCTGCTCCTGTCGGCCACCCTCGTCTCCTCCGTCCTGCACCGCCGCGCCCTCGCCGGGCCGGACAAGCTGGCCCGGTGGGATGCGGCCATGGGGGTGGTCTCCGGCGCGGCCCAGAGCGCATATCGGGCGCTCGTCGACGACCCCGACCTGCCCGACTACTTCGTGCGCTCCACGCCGGTCGAGGAGCTCGCGGACCTGCACCTGGGGTCCCGACCCGCCCGGCGCGCCACCACCGGCGAGGGGCTCGCGGGGTTACGGGCGATCCCGTGGGTCTTCGGCTGGACGCAGTCCCGGCAGATCGTGCCGGGCTGGTTCGGGGTGGGATCCGGCTTGGCCGCGGCTCGGGCGGCCGGCCTGGGCGAGGTGTTGCGCGAGATGCTCGCGGAGTGGCGCTTCTTCGCCACCTTCGTCTCGAACGTGGAGATGACCCTCGCGAAGACCGACCTGCGCGTGGCCCGGCACTACGTCGAGCAGCTGGTCCCGGAGCACCTCCACCGGGTGTTCGAGACGATCGAGCAGGAGCACGCGCGCACGGTCGCCGAGCTGCTCGCCCTCACCGGCGAGACCGGGCTGCTCTCCCGGCAACCGGCGCTCGCCCGCACCCTGGCCACTCGCGACGTCTACCTGCTCCCCCTGCAGGTCCTCCAGGTGCAGCTGCTGCACCGGGTGCGGGCGGCCCGCAGCGCCGGGCAGGAGCCCGACGAGGCCCTGCGGCGCGCGCTGCTCGTCACGGTCAACGGCATCGCGACCGGGCTGCGCAACACCGGCTGAGCAAGCCGCCGACGCGGGTGACGGCACCCCCTGCACTCACCGCCACCCGCGTCCGCTACCCGCCGGTCAGGAGACGAAGGACAACGCCTTCTGCGCCGTGCGGGTGTCCATGTTGCGACCGCGGTTCTGGTGATCGTCGATCTCCGCGGCGCAGCCGATCATCCGCCCGAAGAGGAAGGCGGTGAAGGCAGCGTTCTCCAGCTCGCGCTCGGTGAACGTGCCGTCCCGGTAGCGACCCCAGAGCATGCCCAGCAACAGGGTGGCGATGAGCGCGTCGACGTTGACACAGAAGACGTTGGCAGTCGCTCCCTCCTCCTTGAGCGAGACGACGAGCCGACGGTAGTAGTCGTGGAAGACGTTGTATTCGCCGCGCTCCGCCATCACCATGCGCACGTGCTCCTCGCGCGGGTCGACGTTGACGTCCTTGCCCTTGAAGACCGGGTGGTTGATGCACGGGATGGTCGCCCGGTCGGCACCGGCCTCCTTACGGGTCACCTTTCGGCGGGCGAATTCGCTCGCGAAGGCGCGGGCGAGTGCGTCGAGGTCGATGCCGTGGTTCGAGTCGCTCGGGTCGACCAGCCCGGTGTCCCGGAATCGCTCGAGGAGGAAGGCCATCCCCTCGAAACCGTTGCCGCCGTGGGCGAATCCTGCGTGGGTGAGAAAGCCGATCATCGCCTTGTTGAGCTGCACCCGCTCGGGACTCTGCGGGCCGTCGGCCGAGACCGCGCCCTTTGCTCCCTGCGCCGTGATTGCGCCGGGACCGTTGGTGAGCAGCAGTCCGGTGAGCATCTCGAAACCTTCGAGCACGCCCGGATCCGGGGGCTCGCCGAGAAGGGCGGCGGCCGCGAGCTCGGTGACGCTCGCGACGGCATACACCTGCGACATCGGTATGCCGCAGAAGGCGTCCGCGGTGTGCCCACCGACCGGAGCTGCAGCGCCGATCATCGTGCCGAACAGCTCGAGCCACCACGGCATCTGCTCGGCGGTAGTCCTGGAGATCTCCTTGCGCGCCAACGATCTCCAGATGAGCGTGCCGACGATCGCGGCACTTACCCCGGCCTGGGTGGGATGCTCGCCCTGCGCCGCGAGCCAGCGCAACGGCATCGAGGTCACGCCGCGCGCGGCCAGCCCGGCGAGCATCGCCTCGGCGACCGGGTCGGGCTCAGGTCCGACGACAAGTTCGCGCAGGTGGTCGGACACCTGGTACGCCGTAAGGTCTGCCTCGGTGTCGTCCACCGACAACCCGGATCCCGTGAAGGCGTCGATGAAGCCCCGGACCGCCTCGCGGGTCGCGGCCGAACGACCCGGTCCACAGAGCGTGAGCGCCGACGCGATCACCGTATTGGGCGAGTTGCCCACCTCCCGAGCGGCCTGGACCACCGCGAGCGCGAGCGAGCCGTGGAGGTTGACGTGGCTGGCGACGGCCACGTCGACGAGGGCGAGGTCCCGCTCGCTCGCGCGGCGGCCGAGCAGCGCCAGGACGATGTTGGCCGCCATCGGCTGTTGCGCGGCTGCGAGGACCGGCACACCGCGCAGACTCGAGACCTGGGTGACCGGGTCCATCTGGGAGACGCCGGAGGCGTCCTTCATCGACTGCCGGGGAAGGACTGCTCCGATCTGTCGGTTGAGGGCGGCGATCTGTTCGTCGTATGGCGGCATCGCCACCACATTGGGCAGGTCGAGTTCCACCGGCAGGTCGAGGTCGCGGGCACGCCCGAACCACGGCTTGAGGTTGAGGCTCCCCTCGGGGGCGAAGTCCGGCAGGGTCGCGTTGAGGGCCATGACCGCCGTGAGCGCCGCCGGGATGTGCGCGATATTCGTGACGACCGCACCCATCCGTGAGCAGACCGGACGCTCGGGGGTGAAGATCGCGTCCACCCCAAACTTTTCCATGAACCAGCGTTCCTTGGTCGCCGCGTCGTCGCCGCCCCCTGCCATGGCACCGGCGTGGCCGACGGCCCGAGTGAGTGTGGACTTCCACCGGCCGACGACGCAGGCGACGACCGGCTTGGTGAACTCGGCGTCCAGCTCGTAGTAACCTCCGGGCTCGACGTAGAGCACGGCCGCTTTGCTGCGCATGTCGTTGGCCAGTGCGAAGGCGAATTCCGGTGCGGCGTAGTGGATGTAGACGTCCTTGCCGCTGGAGATGAGCGTCGTCGTGCCCCAACCGGCCATCCGCAGATAGGTGGCGATGGTCGTGGTGAAGTTGCCGGAGTTTGACAGGATGGCGATCGAGCCCTTGCGCAGTGCCTCCTCCGGGGTGTTGCCGCCGAGCGCTCCTCCGATGCGCACGTGGTTCCACGAGTCGGCGACCCCGAGGCTGTTGGCGCCGAAGATGTCCACGCCGTTGGACTGGGCCATCGCCCGGATCTCGCGGGCGTCGTGCGAGGGGATCTTCTCGGTGACGATGAAGATCTTGCGCAACTCGGGGTTGACGCGGATCAGCTCCCCCACTCCGTGGCGGGCGGCCGCCGGAGGCAGATAGACCACCCCGCAGTTGAATTGGTGCCCGTCGGCCAGCCCCTCGAGGACGTTGTTGTAGACCGGGATCGGCCCGAGGGCGGTCTCCATCTGCGAGCCGCCTTTGCCGGGCGAAGTGCCGAAGGCGATGTTGCCGCCGGAATATTCGTGGCTCACCGGGGTGACGTCCGAGGACTCGCCGCCGAGGATGTTGAGCACGCAGACCCGGTCAGCTCGGGTCGCAATCTGCGCCAACGAGCTGATGCCGACGTAGAACTTGAAGTCGCCGACGCCCTTCTTGTACATGGTGCGTCCTCTCTCAGCCGACCAGCGCGTGCTGTTGACGGGCAATCTGTTCGCGACCGGATGCCTTCATCCAGGCGTCGGCCGCGCGCGCGTAGTTGATGACCTCGGACATGTCCGAGTCGAAGCCGAACATCTTGTAGGGGATCTTCAACGACTCGAAGGTGTCCCGGAGCACGCCCATCCCCCGGATGAGGTTGGGCCCGCCCCGGCCCACGACGGCATACAGGGGGGTGGGTCCGTGCTGGGCGTAGTACTCGCGCAGGCCGTCTGCCATCGCGCGGAAGGTCTCGAAGATGTCGGTGTTGTTGGCCTTGCCACCGATGATGAACAACACGTTGGTCTGCGGCAGCCAGTAGCGGTAGCAGATCCGGGCGAGCTCCTTCATCTTCGCGTAGGGCGGGTTGCCGCCGAAGTCGCTCGAGATGATCGCGTCGTCACCGAGCATCTCGGAGACGAGCGAGTTGGCGCCGCCGCCGAAGGTGGGGGCGAGGATGGTGCCCTTGTCGTTGATGACGTAGACATCGCTCTGCCCCTGATAGGTGCGCAGCTGATTGACCTCGTGCTCGAAGTCGGAATAGCTCGTCGAGAAGAGCGAGCGCGGCAGGCCGAGCCGTGCCACCCGCGGGTCGTCGCGGTCGAAGGCACACTTGAAGTCGCAGGCGACCGGGGTGAGCCGGCCCCGTGCGTCGGCGCGCATCCGGATCGGGTTGAGCTCGAGGGTGGTCATCCCGAACTCGTGGAAGAGCTCCCAGAGCGAGGGAAGGTGCTGCACGAGTGGCGAGACGATCTCGTTGGGGGCGTGCAACTGGGTGAGGGCGTTGGCCACGACGAAGGCCCGCATCCCGGTGAGTGCTTCGAACGGCACCTGGGCGACCAGGCTCTTGTCCAGTTCCTCGATCGACACCCCACCGTGATGGGTGATGGTCATCGTCGGCGCCCGGAAGTGGGTCGAGTCGGTGAGTGAGAAATAGACCTCGTGTTCGGCCGGGACCATCGCCTCGTAGGTCACCCCGTTGGCCTTCGCCACGGTGTTGCCGACCCGATGCTCGGCGAAGTAGAGCCGTTCCTTCTCGCGTAGCGTCGTCGGCAGGTCGCTCGCCCGGCCGATGAGCCCGGCCTTGCCCTTCTTGCCGACCCCGCCCTTGAAGACCGGTTTGACGAGGATCTCCCCGTGCCGGCTGATGAGGTCCTTGATCTCCTCCTCGGTCGCCGCAGGGCCGAGGACCTCGGCCGCGGGAAACCCGGCGAACTTCAAGAGTTTCGCGCCATGCAACATTCCGGTGAGATTCATTGCCACTCCTGAGATATTCCGCGGATCCTCTACCTATGCCTCGGACTGGTCCGCCCGGACAGGGTCATCGGTCCCTGGGCGGTGTTTCGCGGTCAGTCGGCGGCGAGCGCGCCGACCTCAAGGGCAGGCTCGTCGGCCGGGGTGGCCAACCAGCTGAGCACCATGTCGGTGAGGAGGGCGACGATGCGCTGCTTGTATGCCGGTGCGCGCATGTCGACCCCGAAGGTGGCGGCGATGGTCGCCGCGTTGGTGGTGCGGAAGAGGGCGACCGAGGTCATGAGCAGGTGCAGGTCCAAGGCCGAGGCGGGCCGGCGGACGAATCCCTGCGCCCGACCGCGTTCGAGCAGGTCGTCGAGCAGGGTGATGATCGGCAGGTTGACCCCGGCGGCTCGCGACGAGTGCTGCAAGTGGCTCGCGCCGAAGGCATTCTCGGCGGCGACCAAACGGGCCAGCTCTGGGTGTGCCTCGTGGTAGTCGAAGGTATGCCGGATGAGCACCCGCAGCCCCTCGATCGGCGGCATGTGCCCGAGGTCGAGCGCCTGCTCCATGGCCCGGATGTCGGCGTAGGCCTTCTCCAGGACGGCGGTGAACAGGCCTTCCTTGTCGGTGAAGTAGTAGTAGATCATCCGCTTGGTCGTCGCCGTCCGAGCGGCGATCTCGTCGACCCGAGCGCCGAAGAAGCCCACCCGGGCGAACTCCTCGGTCGCCACGGCGAGCAGTTCGGCCTGGGTCTTGGCCGCGTCGCGGCGCTGGCGCGACGCGCCAGGTACGGCGGACTTCGCGGACATACCCCATACTCTAGGCTGGGCCGGCTCGCCCGTCCCGGTGCCGAGCCTGGCGTGCGCGGTCATGGTCGCGAGCGCCGCCACAGCAGGGCGTTGCCCACGATGCTGGCCACCCCGACGACGACGAAGACCCAGCCGAGCAGGCCGGTGGTCCCCCCTCCGGTGCCGAGGTAGAGCCCGGCGAGCACGAGCAGTGCGCCGACGACGATGCCGGTGACGGGGTTGGTGCTGAACTTCATCGTATCTCCTCGGGTTTCGGGTGGGGACTCTCGGGCGAGAGCCCCCACCCGGCATACCGGTTCTGGCTCGGTCCGGCGGTTTGGTTCCCGATGCCGCGCGAGCGGTCAGGCCGCCACGCGGGTGCGCTGAGCCTTGGCGCGGTCGATGGACTCCTGCCGCAGCCGCAGGTACTCGTCCTCGGGGATCGGCTGGGCGCCCGGCACGCCGAGGTCCTCGGCCCGCAGCCGGTAGGTCTCCGGCGAGAGGTAGGCGCCGAGGAAGGCGATGCAGCAGATGAGGAAGGTCACCCCACCCACGACGAGCGGGACGTTGCCGGATCCGGGAGGCGCGAGGAGCGGGAAGACGAAGGCCATCGCCGAGCTGCCCGCGGTGCCGAGGTTGTGCCCGATCGCCATGCCGGTGACCCGCGTCTTCGTGGGGAACTGTTCGGGGTAGAAGGCCGGGTAGACAGCGTTCTGGCCCTGGTAGACCGTGCCCCACATGAGCAGCGAGAAGAAGATCGCCAGCGGGACGTTCTTCTGGCTGATCGACCACAGGTAGGCGAACGAGAGCAGGCCGCAGCCGATGGTCGCGAACATGATGAGCGGGCGGCGGCCGATCTTGTCGGACAGGTTGCCGACGAAGGGGATGACGGCGACGGCGCAGATGTTGCCGAGGATGGGGATCCACAGGTAGACGCTGGCGGCGAAGCCGACCCCGTAGTCCTTGTTCGTCGCATAGGTCGCGCCGAAGACCGAGGTGGTGACGGCGATGATGTTGAACAGCTGGATCATGAAGACACGCAGGATGGTGCCGCCGCTCTCCTTGAAGGCCACCGCGATCGGGGCCTGGGCGACCGCGCCCTCCTTGTTCTCCTCGGTGAAGGCGGGGGTCTCGTCGACCCGGCGCCGGATGACGTAACCGGCGACGATGACGAAGACGCTGAGCAGGAAGGGGATCCGCCAGCCCCACGACTTGAAGGCATCCTCCGAGAGGAACGTCGCCAGCGGCAGGAAGATGGCCGCGGCGAGGATCTGGCCGAACTGGGTGCCCTGCAGGGTGAAGCTGCCGAAGTAGCCGCGGCGTCCGAACGGGCTGTGCTCGAGGATCATCGAGCTGCTGCCGGAGATCTCGCCGGCGACCGCGAAACCCTGGATGAGGCGCAGTGCCATGAGCAGCACGGGGGCGAGGAAGCCGACCTGCTGGTAGGTCGGCAGCAGCGCCACGGCGAAGGTCGAGAAGCCCATGAGCAGCATGCACAACACGAGGACGTTCTTGCGGCCGTGCCTGTCACCCCAGGAGCCCAGGACGAAGGCCCCGATGGGGCGCGCGACGTAGCCCACGGCATAGGTGCCGAGGGCGCCGACGATGCCCATCTTGGGGTCGGTCTTGTCGAACATGATCGTGGGGAAGATGAGTGAGGCGGCCTGGGCGTAGATGAAGAAGTCGTAGTACTCGAGGGCGGACCCGATCCAGCCACTCGCGGTGGCCTTGCGGGTCTGACCGATGTCGTGCTGTTCGATCGAATGTGGCTGTGCCATGGGGGTTTCCCTCCGTGACGGGCCCGAAGCGGGCAGGGGTGGGCGCCCGCCCGGACCGGGCGGGTGAAGACGAGTGGGACGGATGCAGATGACGTATGCCGTGCGGCCGGTTGGTCGCGCGGGTCGTGCAGATCGGTCGGTGGACCAGGGAGATGCGAACTGCTCTGGTGCGTCGGGTACGGGGTTCGCTCGGGTTCGTCGCGTGTTGTCGATGCTGTTCGTCTCGGCGTCCGGTGGTGCCGCGGCCGCTCAGCGCGGGGCGCCGCCGACCATCTCCCGCAGGTGCGCGTGCATCCGCGCAGCGTCGGGTTGGACTCCGGTGAACTGGTAGAAGGCCTCGACGGCCTGTTCGGCGGCCATGCCACCGCCGTCGACGGTGCGGCAGCCCTTGGCCCGGGCCATCCGCACGAGTTCGGTCTCGAGCGGGAAGTAGACGATCTCGGCGACCCACTGCTCCGGGCGCAGCAGCTCCTCGGGGACGGCGCAGCCGGGGTGGGTGGCCATGCCGGTGGGAGTGCAGTGCACGACGCCCTCGGCCTGGGCCATCGAATCGGCGAGGTCGGTCCCGACGCAGACCCGGTCGGCCCCGAAGAGCCCGCCCATACGCTCGGCCAGCGCCTGCGCCTTGTCCGGGAACACGTCGTGCAGGATCAGCCGGCTCGCCCCGTTGTCGAGCAATGCGTAGGCGACGGCCGCCCCCGCCCCGCCCGAGCCGACCTGGACGACCGTGCCTTGACCGGCGCCCGGAAGCTGGGCCTGGAAGGGGCGCTGGAAGCCGCACCAGTCGGTGTTGTGACCGGTGGCCTTGCCGTCCCGGAAGACCACGGTGTTGACCGCACCGAGGGCCTCGGCCCGGTCGGACAGCCCGTCGAGGTGCGGGATGATCGCCTGCTTGAACGGGTGCGTGACGTTGAAACCGCTGCAGCCCAGGCGTTGAGCCCAGCGCAGCACGTCGGGCAGGTCGGCGGCGGTGAGGCCGAGTTCGAGGGCGTCGACGATGCGGTAGGTCACCGGCATACCCAGGGCGGCACCTTCGCGCTCGTGCAGCGCCGGAGTGCGACTCTTGCCGATGCCCTCCCCGATGAGGAAGAGGCTGTGCGTGCGAAGCGAGGTGTCGGTCATGCGGGGCTCCTCAAGCGGCCGGGTGAGAGGTGAAGTAGGCCTTGGCGGTGTCGAGGCAGCGGCGCGCGTGCCCCTCCGGGCCGCGGCGCGCCTCCTCGGCGACGTTGGGCAGCTCGATCGAATAGACCACCGGGGGAAGGTGTCCGAGGATGTGGGCCGGGTCGATGCCGCCCTCCCCCACATAGGACCGTGCGGCGCGCAGGATGTGGGTCATCTCCTCGGGATCGGCGGGGATCTCCCCCGGCGCGTCACACAGGTGACAGAAGTCGAACCACTGCGCCGGCAAGGCGTCGAGGTCCTCGACCTTGTCCCCGGAGCGGTGGAAGTGGTGCAGGTCGATCATCAGCCGGGCATTGGGCCGGTCGACCTCGCGCAAGACGTCGACGGCGTCCGCGAGCGTGCGCACTGCGGCGATCGGGACGAACTCGAGGTTGACGGTGAGGCCGTAGTCCGCCGCGAGGTCGCAGAGCCGGCCGAAGGAGTCGAGGTAGAACGGCCGGTCGTCCACCCAGATGCTCGAGAGCACACCGGTCGCCCCGAGCTCGGCACCGATGGCGATCTCCGGCTCGTAGTCGCGCGGGTCGTGGTCGGCGAGGATGCGAGCGAGTTCGATGTCGTGGACGGGGATGCCCGTCTCGCGCAGGGCGCGCCGGGTGGCGGCGAGCAGGTCGGGTTGGCTGGCCAGCGAATAGTCGTGGCCGGGCATGCCATGGCAGATGAGCCGGGGGCTCACGTAGTCGTAGCCGGTGCGATGAGCGATCCGCACGAGTTCGTCGGTGGGCTCGTCGATGATCGTGAGATGGGCCAGCGAGTACCGCTGTCGCCCTCCGCGTCCCGTCGCGTCCATGGTCAGTCCGTCGCCGCGTGGTGGATCGTCTTGCCGGGCGAGTAGATGTCCATGATGTTCCAGTGCCCGGCGGTCGGCGTGGGGACGTTGACCATCCGCACGTCGAGGACGACCGGCTCGCCGAGAGCGATGGCCCGCTCGAGCGCCGGCTTGAAGTCGGCCGCAGAGTCGACCTTGATCCCGGTCACGCCGTATGCCGTCGCGATCGCCGCGAAATCGGTCTCGACCGGCCCGTCGGCGTTCTCGAAGACGGTGCCGTAGGTCGTGTCGTAGTGGGCCTTCTCGAGCCCGGCAATCGTGCCGAAGGCGTTGTTGTTCATCACGACCCAGATGGCCGCGATCCCCTTCTCGCGGGCCGTGTAGAGCAGGGCCGGGTTCTGCCCGAAGCCACCGTCGCCGACGAGCGAGACGACCACCCGGTCCGGGCAGGCGATCTTCGCTCCGAGGGCGGCGGGCGCGCCGAAGCCCATCGTCGCGTAGCCGCCCGGCGTGAAGACCGATCCGGGGGTGAGGATGTCGAACTGCTGGGCGAGACCGTTCTTGTTCCACCCGACGTCGGTCGTGATGATCGCATCGCGCGGGAGCACGGCTCGGGCGTCGGCGAGGATCCGCTCGGGGCGCATCGGCCACGCGTCGCTGCGGACCCCGGTTTCGTTGGTCGCACGGAAGGCGGCCCGGTTGCGTGTGATCTCGGCGAGCACCTCGGTGCGCTCGACCCCGGCCGGGGCGAGCTTCTTGGCGGCCCGCACGAGGGCGGCGATGGCCGGCTTGAGGTCGGCGACGGCGCCGAGGGCGAGGGGGTAGTTGCGCCCGAGTTCGGCCGGGTCGATATCGATGTGCATGAGCTTGGTGGGCGGCATACGGAAGGTGTATGCCTCCTCCCACGAACTCGAGTCGGCCTCGGAGAAGCGCGTGCCCAGGGCGAGGATCCAGTCGGCGTTGCGGGTCATGTCGTTGATGAACTCGGTGCCCCAGAAGCCGGTCATCCCCAGCACGCACGGGTTGTCGTCTGCGACGGCGCCCTTGCCCATGAGCGTGTGGGCGACCGGGATGTGGAGATGGTCGACGAGCTCGGCGAGCTCGGCCGTGGCGTCCGCGAGGACGACCCCGCCGCCGACGTAGAGCACGGGCCGACGGGCGGACAGGAGGTTGCGGACGATCTGTTCGGCCGTCGCCTCGTCGAGCGAGGGCTTGACGAGCTCGTGGTTGCCGGCCATCACCCGATCCATGAGGGCGACGTCGATCTCCGCCGAGAAGATGTCCATCGGCACGTCGACGAGCACCGGCCCGGGTCGGCCGCTCTCGGCGAGGGTGAAGGCCTTGTCGAGGATCTCCGGGAAGAGATGGGCCGAGTCGACCCGCCAGGCCCGCTTGACGAAGGGACGGTAGATCTCCCACTGCGCCGCGTCGGCGTGGAGGTTGACCTCCTGGTGCGGGTGCTTGCCGTAGTAGTGCGACGGGACGTCGCCCGCGATGACGACCATGGGGACCGAGTCGAGTGCCGCGTTGGCCACGCCGGTCGCGGCGTTGGTCAGGCCGGGGCCCAGGTGGGAGAGGACCACCGACGCCCGGTTGGTCGCCCGCGCATAGCCGTCGGCGGCGTGGGCGGCGATCTGCTCGTGGCGGGTGTTGACGAACTCGATCTGCGAGCTCGTCGAGAGGGCCGCGAGGACGGCGATGTTGGTGTGCCCGCACAACCCGAAGACGTGCTTCACGCCGCGGTGCTCGAGATAGCGCACGAGCTGGTGCGAGACGAGGTCGGTGTTCATGGGATCTCCTGACGATCTATCGCGCTGCGGCGGAATCGGATTCGAGATCGGGAACGTCGCGCTCCGCGACTCCCGTGTAGCGGTAGGGGATCTGCTTGGGCATCGGGCCCTTGATCCGGCCGCCCTGGCCCATCTGCTCCCACGCGTGGGCGAGGATCCCCACGGATCGGGAGAGGATGAAGACCCCACGGCCGAGCTCCGGCTCGAAGCCGAGTTCGCTGTAAATGACCGCGGTCGCCCCGTCGATGTTCATCGGGATGCGGGCGGCACGGCCGTCGCTGATCGCGTCCTCGACGGCGCGGCCGATCGCGGCATACCGTCCCGCGGCGACCCCAGCCGCGACGGCGGCATCGACCAGACCGAGCAGCCGGGGTGCGCGCGGGTCGAGCGGGTGGAACCGGTGACCGAAGCCGGGCACATATCGGATGCCCTGCTCACGCCATCGCCCGAGGACCGCGCGTGCGGCGGCGTGGAGGTCACCGTCCGGCCCGGCCTCCGCGTCGATCTCGCGGTAGAGCTCCATGCACTGCTGGCCGGCGCCGCCGTGGACGTCGTCGAGGACGTTGATCGCCGAGGCCATCGCCCCGTTGAGCGGCAGGCCGCAGGTCACCGACATCCGGCTGATGGCGATGCTCGGCGCATGCGGCCCGTGGTCGACCGCCGAGACGAGCGCAGCCTCGAAGAGGCGAGACTGCGCCCGCGTCGGCAGCTCGCCGCGCAGCATGAGCCAGATCATCTCGGGGAAGGTCACCGCACCGATGAGTTGCTCGATCGGGTAGCCTCGCATGGCGATGTAGCCGGGATGGATGTCGACGATGTCGGTCGACCACCAGTCCTGGGCCGCCTCGACCAGCTGATCGCTGCTGAGTTCGGTCATGGGGATCCTCCGTTGGAACCGTTGCGGTGGGGGCCTTCTCGACGGTCAGGTGGTGATGAGTTCCTCGGCCGGCTCGAGCGAGGGGTCGTAGAAGTCGCCGAACAACTCCTCGTCGCTGGGCTTGTCCATGGGAATCGGCACGGAGACCCACGTGGTGTTGAGGTAGTGCTTGAGGTGGACGTTCTCCGAGGTGACGTTGCCCCCCCACGTGCCGCAGCCCATCGAGGAGGTCATCGGCATACCGTTGTCGAAGGCGCCTGCGTTGGCCTTGGACTGGGGCTGGCGGACCATGATCCGGCTCACCGGAGCCGCGAGGCCGAGTCGGTGGATGTGGTCGGCGTCGTGCGAATAGATCCCGCACGAGTGGCCCTTGCCCCCGACCTCGTAGATCGCCCGCATCGCGGTGAGGGCATTCTCGAACTCGCCCTCGTAGCGGTGGACGGCGAGCAGCGTAGTGAGCTTCTCCATCGAGAACACGTGTTCCTTGCCGATCCCGTCACCCTCGACGAAGAGGAAGGTGGTCGTCGCAGGCACCTCGAAACCAGCTGCGCGAGCGAGCTGTTGGGGTGCGATGGCCACCGTGTCGGGCAGTCGGTGCTTCTCCGCATCCCACATGACCGAGGCGAGGGCGTCCTTCTCCGCACCGGTGGCGAGATAGCCGCCCTCGGCCCGCAGAGCCGCGATCATCGCGTCGTAGATCGACCCGTGGACGATGAGGTTGCCGTCGGCCGAGCAGCCCGAGCCGAAGTCGGAGGTCTTGGAGATCCGGCTGTTGCGCGCGGCGATGGCGACATCGGCGGTCTCGTCGATGATCATCGTCGAGTTCCCCGCACCGACGCCGTAGGCGGGTGTCCCCGAGCTGTATGCCGCGCGCACCATCGGCTGCCCGCCGGTGGCGATGACCAGGTCGGAGCGGGCCATGAGTGCCTGGGAGACCGGGATGCTGGGGAGCGTGATGCACTGGAGGATGTCGGCCGGTGCACCCTCGCGCTCGAGCGCCTCGCGCATGAGCCGCACGGTCTCGAAGGTCGTCTTCTTCGAGCGCGGGTGCGGGCTGAAGATCACGACGTCGCGGGCCTTGATGGCGTAGATCGCGTTGCCGGCCGGGGTGAGGTCGGGGTTGGTCGTGGGGACGATGCACCCGATGATGCCGGCCGGCTTGCCGTACTTCACGAGACCCTTCTCCGGGACCTCCTCGATGATCCCGACGCTCTTCTGACGCAGCGCGTCGCGCAGGACGCCGCGGATCTTCATCCGCTTGCCCATCCGGCTCACCGGGTCCCCCAGCCCCGATTCCTCGATGCCCTCCTTCACCAGGCGGGTGAAGGTCACCTTGTTGGCCACCGCCCACGCAACCGCCTGGCAGAGCCGGTCCACCCTGGCCTGGTCGTAGGTCTCGATGACGGCGAGAGCGGCGCGGGCCCGCTCGAAGATCGCGTCCAGTTCGGCCTGTTGCTCCGGGGTGAGGGCCTTCGTGTCGCCCATGTTCGTCTCCTCCACACGTCGTCGGGTGCTGTGCGGGCCACCGCCGAGCCGGGGTCTGCTCGGTCCGACTCCCGGTCCGACCGTTCGTTCGGGGCCGAGTGCCGCCGGTCCGGCGGGGCTGATCCCAGTGTGCCCGCCGCCGAACCGTTTGTGAACTATCTAGTTAGTTATTTCTGGGGTTTGCGCCGAACGGTCGACCGTGCGCCTCAGGCGGCAACCCTGACCCCCTTCAGCCCCCGCGTGCAGAGTCGGCGATGCCCACGGTGGACTCGGGGCACGGCGGCATACGGAGATGCCGCACGGAACAGGTGAGGTCGGCTCGGGACGCGGAGCCGGCCGATGACGCCGACCCGCGAAGGGGTCAGCCCGCGGACAGTCGGTCGATGACGAAGGTCATCGCGAGGTTGTAGCCGAGGGTCCCGAAGCCGGCCATCACGCCGACGGCCTTGTCGGAGAGGTAGGAGTGGTGGCGGAAGGGTTCGCGGGCGTGGACGTTGGAGATGTGCACCTCGCAGAAGGGCACGTCGGCCGCACCGAAGGCATCGCGGATGGCCACGCTCGTGTGCGTGAAGGCCCCCGGGTTGATGATGACGAACTGGGTGCCATCGGTGCGCGCGGCGTGCAGCCGCTCGACGATCGCGCCCTCGAAGTTGCTCTGGAAGCAGGCGACCTCGATCCCCGCGGCCTCCCCCTGCGCGCGCACGCTCGCCTCGACGTCGGCGAGCGTGGTGGAGCCGTAGATCTCCGGCTCGCGGGTGCCCAGCGTGTTGAGGTTGGGTCCGTTGATGAGGAGCACTGACATGTGCGTGACCTTTCCTCGATGAGTGGCTGGGCAGCAGGCTATCGGCAGCCCGGCGGCCGGTGGCGGTCAGCCTTGGGCGACCGCCGCGTAGGCCTCGCGCAGCAGATCCTCCGGTGGCCCTTCGAGCCGCCCGGGTCGCGCGAGGTCGTCGAGCACGACGAACCGCAGGGTCGCCCCGCGGCTCTTCTTGTCCCGGCGCATGGCTGCGAGCAGGGCCGCCCAGCGCTCTGCGCGCGGGTCGGAATAGGCCACCGGCAGGCCGAGCGAGGCGAGGACGGTCGTATGCCGCGCGGCCAGGTCCGCGGGGGTGCGCCCCGCGAGCCGACCCAGCGCAGCGGCATACACGAGGCCGACCGAGACGGCACTGCCGTGCCGCCAGGTGTAGCCCTCGACCTGTTCGAGGGCGTGACCGAAGGTGTGCCCGTAGTTGAGGATCTCGCGCAACGAGGACTCGCGCAGGTCGGCCGCGACCACGGCGGCCTTCACCCGCACGGAGCGTTCGACGAGTTCGGCGAGCACCGGCCCGGCGGGGTCGAGGGCGACCTCCGGGCCGGCCTCGACGAGTTCGAGGGTCCGTGGGTCGGCGATGAAGCCGTGCTTGACGACCTCGCCCATGCCGGCGACGAGTTCCGCCCGTGGCAGCGAGCGCAGCACGTCGACGTCACAGACCACCGCGGCCGGCGGATGGAAGGCGCCGACGAGGTTCTTGCCCTCCGGTGTGTTGATCCCGGTCTTCCCGCCGACTGCGGCGTCGACCATCCCGGCCAGGCTGGTCGGCACCTGGACGACCGCGACACCGCGCAGCCAGGAGGCGGCGACGAATCCGGCAAGGTCGGTGACCGCTCCCCCACCGACGCCGACGACCGCGTCGGAGCGGGTGAAGTCGGCCCGGCCGAGCGCGCTCCACGCCGCCGCGGCGACCGCCGGCGTCTTGGCCCCCTCGGCGTCGGGCACCTCGTGCAGGTATGCCGCGGCCCCCCGCTCGCGCACCCCGACAGCGACCGTCTCGGCCAGCTCGCGGACGCTCGCGGTGTGGACGACGAGGACCTTCGCGACGCGCTCGGGCAGCAGGGCGGCCGCCTCGCGGAGACAGCCGCGTCCGACCAGGACGTCGTAGTCGCAACCCACCGGCACCCGCACCGTCGCGCCCGGCTCGCCGGGCCCGTTCGCCGCGGCTGCGGCAGCCGAGGGCTCAGCCATCCGAACCCCCGGCGGGACCGGCGAGGTCGGCGAGCGCAGCGGCCAGTTGCTCGACCGTGGGCGAGACACCCGCCTCGGGCCGCCCCAGCCCGTCGAGGACGACGAAACGCCATCCCCGGCGCCACTTCTTGTCCCGGGCGAGCGCGTCGGCGAGTTCGTCGAGCGACACCCGGGCCGTCGTGGGGAGCCCGAGTGCAGCGAGGGTGTCGCGGTGGGCGGCGACACCCTCGGCGTCGAGCCGACCGAGCCGGTGGGCGAGGTGCGCGGCGGCCATGAGCCCGAGGGCGAGCGCTCCGTCGATGAGCGGCCCCTCGCCGATCCGGCCCAAGGCGTGCGAGAAGGTGTGACCGTAGTTGAGGTGGACCCGCCCACCCTGCTCACGCTCGTCCTCGGTGACGACTGCGGCCTTGATCGCGACACTGCGCCGGACGATCTCCACGAGGGCGCCGGTGTCGCGGTCGCGGATCTGCTCGCGACGGCTGCGCAGCGTGTCGAGCAGCGAGGGGTCCTCGACGAGCGCGTGCTTGACGATCTCGGCGAGCCCGGCGTCGAAGTCGGCCTGCCCGTCCGCCGCCACGGCGAGCTCGACGTCGCACACGACGAGAATCGGTTGGTGGAGTGCGCCCAGGAGGTTGGCACCCTCGGGCAGGTCAATGGAGGACTTGCCGCCGATCGCCGAGTCGGCCTGGGCTTCGAGCGTGGTGGGGACGAGCGCGTGGGCCATCCCCCGGTTGTAGGTGGCCGCGAGGAAACCGGTGACGTCGCACGTCGATTCGCCGCCCACGCCGACCAGCAGGTCCCCCCGGTGGACGGAGTGCTCTGCCAGGGCCGAGGCCGCCAGCCCGACCGCGTCGAGGGTCTTGGCTGCGCTGCCCCCGGCGAGGGTGACCCGACGGACCGGGAGCCCTCGCTCGCGCAGGCAGGTGGTCACCTCGGCCGCAGCGGCGGAGTCCTCGGCCGTGGCCAGGACGACGATCTGCTCGGCATCGGGCAACTCCGGCAGCAGTCGAGCCAGCTCGCTGCGGATGCCGACGCCCACGTGCACCCGGTAGGAGCCGCCCGGAGGGGCCACGAGGATGCCCGGCGTCCCGTCGAGCGCGGCGGTGGCCGTGAGCTCGTCGATGATCTCCAGCGCGATGTCCTCGACGCGCCGCCCGGTCGTCCGCGCGGTGAGGGTCGCCGTCTGCGCGTAGATCGCCAGCCGACCGGCATACAACGCGGGCAGACCGGGGTCGTGGAGCATCGGCCGGTATTCGTCGCGCCCCACGCGCACGAGCGCCTCGTCGAGCTCGACGTGCAGGTAGACGACCGTATGCGCGGCGAGCAGCTCGCGGGTGTCGGCCCGCCCGCACGCGCCGCCGCCGAGCGACAGGACGCACGCCGGACCGGCGAGCAGCTCACGGATGGTGTCGGCCTCGAGTTGGCGGAAGCCGGCCTCTCCGTCGGCGGCGAAGATGTCCTTGATCGGTTTGCGGGCTCGGTGCTCGATGACCAGGTCGCTGTCGACGAAGGGCAGCCCGAGCCGCTCCGCGAGCAGCCGTCCCACGGTCGTCTTGCCTGCCCCCATGAACCCGATGACGACGATCATCCGCGGGCCTCCCTCACCACGTGCGCATCTGCTCGGGCACGGCCTGCAGGTATGCCGTGTGGTTGCGCGCCGTCTCGGCGACCGAGTCGCCACCGAACTTCTCCAGGCAGGCCTGGGCCAGCACGAGGGCGACCATCGCCTCCGCCACCACCCCGGCAGCTGGCACGGCACACACGTCGGAGCGCTGGTGGATCGCGGTCGCCGGCTCCCCGGTCGCGACGTCGACGGTTGCGAGGGCCCGCGGCACGGTGGAGATCGGCTTCATCGCCGCGCGCACCCGCAACACCTGGCCGGTCGACATCCCGCCCTCGGTGCCCCCGGCCCGGCCGCTGGCCCGCTCGATCGACCCGTCGGCGCCTCGGAACATCTCGTCGTGCGCCTGCGAGCCGCGTCGTCGGGCCGAGGTGAAACCGTCGCCCACCTCGACCCCCTTGATCGCCTGGACGCTCATCAGGGCGCCGGCGAGCCGGGCGTCGAGCCGTCGGTCCCAGTGCACGTGCGAACCCAGGCCCGGCGGCAGCCCGTAGGCGAGCACCTCGACCACGCCGCCGAGGGTGTCGCCGTCGCGGCGGGCGGCGTCGACCTCGGCGACCATGGCGGCGGAGCCGGCGGCGTCGAGGGTGCGCACGGGGTCGGCGTCGATCGCCTCGAGGTCCTCGGGGGTCGGCAGCGTGGCGCCCGGTGCCACCTCCGCCGCGCCGATCGCCACGGTGTGGGAGACCAGCCGGATCCCGTAGGCCTGGCCCAGCAGCTGCGCGGCGACCTCGCCGAGCGCGACCCGGGCCGCGGTCTCGCGCGCCGAAGCCCGCTCGAGCACGGGCCGGGCGTCGTCGAAGCCGTACTTCTGCATGCCGGCGAGGTCGGCGTGACCGGGACGGGGCCGGGTGAGCGGCTTGTTGCGGGCGATCTCCTTCTCGGCGTTGACGTCGTCGGCGGCGGCATACGCGCTCGCGCTCACCGGCTCGGGACTCATCACCGTCTGCCACTTGGGCCACTCGGAGTTGCCGATCCGCACGGCCACCGGGGAGCCGAGGGTGACCCCGTGCCGCACGCCGCCGAGGAAGTCCACCTCGTCGCGTTCGAAGGCCATCCGGGCACCCCGGCCGTAGCCGAGGCGGCGTCGGGCCAGTGCCCGTCCCAGGTCCTGCCTCGTCACCTGGACCCCCGCCGGCAGCCCCTCGAGGATCGCGACGAGGGCGGGCCCGTGCGACTCCCCGGCGGTCAACCAACGCAGCATGCCCGCATCCTCCCACCATCGCGCGGGCCCGACCGGGCCGGACCCGGATGCCAAGACGTCACGGGACGGACAGCACGGCGACCAGGGCACCGAGCAGAAGATAGGGACCCATGGCGAGGTCGGACTTCATCCCCATCCGTCGCGTGGCCAGGCCGACGACCGCGACCACCCCGGCGATCACGAAGCCGAACGCCGGCCCCCACAACGCCGCCCGGAGGTCGAGCCAGCCGAGTGCGAGACCGAGGGTCGCGCCGAGGACGACGTCGCCGAAGCCGAACGCCCCCCCGGTGAGCAGCGACAGCAACCCGAGCCCGAGCAACGTGGCCAGCCCGCCCACTCCCGCGCGGGCCGCCGCCGACCAGTCGCCCACGAGCGCCGTGGCGAGCAGTAGGAGCAGGGCGGTGGCGAGCGCGGTGGGCAGGGTGAGCCCTTCGGGCAGACGATGGACGTCGAGGTCGATCCGCCAGAGCGCCACCCCGGAGACTGCGAGCAACAGGTATGCCGGCAGCGCCACTCCCCCGGCCCGTCCACCCAGGTGCCAGCCGAGGATCCCCCAGGTGGCAGCGAGGGCCGGCGGCACGGCCCACAGCGCCCGCAACGGCGGCCGGTCCTCCTCCTCGTCTATCCGGTACTCGACCACGGCGAGCTGCCGGGCGAGCACGACCCCGAGCGCGCCCCCCGCCACCACGAGGGCGAGGACCAGCCACCAGGATCCCACCGGATCACTTCCCGATCGCGTCGAGCGCGGCCGTGAGGGCCTCTCTCATCGCCGCCGTCGGCGCCTCGTGGCCGGTCATCAGCCGGACCTGCTCGCGGGCCTGGTGCAGGAGCATGTCCGTCCCGTCGACCGCGGCGTAGCCGCGCTCGACCGCGGCCGCGAGCAACGGAGAGGGGCCCTCGCCGTAGACGCAATCGAGCACGGCGCCGCCGTCGGCGGGCGGAGGAAGCGAACCGAGCCGACCGGCATACGCGGGGGCGGGAATGGTGCTCACGACGAGCCCGCCGTCGGCCGGCCAAGCACCCATCGGGAGGGTGTCGGCGGTGAGGCCGAGCTCGAGGGCGAAGGCGAGCGACTCGGGCCGCACGGCCTCCCGGACCATGAACGTCACGCCGTGCACGCCGAGCTGCGCAAGCGCGGCCAGGGCCGAGCGGGCCGTTGCCCCGGCGCCGACGAGGATCGCGGTCTCCGGCACCGGCCGCTCGATCCCGACCCCTGCCTCGGCGAGGGCCTCGACGATCCCGTAGACGTCGGTGTTGTGGCCCGACCAGCCCCGCTCGTCACGGACCACCGTGTTGATCGCACCGACCTGCCGGGCCAGCGGGCTCACCGAGTGGACCACCTCGAAGGCGGCCTCCTTGAGGGGCATCGTGAGGGACAACCCGCGCCAGGACTCGTCGAGCGCCCCCACGTGCCCGGCGAGCTCGTCGGCCTCGACCCGCGCTCGGTCGTAGCGCCAGTCGGCCAGACCCAGGGCGCGGTAGGCCGCACGGTGAAGCACCGGCGACAGGGAGTGCTCGATGGGCGACCCCCGGACCCCGGCCCGGCAGCGGACCGCTGCGCTCAGCGGGAACACGTCGCCTTGTTCTCCGGCAGCTGACACCAGGCCTGGAACTCGGCGACGTACTTGTCGTGCTCGGCCTGCGTGGTGGCGAACTTGGTCTCACCGGTCGCCGGGTTGACGGCGACGAAGAACAGCCAGGATCCGGTGGCCGGTGCCGCGGCCGCCTGGAGGGACTCGACACCGGGATTGGCGATCGGCGTCGAGGGGAGGCCGTCCTTCGTGTAGGTGTTCCACGCGTTGACCGTCGCGCGCTCGGCGTCGGTGGTCGTGACCGCCCGCTTCTGCACGCCATAGCTCACGGTCGAATCCAGTTGCAGCCGCATCGGCTTGGCCAACCGGTTCTCGATCACCCGAGCCACCTTGGCCCGGTCCTCAGGTCGTCGTGCCTCGGCTTCGACGATGCTCGCGATGATGACCAGCCGCTCGGCCTTGTCCGAGCTCACACCGAGGCGGTTGAGGGTCGCGACCGCCTTGCCGACCATCGCCTTGAGCTGGGTCTCCGGCGAGTCCTTGTCGGAGAACTCGTAGGTCGCGGGGAAGAGGTATCCCTCGACGACACCCTTGGCCGAGCTGGGCAGAAGGGCGAGCACGTCGGTCGATGTGGCGGCCTGCTCGTATTCGGCGACGGAATGGCCGGTGGCCTTGCCGAGCAGCGCGTAGATCTCGTTCGCCCACAGGCCTTCCCGGATCGTCACCTTGGGGTTCTGCCGGTTCTTGGGGTCGACGAGCACCGCGAGGGCGTCCTGGGCGCGCATCTCCTTGCGCAGGGCGTAGTCCCCCGGCTGGATCCCCGCACACCGGGTGTCAGCCGTGCAGGCGTCGACGAATGCCTGGGCGGTCTTCACGACGCCGGCGCGTTGCAGCGCCGACGCGATCGTCCGGCCGCTGTCCCCGTCGTTGACGGTGAACACCACCTTGTCGCCGCCCGGGCCGGGGTAGTCGGACGCGTCGACGCTGCGGTTGAGCAGCGGCTTGAGCACCGAGAAGCCGAGATAGCCGGCCCCGACGATGAGGGCGAGCGCGACGAACAGGACGAGGAAGCGGCGCGCGGCACGCGGAGCACGCTCCCGACGCCGGGAGGCCCGGGTGGGGGTCTCCCCGAAGCCGAGATGGCTGGCGACGGGCTCGTGGTCGGCGTAGCCCTCGTGGGTCGGGTCCTCGGCCCAGGTCTCGTGGTCCGGATCGGTCCACTCGGGGTCGCCGTAGTCCGCCACGTGGCCGTCGGCACCGGTCCGGTCGGTCATCCTCTGTCCTTCGTCCGGGGCTTGCGCCCGTCTGGCCGGACCAGCTCCCCCTGTGCCCGGCCGGTGGCCCGCCAGGCGTCGAGGGCCCCCTGGAGGATGAGCACCGCCGCCGCCTGGTCCACGACCGCCCGATGGTCGCGCCCGGCCCGGCCGCTGTCCCGCAGCTGCCGATGGGCCGTGACGGTCGTGAGCCGTTCGTCGACCAACCGTACGCGGGTCGGGGCCACCCGCGCAGCAAGCGCGGCGGCATACGCTCGTGCGCGTCGGGCCGCCGGACCCTCTCGTCCCGACAAGGACCTGGGCAGACCCACGTAGACCGTCGTCGCGCCCCGCGCGGCGACAAGCGCGGCGAGGGTCTCACGGTCGGTGGCCTCCGGCCCGGGATCGTGCTCGAGGGTGCACACGGGGGTCGCGAGCAGGCCCTCGGGGTCACTTTCGGCGACCCCGACCCGCACCTCGCCGACGTCGACGCCGAGCGCCGGTCCCACCTGCCCGTCCATCGTTCAGCCCTGCGCGCGCAGGTGCTCCTCCACGGCGCCGAGTGCCGCGCCCATGGCCGCGACATCCGTCCCGCCACCCTGGGCGAGGTCGTCCTTCCCGCCACCCCCGCCGCCGAGCACCCGGGCGGCCAGGCGGACCAGTGCGCCCGCCGTCACCCCGGCTCCCCGGGCGGCCTCGTTCGTCGCGACGATGACGACGGGCTTGCCGGACGTGGCCGCAGTCATCGCCACGACCGCTGCACGCTCCGCACCCAGCCGGGCCCGGACGTCCAGGACGAGGGTGCGCAGATCGTCTGCGCCGACCCCCTCGCCGGCGTCGTGCGTGACCAGGCGGACCGGACCGATGTCACGGGCACCGCTGACCAACCCGGGAGCAACCGCGAGCGCCTGCGCCTGACGGACCGCCGCGATCTCCCGCTCGGCCTCCTTGAGCCGGGTGAGGATGCCGTCGACCCGCTCGGGCAGCTCCTCCGGGCGGCCCTTGAGGACGTCGGTGAGCTGCCCGACGATCGCGTGCTCACGAGCGAGGAATGCATAGGCGTCCGCGCCCACGAGCGCCTCGACCCGCCGCACGCCCGAGCCGATGGAGGCCTCGCCGAGCAACTTGACGATGCCCAGCTGACTCGTGCGCTGGGTGTGCGTGCCGCCGCAGAGTTCCCGGGCCCAGTCGCCGACCGACACCACCCGCACCCGGTCGCCGTACTTCTCCCCGAACAGGGCCATCGCACCGACATCATGCGCCTCCTGCTGGCTCATCACGTCGGCGGCCACGGGGAGGTCCTCCAGGAGCACGGCATTGACCCGGGCCTCGATGTCGCGCAGCTGGGAGAGGGGCACCGCAGCCTGGGCGTTGAAGTCGAACCGGAAGCGCCCCGGAGCGTTCTCCGATCCTGCCTGCGTCGCGGTCTCGCCGAGCGCTTCGCGGATCGCCTTGTGCACCATGTGGGTGGCCGTGTGCGCCCGGGAGATCGAACGGCGGCGTTCGATGTCGACGAGGGCCTCGGCGCCCTCGCCGAGAGTCACCTCGCCGTCGACGACCACCGCGCGGTGCACCGAGAGCCCCGTGATGGGGCTCTGTACGTCGCGGACCTGCACGATCGCACCCCCGGCCAGGCGGATCTGCCCGCCGTCGGCGAGCTGCCCGCCGCCCTCGGCGTAGAAGGGGGTGCGGTCGAGGACGAGTTCGACCTCGTCGCCGGCGCGCGCCGAACCGACGGACTCGCCGCCCCGGATGAGCCCGGCCACCCGCGCCTCGGAGACCACCTCGTCGTAGCCGGTGAACTCGACCGCTCGGCCGAGCGAATCGGCCACCTCGCGGTAGGCGCCGGTGTCGCCGTGCCCGGTCTTCTTCGCCCGTGCGTCGGCCTTCGCGCGGTCGCGTTGCTCCTGCATGAGCCGGCGGAAGCCCGCTTCGTCGACCACCACTCCCTGCTCGGCCGCCATCTCGAGGGTGAGGTCGATCGGGAAGCCGTAGGTGTCGTGGAGGGCGAAGGCCGACTCGCCGGAGAGGACCCGTTCGCCCTGGCTGCCCAGCCGCGCGACCGCGCCGTCGAGGATGGTCGTGCCCGCGGCGAGCGTCCGCCGGAAGGCCTCCTCCTCGGCATACGCGATCTGCGAGATGCGGGCGAAGTCGGTGCGCAGCTGGGGATAGGAACGGCACATCCGCTCCATCGACACCGGCAGCAGGTGCGGCAGCGCGGGTGCTTCGAAGCCGAGCAGCCGCATCGAGCGGACCGCCCGCCGCAGCATCCGGCGCAGGACGTAGCCGCGCCCTTCGTTGCCGGGGACGACCCCGTCGCCGATGAGCATGAGGCTCGAGCGCACATGATCGGCGACGACCCGCAGCCGCACGTCGTCGGGGTGGCTCTGGGTCGCCGCGTGCCCCGAGTGGGCACCGTAGACCTTGCCGGTGAGCTCGGCCGCAGCGTCGATGACCGGATAGACCTCGTCGATCTCGTAGAGGTTGTCGACGCCCTGCAAAATGGTGGCCATCCGCTCGAGGCCCATCCCGGTATCGACGTTCTTGGCCGGCAACTCGCCGAGGATCTCGTAGTCCTCCTTGGCGCCGCCCTCACCTCGGATGTTCTGCATGAAGACGAGGTTCCAGACCTCGAGGTAGCGGTCCTCGTCGACGGCCGGACCACCCTCGAGACCGTATTCGGGGCCTCGGTCGTAGTAGATCTCCGAGCACGGGCCGCACGGCCCCGGGACCCCCATCGACCAGAAGTTGTCCTTCATCCCGCGGCGGACGACCCGCTCCGGCGGGACGCCGGTGTGCTTGACCCAGAGCGCTGCGGCCTCGTCGTCGTCCTCGTAGACGGTCGCCCACAGCCGGTCGGGCTCGAGCCCGTAGCCGCCGTCGGCCTGGGGTGTCGTGAGCAACTCCCAGGCCATCTTGATGGCGCCCTTCTTGAAGTAGTCGCCGAAGGAGAAGTTGCCGTTCATCTGGAAGAAGGTGAGGTGCCGGCTGGTCTTGCCCACCTCCTCGATGTCGCCCGTCCGCACGCACTTCTGCACGCTCGTCGCCCGGGCGAAGGGCGGGGTCTCGTGGCCGAGGAAGTAGGGCTTGAAGGGCACCATGCCCGCGTTGACGAACAGCAGGGTGGGGTCGTCGTAGAGCAACGGGGCGCTCGGGACGACCGTGTGTCCCTTGCTCTCGAAGAAGCGCAGCCAGCGGCGCCTGATCTCGGCGGTTTCCATGGGGTCCTCACAGACGGGGTATGCCGGGTGCCCACCGCAGTGGGCAGGTCGATTAACGGGGCGGGGACGAGCGCGGGGTGGGGGCGGGGTGGACGTCGGCGGCGGCCGACCTCGTCACCCCTGCCGAGCTCGCCAGCCCACGGGGTCGTCGAGCAGGGCCTTGGTCGCCTGCGGGTCCAGGCCGACCCCGGGCGGTGGCTGGTCGGGGCCGAGGGCGAGCCGCAGCTCCTCCTCGCGCCGCGCTGCGCCCTCACGCACGTCGGCGATCACCCCGCCGAGGTCACCGAGCACCGCGGCGACGTCGGCCCGCGCGGCCGACAACGGGGTCGGCAGGCCCCCCTCGGCGGCGTAGCGGTCGAGGACGAGCCGGCCGACGAGGACCCCGGCGACTCCGGCGGCCGCTCCGGCCACGACGATGAGCAGGCGCCTCACCGCGGGTCACCCCGACGGCTGCGCCGCGAGCCGACGGCCACCCGGACCCCGTGGCTGAATGCCGCCACCTTGACCAGGGGTCCTCCCAGGGTCGCCGCGAAGAGCGAGGTGAGCGCGTTGACGTTGGCCGACATCAATGCGACGTTGGTCGTCACCGTGTCGAGCCGGGCCAGCTGCTGGTTGGTCGTCGCGACCGTCGAGGTCACCTCGCCGAGCAGCGGCATACTGCCGTCGGACAGGCCCTTGACCCCCACGCGCGTCTCGTCGAGGATCTCGCCGGCCTTGCCGACCAGTCGGCCCAGGCGCCACACGAGGTAGGCGAAGGCGAGCGCCGCGACGGCACCGGCGAGGTCGCCGACGGTGACGGGCGCGATGCTCACCGCCTCACCCTAGCCGACCTTCCCGGTCGGCATGCCTGGGTAGGACGGCCGCGGGGCGGGTGCCGGGGAAGCGCCCGGGACGGGTCTGGGGCGATCACCCCCGCAGGCGCTGCCGGAGCCAGCGCCAGCGGCTCTCCAGTCGCTCCTCGAAGCCCCGCCCCACCGGGCGGTAGTAGTCGGTGCGCCCGGCCAAGTCGTCGGGTAGGTACTGCTGGGCGACGACGCCGTCCGGGTCGTCGTGCGCATAGCGGTACGCCGCGGCGGCCCCCTCCACTCCCCCCTTCCCCCCACCGGTGCCTTCGTGTGCCGACTGGGCCGAACGGATCGCGCTGGCCACCCGGGCGGAACCGGCATAGCCGCTGCCGCGCAGGTGCAGCGGGACCGGCCCCCCGCGACCGGCGCGCACGTCGGCGATGGCCGCGTCGACGGCGAGGTATGCCGCGTTGGACTTGGGCGCGAGCGCGACGTGGACGACCGCCTGGGCCAGGACGATGCGGGCCTCCGGCATGCCGATCTGGGCGACTGCGTGCAGGGCTGCGACCGCGGTCTGCAGGGCGGTCGGATCGGCCATCCCGACGTCCTCACTCGCGGCGATGACGATCCGTCGGGCGACGAAGCGGGGGTCCTCGCCCGCTTCGAGCATCCTCGCGAGGTAGTGCAGTGCGGCGTCGACGTCGGAACCGCGCATCGACTTGATGAGGGCGCTCGCGACGTCGTAGTGCTGGTCGCCGGCCCGGTCGTATCGCACGAGCGCGTGCGCCATCGCGCGCTCGACGTGGTCGAGGGTGACCGCGGGCGGCTCGGGGCCCCGGTGGGTGTCGCCCGTCCCGGCCTCGCTCCGGGTCGCACCGGATCGTGCCTCGTCCAGGGCGACCCCGGCCGCGGCCTCGAGCGCCGTGAGCGCACGCCGGGCGTCGCCGCCGGCGAGGCGCACGAGGTGGTCGCGCGCCTCTCCGGCGAGGGTGACGGCGCCGCCGAGCCCGCGTGGCGCCGACACCGCCTCGTCGAGCAGGTCGGCCAGGTCGCCGTCCGCGAGTGGGAGCAGGGCCACGACGATCGACCGGGAGAGCAGCGGTGCCACGACCGCGAAGGAGGGGTTCTCCGTCGTCGCCGCGACGAGGACGACGGTCCGATTCTCGACACCAGGCAGCAGCGCGTCCTGCTGGGCCTTGCTGAACCGGTGGATCTCGTCGAGGAAGAGCACGGTATGCCGCCCGTGCATCGCCTGCTCGGCCGCGGCTCGGGCGATGACCTCGCGGACCTCCTTCACCCCGGCCGTGACCGCCGACAGTTCGACGAACGTGCGGTCGGTGGCGGTCGCAACGAGGTGGGCGAGGGTCGTCTTGCCGGTGCCCGGCGGTCCCCAGAGGATGGCCGAGATCGGACCGGCCGGTCCTGCCGAGCCCTCGACGAGCCGCCGCAGGGGGCTGCCGGGACGCAACACCGACTCCTGGCCGCGCACCTCGGCGAGCTCACGCGGGCGCATCCGCACGGCGAGCGGCGCAAGCAGGCCTGCGCCCGCTCCCGCGGCAGCGAAGAGGTCGGGATCGTCGTGCACGTCACCACCTCCCTCGGCCACGTTCGTGCCGGCCGATGAGAGGCTAATGGCTGTGACGCCCACGAGCACTCCCGCACCCGCGAGCGGGAGGCCGCCCACGTCGACGCGACGGGCACGCGCCGGACGGCACCGGCGAGCGCCCGAGGGCACCCGGTTGGCCCGCTGGGGGGTCGTGACCGCCCGGCACCCGTGGCGGATCGTCACCGCGTGGGCGTTGCTCACGGTCGCCGCGTTCGCGGTGGCCGTCGCCGGGGTGGGCGGAGGGTCGCTGTTCAGCCGACTGACCAGCGGTGACCCCAAGGTGCCCGGGGAGGCTCTGACCGGGCGCGAGATCATCGCCGAAGCCGAACCCGAGGGCAGCTCGTTCTTCCTCACCGTCGACGGGGTCGACCTGCGCTCCCCGGCTGTCGCCGCAGCCGCCCGGAACCTGGCCGCCGAGATCACCGCCGTCCCCGGTGTCGCGAGCGTCGTCAATCCCTATGTGCTCCCCGAGGGACCCACGTCCCCCACGGCCCTGAGTTTCGTCGCCGGGCAATCCCTCGACTCGGGCGGATTCATGACGGGCACGACGCTCCGCCCCGACCTCACCGACGCCGACCACGACCGCGCCCGGGCGGCGGTCGAGGCGGCATACGACCGCATGGCCACGACGCTGCCCGGTGCCCAGACGGCGGTCGGCAGTGGCTCGGCCCTGGTCAGCGAGATCACCGACCAGATCGCGCTCGACCTGCGCACCGGTGAAGGGATCGCGCTGCCGCTGAGCTTCATCCTCATGGTCGTCGTCTTCGGTGGGTTCGTCGCCGCCGCCATGCCGGTACTCGGCGCCATCGCGTCGATCGGCGGCGCGCTCGCCGCGCTCTACGGCTTCACCTACGTCCTCGACCTGGACGCTTCGGTCGTCAACGTCGTCACCCTGCTCGGGCTGGCCCTGTCCATCGACTACGGGCTGCTGGTCGTCTCCCGGGTCCGCGAGGAGCTGCGGCTCATCGCCGCCGATCGACCCGCCCGCGAGCTCACCCGCGCCGAGATCGGGCAGGGCGTCTCGCGCACCGTCGCCACGGCCGGACGGACGGTGCTCTTCTCCGGGCTGACGGTGGCCATCTCGCTGGCCGGTCTGTTGAGTTTCGACGCCCAGATCATGCGGGCCATCGGCGCGGCCGGGGTGTCGATCGTGCTCATCGCGATGCTCGCCGGACTCTCTCTCGTGCCCGCATTGTGTGCGATCAGTGCCCGTCGACTGCTCGGCAAGGGCACCGAGACCGCCCCCGAGGTCGGGGTCTTCTCGCGTTTGGCCCGCTCGGTGCGGCGCATCCCGTGGGTCGTCATCACCCTCAGCACGCTCCTACTCGTCGCGCTCGCCCTGCCGACGCTGTCCATGCGCCTCACGACGACCGGCGCCAAGCTCATGCCGATCGGATCGCCGCAGCGCGACTTCTTCGACCGCTTCGACACCGACTACCGGCAGCTGGGGCTGCCGGCGGTCACTGTCGTGGCCGAGACCACCGTGCCGCAGGCCACGCAGTGGGCGACCGCCTCGGTGGCCGGGCTCCCCCACGTCGTCGGCACGTCCGTGCGCCAGCTGGATCCGACCCACGTCGCGGTGTCCGTCGCGCTCGACGACACCGACCTCAGCGACGCGGCCCGCTCGACCGTCGAGCGGCTGCGCGCTGATCGTCCCGCGTTCCCCACCTGGGTGACCGGGCAGGCAGCGGCGCTCGCGGACTTCACCGGCGCGATCACCTCACGGGCCCCCTATGCCGTCGGCGTGGTCGTGCTCGCGACCTTCGTGTTGCTCTTCCTCATGACCGGATCGGTCGTCATCCCCACCAAGGCGCTGTTGCTCAACGTCCTGTCCCTGGGCGCCTCGCTCGGGGTCGTCACCTGGATCTTCCAGCAGGGCCATCTGCAGGGGCCGCTCGGCTTCACCCCCGTGGGCGGGATCGACTCGATGCTGCCGCCGCTGGTGCTCGCCTTCGGATTCGGCCTCTCGATGGACTACGAGCTCTTCCTCATCTCCCGGATGGCCGAGCTCTATCACCGCGGCGAGGACAACGACACCGCCGTCGAACACGGGCTGCAACGCTCGGGGCGGATCATCACCTCGGCGGCCCTGCTCGCGGCCATCGTCTTCTCGGGGTTCGTCGTCGGCAAGGTCCTGATCATCAAGCAAATGGGCGTGGCCCTCACCGTGGCGATCATCCTCGATGCCACCGTGGTGCGCATGCTGCTCGTCCCGGCGACGATGACCGTGCTCGGCCGCTGGAACTGGTGGGCGCCCGGCCCGCTGAGCCGCTGGCACGCCCGCCACGGCATTTCCGAATAGCTGCCGCCGGTCGCTCCGTCGCACGGCATACCTCGGGGGTATGCCGTGCGTCCGGGTCACGGGGCGCCGGGCTCCGGTGCCGCAGGCGGCGGCGCGTCGACCCCGGCCTCGGCACGCTGTGCCGGGGTGATCGGGGCCGGTGCGCCGGTGAGCGGGTCAAAGCCGCCCCCGGACTTGGGGAAGGCGATGACCTCGCGGATCGAGTCGGCTCCGGAGAGCAGGGCACAGATCCGGTCCCACCCGAAGGCGATCCCGCCGTGCGGCGGCGCGCCGAAGCGGAAGGCGTCGAGCAGGAAGTGGAACTTCTCCTGTGCCTCCTCGTCGGTGAGGCCCATGACCCGGAAGACGCGCTCTTGGATGTCGCGGCGGTGGATTCGGATCGAGCCGCCGCCGATCTCGTTGCCGTTGCACACCATGTCGTAGGCGTAGGCGAGCGCCGACCCGGGGTCGGTGTCGAAGGTCTCGAGGAACTCGGCCTTGGGCGAGGTGAAGGCGTGGTGGACCGCCGTCCACGCGCCCGACCCGACGGCGACGTCCCCGGCGGCGACCGCGTCACCGGCGGGCTCGAACAGCGGCGCGTCGAGCACCCAGAGGTGGCTCCACGAGCCCTCCGGGACCAGGGCGCAACGCTTGGCGACCTCGAGCCGCACGGCCCCGAGCAGGGCCCGGGAGGCCTTCACCGCGCCGGCCGCGAAGAACACGCAGTCCCCCGGGGACGCGCCCACGTGCGCCGCGAGCCCGGCGCGCTCGGCCTCGGTGAGGTTCTTGGCGACCGGGCCACCGAGCTCGCCGTCGTCCTGGACGAGCACGTAGGCCAGGCCCTTGGCGCCGCGCTGCTTGGCGAACTCCTGCCATGCGTCGAGGGTCTTGCGGGGCTGGCCTGCTCCCCCGGGCATGACGACCGCACCCACGTAGTCGGCCTGGAAGACCCGGAACGGTGTGCCGGCGAAGTATGCCGTGCAGTCGACGAGTTCCTGCCCGAAGCGGGTGTCCGGCTTGTCGGTGCCGAACCGGGCCATCGCCTCGGCATAAGTGAGCCGCGGCAACGGCGTGGGGATCTCGTGACCGATGAGCCGCCAGAGGGCGACGGCGATCTCCTCGCCGAGGGCGAGCACGTCGTCCTGCTCGACGAAGCTCATCTCGATGTCCAGTTGGGTGAACTCCGGCTGCCGGTCGGCCCGGAAGTCCTCATCCCGATAGCACCGGGCGATCTGGTAGTAGCGCTCCATCCCGGCGACCATGAGCAGCTGTTTGAACAGCTGCGGGCTCTGCGGAAGGGCATACCAGCTGCCGGGGGCGAGGCGCGCGGGCACGATGAAGTCGCGCGCACCCTCGGGGGTCGAGCGGGTCATCGTCGGGGTCTCGATCTCGACGAAGTCGTGCTGGGCGAGCACCCCCCGGGCCGCCGCGTTGACCCGGCTGCGCAGCCTGATGGCGGCCCCGGGACCGGTGCGTCGCAGGTCGAGGTAGCGGTAGCGCAGCCGAGTCTCCTCGCCCACGCTCACCCGGTCGTCGATCTGGAAGGGCAACGGGTCGGCCGGGTTCAGCACGGCCAGGCTTCTGGCGACCACCTCGACCTGGCCGGTCGGCAACTCGGGGTTGGCGTTGCCCTCGGGGCGCAGCCGGACCTCACCGGTCACCTGCACGCAGAACTCGTTGCGGACCTCGTGACCGCCGCCCTCGTCGAGCACCTCGTCGCGGGCGACGACCTGGACGACGCCGGAGGCGTCCCGCAGGTCGAGGAAGGCGACACCGCCGTGATCGCGCCGGCGGGCGACCCATCCCGCGAGGGTGACGGTCTGACCGGCCTGGTCGGCACGCAGCGTGCCGGCCTCGTGGGTGCGAAGCACGGTGGTTCCTTCGTCGGGTCGGACGTGTGCACGCCCGAGCGCTGTCTCCAACGGGTATGCCGTCACGCCCCTGTGCGGAAGCGTCGCCGGCGGCCCCCCAGTCTAGGCGGGCGCGGCATACCGTCTCGCACCGCCGTCGATGTCGATCCGCATGCGCCCCAGACCCTGGTCCCTGAAGTCAGCCGGTCGCGCCGGGCCGGACCACTGCCTGAACCCCGAGGTGGTCCGCGCCCGCGAGAGCCACCGTCCGCACGTCCGAGACTGTGAGTCCGGTGGAGACGAGCACGTGGTCGATCGCGACCACCGGGGGCCAGACGATTCGCCAGTGCCGGGTCGTGTCCGGCGCCGGGTAGGTCGGCAGCCAGCCCGCGTTGGCCAGCTCCGCAGCGTCGCGGAAGCCGAGCTCCCCCAACCGACGGATCACCGGGAAGTCGAGGGTCGAGTTGAGGTCGCCCGCGAGGACGGCACGGGTGTCGCCGCGCGCGAGGCCCGGCCCCAGCTGGGCGGCGACGAAGTCGCCCAAGGCCTTCGCGTGCACGGAGTAGATCGCTCCGGGTGGCGGCGACGGGTGTGCCGCCACCACCTCCACCGGACCCAGGCAGGGCACGTCGAGCCGCACCCGCAGGGCCCGGCCGTCCGACGTGACGGCGTGGTCGAGCACCGGGAACCGGCTCAGCACGACGACCGCCGCCGGGCTCCGGTCGGCCTTCAGCCCGACGACCTGGCCGAGTTCGGAGTGCACGGCGTCCAGCAGTGGCGTGATGGTCCGGCTGTTCGCCTCGACGACGACGAGGACGTCGACATGCTCGGCCGCGACGTGGGCCGCCAGCGTCGCCCCGTCGCCATATTCGAGGTTCTGCGAGAACACCGTGAGGGAACAGTCCGACGCGGCCGCGGGCACCGGGCCGGTGTAGAGGGGGGCGAGCCACCACAGGTGCACGCCGAGCAGGACGGCTGCCGGCATGCCGAGCCGCCGCCGCAGCCGTCGGCTCGGCGCAGCGATCACACCCAGGACGAGGGCGACCAGTGCTGCCGGGGCCCCCGCGACGACGAAGGCCAGCAGCTGAAGGGGCCGTCCTGACTCCGGCTGCAGGATCCGCACGAGGGCCAGGGCGAGCGACCCCACGAGGGCAACGACGGCAACCAGGAGGCCGACGCCCGCGAGCGTCCGCACGAGCAGGGGCCGTCTTCCGGTCGGATGGGGCCGACCGGACCCGGGCGACTGCTCGGCGTCGGTCGGCGGGTCGGCCCCCGGCCCGGACGCCGGGACGGGCACCTGCGCCATCACGCCGGACCGGTCGGCGGCACGGCCGCGGGACGGTATGCCGGATGTTCGGGCCAGGGCGCGTCGAACGGCCGCAGGGTGGCCCAGCCCTGTGCGCGGGAACCCCAGGCGGCGAGGATGCCGAGTAGCGCCCCGGGGTTGTGGATGCGGCCGGCGAGGGCCGCGGCATACGCGTCGTCGAGGCTCACCCATCGCACCTGGAGCTCGGCCTCCTCACCCGTGCGGGCGTGGGGCTCGCCGGGAGCGTGGGACAGCTCGCGTGCGAGGAAGACGCGGTAGGCCTCGGGGAAGGCACCCGGCGAGGCGTAGGCGTCCACGAGGACCTCCCACCGGGCCGCCTCGAGGTCGACCTCCTCCCGCAGCTCACGCGCGATCGCCACCCAGGGCGGCTCACCGGCGATGTCGGTGAGCCCCGCGGGCAACTCCCAAAGGTAGGAGCCGCAGGCGTGGCGGTACTGCCGGATGAGCAGGACGTGATCGACGCCGTGGATCTCGCGCAGGGCCAGGGCCAGGACGGCTCCCGGGTGCTCGACGTAGTCGCGGACGACGACCTCGCCGGTCCCCAGCACGACCCGGTCGCGGCGGACGTCGAAGATGAGCCCCTGCCACGTCTTCTCGGACTCGAGGACCGGTCGCGGGTCGATGACGTCCTCGAGGTCGGTCCCCGAGGCGATGGGCGCGTCGAGCGACACCGTCGACCCGGCCCGCTCAGCCGACCGGGGTCGGCTCGACGCGCACGTCGGTCCGCGGCCGCTCGACCTCGACGAGTCGTTGCGCCCGCTGGCGGTCAAGGGCGGCGCCGACGAGACCCGCGAACAGCGGGTGTGCCCGGTTGGGCCGCGAGCGGAACTCCGGATGTGCCTGGGTCGAGACGTAGTAGGGGTGGACCTCGGCGGGCAGCTCGACGTATTCGACGAGCGTGCCGTCGGGAGAGCGGCCGGAGAAGACGAGGCCGGCGGCCTCGAGTCGGTCGCGGTAGGCGTTGTTCACCTCGTAGCGGTGACGGTGACGCTCGCTCACCTCGGTGGCCCCGTATGCCGTCGCCACGACGCTTCCCGGGGTGAGCTCGGCGGGATAGAGGCCCAGGCGCATGGTGCCGCCGAGGTCGCCCGCGCCCTCGACGAAGGCGAGCTGCTCGGCCATCGTCGCGACGACGGGATGCTCGGTCTGCGGGTCGAACTCGCTCGAGGAGGCGTCGGCGATCCCGGCCACCGAGCGGGCGAACTCGATGACCATGCACTGCAGACCCAAGCAGAGCCCGAGCGTGGGCACCTGGCGTTCGCGCGCCCAGCGCAGGGCACCGACCTTGCCCTCGATGCCGCGCACCCCGAAGCCGCCCGGAACGACGATCGCGTCGACCCCGCCGAGGGATCTCTGCGCCCCGGCCTCGGTCTGGCATTCGTCGCTGGCCACCCAGCGGAGGTTGACCTTGGCGTCGTGGTGGAAGCCGCCGGCCCGCAGCGCCTCGGTGACCGACAGGTAGGCGTCGGGCAGGTCGATGTACTTGCCGACCAGGGCGATCTCGACCTCGTGTTCCGGGTCGTGGACCCGCTTGAGCATCTCGTTCCACGAGCTCCAGTTGACGTCGCGGAAGCCCAGGCCGAGCCGGCGGATGACATAGGCGTCCAGGCCCTCGCTGTGCAGCACCTTGGGGATGTCGTAGATCGAGGGGGCGTCGACGGCGGCTGCGCAGGCGTCGACGTCGACGTCGCACATGAGCGAGATCTTGCGCTTGATCGGCGCGGGGATCTCCCGGTCGGCGCGCAGGACGAGCCCGTCGGGCTGGATGCCCACCTGCCGGAGGGCCGCGACCGAGTGCTGGGTGGGCTTGGTCTTGAGCTCGCCGCTCGGCGCGAGATAGGGCACGAGCGAGACGTGCAGGAAGAAGCAGTTCTCACGCCCGATGTCCCCGCGCACCTGGCGGGCGGCCTCGAGGAAGGGCAGGCTCTCGATGTCGCCGACGGTGCCGCCGATCTCGGTGATGATGAGGTCGGGCGCGTCCTGGTCGCCGGTGGCCAGCGCGCGCATCCGCGCCTTGATCTCGTTGGTGATGTGCGGGATCACCTGCACCGTGTCGCCGAGATACTCCCCGCGACGCTCCTTGGCGATGACCGTGCTGTAGATCTGCCCGGTCGTCACGTTGGCCGAACCGACGAGATTGACGTCGAGGAATCGCTCGTAGTGCCCGATGTCCAGGTCGGTCTCGGCTCCGTCGTCGGTGACGAAGACCTCACCGTGCTGGAACGGGTTCATCGTTCCCGGATCGACGTTGAGATAGGGGTCGAGCTTCTGCATCGTCACCCGCAGGCCCCGACTGCGCAGGAGATGCCCCAGGCTCGATGCGGTGAGCCCCTTGCCGAGCGAGGAGGCGACACCCCCGGTCACGAATATGTGCTTCGTCTGCTCCGCCACGGGAGGCCAGTCTATGGCATGTCGCGGGTGCGCTCTCGCGCTCCCGCCTGCGCCTCGGCGCGTCGGCGCGTCGTGTTGCGGCCGACCGGCGCTGCGGCGTGACCGGGATCGACCTGCGCAGCGCCCTCGCGCTGCTCCTGCGCCCGTGTGAGGAGCACCCGCGCATGCTCGAGACCTTCGGGAGAGGACCCGCCGCCCATCATCCGGGCGAGTTCGCGCAGCCGATCATCCGCGGTCACCTCGGTGACCGCGCTCGCGGTCACCGAGCCGTCGTCGTCCTTGCGGACGACCAGGTGCCGATCGGCGTATGCCGCGACCTGGGCCAGGTGCGTGACGACGACGACCTGCGCATGCCGCGCGAGCGCCGCGAGTCGGGCACCCACGTCGAGGGCGGCGGCCCCGCCGACGCCGGCGTCGACCTCGTCGAAGACGAAGGTCGGGACGTGCTCGCCCGCGCCTCCTCCGGCGCCGGTCACCACCTCGATGGCGAGCATGAGCCGGGACAGCTCACCCCCACTCGCCGCCTTGGTCACCGGACGGGCCGGACTGCCGACGTTGGCCGCCCACTGGATCTCGACCTCGTCGGCGCCGTGCGGGCCGGGGTCCCTCGTCGTGAGCGCCACCCGAAGGTGCGCCGATCCCAGTGCCAGATGGGCAAGTTCGGCCTCCAACGCCTGCTCGAACCGCACGGCCGCCTCTCGACGCGCCGCACTCAGCCGGGTGGCCGCCACCTGGAGCTCGGTCTCGAGTCCGGCGACCTGCCCGTCGAGCGAGGCCAGTCGGTCGTCGGTCGCGAGGAGTTCGGCCAACCGCTGGGCGCTCGCCCGCGACCACGCGAGCACGTCGTCGACCGTGTCGCCGTAGCGTCGGGTGAGCGCGCCGAGGTCGGCGCGCCGAGCCTGCACCCACGCGAGCCGCGTGGGGTCGACGTCGAGGTCGGCGAGGTAGCCGGCGAGGTCTGCTCCGAGGTCGGCCACGAGGTAGGCGGCGTCGGCCACCCGGCTCTCGAGGGCGGCCAACCGGGGGTCGTGACGGCTGAGCTGGGCGAGGGCGCCGCGGGCCTGGGCGAGGGAGCCGGCCGCACCGGGACCGCCGACACCGGAGTCGTCCAGGCCGGCGGTGGCGTCCTCGCCCGTGAGCAGGGCGTGAGCCTGGGCCGCGGACTGCCGCAGTCCTTCCGCGTGGGCCAGCCGCTCGTCCTCCTCGCGCAGCGCCTGGTCCTCACCCGACCCTGGGTCGACGCGTTCGATCTGTTCGAGAGCGGCCGTGAGGGAGTCGACCTCGCGCGCCCGGTCGCGCTCGAGCGCACGCAGTCGGTCGCGCTCGTCGCACGCGGCCCGCCACGCGGCATACACCTGCAGGTATGCCGCGCGAGCGCCGGCGAGCGCCGCTCCCCCGTAACCGTCGAGGACGGCCCGGTGCTGGTCGGGGCGACGCAGCCGCCACTGATCGGCCTGGCCGTGGACGGCGACCACCCGCTCGCCGATCTCGGCGAGCACGCCGACCGGCGCGGAGCGGCCGCCGACGTAGGCACGCGACCGGCCGTCGCCCGAGACCGTGCGCGCGAGGACCAACTCGTCGCCGTCGAGCCGCCCGCCCGCCTCCTGGGCCCGCTCGCGCCCCGGGTGACCGTCCGGGAGGGTGAGGATGCCCTCGACCTCGGTGACCGCGCGCCCGGTCCGGACCAGCCCCGCGTCGGCTCTGCTGCCGAGCAGCAGACCCAGGCCCTGGACGACCATGGTCTTGCCGGCGCCGGTCTCCCCGGTGAGCACGGTGAGCCCAGGGTGCAGCGCGAGCACGGCCTCGTCGATCACCCCGAGGCCCGCGATCCGGATCTCCTCCAGCACGCAGGACAGACTAGGGCGCCGGGGTGTCCGCGGGAGCCGCCCCCGGCATCCGAGCTGCGCCGTTCCCGCGCCAGCCCACCACCGAGAGGTCGAACTTCTCCACGAGGCGATCGGTGAACGGCGCGTGCGAGAGCCGGGCGAGACGGAGCGGGACCGGCGAACGGCATACGTCGATGCGTGCCCCCGGGGCCAAGTCGACGTGCCGGCGACCGTCGCACCAGAGCACCCCGGCGCCCTCGGCGTCGCGGATGACCTCGACCGCGAGCCGGGAGCGCGGGCCGACCACGACAGGCCGGGCGAACAGCGCGTGCGCCGAGTTGGGAACGAGCAGGATCGCCTCGACGTCGGGCCAGACCACCGGACCACCGGCCGAGAAGGCGTATGCCGTGGAGCCGGTCGGCGTCGCGACGATCACCCCGTCGCAGCCCCAGGTCGACAGCGGCCGGCCGTCGACCTCGACGGTTACCTCGATCATCCGCTCCCGGGATGCCTTCTCGATGCTCACCTCGTTGAGCGCCCAAGTGCTCGTGTCGACCCGGTCGCCGTGACTCACCGTGACGTCGAGGGTCATCCGTTCCTCGATCGTGTAGTCCCGCTCGACCACCCGGTCGACCGTCGCGGCGAGGTCGGCCATCTCCACCTCGGCGAGGAAGCCCACCTTGCCCAGGTTGATCCCCAGCAGTGGGGTGTCGCAGCCGCGGGCGAGTTCGGCGCCGCGCAGGAAGGTGCCGTCGCCGCCGAGCACGAGCGCCAGCTCGCAGCCCGCCGCGGGGTCGTCGTCGGACACGACGTGCACCGGCCCGAGATCGCGGGAACCGAACACCGCTGCGTCCGATCGTGTGATGGCCGGGCTGATGTGCGAGGCCGCCAGGCGAGCGGCGACCCCGGCAGCGATGTCGGCGATGTCCGGCCGGCGCGGGTGCGTGACGAGCAGGACCCGGCGGTTCATCGGGCCCGCCCGATGCGCTCGTCCTCGCACATCGCCGTCACCAGGTCCTCGATCTGTTCGGTGCCCAGTCGCCCGTCCGGGCGTGGTGTCATCCAGCCTAGATACTCCGCGTTGCCCTCGCTGCCCCGCAGTGGACTGGGCAGCAGCGCGAGGATACCGAGTCCCGCCTCGGTCGCGGCCGCGCAGACCCCGCGGAGCGCGTCCGCGCGGTCCCGGCCGCGCCGGACGATCCCGCCTTTGCCCAGCCGGGCCCGGCCCACCTCGAACTGCGGCTTCACGAGGACGACGAGATCACCGTCGGGCACCACGAGGGTCGCGATCCGCCCGAGGACCAGCCGCAGCGAGATGAAGCTGAGGTCGACGACGACGAGTCCGGCCGGAGCACCGATCTCCTCGACGCTCAGGTCCCGGACCGATCGGCCCTCGACCGACCGGACCCGTGGGTCGCGTCGCACGGCGTCAGCCAGTTGGTCGTGACCGACGTCCACCGCGACGACGCTGTGTGCACCCCGGTGGAGCAACACCTGGGTGAAGCCACCGGTGCTCGCTCCGACGTCGAGGCAGCGCCGACCGGTCACCTGCAGTCCCTGGGGGCCGAACGCGTCAAGCGCGGCAACCAGCTTGTATGCCGCGCGCCCCACCCACACCGGCCCGTCCTGCTCCACCCGCACGTCGGCGTGCGGGCCGACGGGGAGCGAGGGTTTGCCGGCGACCCGGCCATCGAGGAGGACCTTGTCCGCGCGCACGAGGTCCTGCGCATGGGCCCGCGACCTGGCGAGCCCACGACGGACGAGCTCGGCGTCGAGGCGACTTGTCTGCGCTGGAAGCCCCGTCACCTCAGCGGATCACTCGGGCCCGAGATCCTGCAGTCGGGCCTGCAACGCCTGCAGGACCCGCGAGCCCGCGGCGGCGTGTTCGCCGGGATCGGCGGCCAACTCCCGGTGCAACCGGTCGACCGCTTCATCGACGAGCGGGTCACCGGTGCGTGGGGGCGGCGGGGTCGGTGCCGGGAACAGCGCCTCGGTCGCAGTGTCCACTGCCTCGTCCATGCCGGTCACGAGGCTCCGCTCCCTGCACGCGGCGCGGCCTTCTTCACCGCGGGCGCAGCCTTCCTCACAACCGGCGCAGCCTTCTTCACCGCCGGCGCGGCGGCCTTCTTCACCGCGGGCGCGGCGGCCTTCTTCACCGCCGGCGCGGCGGCCTTCTTCACCGCCGGCGCGGCGGCCTTCTTCACCGCGGGCGCAGCCTTCCTCACCGGCGCGGCCTTCCTCACCGGCGCGGCCTTCTTCACCGCGGGCGCAGCCTTCCTCACAACCGGCGCAGCCTTCTTCACCGCGGGCGCGGCGGCCTTCTTCACCGTGGCAGCCTTCTTCGCCGCCGGCGCAGCCTTCTTCACCGCCGGGGCGGCCTGCCCCGGTCTCGCGTCGACGACGTCTGGTCCGCCGCCGCGCGCCTGGGCGAGGGCGGCACCAGGTCGACGCGGTGGCACTCGCTTGGGTCTGGCGGCAGCCACGCGCGGGGCCATGTCCGCGGAGGTCGCGTGCGCCGTCGCGCCCGGCGCTTCCACGCCGACGCTCGGCGCGCGTCTGCGACCCTGCCCGGCCACCGTGGCCATGGCTGCCGCACCCCCGGAGAGAAGCTTCGCCGGCGTGTCTCGGCCGACCTGTCGACGCATCCCGTCGAGGTCCGTCGCGATCTGCGCGACGGCCTCGCGCAGGGAGTCCAGGTCGGCACTCCGGGCGAGGGAGGACGAGGACTGCATGAGGTCCTCCACCTCCTGACGGATGATCCGGACGAGCATCTCCCGGTTCCCGCGCGCCTGCGACATCACGTCGTCGGCAAGTGCGGACACGGAGGCGGCAAGCTCGGCCGCTCCACCGCGACTGGCGAGGGACAGCAGCCCCTGGGCCACCTCCGTCGCACGGGCACGTGTGGCGTCGCCCAAACCGGATGCGAGTTGGACATATCCCCGAATGCTGTCGAACGACATGAGCGACCTCCTGCGACGAGTTCCCCCCACGCTACTGCCGCGCGACGACGCCGGTGCTATTGCGTCCGACACCGTCGAGCTGTCGCGCGATCGAGGCAAGCCGGTCGGCGGTGACCGAGGCCTCATCCCGCAGGTCGGTGACCAGCCGCGCGCACACCGCCACGAGGCGGGTGGCCGCCGAACCGTCATCATCGCCCGTGCCCGACGGACTGCCTTGCGGCGCAACGATATTCACTGAACCAGAAGCAAGGTCCACGTGGACGTGGATGTCCCCCTCGTGCCAGACAACGCCGTCGCGACGCACCACCGGTGCTGGCCGCAGGAGTCCGCGCAGGTCGGCCGCGGCATACGTCGGGGTCACGCGCGAGCGCGCGAGTTCGACGAATCCGTCGACACCGGTGAGCACCCACATCGAGGCCATGCCGGCGGCGGCCGCGCCCTCGATGTCGGTGTCGAGTCGGTCGCCGACAGCAAGGAGCCGCCCAGTGGCCAGGCCGAGGAAGTCCGCGACACTGCGATAGAGGGGGGCGAAAGGCTTGCCGACCACCTCGGGTGTTCGACCCGTGGCAGTCGCCACAGCGGCGACGAGGGTTCCGTTGCCCGGGACGATCCCACGGTCGGTCGGCAACGTCCGGTCGAGGTTCGTCGCGACCCACGTGGCGCCCGCCGCGATCGCGATCGACGCGTTCGCGAGATCCGTGACGGACACCTCTGCCCCCCAGCCCTGCAGGACTGCGACGACCGAGCCCTCGGTGACGGGCACGAGCCCCACCGCACGAAGGGCCTCCCCCACCCCGGGGCCGCCGACCGCCAGCACACTGCTCCCCCGAGGGAACCGCGACGCGAGCAGGTCCGCACCGGCCTGCGCACTCGTCCTCACGTCGTCTGCCGCGACCTCCAGGCCCAGCGCCCGCACCTGGTCGGCAACCTGCCCCGGGGTGCGTGAGGCGTTGTTCGTCGCGAAGACCACGGGACACTGCCTACGCACCGCCGCGAGCGACGGCACGGCATACGCGACTTCCACGGGACCCCGGTAGACGACTCCATCCAGGTCGCATACGACGGCGTCGTATGCCGCGACCACCGGCTCCCCGGGACTGACGGTCACCGGTCGGTCTCGGCGTCGCGCTCGGATCCCTCGTCAGCGGTCTCGGCTTGGTGGTGGCCCTCGGACACCGGGGACGTCTCCGGCGCGAGGTCCGTGTAGTAGACCCCGTCCAGCTCCTCCAGTCGTTCGGCGGCATCGGTCTCCAGGTCCAGGTCCGCGTCGGCGGCTCGGGCGAACCACAACCTTGCGGCGGCGAGGTCGCCCAGCGCGAGCTGGGTCTCGGCGAACGCATAACGCAGCCGCGCAGACCACGGCCGTCGCGCCCGCATCCGCAGCTGGGGAAGGTCCACCGCCGCAGCCGCGGCTTGTGCCTGACCCGCGTCGCGGCGGATCCCTGACACGACGATCGCCAGCTCGATCGACTCGTCAAGCCCCAGGGCGCGGGCCGAGGGGCTCGCCGCCAGCTCGAGGGCGCGGTCGGGACGGCCGAGGGCTCGTTCGCAGTCGACCATGAGCGGAAGCAGGTGCTCCGAACCGGACAACCGGCGGGCGGTCCGGAACTCCCCGAGGGCTCGCGCCCAGTCACCTTCGCGATAGGCGACGATGCCGAGCGCCTCGCGGACGGCCGGCACCCGCCCGGCCCGCCGGGCCGCAGTCTCCGCGTGGGCGAGCGCGGCGGTCGGGTTCTCGTCGAGCAGGCGAGCCACCATCACGAGATGCTGCGCCACCCCGGTGGCGTTGTCAGCGCTGAGGGTCCGCAGCTGCTCACGTACGGAGCGCTCCAGCTCCTTCCCGGTCACACCATCGGCAATCGCCGGCTCCGGCAGCCGGGGTGACTTGGGGGCCAGACGAGGCCCACCGCGGCCGCCCGAACGTTCGCCTCCCCTGCCTGCGCTGTCTCCCCGGGACGCCCCTGAGGACCGCTCCCCCGGACTCGATCCTCGGCTCGCGCCACGAGTCGCGCTACCCGACCGGATCGTGCTCCGACTCCCGCCCCCCGCAGCGCCGGCGGACCTGCGCGATGCGGCGTCCGGCACTCCCCTCGAGCCCGAACCAGTCCCCCGGGCACTCCCTCCGCTTGTCCGGGCGCGCTCGCCACCCGACGCGGCGTCTGGCCGGCGCGGGCGCCGGCCAGCATCTCCGGCACCTCGGTTGCGAGCGTTGTCGTTCGTCACGTTCCTCACCTGGTCCTCTCGGCGCACCTCTGGGAGGCGCTGCGCGGGCCAATCCTAGAGCCCGGAAACGCCACAAGGCCCCTCGCGGAATGACTTCCGCGTCGGGGCCTTGGGCACTGTTTGTCCGGCTGCGTCCTACTCTCCCACACCGTCACCAGTGCAGTACCATCGGCGCTGAAGGGCTTAGCTTCCGGGTTCGGAATGGAGCCGGGCGTTTCCCCTTCGCTATGACAGCCGAAACTCTATGGAGATATCGTCGTTCCCGACCGTACCTCGGGAACCACACAGTGGACGCGTAGCTTCTTTGTAGTCAAGTTATCGGCTTATTAGTACCGGTCAGCTCCGTGTGTTACCACACTTCCACATCCGGCCTATCAACCCAGTAGTCTACTGGGAGCCTCTCGGGGAAACCCCATGGAAACCTCATCTTGAAGCATGCTTCCCG
>WBZT01000078.1_pt1 | contig 83585 bp, 66 predicted proteins | sample 5204241 | NCBI WGS metagenome assembly WBZT01 (sample SAMN12344358, study PRJNA552823) | activated sludge metagenome | biome: Activated sludge suspended growth; feature: Nitrification reactor; material: Wastewater; isolation source: activated sludge from nitrification reactor of wastewater...
CATAATGAGATAAACCAACATACTGAACAGACAATGGGTGGATTCCCAGCGAATCTATTAAGTATACCCAAAACTCATCCGTAGGTGTAATACTTCTCCATCTCCTGGTCACCAGCCACCAATCCTTTCCGTTACCATGCTTCACTGCTGTGAGCATGTCCTGTACGGGATGTGTTTCATAGCGTACATTTTTCTGCACCACCTGGCCCAAACCACCCTGTAGTTTCATATCCACGATGCTGTACCATAAGCCTGTATCGGGAACAAACACTCCGGCAACAAATACATAATAGGTGCTATCCATTATCGATTTTGGTAAAATTATCATATCATGGTATAATTCACCACCAACCAATGTGTCTCCATTGAATAACTTATTATGTAACCTGTTGAATAATTTTCCTTGTTGTATTTGACCTGTAAATGTATTTGTAGTGTTACTGCTTGATCCATAGAAAAGCAGATCTCCTCCTGCATTGGTTATACTTGCCGTACCTCCTCGATAACCACTGCCGCAACGAAATAAGCTTTTAATTGAATCGAAATGCACCCCTGCACTATCCCCCAAGCACCAATTATTATTGGTAAACTGTGCTTGCGAGATCAGAATTGTGCTCATCAATAAGCAAAGGAAGAGAATTGCTTTTTTCATTTGATGTTTATGTTGTTTACTTCAATTTGCAGAATCCAACCGGTTTATAGACTTTACCAGCTTCAGCGGCAAACAATAAATAATACCCGGCTTTCAATGTTTGAATATCGATGTTTCCTCCTGTGTATTCACCGGATAAAACCATTCGCATTTCAGCATCATAGAGCTGGTAATTGACCGTTTCCGTCCGGTTTAACCGGATAAAATCATCTGCAGGGTTAGGCCATAGCTTTATTTCAGGTAGTTCTTCTTTGGGGGTTGAGTAAGAGATTCTGCTGCCACTTCCTTCATCTTCCAATTCAATGTTTAAGGCGGCTCTTGCTATTTTAACCGCCTCCCCGCCTTCCAATGAATGAATGGTTGCCATTTCCTGCAAGGCCGCAGTATCCGCAGTGTTGAAAGCCCGGTTTTCTATGGACGCTTCAATTAAAACCCCAAGCACCAGCTTTAAGTAATACTGGTGCATATTGGTGTCTTCTATACTTTCAAGCAGCTCATCTGCTGCTGTCCAGTTTTTACTAAGACAATATCCGGCAACCGAATCCAGCTTGCCAATGTTTGTTTCCGACAATGCTTCAAAAAGCGATTCAAATGCCTCATCATCTTCCTCGCCCATAGTGATTCTTCCTGTATCGGCCTGCATGAACTGATACGCTGCTACTTTTCGCAAGTATAAATACTCCTGTGCAAAAGCTCCTTCATAGCGTGCCGTATCCGCTGCAACGGGAGCAAACCCCATACTCCTGGCTGTGCCGGTTGGGGCCAATTCCTCACATGATTGATCTAAAGTGCCCGGCTGGTCACCGACAGGTACTATAGCATTGGAAAACGAATTATCCGACCTCACCGGTGCAAACGCGTTTTCAAAGTCCTCATCGTATCGATGATACCAGGGCATTGCAGATGGTAATGCTGTAAGACCTTCCACCCGGTCGTGCACTTCATCTACCCAGGTATTGTCCAGTCCGATACCCGGAGCGCCCTGAAAATCGCCGATGAAGGTGCCGTAGGTTCCGTCACCCAACATAACGCCAAGGTCATACTCATTAAATCCGTTTTCCAGCAGCAACACAAAATCGTTATTCCCGGCAAACCGCATCCCATACCCCATTTTTAAAATATTATTGCAACTTATTTGCGGCATCGATGAATTATCCACCCGAATGCCCACCAGTTGATTGCCGAGACCGGCCACCGAACCGTAATTTACGATCAGATTGGATGACAGCAAGGCCTCCGGTGCGTTTTCCAGTCTTATTCCTCTGTATTGTGCTCCCGGAACACTTGCCAGATTAAACCTGATATTGTTGTTTTCAATCTTCACTCCACCTGTATTGGCAATATGAATCCCGATACGTGGTTGATAATAATCGCTGTTCACCTCATCCCATATACCGATTTCATTGTCAGCGATGGTTGCATTGTTTATCCGCAGGATGGGCAGCGCATTGGTTAACCGAATGGCCGTTCCATCAAAGTTACGTAATGGCGAGTTCAGATATCCATTGTAAAACAAATTTTCTGTGATATTGATTCCGGTTTGGCCGGTAAAGCCGCTTAGCAGGATCCCGTGTGAATAATCATAAAAGGAATTGTCTCTTCCGATATCAATGGTTTTGCCTGCATTTTGAAATATGCCGACACAGGAATGAACTATTTTATCACCCGTGGTGGTAAGCGAACCGAATTCATTGTTAAACACCTTCAGGTTCATTTCCCCTCGGCTTACAATACCATTCACGGATGCATGAAATACGTTTTTATGCGATTCATCCGGGGCAGTGAGCAAATAATCCTTATTCCCTACAATCATGCTTCGATCATTGAAATCGCTTGCCGAGTTGCTATACACACAAGAACCCTTTCCATCAATTTCCAGAATTTCGCCATCCAACTCAGTGATGTTACGGAATGTATTATTGTAAAGTTCAAAACTGGATTTACTGGCTCTGATTCCAAAATTCGATTTTTCAAACACATTCGCAGTCAAACTCCCATCCAGCGAACTATCCCCAATCACTCCCGCATACCGTACGCAGTAGTACGGTATGCGGGACCTCTCCACATCATCCAACACTATAGCCGCAAATTTGTGCACGGTATTGTAGGGTGCCAGCAAATAGCCACCGGAGGAGGTGAAGGTGTTGGAGCGGAGGTGCATCAATCAAATTTAAGAAAATTCATGACCTAACTCGTGGAATGCCAATACATCATACCCGAAAGTATAATTCACCAGGTTGGTACTATCCGTTTCACTGCCCAGTTGAATCTCCACGGCCTCCAGATTATTGGTGTCCGGCAGGAGTACAAAAAACACTCCTTTCACCATTCCACCTGTATCCGGTGTCAGACTCACGGTAGCATCTTCAGGGGATTGCGCAGATAAATAGATCGGCGCGAGCAGTATCAAAGAAAATAAAACTACTCTTAATTTCAAATTGAATTTTTTCTTGGTATTAAAAATTTGGTTCACCGAATGTAAACAGAAAATTGGTTTTTGCAAGGATTTTAAGGTTAAATTTTGTTTAGGGGGTGGAAAGTGGGGTGAATTCTGACCAGGTTTAGGTCGATTAAGCTAGATCTTGTTTAAATGAATGAAAGGAAGTAGGGTCGATTGTTGTGCTCCTGGCTCAAAGCCTAAGATACGGGCATTAGTAGGGTCATAAGAGATATAAATATAATATTGGTTCACTAGTTAGAATTCCCTTTTCTCAACAACAAAGTTCCTGCGCGGGTGAGAAAATCCCTTGTCCTCATTCCGATGCCATCAACGGGACTCAATTCTTCATCCTGATCCCGCTGCCCGCAGCGGGACTGCATCCTTCATTCTTCATCCTTAATTCTGATCCCGCTGCCCGCAGCGGGACTGCATTCTTAATTCTGCATTCTTAATTCTTAATTAACCTCCCGGCTATTTGTCCGCCCAACTTCGCATTATTTTTCACGAGGGCGATATTGGCATCAAGGCTTTCTCCACCCGTACGTACTGCCAGATATCTTAACAAAAATGGTGTAGTGTCTTTTCCTTTTACACCTTGCTGCTCTGCAGCCTGCAGTGCCGCTTTGATGTGTTCTTCCATCTGCTCAAACGGGACTTCATAAGCCGCCGGAACAGGGTTGGCAATGAGCACCGATCCGTTGAGTCCGAGCGACCATTTGGTGTGCAGCAGATTCGCTATAGCTCCGGCATCATCAAGTCGTAACGGTGAGGCATATCCGCTTTTCCGGGAATAAAAACTGGGGAAATCATCGCTGCCATAGGTGATCACGGGAATGCCGAGTGTTTCCATGGCTTCCAGGGTAAGACCAATATCCAGTATCGACTTCACACCCGCCGATATCACAGCGACATTGGTCGTGCTCATCTCTGTTAAATCAGCGGAGATGTCCATGGTTTGCGTAGCCCCTCTGTGTACTCCGCCAATACCTCCGGTTACAAAGATCCGTATACCGGCCATCGCTGCTAATCTCATCGTAGCAGCAACGGTAGTGGCTCCGTGTTGTTTGCGCGAAATCACATAGGGCATATCACGCAAACTTACTTTCCATACGTCTTTCGCTTGTCCGAGCAGATCAAGTTCAGCGTTGTTGAGTCCTATATGCGGAACACCGTTGAGGATCGCGATGGTAGCCGGTATCGCTCCCTGTTCGCGGATGATTTGTTCTACATCGCGTGCCGTCTCCACGTTTCTCGGCCAGGGCATGCCGTGAGAGATGATGGTGGACTCTAAAGCAACGACGGGCAGGTTGTCGTGCAGCGCCTGTTGCACTTCTTCAGAAATTTTTAAGAGCGGATGCATCATGAGAAATGTCGTTTGAGGAGTTCTTCGGAGAGGTCGCTGCGGACGGCTCCGTGTACTTCGAGGAGACAGGCGGCTGCCGCATGTCCTGATTTTAAACAGGTGAGGGGATCGTGTCCCTGCAGCCAGGCGAAGATCCATCCGGCGAGCGAAGCATCTCCCGCACCATTCACATCTACCACCTGCACACGGGGAGCAGGCAGCGTGAACATCTGTTTACCATCACTGAAAAGCGATCCTTCTGCTCCGCGGCTCAGCCATACGTTTTTAAATCCCTGTTCATGCAGATGAGAGATTTTTTCTTCAGGTGTGCGGTGACTGTCTTTCTCAAATACGGCCAGCTCTTCGCGGTTCGGTTTTACGAGGAAGAGTTTTCCCGGCAAGGCATCTTTCAGGCGTTGCGCTTTCGGAATAGATACCGTTTCGATAATTAACGGTACATCGTAACCGTTACAAATGGAAATCAGCTCGCGGAGGGTCTCGGTATCGAGGTTGCAGTCGGCCACCACCAGCGAAGCATTGCGGAGGGTGTCGAGACGTTCGTGGAGGAATTCCTTGTTGAGGAAGATATCCGTTTCAGAGGTGACGGCGCCGATTGTCAGGTCGCCTTCGGGACTCGTCACCGATGCAAAAGTACCGGTGTTGACGAGCGTACGTTTCACGTATTGGAGTCCGATGCCGGCATGGAGACATTGCGAAAGCAGCCAGTCGCCGTCAGGATCTTCACCGATGATGGTGAGTAGTTCGGTTTTTACGCCAAGCAGAGCGAGGTGATGCGCGATGTTGCGGACCACACCACCCGGACTCTTCTGCATGATAGATGGATTCGACGTATGCAGGATGGGTTCTTTCTCGCAGCGGAAGGTGATGTCCACCAGCGAAGCACCAACACATACAACAGGAGCGGAATGTGTATTCATAAGGGAATAGCAAATATCGGTGAAAATATCATTGGCAAAACATCCGGACATTGCTGAATAAAAAGGAAGGCTGTCTGTAAAGTCAGCCTTCTTCTGTAATGACGTATTGAATTATTTTACCATGAGACGTTGTGTGTGAGATTCGCCGTTTACGATTGTGCGAACCATGTATATCCCCGGCTCCATGTTACGTGTGCTGACCGGAAGAATGTTTTTTCCATTCATGCCGTTGAAAGACTGTTTATACATTGAACGGCCAGGCATATCAAACACTTCAACTGTGTAACGACCCGGCTGAACCATGTTGATTTCAACCTGAGTGAAATCAGTTGCAGGATTCGGATACAGGGACATACTGAACGAAGATGATATTACATCTGTTATAGCTGTTGTGATGCCATATGCCCCACGCAGTGTGTTCAGAATATGCCCCGAGTTTGCATCCTGCAGGAGGGCCACTACCCGTGTCCGCGCTGCGTTGTATGAAACCGGCAGGATGGTGGAAAAAGTGTAGGTGTAAACACCATTGGCCTGGCACAACGGAGGTAAGGAACCTGCTTGTCCGTGAAATGCAGCCAGCAGTTGACGTGCTACAAATTGATAGGTCATTGATGCGCCGGGTACCGGATCCGGTTCGGTTTGCCAGTTATGTCCTGCGCCGGTGAGTGGCTGGTTGTTGGATTGAAAGCTAAAATAATTCCCCTGGTCATAAGCTGCATTGGTGCTGTGTAAATTATCTTCAACCAGCGCGGCGTTGAGTCTTAAATCACCTGACACTTCAGTAGCGAATTCAGCGGAAACATCAACGGAGACCTGTCGCGTGGTTGGATTGAAGGAAGCGGTTAAGCCGATATCTGCCGGACTCGTTTCTTGCAGTTGCTGCAGAATCTTTTCTTCAAACAAATCAGGTGCTACTTTCTGAAATTTCCGGTCAACGGCTGCCTGAGGAAGAGCATTGTAATGTCCGTTTGCAATCATAGCGCTGTCGTAGTAGTGATCCGTCATGATATCATTGTTATGAACTGATACGATGACAAGTTGATCGGGGTACAGCGTATCCAGCTGCTCAGTATATACCATCCCCAACGGACACCAGCCACACCAGGTGCCGGTGCCTTCTTCGAGTAGTACGCGTTTGGTGGTCTGGAAACTGTATCCGGTGATGGTGGTATGAACAGAGTCGTCCGCCGGATCACTGTCGCCGGAGAGTTCGATCCAGGTGGTTACCTCAAACGTAGAGGCAGTGGTAACAGCTGCCGGAACAGGGTGTGTAAATGTTGTTGATTTGCAGGTGGGCAAGGAGAGGTTCGAAAGCGGAAACGTATAGGTGTTGCCGTTATACCGGTACTTGATATCGATAGAATGTATCGTATCGGCTCCGATATTCAACAACTCTCCACTTATCGTAGATTGTCCTGGAATAAGCACATGCTGATTGTTGGTTATAGTGAGCAATCGTGCCTGCACCTGAGGCCGGCTTGCTGGAATAAACTCATAATAGGTGTTGTCTGCCGGATTCTGATCGTCACCCGCAAGTGGCGTCAGCACCGGCGAATCCAGAATGACTTCCGCCGTGCTGCTATTCATCTGCACGCCGGCTGCCACCGGTGCTGCGCTGGCATGCCGCTGATCAACGATGTAAATTTTGTTACTGCTTTCCTCTAAAACGATCGACCAGTACGTGTATGTTCCGTTTGCTGATGTGAACTGATTGAACTGTATCCAGTGTTGACGGTTCGGTGCAGCGCCGAATGTATTGGTCACAATCGCATCATTACTGCCTGTTGCCTGAATGCCGAGAATGCAAATAGATGAATCGGGAATGGAAGCGTCAGGTAAACTGACAGCACCATACGGAGGTACGGCACTTGCAGTTGTACTGAACGTTAACACGCCACCGGTTGATACTTTGTATTGCGTGACCGGACCTCCATTGAAGAGGAAGATAAATGGTAGTTGCTGAACAGGGGTCCATGCCGGTGTGGCTGCCGGTCCGGTATGTATAGCTGTCCAGGATAATGGCAACGCTACTCCGTACTCCGCTTCATCATGCGTATTTAAAGCGCCGGGATTCTGTCCAGCATGCACATGTGGAATGTAGTAGTATTGTCCTTTTGCAACCAGCGTAAAGGCGGTCAGGATTACCAGCATCCAGCATCGTTTCAATCGTAAACTAGGTTGATGGCTCATTTTCTATCTCATCAATAAAGATACGGAAATCAAAAAAAGTATATACACCGGCTTCTTCTATTCCATTTCTGAAGCCATGCTTTTTACTCTCTTACGGACACCAACCACCGGGGATAAGACGCTTCAAGGAACTATTTCCGGCAAAAAAGGAGGCGGGGAGGATGGTAGACCTTTGGATGATTTCAATTATATTGTTGATATACAGTGAATTAATATTGCAAAGGGGCAGTGGTCATCATAAACTTTTCCAGCTTAGAATTGTTCTAAATAAGCAATTTAGCCGTACCTTTGCAGGGAGGAAAAATCATGATTACTGTCACAGAAAAAGCCAGAGATAAAGCGCTGGAACTCATACAACAAGAAAACCGGCCCGCCGATTCGTTTATTCGGGTAGGGGTTCAGGGCGGAGGATGCTCAGGCCTGAGCTATATGCTCGAATTTGACCATCTCCTGAAGCCGGAAGATAAGGTGTTTGAAGACAAGGGCATCCGGATCGTCTGCGACAAAAAGAGTTTTTTATATCTGGTCGGCACACAGCTGGATTTCTCCGATGGACTGAACGGAAAAGGTTTTCAGTTCAATAACCCGAATGCTTCGCGAACCTGCGGTTGCGGAGAGAGTTTCGCGGTATAGATCAGCAACACGGATTCATTTTCGTTGTTGCACAACTATTAAACTATGTCAGAAGACTTAAAAATACTGGATGAGGTTACGAACTCCGAGTACAAATGGGGATTTGTAAGTAACATCGAAAGTGAGACTGCACCGAAAGGCCTCAGTGAGGAGATTGTTCGTTTTATCTCGATGAAGAAAAATGAACCTGAATGGCTGCTCGACTGGCGACTCAAGGCGTTTCGTCATTGGCAAACGCTCACCGAGCCAAAATGGCCGAATGTTTCGTATCCGGAAATTAATTTTCAGGATATCATTTATTATTCGGCTCCGAAGAAAAAGCCAACGCTGAACAGTCTCGATGAGCTGGATCCGGAAATCAAAGCAACATTTGATAAACTCGGCATTTCACTCGAAGAGCAGAAACGTCTTGCCGGTGTTGCTGTGGATGCAGTGATCGATAGTGTAAGTGTGAAGACCACCTTCCGCGAGACACTCGCAGAGCTGGGTATCATCTTCAGTTCATTCAGCGAAGCAGTACACGATCATCCGGAATTGATAAAGAAATATCTGGGTTCAGTGGTGCCCTACACCGATAACTTTTACGCAGCTCTCAACAGCGCGGTATTCAGCGACGGTTCGTTCTGCTACATCCCGAAAGGCGTGCGTTGTCCGATGGAACTAAGTACCTATTTCCGCATCAACAGTGCCGGCACCGGACAATTCGAACGTACGCTGATCATCGCCGATGAAGGTGCGTACGTCAGTTATCTCGAAGGCTGCACCGCTCCGATGCGCGACGAGAATCAGTTGCATGCGGCCGTGGTAGAGATCGTTTCACATGCCGATGCGAATGTTAAATACTCTACCGTGCAGAACTGGTATCCGGGAGATAAAGACGGAAAAGGCGGTATCTACAATTTCGTAACCAAGCGTGGAATCTGTCTCGGTGATCGTGCCAAAATTTCCTGGACACAAGTGGAAACCGGATCAGCCATTACCTGGAAATATCCGAGTGTGATCCTGAAAGGTCATCATTCAACGGGTGAGTTTTACTCTGTGGCTGTAACCAACAATATGCAACAAGCCGATACCGGTACGAAAATGATTCATCTAGGTAAGAATACCAGGAGTATCATTGTTTCGAAGGGAATTTCCTGCGGAAAGAGTCAGAACTCGTATCGCGGATTGGTAAGAATCGGAAAGAACGCTGATCATGCACGTAATTTCTCACAATGCGATTCACTGCTCATCGGAGACAAATGCGGAGCACATACTTTTCCTTATCTCGAAGTAGCAAATAAAACAGCCAAAGTAGAGCACGAAGCCACCACCAGTAAGGTAGGTGAAGATCAGATCTTCTACTGCAACCAGCGTGGTATCTCTACCGAAGATGCTGTCAACCTGATCGTAAATGGTTATTGCAAGGAAGTCTTTAATCAGCTGCCGATGGAATTCGCCGTAGAAGCACAGAAACTGCTCGCTATTTCACTCGAGGGTTCCGTCGGTTAAACGTTCCTGCTAACAATAGTATTCAATCGAAAATCACAGTATGTTATCCATAAAAAATCTCCAGGCAGCAGTTGAAGGAAAACAGATCCTTAACGGCCTCAATTTCGAAGTGAAACCCGGCGAAGTACATGCCATCATGGGACCCAATGGTTCCGGAAAAAGTACGCTGGCATCTGTACTGGCCGGCCGGGAAGAATATGAAGTGAACGGAGGAGAAGCTACTTTCTTCGGTGAAGATCTGCTGGAGATGGCTCCGGAGGATCGTGCCCGCAAAGGTCTCTTCCTCGCCTTTCAGTATCCGGTAGAGATTCCGGGTGTAAGCAATGCGAATTTTCTGAAAACAGCAGTGAATGAAGTGCGCAAGTCGCAAGGTCTCACACCGCTCGATTCAAAAGAATTTCTCAAGCTGATGAATGAAAAGATGAAGCTGGTGGAGATGGATAAAACCATGACCCAGCGTTCGGTAAATGAAGGGTTTTCAGGCGGAGAGAAAAAGCGCAATGAAGTATTCCAGATGGCGATGCTTGAACCCAGGCTGGCGATTCTGGATGAAACCGATTCAGGACTCGATATCGACGCGCTACGCATCGTTTCCAACGGCGTGAATGCACTTCGTAGTCCCGACCGTTCGTTTATCGTTATTACGCACTATCAGCGTCTGCTGGACTATATCGTTCCCGATTTTGTGCACGTACTGTACAAAGGACGCATTGTAAAATCCGGTACCAAGGAGCTGGCACTGGAACTCGAAGAAAAGGGATACGACTGGATTAAAGAAGAAGTAGCTGTAAACGCCTGAAGATGTCAACTACTGTATCATTAAACACGCCGGCTGCAGCATTCATTCAGGATGCTGAGGTCATGCAGGATTTCTACAGTCAGGAGCCTTCTTCTGTGCAGGAGCTGCGTAAAAAAGCGATGCATGATTTTGTCGCAACAGGTATTCCGACAAATCGTCATGAAGAGTGGAAATATCTGAATCTGTCGCCCATCACCTCTGCCGGATACAAGGCCGTGCGCCCGGAAGAGCAGAGTCTGCTCACTATGGAAGATGTTTCAGCGTTTGAACTCGCCGGTCCGGATGCGATGGTGTTTGTTATCGAGAACGGTTACATCAATCCGTTGTTAACGGATTATTCTAATCAGCCGGATGGCCTCATCATCGGAACACTCAGCAGTCTGGCAGATCATCCACAGGTAGCCGATCATCTGTTTCGTCATGCTGATACCACGAATGAGCCATTCGTTGCACTCAACACGCTCATGAGTATTGACCCGCTGGTACTGATTGTTTTACCCGGTGAGAAAGTTGAAACACCGGTGCAGCTGGCCTTTGTGGCTGTGCCCGGTGCAGAGGCGCGGATGATTTCACCCCGTGTGCTGGTCATTGCCGGAGAGCACTCCGAGTGTACCATCATGGAAAGCTATCATACTCACGGCAACGGCGTACCGACCTTTACGAATGCGGTTACGGAGGTGGTGATCGGAGAAGGAGCACGGGTACATTATTCCAAAGTGCAGAATGAAGACTCCTCCGCCCGTCATATCAATTATCATAAAGTACATCACGCGGGTAACAGCTATGCACACCTGACAACGCTGACACTCGGCGGTGCACTGGTCCGCAATAATCTGAACATCCGACTCGATGGAACGCAGATCGACTCGTATCTGAATGGATTGTACGTCCTCAACGGTACGCAGGTAGTCGATAACCATACACTGGTGGATCATGCCATGCCGCATTGCCATAGTAACGAACTCTACAAAGGCATCATTGGCGGACAAGCACAAGGTGTTTTCAATGGTAAGATCTGGGTGCGTCCCGATGCGCAGAAAACCAACGCGTATCAGAGTAATAAAAACCTTCTTTTGAGCAACGAAGCTTCCATGAATGCGAAGCCTCAACTTGAGATTTATGCGGATGATGTGAAGTGCAGTCACGGAGCTACCACCGGACAACTCGACGACGAAGCCTTGTTTTATCTCCGCGCACGCGGCATTGGAGAAACCACGGCCCGCGCATTGCTGAACCATGCGTTTGCAGCAGACGTTATTGAGCAGGTGGAAAATGAGTATATCCGCACTTCCCTCCTGCAATTGCTGGAAGCGAAACTGGCTGAACCATCTTCCCTCTGATTTATTTCGTCATGCTGAACGTTCAAAATATACGTGCCGATTTTCCGATACTCTCGGAAACACCCTACGGGAAGCCTCTGGTTTATCTTGATAACGCCGCTTCTTCACAGAAACCGAAGGCGGTCATCGACGCGTTGATGAACTATTATATGCACGACAATGCGAATATTCACCGCGGTGTGCATTACCTTTCTCAGAAAGCCTCTGCTGCCTTCGACGAAGTTCGTGGTAAAGTGCAGCGCTTTATAAATGCTGCTGATGAGCGGGAGATCGTTTTTGTAAGGGGGACTACAGAAGGAGTTAACCTTGTAGCCTCCACATTTGGCAGAATGAACATCGGTGCAGGTGATGAAGTGCTCATCTCAGCCATGGAACACCACAGCAATATTGTTCCCTGGCAGATGCTGTGCAAAGAGAAAGGTGCTGTGCTGAAAGTGATTCCGATGAACGACAGGGGAGAGCTGATGCTGGAAGAAGCAGACAAGCTGATAACAGATCGTACAAAAATTGTATCGGTCGTTCATATCTCCAATTCACTGGGCACGGTGAATCCGGTAAAAGAAATCATCCGGAAAGCACATGCGAAAGGTATTCCGGTGCTGGTGGATGGCGCTCAAAGTACCGCGCATCAGCGCATCGATGTTCAGGATCTTGACGCCGACTTCTTCGTTTTCAGCGGACATAAAATTCTTGGTCCTACCGGTGTGGGATGCCTCTACGGCAAAATGCATCTTCTCGAAGCCATGCCTCCTTATCAGGGTGGGGGAGAGATGATTCACAGCGTGACATTTGAACATACTACTTATAATGAAGTGCCCTTCAAGTTTGAAGCCGGTACACCCAATATTGCCGATGTCATTGCACTCGGTGCCGCCATTGATTACTGGAATCACCTTGACCGCGATGCTGTGGAAAAATACGAGCAGGAGTTGCTCTCTTATGCAACTGAGAAAGTGGCTGCGATTCCCGGAGTACGGCTGATCGGAACCGCTGCACAAAAAGCCTCCGTGCTGTCGTTTGTGATTGATGGTGTGAATGCACTTGATGCGGGCATGTATCTCGACACAAAGGGTATTGCAGTACGCACAGGACACCACTGCACAGAGCCGGTGATGATCCGCTTCTGCATTCCGGGTACATTGCGTGCATCCTTCATGTTTTACAATACAAAGGAAGAAGCCGACGCGCTTGCAGAGCAACTGCGTAAAGCCATTGCCTTCCTGCAACCTCAGCCAGCGATATGAATATGCACGAAACTGAACAGGAAATAATCGACGACTTCGCGTTGTTTGAAAGCTGGGAAGAAAAATACCAGTATATCATCGAGCTGGGGCAAAAACTGCCGGCATTGGATGAAGTTTATAAAACTGAAGAATACAAAATCAAAGGATGTCAGAGCAGTGTATGGCTGCAGGGCGAAGAACGCGAAGGCCGGTTATACTTTACAGCCGATAGTGATTCGACATTTGTAAAAGGTGAAATTGCATTGCTGATCCAGGTCTTGTCGGGCCGTACACCGGCTGAAATTCTCAGTGCTGAGCTCGGTTTCATCGATGCCATTGGATTACGGCAACACGTCGCCGTTACCCGTGCCAACGGACTCGCTGCCATGATCAAACAAATGAAGACCTATGCCCTCGCTGTTTCAACTGTTCAGAGATAAATTTAACAAAGAAGTGCCGGACGAAAAAACCATGGCAGAGACAGATCATATACCTGCAGTAAAATCATTACGTGAAAGGGTGATTGAGGTGATTAAAACCTGCTACGACCCTGAAATTCCGGTGGATATCTGGGAGCTCGGACTGATTTACGAAATCAATATCTCCGAAGGGAATGACGTACATATCAAAATGACACTCACTTCACCGGCATGTCCGGTAGCAGAGACCCTTCCTCCGGATGTAGAACAGAAAATCAGGGATATTCCCGATGTGAATACTGCGAAAGTGGAGATTACTTTTGATCCGCCCTGGGAGAAAGAAATGATGAGCGAGGAAGCACGATTGGAGCTGGGAATGTGGTGAGGGGAAGGTGCGGAGCGCTTGCGCCCTGTCCCGTAAATTACACGGAGTGCAATTTGCGGGTGAAGCCTCAGGGTTACTAAGTTGCGGGGTTACTGAGTTGCTGAGTTGCGAAGTTGTTTGAGGAGCCTCCGGATTTCCAATTACTTGTTTACTGTTTTGGTGTGTGATATTGAATTAAGAAGTCAGCGCTAATGAGTGAGATTATCAATAAAGTTGCGGAAAGCGGATTGGTTACCATCAATCTGGAAGAGTATTATCCGGAAGGAGAACGGGTTGCTTTTGATATTGCACCGTTGCTGTTAGAAGGCCTTTTGTTGAGAGAGAAGGATTTCAGAGCCTTCCTTGCAGAACACGACTGGACGGCCTATACCGGAAAATATGTAGCGCTTTTTTGTTCTACTGACGCAATCATTCCGCAATGGGCGTGGATGTTACTGACCGTTTCGTTGCAACCGTATGCGAAAAAAGTGATCATCGGAACCACAGAGCAACTGGAAGCTTTTCTTTATGAAGAGCGGATTCATTCGATCCACGCTGAAGCCTATCGTGATTGTCGCGTAGTGATTAAAGGTTGCAGCGGAAAGCCTGTACCCCTGCAGGCGTATATTTCGTTAACGGCATTGTTGAAGCCTTTTGTGAAAAGTATCATGTATGGCGAGCCCTGCAGTACCGTGCCTGTTTATAAACGCCCCAAACAGGGAGATTAACTGTTTTTTACTGACATTTCACGGATCCCCCGCCGGATGACCTTAAGGCGTGAAATTATTCTTATTTTCGCCTTAAATCTCCAGATATGAGAAAGCCCTTCCTGTTGTTTCTTTTTATGCTGCCACTCATGGCATTCGCTCAGCAAACTCCTGCCGGTTCCACGCAGCAATCGTTGATGATGAATGACGCCGTACCTGTACCACCCGCTGCTGAGCCTTCTCCAGGTGGTGACGAAAAGATTTACACGTTAACGGAAGAGTTAGCGGAGTTTCCCGGAGGACAGAGCGCCATGATGGCATATTTAGGAAAGCACCTGCAATATCCGGAAGATGCCCGTGAAGCGAAAAAACAGGGTACCGTTTATTTGACTTTTGTAGTGAATAAGGATGGAAAAATTGTGGAGGCGCGAGTACTGCGTGGCCTCTATCCATCGCTGGATCAGGAAGCCATTCGTGTAGTAAGTTCAATGCCGAACTGGAAGCCCGGTAAACAAGGCGGAAAAGCCGTAAGAACGCAGTTTAACTTGCCTGTTAAGTTTCTGCTGAAATAAACAATGTCGCTCAGCCTTGATCAGATCAAGCACCCCATCCGGGAAGAGATGGAGGTGTTCGAAACCAAGTTTCGCAAGGCGATGCAAAGCTCTGTGCCCTTACTCGACCGCATCATGCATTATATCGTGAAGAGGAAGGGCAAGCAAATGCGTCCGATGTTTGTTTTTCTTTCAGCCGGAGCGATCGGTACTATTGGTGAAAGTACGTATCGTGCTGCTTCATTAATTGAATTGTTACATACTGCCACCCTTGTGCATGATGATGTGGTGGACGACAGCAATCTCCGCCGAGGATTTTTTTCGATCAACGCACTCTGGAAAAATAAAATCGCCGTGCTCGTAGGAGATTATTTGCTGAGTCGCGGATTACTCCTCTCCGTCGATCATGGCGAATTCGATCTGCTTCGTATTGTTTCCACCGCCGTACGGAAAATGAGTGAAGGTGAATTGCTGCAGATTGAGAAAGCGCGAAAACTCGACATCACGGAAGAAGTCTATTACGAGATCATCACAGCGAAAACAGCATCGCTTATTGCATCCTGCTGTGCTACGGGTGCCGCTTCGGTTGGTGCAGATGAGGCCATGGTAAAACGCATGCATGATTTTGGTGAAGCTGTAGGTATCGCTTTCCAGATCAAGGATGATCTGTTCGATTATGAGCAAACCGAACAAACCGGTAAACCACGCGGCATCGATATTAAGGAACACAAAATGACCTTGCCACTGATTTATGCACTCCGTCAGGCCGATAAAACGGGAAAAAGGTTTATGATCACAACCGTGAAGAGTTACAGTGAGGATAAAGACCGGGTAGAGAAAGTAATCCGCATGGTGATGGAACTGGGCGGCCTCGATTATGCCCGTAAACAGATGCAGGTGTATCAGGCCAAGGCTTTTCAGTTACTGGAAGGTATCCCCGATTCGGAGTATAAACAGTCGCTGGTGAGCCTGGTGCGGTTTACCACCGAGCGAAATCACTGATTCCGCCTCCTCAACGCTTCCCTTTTTCAGAGCGGAACCGTATCTTTACACTCCCATGATCAACAATGCCACTAAGGAGCTGATTCTCGACACTGCCCGGATTGAAGAGGTTGTGGGAGAGTTCGTGGCGTTGAAGAAGCGGGGCGCCAACCTGCTGGGTCTTTGTCCTTTTCATAATGAACGGACACCCTCGTTCACTGTTTCTCCGGCTAAAGGATTCTTTAAATGTTTCGGCTGTGGTAAAGCGGGTGATTCGGTCACCTTCATCATGGAGCACGAGCATCTGACGTTTCCGGAAGCCTTGCGTTATCTTGCCAATAAGTACAATATTACCATTGAGGAAGAAGTGCTGAGTCCGGAATATGCCGAACAGCAATCGTTTCGTGAGAGCCTGTTTACCGTTACCGCATTCGCACAGGATTTCTATCAGGACTATCTCTGGAATTCAGAAGAAGGCAAGGCGATTGGACTTTCGTATTTCCGCGAACGTGGATTCACAGACGAGATCATCCGTCGTTTTCATCTCGGTTTCGCTCCCGATAAATGGGATGCGCTGACAACAGCTGCTGCAAACTCCGGTTATCAGCGTGAACTGCTGGAGAAAACCGGACTTACCATCGTACAGGAGACCAAAGTGTATGACCGGTTCCGTGGACGCGTGATCTTTCCGATACACAATCTCACCGGTCGTGTGATCGCCTTCGGAGCGCGTATCCTGAAAACTGATCCGAAGAGTCCGAAGTATCTCAACTCTCCGGAAACAGAAATCTACTATAAGAGTAAGAACCTGTACGGTATTGCGCAGGCGAAGAAATCGGTCATCGCCAACGATGCCTGTTTTCTGGTAGAAGGATATACCGATGTGGTTTCATTGCACCAGGCTGGGATCGAAAACGTCGTAGCTTCGAGCGGTACGGCACTAACGGTTGAGCAGATCCGCTTAATTGGTCGGTACACCCGTAATATTACTGTACTGTACGATGGAGATGCGGCCGGTATCAAAGCGTCGCTTCGCGGAATTGACCTGATTCTGGAAGAAGGGATGAATGTGCGGGTAGTACTTTTCCCCGACGGAGAAGATCCCGATTCCTATTCGCGGAAGGTGAATACAGATGAACTCATCGCTTTCCTGAAAGTACAGGCCGTTGATTTCATCTCTTTCAAAACAAAATTGCTCCTCGCCGATACGCAGGGCGATCCGATAAAGAAAGCGCAGTTAATCCGCGATATTGTTGAAACCATCGCGAAAGTGCCGGATGCTATTGCCCGTGCAGCTTATATCCGTCATACTTCGGTATTGATGGAGATGCAGGAATCGGTGTTGCTCAATGAGCTGAACAAAATTCTTCGCAAACAAACGCGCAAGGCCGCTGAGGATGCGATGCCCGATGGGCCGCCACCGGATCTGATGATACCTGATGATCCCCTGGCCGCTGCATTACAGCAGGAAGAGGAGGTGGTGATCAATGAGTATGATACATTGACACAGGAAGAAGAGCTGATCCGTATTTTGTTGTTGTATGCGGACAAGGTGTTTGTTATTCCAATGGATGAAGTGCCGGCTGATCCGAAAGACATTCCTTCAGCAAGGGTAAAGGATTTTATTATCTCCCAACTCAATGATGATGGCATCCGGTTTACCAATCCTGCGTATGCTGCCATACTTGCAGCATTCAGTATGCAGTTAGAGGAAGAGCGCCCGTACAGTGAACAGGAGTTTTTACAATCGCTGGAGCCGGAAATTAAGAATGCAGCGATCAGCCTGATGACGCCAAGGCACGAGCTTGCCAAATGGGATGAACATCATATTGAAGTGAAGCGCGAATCGGATCAGCTGCATAAAACGGTTATCGATCCGGTGATGTACATCAAGAAGAAACAACTGGCGCGATTGAAAACAGAAGTCATCAATGAACTGAAAGCCCGTGAAAACGGAGGACTTCCTTATGATGATTTGCTCACCGAGCTGAATAATATCAATCAGCTACAGATTACGCTCAACAGATTTACAAATACGGTGGTGCAGAAGTAATCTACTGCCTGATCATTTTTCGCGTTACGGTTGATCCGTTTCCAAAATGAAATTTCACCTGATAAATTCCGGCATTGAGCTGGCCTGTTGCAAGGGCTTGCCTTGAATCTTCTGTCCATACCATCAGCCGGCCATTGAGATCATAAATTTCCACTCTTTCAGGAACGGCTCCGGCCATGTAATGCAGTTCTTCCTGTACCGGATTCGGATATACGATAACGTTAGGTGCTGTTCCGGCTTCCGTAAGTCCAGTCAGGAGTAACGGGTCCAGAATGTACAACCCTTTGGTCTCTGTACCGAACCAGACTTTTCCGAAACGATCCACCGTAACAAAGGTGATGTGTTCATCTTCAATGGGTGAATTGGATGTGTCATACATGATAAAATTGCTTCCGTTTTTGTACAAGAGTCCTTTGTCGAAAGTGCCGATCCAGGGTTGGTCGATAGAATCATTTTTTACTGAGGTAAGTCCTGCTGTCGGAATGGTAGAAGAAGCGAGATTGTACGTAAACCATCCGAATCCGCTCAGTTTGATGATAAGTCCGTTGGCAGGAGACGCCAGCTGTATATTTCCCAGGCTGTCCATATCGATACTCAGGATGGTATTGTCAGAGATACCTGAGGTCTGAACGGTGTAACTGGTGAGATTGGTGTCTTTCTCAATCAGCAATAATCCACCGTTTACTGTTCCCACCCATTTATTGTTGGTTAAGGTATCTACATAAATAGCCGCGATGTTATTGGAGCCAAGCACACTGTTCCACATGGTATAGATGGTCCAGTTGTTCAGGGAGTCCATTTTTGCGAGACCTCCTGTTGTGCCGATCCATTTATCGCCGGTAGTGTCGATGGCCAGACTCCTGACAAAATCATCCGGGAGTGAAGAATTCAGCGTATTATATCCGGTCCAGCTCGTTCCATCGAAGGCTGCAAGTCCGTTAGAAAAAGTACCAACCCAGAGTGTTTTATTGGAGTCGATTGCCAGGCTGCGGATGCTGTTAGCCGGTATATTAGAGTTGGAAGTATAGAAATTCGTAAAGGTTCCATTCACCAGCTTCGATAAACCGTAATCTGTACCGATCCAGGTGGTAGAGTCATTCTCAATCAGAATACAATGAACCTGATCGGCGGCCAGCTGCGAGTTGGAAAGATTATAATTGGTCCATGCCGGTTGTGCAAATGTTGCAGCGGAAATGCAACAGAACAGGAACGAAAGGAAGAGTAGTCTTTTTTTCATAGGATGGGGCGATGCCCAAAATTACGAAGCCGCTGCGATATTCCGCAGCGGCTTCGCTTGAGATTTATCAGCATTGGTTATTCAATAACCAGGCGCTGTGCATTTGATTTACCATCCTGGAGGATGCTGATGATATATACACCGGATTTGAAAGTGCGGAGATCGACCATGTAGGCGTTTAATCCTGTTTCAGGTGCGATTTGCTGGGTATATACCACCTGACCAAGAATATTGCTCAGCTGTAATACTGCACCGCTCTGTGAAATCGTGTTATACTGAACCTCTGCATAATCACTGGCAGGATTCGGAACAACATTGAAGCTGATGGTTTCCTGTGTGAAATCAGATGCCTTCGGACATACCGTAGTTGATACCGCGAGTGTTTTGTTTGAAGAAGATCCGCATGCATTACCAGCCTTCACTTTAACGGAAGAGTTATTGTATGCATTGCTGGCGAAATTAATGCTGGCTGCTGATGTACCTTGACCGCCGGCCACGCTCAAGTTTGCACTTGTTGACCATGTATAAGTTGTTGCACCATACACTGAGGAAGAGGTGTAGGCTACGCCGCTCTGTCCTTTACAAACACTGGTTGGTCCGCTGATGGCAGCAGGTACTGCCGGAATTCCTTTTACTGATTTTGTTCTTGCTGCACTGTTGCCACAGGCATTGCCTGTTGTTACAGATACAGTTCCGGTACCGATAGAAGAACTAACCTGAACGTTGATACTGTTAGTACCCTGACCTGACAGGATTGTCATTCCTGCTGGTACTGACCATGCATACGTGATGCCGGCTACGTTGGTAACACTGTACGTTTCAGTTCCTCCACAAATACCTGTTGAGTTTCCGGTAATGACAGATGGAGTAGCAGGAGTGTTCAGAGATAAGGTCTTGTTTCGGGGAGCAGATGTTCCGCAGCCATTGGAAGCTGTTACGGATAAAACACCTCCGGTATAACCGGCTACAAAATTTACCGTAACGCTGTTTGTTCCCTGACCACTGCTGATGCTTGCGCCGGCAGGTGCGGTCCAGTTATAAGATACAGCACGGGCTACGTTCGCTACTGAATATGTTTTGGTTTCTCCCGGACAAGCTTTAGCTGAACCGGTTATTGAACCCGGTGTTACAGGAGCTGCAACATATCCGTTGATGGCACGGCAGTTTTGTGCGGATGATCCGCAGCCGTTGGAGGCAGTGATGCATACATTGCCGTTGAAGTCTGCACTTGCAGAAACATTAATAGCTGAAGATCCTTGTCCTGAAATAATGGTTACTCCTGCAGGAACTGTCCAGGCATACGAGGTTGCCGTAATTACCGGATTCACAGAATAACTGCCATTCATCGGTAAACAATTGCTTTCTGTACCGAGGATAGAAGTCGGCATGTATGGTACATCGTTTACAGTGATGCTGATGTTTGCTGAACCGGTACATCCGTAAATGTTTGTGCCAACTACGGTGTATTGGGTGTTGAAAGCAGGAGATGCATTAACTACGTCTCCGGTTGTCTGGTCAAGTCCGGTTGAAGGTGACCAGTTATAGGTTGCAGCACCGGAAGCTGTCAATGCCGTTGATTGACCGTTACAGATGGTATTATTACCACTGACGGATACAACCGGATTAGGATTCACAGTTACAGTTACATAGTCAGTAGAAGAACATCCGTTATTGGTGCCGGTAACTGTGTAGGTTGTAGTCTGTGCAGGTGAAGCAATAACGAAGTTTCCGGTGGTAGTATTCAGGCCGGTTGCAGGACTCCAGGTAATATTTGATGCACCGGTGGCCTGAAGCGTCGCAGATCCGCCGTCGCAGATAGCAACATCAGGTGAAACGAACAGAATAGGATTTGCATTCACTGTAACGGTTACATAAGCTGTATCACTGCAGGCCCCATTACTTCCGATCACCATGTACGTGGTGGTTTGTGCAGGAGATGCTGTAACGCTGGATCCTGAAGTGGAACTTAATCCTGTTGCCGGACTCCATACATAGCTGGTAGCACCGCTGGCCGTAAGAACAGCTGAATTCCCTGCACAAATTGGAGCAGGTGTATTGGTAGTAACGTTTAATGAACTTCCTACGGTAACCGTTACGCTGGCAGAGCCCTGACATCCGGTTCCGCTTTCTGTTGCAGTTACGGTATAAGCAGTCGTTGTTACCGGATTAACGTTTACTGTAGAATCAGAAGAGGAAAGTCCTGACGGATTGGAAGTCCAATTGTAAGCAATAGTAGTTGGAACTACATCGTTTAATGTTAGTGTCCAGCTGTTGATTGTTCCCACATCCTGACCAGCCTGATCAATCACTCGTAATGTCCAGGTTCCATTGGCAAGTCCTGTTAATGCAGTGAAAGCGCCATCAGGGCGATATGTACCAGTGAAAGGAGCAGCGCCGGAAGAAATAAGGGTTGCTGCAGTAGAAGTAAAGAGCGTATTGTTGAAGTTATCTCCTGATCCGCCACGACGATTAGAAAGGTTGATCGCATTTCCGGAAGGAGCAACCAGCTGCACCAGCAAATCACCATCGTACGTATGAGTGATATTTATGCGCACACTAACCACCGTATTTGAATTGATAGTAGAAGGATCGATGCCGGATACGGTAATGTAGCTGGAAGCACCTGTAGCATTATTATCCGGGATATTAACAACTGTATTGTTTGTCCATGACACTGCCTGGTTGGATGTTCCACCCGAAGTAGCACTGGCCGTCAACTGGACAGCTTCACCCGGACAAACAGCAGTTGCAGAAGCTGAAACCGAAACCGGGATCTGAGTAACTGTTACGGTTGTAGCTGCTGAAGTTGAGGAACATGAAGTTCCGGTGTTCACTGTTACAGAGTAGTTACCCGCTTGTGAAACAGTGATCGATTGAGTGGTAGCACCGTTTGACCAGAGATAGTTGGTTGCCGAACTTGCAGTAAGAGAAACGGAACCGCCCTGACAGAATGTTGTAGCGCCACTGGCCGTAATGACTGGATTGGTACCACCTTGTTGAGTAAGGGTTACCGGTACGGCGAGAACGTTATTGTTTTCATTGCTTTCCTGGAAATAGTTGTATGGATCCAGCTGAACAACGATGTAGTATGTTCCGTTGCATAATCCCGGTGGCAGGTTGATCCACATTCCATCGAGTGACTGATAGTAGATGTCTGTGTAACCGGAAGAGATACCCTGTACTGAAGGTGAGCAGCCATATGATCCGCCACCTAAACCATAGTTCGGGAAGTTACCGTTGGTCAGTGTATTGCCTAGACTGTCAACACAATGTCCGTTATAAGTAGAGCAGGAACCATAATCCATCAGACAGAACGCCAGTTTGGATCCGGTACCTACCACTGGCCAGTTCAGCGGATTCGGGTCAGCAGTTGCTGTACGAAGTGTGTAAATACCCCAGTCGTCCACGTGCATGTGCGCATGTGTCGGGTGATAGGTCATACTTCCCGCGAAACGATCGGTATAGGTCATCGTGTTACCGTTTTTGTGATACACACGCTGATTTACCAAAGTTCGTAGATACTGACCGTTAGGACAGGTAAAGTTGCTGGCTACGTTGGTAAAAGTGTCAGTACCACAGATAGCTGTTGTGGTTGCACGTACTTCCAGCGGACCATAACCGATGTTTGGGGTAGATACGGAAAGACGCAGACGGCCATCATTGCCGCTGCAACCACCTGGACATGATTGTGGATACTCAATGTAACCATTTGTACCATTGACCAGCAGCGGAGGTCGTGCTACAATGATGTCAGGTAACATATCGCAGTTCGTTGTTCCGTCTTTGCAGACACAAGAAGTAGCGTTCGATGTCGAACACTGCGAATAACCGATAACCGGCAACGTCATCATTGCCAGCCAAAACAGTACTAATTTTTTCATGTATGAATAGGAGGGTTTATTTCTTAGGGAACCGGTATGCAAGTTACGCATCTTTTCGGGTATGATCAAAATCAGTTTTGTCAATGTATCTTTTATTTATCAGTTGGTTCCACAAATATCAGAGTTGATGCTCCTACATTCCCCGATAAATGGGTAACTGCACTTTTAACTTAGGCGAAAAGTGAGTTTTGCTGGGTGAATAGCGAATTATTCAAACCGTTGAAAGTTGTCCAGTTTTTTTTGGGGTAAATAATTGATTTGCAATGTTTAGTGAAAACCAGGAAACGGGCAAGCAGGTGTTAAATCTGATTTTTCAGAGCAGTGCAATTGTGGTCATGGTGAGATGTGTAAAAGCATGAGCTACCATCGCAGATTCCAATCCACGTTTCCAGTAGAGGTATCCAAAGAGGATACCGCCGATACTGTTCCCGATTAAGACATACAGGTACAGTGCCAGTCCGGGTTGTTCAACAAACTGAAACATGACTGGAAAGTGGCCGAGGGCAAAGAGTATAGAGGATACCAGGATTGCCAGATAATAAATGCCGTTTGTTAATTTACCGGTGAGACGAAACAATACAAACAGTATTCCGCTCATAATACCAAACCGAACCATCAGTTCTTCGGCGACTCCACCGTAAAAAATTTTTGTTATGATATTCAGTTCAGGACCTTTTGTTGCTTCCACAAAATCAACCGGCAGGTACGGGTTGAAGATCTGCTGTACGATCAGGATGAGTAGTCCGGCAACGACACCACCTGTAACTCCTTGCCACATCAGTTTCGACACCGGATATTTTAAAACGCGGCTCCTGTCAATTAGTCTTTCAATAATTGGTACGCGCAGGTTGACCCGGTCAAAGCAGCTTACGCCAATACCGGTCATAGTGAGAATCAAAACGGCCGGATTCGCCATAATGATCCACTTCAACGTTTCCGGCGGGATGCGTTTCAGAACCTCAGGTGGCAGATTGTCGAGCGGAATTTCTGAAAAGAAAAGAGAGAATACTGCCAACAGTCCGATCGCAGATAATATCAGCCATAAGTGGAAGCGCTGTTTGTTGTTCATAGTTAGGTCTATCTTAATAAACGGTCGAGCAACCGGCGGGTTTCATTCTGATATCTTATCCAGGCCTCACCGGTAGCTGGTCCGCTGAAGCCCGTATGAACATTCACGACGTTTCCTTTCCGGTCGATGTATAACGTTGTGGGATAGGAGAAAAATCCTTTCACGGCCGGCAATACTTTTTCAACTTCGCCTTTACGAGCCACACCGGCTACTAAAACGGGATAGTCCACTTTCAGCCTGTTCTTCATTCTGACAATATTGGCTGCAGCCGAACGGAAATCTTCGGGACGTTCAAACGAAAGTCCGATAACCTCGAGTCCTTCGTCTTTTCTTGCTGCATAAACGCTGTCGAGGAATTTTGTTTCGTCCATACAATTCGGACACCAGGTTCCCATGATCTGGATAATCTTCACTTTGTTTTTATATCTGTTGTCGCTGAGGGATACAAGGTTGCTGTCGGTGTCCGGCAAACTGAAATTAACCATTCCTTTTGCTCTGGTGATAGCAGATGGATCTCTCAGTTGAATATTATCATTGCGACGAGCGGTAAAAGGACCTTTATAACTCAAGCCGGAGTATTGCATTCCATCCAGCTGATCACCCTGTATTCTTGCCAGATACAACCATGCATGTGTTCCGTCAAACACACTCATTTTTAAACTGTCTCCATCTATTACGCCTTCCAGATAACGATGATCGCCTGATTCGGTGAGAAAGGTTCCGGTAACGATATTATTAGTGGTCTTGAAGATGCCAATACCCAATGAAGAGTCGGGAGTGCCGGCATCAAACCATGTTTCCCATCGTCCGGCTGGATTTTGCGTATAGGCCTCACGTTTAGTTAGCGGAAATCTCATTTTAATTCCACGTTGCGCTTCAAACGGAATAACCACCGGTGTTTTACGTGCATTATTGACCCAGTTACCGGTTATCCGGTCACCGTTCACTTTCAATCTGAACATGGAGTTATAGAGCGGCAAGGTAATGAAGAGTGAATCACCTTCCATTCTGATCTCATCACATTCTATCCGTTCTTCCGCATTGCAGATGATCATAACCGGTTTCCCATCGTGGTTAGCCATTTCGAAGCGGAATGGAAGCGTGGTGCCCTGTATCTGCAACAGGCCCAGCCAGAATCCGAGCAGAAGACTAATGTTCATTTTGCTGATGTGTTTGTTGCAGAGAGAAAACGTCCTGCGATGGTAAACAGTGTTTCTTTTCCGATGGCCATTTTCTGTCTTCCGTTAATCTGATACCCATCTCCCGGTGTGTAGGTCATCTCCTGATGGAGCTCAAACCAGGCATTGGACTTTCCCATCTCTATATACACCGATGATAACTTTCCTTCGACGTAGTTGATCGTTACAAGACGGATAGGCATACGTGCTTCTTTTGCCTTGAAGAAAATCGTATGTGCGCCATCCGTTGCACTGCTGTCTATGCTATACGCTCCGGCATAGGCAGGTTTGTTAATATCACAATCAATGAACGGCCGCAGTTCATCTTCCCACACGGGCTGTTGAATCTGCATGGTTTCTTCTCTGGCATCGTAGCGTACTTTCTTCAACAATACCATCCTCTCTTCCTTCAACCGGCTGCATTCGTTTTTAAAAAACTCCGCAACAGAAAAGTAATGGGGAGCGACATTCGTTTCAACCGGATGACAGGCGGTAAACAACGCAATGAAACATAGCAGCAACAGATTTTTCATATATTAAGTCCCATCGATCTGGCCTTCGCCACATATTGATTTGCTGCAGCAGTGTCGCCGATACTTTTTAATGTGTAGATCAGGTTCTGCAGGGCTTTTAAATTCCCCGGATTCGCCTGCACGGATCGTTCAAAGAAAATGCGGGCACTGTCGGGACGTTGTAACATGATATAACAATTGCCTGAGTTGTTCAATGCATCGGTATAGGTTGGATCCAGCTCCAGTGCCTGTGCATATTCCTTCAATGCATTGCGGAAATCACCTGCTTTGGCATATGCATTCCCTTTGTTGTACACTGCTTTCGAAAAACCGGGTTTGAGAGCAATCGCTTTGTTGAGTGCTTCCAGCGATTCATTCAGTCTTCCTGATTCACCGAGATAGAGTCCGAGATTATTCCAGATATCAGCATCGCCGGGATCCAGTTGCACCGCCTGCTTTAAATCTGCAATCGATTTATCGTATTGTCCGTTCATGCCGTAGGCAACACCTGACGAAGATAAGCGACTTGCTTCAGTGAACGCTTTGTAACCTCTTGCAGTTTCAAAGGCGTGAACAGCATTCTTCGCATCTCCTTTTTCTTTGTACGCGATTCCCAGATGATACCAGGCATCGTTATAGTTGGGCAAAATAGTAACACCGGCTGTCAGTTCGGCAATGGAACGATCGAGGTAATTATTTCTTTCTACTGAACCTTCGGGTGCTTTCAGAGCATATTCAACCAGCAAGGTACTGCCGAGTGCATAACGTATCCGCGCACTGCCGGGAGATATTTTTACATCATGTTGCAACAACGTGAGGTTGTCTTTCCAGTCGGCGCTGCGGCTTACTGTGCGTCCGGCAAATAAAACCAGAATCAGCACTAAAGGATAAAACAGCACTGAACCACGTATATCCTTTGCCGTTAGTAATCCGTTTTTAAGGGCCGGAGCCTTCATCATTCGCTGCGCGGCGAGTCCGGCCAGCAGACAAAGTCCAAGGGAAGGAGTAAAGAGGAAACGCTCCGCCATAGTTGCTTCGATGAGGAACAGTAAATTGGAAACGAGCAGTACGGTGCCCATAAAGAACAGGATACCGAAAGCAGCAGGAGACCGTTTTGGCAGCTGCATCAATGCGTATATTCCTCCGCCGATAAGGAGCAGCGCAGCAAGCAATGCAAGCAAGTTTCCGAATCCTACATTGGGAATGGTGTTATAAGAATAATCGAATACAAGATTAACAGGAAAGAGGAACAGCAGCAGATATTTCCCCATAATGTAGAAAGCGGTAGCATAACGGCTCATGCTATCCGTTGCTCCCACCATGGAGTTGTTGATCAGCATCAGCTCATAACCACCGGCAACTTCTCCTATAATAGCAATACGCATCAGGAAGAAGAGTCCGATGAGGAGAAAATACACGGATGAAGTGGTGATCGTCTTTTTCAGCGAAGCGTCGGTAAAACACCAGACAGCCAGCGGAAATACACCTGCCCAGGTTACTGAACTTTCTTTTGAAAGCAGCGCAATAAAGAAGAAGAGCGATGACCAGAGCATCGAGATCCATTTTTCGGTACGCAGATAATTCAGCAGCTGATGAAGGGTGAGCAGGCCGAACAGAAAACTCAGGAGTTCATCTCGGCTTTTAATGTTGGCTACTACTTCTGTGTGCAGAGGGTGAAAAACCCAAAGAAGCGTAACAGCCACCGGTATCAGCGGATGAAGTTTATGAAGTAATTTTCGCAGAACACTCAGCAGTATTACAGCAGTGACAGCATACATCAGGATGTTGATGAAATGTCCGGGCATTGGATTCTCCGGAGCCAGTTGCCATTCGATGGCGAACATGGCAACAGACAATGGGCGGTAAAGACCCTCTTTCCGGTCCCAGAAGCCGGCACGATACGAATGCGTGAAGATGTCTTTCAGTCCGCCGAAACCCTGTGTTGTATATTTATTGTTCTTGATGACGGTTCCGTCGTCAACAGTATAGTCGTGGCCAAGCGTGTTGATGTACAGAAAAAAAGTGACGATTGCCACAACGAGATAGATACTGTTCCATGAAATAGCGTTACCGGTTACAGCAGGAGCTGAGGGTTTAACGGCCGGTTTTCCTTTGGCTGACATACGTCAAATATAAAACTTAAAAATAATTTCAGCCTGATACCACTGACGATCACTGGCAAAGTTGCCTAAATGCCATAAAAAAAGCCACCGTTTCCGATGGCTTTTAAGGTCAATGCTGAACCAATTATCCTTTGCAGCAATCTTTCGATTTGCCTTCACATTTCATTCCATTCGACTGACAGGCATCCATGCAGGCTTTATCACAACCATTGCTACAATTATGCATGGAAGTGGCTTTATGTTCAGGGCATGCTTTACCATTTCCGCAATCAACACCTTTATCCTTGCACTTTTTCATACAATCATCTGAACAACCTGCTTTTTTCATTGGGCAAGGTTTACCGTTTCCGCACTCGATACCCTGTTCTTTGCATTTTTTCAGGCAATCCTCTTCGCAACTGCTGCTCATACCTTCACAGCCTCCCATCTTTTCGCAAGCAGAAGACTTTATATGGCATTTGCCATTCTCCATCTTCACGCAATCGGTGCTATCGCATTTTCCATCAGCCATCCACTGAGCGCATGTTGCTGAATCGATGATGCAATTTCCTTCTGCATCCATTTCGCAGCTACTTCCCATCTCTTCATGGCACTCCATCTTCGCTTTACCGGCGCAGCAATCATCCATCATTCCGCCTTCGTTTCCGCCATGGTTTACAGCGATCAACGGAGCGATAGTAAGACCCACCAGTGAAGAAAGTTTGATCAGAATGTTCATTGACGGACCTGAAGTATCTTTAAACGGATCACCAACGGTATCACCAACAACAGCAGCCTTATGCGGTTCAGATTTTTTATAAAAGATTTCTTTCTTACCGTTCACTTCGATCTCTACACCCTTCTCGAAAGATTTTTTCGCGTTATCCCAGGCACCACCTGCATTGTTCTGGAAAATCGCCCACAACACACCGCTCACGGTTACACCGGCCATATAGGCACCCAGTGCTTCCGGACCCATTACCATTCCGATGATGATCGGAGAAACGATAGTAATTACACCGGGCAGGATCATTTCACGGAGCGCTGCTTTGGTAGAGATCTCTACACAACGACCATAATCAGGAGTACCGGTACCTTCCATGATTCCGGGAATCTCACGGAACTGGCGACGAACTTCGTTCACCATATCCATCGCTGCTTTACCTACAGAATTCATGGCAAGTGCTGAGAAAACAACCGGCACCATTCCACCGATGAAAAGGGCAGCAAGCACCTTCGCATCGAAGATATTGATCCCTTGAATACCGGTGAACGTTACATAAGCCGCGAAGAGTGCAAGAGCGGTCAATGCTGCTGAAGCGATAGCAAACCCTTTACCGATCGCAGCTGTTGTATTACCCACTGAATCGAGGATATCGGTTTTCTCACGGACATCTGAAGGAAGTTCACTCATCTCGGCCACACCACCTGCATTATCAGCAATCGGTCCAAAGGCATCGATAGCAAGCTGCATTGCCGTTGTCGCCATCATCGCAGAAGCGGCAATACCTACACCATAGAAACCGGCGAGAGAGTATGCACCCCAGATAGCACCGGCGAAGAGAATCACCGGAGTAGCGGTAGATAGCATACCTGTTCCGAGTCCGGCAATAATATTGGTCGCGGCACCGGTAGCAGATTTCTGTACGATAGAAAGAACAGGACGCTTACCGAGGCCGGTATAGAATTCAGTAATATAAGAGATGGCTCCACCAACGAACATACCGATCAACACGGCCCAGAAAACATTCATGGAAGTCGTATTCAGTTCGCCGAATGCACCTTCAGAAAATGCGCTCATGGTCATTTGTGCGGGCAACATGATCTGGATAAGGAAATAAGAGGCGATAAGAGCGATGAGCATTGAGATCCAATTACCACGGTTCAAGGCGCTCTGTACAGTATCGGTATTGGCAGTAGCATTATCACTAACGTTCACCAGCCAGGAGCCGATGATAGAGGCGATAATACCTACTCCGGCAATAGAAAGCGGCAGCAGGATTGGACCGATACCACCGAACATATCATCAATACCACCCATATCACGGATCACATAGTTACCGAGCACCATAGAGGCGAGAACAGTAGCGACATAAGAACCGAAGAGATCGGCGCCCATACCGGCTACGTCACCCACATTATCACCCACGTTATCGGCGATAGTAGCAGGGTTACGGGGATCATCTTCAGGGATACCGGCTTCCACTTTACCCACGAGGTCAGCACCGACGTCGGCAGCTTTGGTATAGATACCACCACCCACACGAGCGAAGAGTGCGATAGACTCAGCACCTACCGAGAAACCGGCGAGTACTTCCAGCACTTGTGTCATGTCTTCGTAGCCGGTCATCTGACCGCCCATAAAGAAATTATAGAAGACGATAAAGAGGAGGCTAAGTCCGAGAACAGCAAGACCGGCAACACCGAGACCCATTACGAGTCCGCCCGAGAAAGACACCTGCAGTGCTTTTGCGAGAGATGTTCGGGCTGCCTGCGTAGTGCGGACATTGGCTTTGGTAGCGATACGCATACCGATGAAACCGGCGAGCGCACTGAACACACAACCGGTGATGAAAGCTGCCACGATCAGGATATGAGAAGTTTCCACAACCTGGCTCAATGCGCCGAGACCGATACTTGCGATTACCATATAAATCGCGAGGATCCGGTATTCAGATTTCAGGAAGGCCATTGCGCCTTCAGCAATTGAGTTAGCGATGCCCTGCATTTTGGCATCACCGGCGTCCTGTTTATTCACCCAGCTGGCTTTCACGAACATGTAGAGAAGGCCAACGACACCGAGAACAGGTACGATATACAAGAAATTTTCCATAGTCACTATTTAAGGGGTGCGAAGGTAGTTCTTTTCGGGAAAGGAGGCAAACAGGAAGTGGTAAATTGCTGATTCATAAAAAATTGACGGGTGGTTGGCGAGAATGTGAGGTAGACTCCGACAACCCAGGCTGCCCCGGCATTGAGAACGACCGCGAGTACTAGGATTCGCGTATATAGTACTCGCGGTCGCCACTTAATTAGCTGATATACAATTGTTAGTAGTGTGTTTTTTTCGACTTTCTTTTTGTTTTTCCTTTATTCTTTTCTTTCCCGACCCCCCTTTAACTTCCACCTAACCAATTTGTTACAGTTGAATTTTGGTTCGTTTTTTTATTTTCATTTTAATTAATTGATAATCAAATTGATGTGCAATCGACTAAACGTTTAAAACGATTATTAACGGATAGGGATAGTTTTTTTTCACCTTAACCACCGACCTGTGATCCCCTTTCTCTGTATCCGGCGTTGGACATTTTCCACCGTTATGTTTATGTTATTCTTATCGTCCCCAGGCCTTCTTTTCGGGTTAGCCATGGCGTTTACTGTTGTACTATTTATACAACTTGAAATAACGTTGCTCGATTACTACTGCAACTTCAACCTCCAGATTCGATCATATAAAACCATCCGCCTGACCATTCGAAGAATCTGTCGTTTTGCAATTCTATTAATTAATACCTTTTACTTATATCTATCGAAGCTTTGCTGCTTTTTCCGTATTTTTGATTCAATGCGCCTCTCCCGGATTTTATTCATCATCCTCTGCTGTCTCACCGGTCCGGTGTTCGCACAGTCAGCTCCCGGATCTTCACGGCTGTCGGTCCCTATCGATTTTGAGGTGGTGAATGGCGATTTCTCAAATGCGATTGTGTATATGCGCCGTGAAGGCGAAACAGTTGCATCTTTCAAAGGAGCTCCGGGAATGAAAGTGAAACTGGAGTATAATGCGGAGTATCGCCTCGATTTCACTAAACCTGGTTATATAACAAAGTCAATTCGGATTAATACCGGAACTCCGGAGGATCGACGGAAGATAGGATTCGATCCTTATAAAATCGGGGTCAGACTATTTAAGCAATATGAAGGTGTGAATATTGTAGTGTATAATCAACCAGTAGCCTTTATTCGCTTTCTCCCTGAATTTGATGAGTTTGGTTATGATACGGATTACACCAAGTCAATTCTATCTGAGTTGCGTGCCGCGGAGGACTTGCTGGAGAAGAAGGCGGCAGAAGAACGCAGACTGGAAAAGATGATGACGGCACGGAAACGGGAGGAAAGAAAGTCCGAAGCAAAGGTGGATGCTGCTCCGGTAAAGTCTGCAGTTAAAAATGCCGGACCTCCTGTTCCTGAATCTGCAACAGCACATCCTTCTTTGAATGTGGCAGTTTCTGAGAATATCCCTTCCGGAATGATCGCCGGTGGTGGCAACGGAGAAAGGCAAATGGCGAAAGGTGGATTTGGAGCCGGTGGTGAGGATCCGCTGTCATCCGGTGGTACGGCTGCCGGCGAAACACCAGTGGGTGCGTATTCAGGTACTAACGGTGATGATGTGCCGAAATCAGGAGTGAATCTGACCGTTGCTGCAGACCCTGTTCCCTCTGTGATTGAAACCCCCGTATTGGAAGAGCGGAGTATGCAGGTTGTCCGCGAGAATAATCGTACCGTAACATTTTATTTTGTGCGTAAGGGTGATCAGTTGCATACGTTTAAAATGGTGCAGTATGATTGGGGCGGACTCTATTATTTTGTGAATGAAACGCAAACAGTTTCGCAGCATCTGTTCGACGCGCTGCGCAATCGTGAATCAAGGTAGCTGGACTTTCCCTTCTCCTTTTCTGAATTTCCGTGTCGTCATCATGATCACAGGTGTCAGTATCACAGTTGGAAGCAACCACGAAATGAAGGCAGGATTAGTATGAATGTTGTTGACGCAAAACGCCGTGACCGTCGCAATGTATCCTCCCATCATGCTTCCGATATGTTTCAATAACCAATGGTTCTTTTCTTTTGGAGGTACCGTGAAACGTTTGTAGTCTTGCCTTACGCCCGATAACATCACCGCCCCGAATACAATTGGTACCAGACCAAAGTTGTTGCCTTTGCCGGACCAGAGCCAGGCTCCCATCAAACAAAGTCCGAGGCCCGCAATACCCGAAAGTACAAGAATGAACCAGTCAATCCGAGCAGCTTTTTGTCCACGGTGAAGCATCTTCAGCTTCAACGCTCTATAACCGGTTAACACAAGATGCATACTGAAGATGCCAATCAGAAACAGAAAAATGTTTCCGCGGTAAATACTTAGAATAATAGAAGTGGCGAAGATGACGGTCATTGACCAGAAATAGATTTTACCGGATTGCCGGTGGAGTTGTCCGCCGTCCTGATTGAACATGGCGACAGGACCGGAAAGTAAGGCAAATACCCCGGTGATGATGTGAATCCAGCGAAGGGCTTCAATGGTGAATTGTTCCATGACTTCTTTTTTTCTGCAAATGAAAGGTCGCCGTTTCGGTTTTGCAAGAGTGAGGGGAGGAGCAGCCCATTTATGGGATAAACGGCAGTTTTTGTGGCGAAATCACCGTTTTCGGGATGAATAGATAGGCCTTTATGGAACTTTCTTTCTGAAAATCCTATTTCGCGAGCCGGTTGTTGAGCTCCTCATTGAGATTTCGGGATACCGGAATAATGATGTTCGTGCCTTTTACAATGAGTCGGTAACCCTGCGAGTTACCGGTAACCGATTCTACCCGATCAAGGTTGACAATCCATGCCCGGTGACAACGGTAAAATGCCGTAAATTTACGGAGGTCTTCCCGCGCATTTTTTAAGGTGCCCCGCAGGAGTTTCTTCTTTTCTGTTTCACCTTCCAGATAATGTACTTCAATGTAGTTGTCAGCACTCGTAATAAACAAGAGATTTGACGCTGCAAGTGTGAGGTCTTCTTTTTTGTTGTCGGAGCGTAGCGTGATCTGCTGCCCCGGCACTGCGTCAAGCCTCCGTTTGTGGTGCATATGTTCTGTGAGATCCTGCGCGGCTTTGAGGTTTCTGCGTGCCAGCAACAACTGCATGGTCATCACGTTCAGGGTTACAGGTATTATGGCTACCATCATCGTGATCAGCTGAAAGGTGATCAGATAATCAATACTAAAGGTGTCGTTGAAGATGAACAGTGAATAGGCGCTGTTGGCCAGTCCAACACCAAAGATGATCCAGAGGATGAAGACGATTTCTTTCCATACATTCCATTTGGATTCATCGAAAATACCGGTGAACAGAGGAACTATCAGGAATACATTGAGCATTACGACCAACAGCGTAACAACGGCATATCCGGCACAAACAATGGCCAGCGATTGATTGTCGAAGTGATGGAGACCAAAGGGCCGGAAGGCAAACAGAAATCCAAATACGAATAGTGCGGGAATAAACGCAGAGCGTAATTTATGACTCAGCGTTTCGTTAATCGGATAGGGTCGGGTGAGGAAACTCGACATGCTACAAACTTAATGAATCGGCTTTACTCGAGATATTTTGTCCGGAAAAAAGCGGTGTAGGCTTTGATGTCCTTGGTTCGGGTTAACTCAGTCAGGTTTTCCTGTGAAATTATAAAGTAGTTGACCTGTTGAGGATCAAATTCACTTAGCAGATTATCCTCTGCCACAATGGTCTGATAATAGGTCATGGCGTCATCCTTTGTCGGGAACGACATCACCGCAATGTATTGTATGGTGAGATCGATATTTCCTTTCATGACCTGTAGATTCTGTTCACTGAATTCAAGGTTGTCAAAAGACCGGATTTTATTAATGAGCTCGTCGGGATTAAGAACACCTTTTGGATATAGAATCATGAAAAACTGAGAGGCTTTCATGTCAAAAACATACTTCGCTGATTTGGCAAAAGGATCTACCATATTCACAGTGTCCACCGGTGTGGTGTCAATCGCTGTCGCTTGTACATTGTTGCCTTTGATGTAGTCGAGAATTTCTTTCGCACGGAAGCTGACGGAGTCTTTTGGGTAGCGGCGGATCACATCTTCCAGCTCAAACTGAAAGTCAGTAATCGCTCTTGTTTTACCAATGGCCAATGCTTTGAGATAGGCAAACTTGGGTGTTAGTTTGTTGTCGGCCGGGAAATCGTTGCTCGCTTCAAGGGTACGCTCAATGACTTTGTCGTACTGACGGTTCAGATAAGCACGGTAGGTGTTCTCGTAATATACTTCCATTACTTCGCTCTTCCGCTTGAGTTCTTTGAAGAAGTTCGGGTTCAGAATCAGACGTGCATAGTCGGATTCAGGGAAGTTGGTAAGGATGTAATTTTTATAAAAGTCCGACTTCGCCGTATCGCCAATCTGCAGATAGGTTCTGTACAGATTGTAATAGGAGGGTTGCTTGTATTTGTTGTCGGGATAACGTTTGTCCAGCGTCTCGAAACTGTTGATGCTCTCCTTGAAATTATTCAATTGCTCCCGGTAAATGACTCCGCAGTTGTAGTATGCTTCGGCAATTTTCAGATTGGATTCACGGATCTGTTCGGGCGAATTAGGGATCTGTGCGAGATAGGCTTCTTTACGCGCCTTTGAGTCGAGTTTGGCAATGGAGTCGTTGAGATTTTGCTGCTTGCCGGCACTGCTGTCAACGGTGGCCGTGTCCACAACATCTCCCATAGAAATTTCTTTTTCACTACGACGCCAGTTGTCTTCGTTTTTGCGTGTACCCCAGCGTTTCTGGAATTCACTAAATCCAAAACTGATGGCCGATTGATTATAAAAATACCAGGCTCCCTGTGCTGCAGATCCAGGTTGTATGTTGCTGCGGGGCTGACTCTTCAGGTCTTTCTCTTCCTGGATCTCTAATTCTTCCAGACGTTGCTGTTCTTCCTGCGCTGCTTTCAATCGCGCTTTCTCTGCATCTTCTGCTTCTACCAGTTTGCCGATGGAGGCTTCGCGTTCTGCGGGCGACATGGCTGCAAGGTGTTGCAGACTATCTTCCGTCATGATAACCTTGAGGTTTTTCACCAACCGGTCGAGACTGTTTCGCTTCGCCTGTATGTCGATATAATCGGGATGTTCGTTGTTGAGATTCGTTAAGCAACTGTCGTAGTACGCCGCAGCAGGAATGTATTCCGGTCGCTTGAGGTAGATGTTGCCGAGTTCTTTATAGCTGAGTGCTTTCTGCGTGTTGTTGGAGGAGGACTCGCGGATCGATTTGTTGAGATAGTCAATCGAAAGTGGTTCGTCTTTCTCTTGAATCGCTACACCGGCCAGCGCATAGTAGATCTGATCACGGAATTCTTTGTTCTTCTCGTCCTTCAGCATCTTGTTGAGCTCGCGCTTTACAATGGATGCATTTCCGCTGCTCACATCATAACAACGTGCACGGTTGATGCGCGCGTTGAAGGCCATTTCGTAATTCGGATTCAGCTTGATTACTTTTTCATAGGCGCTGAAAGCTTTCTCGGTGCTGTCGGTTTTCTGATAAAGTTGTGCGAGGATGAAGTAATACCGCGAACGATCGTCTTTCTTTTTAGAGGTAGCGGCGGCTTTCTGCAAGGCATCCATCGCTCTCGGAATATCATTCTTCTGAAGATGATATTGCGCAACTACGGCATTATAAAAACCAGTGAGCTTCACCGGGAACTTTTTATCAGCTTTTAGATAGTCGATCAGGTATTCGGCGTCGGTGGTTTTGCCGAGTTCGAGGTAAGCACGGGTGAGCCAGATGAGCGCTTCGGGACGAATCGGATCGTTCTTGTACTCTGAACTGACATATTGAAAGGTCTCGATGGCTGTCCAGAAATCATGCTTGTAAAACTGACTTTGTCCTACTACCAGATAACATTCAGGAATCCACGGATTGCGCTCCTGAATCGATTTGTCTTTCTTCCCTTTCACCACCATTGAGTGTCGGGTGATAGCAATGGACGCTTTCTTGATGGCTTCGTCGAGATCAGGGAAAACGGATTTCGCTTTGTTGAGATCGCCGATTTTGAAGACCGATAAAACCCGGTCGTATTTGTCTTCATGCGCTTCCGCCAGCGTAGCCGCCGCCGTCTTCATCCGCTCACGAGCATTGAAATAAAAATTATAATGTGTGGTAGTACCGTGGTAACTGCGGCTGAGAATATTGTTCTTCCGAACGCTGCACGACCAGAAAGCAAGGCCGATAAATACTAGTAAGAGGCTGATTCGCAGGTTTTTCACAATCGGGAGGTCCGGAATTCGGTTAGCGGTTGGTCTTAAACGGCAAATATAAGGATTTAGGAGAATGGGAGATAGCGTTTTGCTGTCTGTCCTTTCCCTGAGCCGGAAGAGGCCGGGTTGCCGGCAGATTCAACGTAAACTGCGGGAGATTGTTGTATGAGGCCGGTGGGGAAGGGAAACCGTTTAACTTTTACGATATTTGCGGAGATGCCGGTTACCAAACAGCGTAGAAAAAAGATTGTCAGGAACTTACGAAGTATCTTCCGGCTGGTTGTGCTCAACGACCAGACCCTGGAGGAGAAGTTTTCGCTACGCCTCACGCCGATGAACATCATCATCTTCGGCGGTACGTTTGTAATTAGCCTGATTACGCTCACACTGTACCTGATTGCTTTCACCGGACTTCGCGAATACATTCCCGGTTATACCGATGTCAATATCCGCCGCAACCTCGTGAACGTAGCGCTAAAAACCGACTCCCTCGATTATAAGATGGGTGCGCAGGAACGCTATCTCGCCAATCTCCTCAATGTGCTGAATGATAAAGTGGATACCGTGAAACCTCTAAAGGCATCGGGTGATGGTACGCTTTACGATTCCATTCGTAAACTCGATAAATCGGAGGAAGATGCCCGGCTGCGCGAGCAGATGGAAGCAGGAGATAAATATGAGTTATCGGAAACACCGGCCAAAACTTTTTCCTCCGGTATCGGTAGCACGGCGTTCTTTACACCACTCAAGGGAACCATAACGACGAAATTCAACGCGATACAAAAACACTATGGTATTGATATCGTCGCCGGACCCAACGAAGTAATAAAATCAGCCCTCGACGGCACCGTGGTGATCGCCAGTTTTACCTCTGAAACCGGATACGTGATTGGCGTGCAGCACGGCAACAATCTCATGACCCTTTACAAGCATAATTCAGCCTTGATGAAAAGTGTAGGCGATTATGTGAAAGCCGGTGAAGTGATCGCCATCATCGGCAACACCGGCGAATACAGCACCGGACCCCATCTCCATTTTGAACTCTGGTACAACGGCAGCCCGGTAAATCCGCTGGAGTATATTTCGTTTTAATTAGATGCTCATTTCTGCCGGACCTGCTGTCAAGACCGGGTAATTCAGAATTCAGAATTACCCCCCCCGTAACTCAGCAACCCCGAGGCGCAAGCGCCTCGAAACGCTGCGACTCTGTAACTCTACATCTCTTTAACCCTCTGCCGTCCGCTGTACAGCGGAGGCGGATAACATTTTAACTCTCATAACATTTTAACCCTCCGCCGTCCGGCGGACAACATTTATAACTCTTACAACATTTCTAACTCTCATAACATTTATAACTCCCGCCAAGCTTCGCTTGCGGGATTAACTCCCGCCTTGCGGGATTAACCTACCGCCTTTGGCGGACTTAGGCAACTTTTCGCCGTACCTTCGTCTTCTCTATGTCTATGGAACCTGATAAGGCGCTGATCAGGGGCTGCCAGGATGGTGATCTTACTGCCTTCGACCGGTTATATACCCGGTATTCGTCGGCGATGTATGGTCTCTGCTTGCGCTATGCCCGCGACCCGGAGGAGGCACAAGACCTTCTCCAGGAGGGCTTTATAAAGGTGTATGAGAAGATTAAACAGTACAGCGGTGAGGGTTCCTTCGAAGGATGGATGCGGAGGCTTTTTGTTAACCTGGCCCTGGATCAGTATAAGTCGAAGAAACGCGAAATGGAGCGGATGCAGACCTATGCCGAAGAGGGTGGTGCCGATACCGATGATCCTTCTCCCTGGCCCGATGTCACCGAAAAGGAACTCATCGACCTCATTCAGCAACTCCCCGAAGGCTACAGGATGGTGTTCAACCTCTTCGCCGTGGAGGGCTTCTCCCACCGTGATATCGCCCAACAGCTGGGCATATCCGAAAACACCAGTAAAACACAATTCTTTAAAGCACGTAAACAACTCCGACGGATGCTGGATGCCCACCTCCGCCGGAAGGAACTGAAATCAATATGAGTGAAGATCAGCACAACGACCGTGATTTCTTCTCGCGCCTGAAAAGGTACGAAGAAACACCGCCGCCGCAGGTGAGGGAAGCCCTGCAGGAAAAACTGGCAGAGAAAAAGAAACGCCGCATCGGTGCTTTCTGGTGGAGTACTAACGGCGCTGCCTATGTGTACCGGATTGCTGCTGTGGTGGTGGCCGGACTCCTCCTCTTTTATTTCCTGCGCGACCGTCATCAGCCCGATCTTCCCGCCATGGCTGAAAAATCCACACCCGCAACCGTTCCTATAGTAGAGCCTTCCGGTGTTACACCCAAAGCTGCTACTGAGCCTCCTGCTGATGCTACTCCCGGAAACACAGTCCCGGAAAATAATACTTCTACATCGCCACTGCCCTCAGCTGATTTTTCTGCACCCACTCCGAAAATGGCGCATATATCTCCGGTTCATCCTTCCCGGAAGAAAAAAATAGTTCCGGCATTGAAAGAAACGATTGAGGTACCTGTTGCTTCAGAGCCTGTCCCGCAACGGGAGATTGTTTACGGAACAATTGCGCCGGGAGAAGAGAATCCTTTCCTCCCTGAAGAAACCGGCAGCATCACACCTCCAGCTGGCACCGGTTGCGAAGATGAAACGGTAGCTGCTGTTGAACCACCGGTCAATGTTATTCAAACTACACCCGGACCTCTGTTCCCTGATTCGATGAAGGCCGGACGAAAGCAAAATACCGGTCTCTCCTGGAGTCTGGCCCTGAGTGGAGGAATGTCGCAGTGGAAAAACAACTACGATAACGGGGCGCAACAGGTGGCCAGCAACTCTTTGGAGAATGCCGAGACCCAGAAAATTTCCTTCCTCGGCGGAGCAGAACTGAGCGCGATACTCGGTAACTGGGTGATCACGTCGGGCGTCAGTTATTCACGGCAGGAGGAAGACTGGAGGTTCAAAGCGCTCAGCACCGATTTTGGTGAAACGGGCACGGCCTTCGTGTATAACGATACCACTTTTGGTTCTTACACATTATTGAACGGTTACGATGCCGCCTGGTCTGATCCTCCGACACCGGGGGCGACCTCAACCCTTTCTGCGGTAACCGTTGCTGATACCATGGTGCGAAATGAATATTCACGGTTCAGCATCCCGCTGATGGTGGGTTACCGGTTCAGTCCGGCCGGAAAAATCAGTGTCGGACTTCATACCGGTATCGCCTATACGAACTTGCTCAATGCCGATGCCTGGGTGTATAATATTAACGATAAGTCCGTTCAGCGGACCGATGAAAAAAGTGAACTCTGGCGCCGCAACACTTTCGATGCTCTTTTCCGCATTGAAGCCGCCTATGCCGTTACCGATCGCTTTTCCGTCATGTTACGTCCGGCAGGCAGTCTCTTGCTCACATCCCAGTACAACGACAACTACGCCGCCAAACGAAAATCGTTCCGCCAATCCGTTGAAGGAGGAGTCGTGCTGATGTGGTAAGTTAAAGTTGCAGTGCTTCAATGTTACAAAGATCCAGAGGTTGATTGACGCAATTGATGGTAGTGTCCGGTCGCGACCGGACATGCGAAAAACCTTTCCTATAGAGATAGTTGTGGCCGTCAAGTTCCGATATTTAATCCGCGATCCGCCGTACGGCGGATCTGCTCAATCCGTTTTATCCGTGTTCCCTCCTTGTAAGCGAAGCTGATCACAGAGGAGCAAAAGGGGCAAGTTGAAGCCATAGGCTGAAATCCCGAGAGACCAATGGTCTCCTCGGGAAGGTGCAAGAGGACAAATTTGTCTACCGCAAAGCGGGATTTCCAATTCACCCCCGAGGCTCCAGGAGGCAAGCTCCCGGCATTTGCGTTCCTCACTCGGGGCCTGCGGCCATCGAGGCAAGCTGAAGAGGCGTTGCTCAGCACAAGTCGAGGCCTTTGGCAATTCGCCTATTCTCTAATAGAGAAGATTTGCCAACTTGCCAACTTACCAATTCACCAATTCCCTGCAGGCAACCTTTCATGTTTCCACCGTCTTCTCTTTACAAAACCCCCTTACTATGTTACGTTACTTACATTATCTTGTACTGTTGCTGGCCTTGCTGATCTTTCATAAACAGCATGGCTATGCGCAATGCCCGTTTACGGCAACGGTGAACACGTCCACACCGATCTTATGCCCGAACACCTCAACGGTGGTGAACACCCAAACGTACGATGCTTATCAATGGTACCGTGATGGTGCAATTCTTCCCGGCGAAACCAATCCAACGCTGAATGTATCTTATAATACCGGTGCCGGCTCGTATTATTCGGTGATGGCTACATTGAATGGCTGTTCAGAGATGTCAGATTCAATCCTTGTCGATGGTTGGGTTTTTCTTCCTGTGGTCGTCATGAGTTCAGGGTCATATGGGACAGATCCAAATGATGGATCGTTTTATATCTGCGACAGCACAGAAGCGGATGGTGCAGATAGTATCGTGTTTGAAATCATGATGCCGTATGATACGAATATAACCTGGTTCAGGAACGGCACTCCGATCCCGGGTGCAAACGGGAATAGCATCACTGTTAAAACAGCCGGTCAGTATTGGGTGAGTGGCGCTCCGTCTATTTGCCCGAATTATATACAGACGCTTGGAGTGGTGCTTGATGTAGCTGTAAAAGCACCTGCTCATCCTGTAATTGCATGGAATGGCACGCAACTGACGGCTACGCCTTCCTGGCTCACCAACTGGCAATGGTATCTCAATGGCACCGCTATTTTCGGCGCCAATGCTGCCACGTACACTCCGTTACAATCCGGGAGTTATACCGTGACCGCTCAGGATTCGTTCTGCTATACCATCTCACAACAACCATATATTTATAATATTACGGGTATCCCCGACCGTTATACCACTTCTTTCAAAGCCTATCCCAACCCAGCCACTGATATCATCACCATCAACACCGAATCGATCGTGACCGATGTTGAACTTTTCGATCTCAGCGGACGACGGGTTCTCACCACGCATCCAAATTCCAAACAACCCGACATCTCCCTCCGCGACCTCACCCCGGGCGCCTACCGGATGAGCATCACCGCCGCCGGTTATCGTGAAATTGTGCCGGTGGTGATTCAACGCTGAGATCTCTCCGTTTGTTTATTCTTCCCCGGCCGGCTTCCCGCGAACACAGCGCCAATCGTTCAAAGGAGGACCGGCCGGAATATTTCATGAATGGACAGTAGACTATATACGGACAGGTCACGACCTGTCCGTACAGTTCACAGATCTTTGTGAATTTTTAACCCCGTGAACCAATTTTCGCAGGGAATATACGTTCTATCTTCGTACGGTGAATAAGAAGAAACGTTGGTTGCTGATACTGCTGGGGATTCCTGTCTCCCTTTTCTTGCTGGCTACAGTGGCCGCATGGCTGTTGGGACCAAGGATCAAGGAACTGGCCGTGCAGCAGATCAATACGTATCTGGTGGTGCCGGTGAGCGTTGATGAAATCGATTTTTCACTTCTCCGCAAGTTTCCGTATGCCAGTGTCGATTTTTCCGGAGTCCGCACCAAGGGCGCACCGGTAACAGGTACGCGCGAACAATTGTTGGATGCCCGTCATCTGTTTCTGCAGTTCAGTATCTGGGATGTGTTCAGCGATGATGTGAAACTGAAGAAAATCGCTATTGAAGATGCCATCTGTAACCTCTATGTGGATGCCAAAGGCAAGGAGAACTACGACATCTTCCGGAAGGGAAGTGGCAAGTCATCTTTTTCACTCGGACTCGATGAAATCATCCTGCACGAAACAACGGTGCATTACCGCAGTGTTGCCGGTAAACGCGATTATGCCTTGCATGCCAGGGAGATGAAGTGGGGCGGACGCTTCAGCGAAGATATCTACGACCTTACCGGCGACGGCAATCTGTTCGTAGAACGGTTTAAATCGGGGGATGTGAATTATATTTCGTCAAAAGATACCCGAGTGCACCTCGCCATTCGTATCGATAAACGGCAAGGGCTATACGAAATTAAGGAGAGTTCGCTGAGTATCGCGGATCTGAATCTCGGCGTGGATGGTTTTTTCCGGGAGAAGGATGAAGCAACTACAGTGGATTTAAAGGTTCAGAGTAAGGAAGCCGGCCTCCGCGAGTTGTTATCGCTCATTCCGGGCGTATACACAGAGAAGTTGCGGCAGTATGAGTATGAAGGCACCATCTATTTTAATCTTCGCCTGAGCGGAAATATCAGCAATACGGAACAGCCGCTGGTGGCGATTGAATTCGGCTCACAGCAGGCTTCGGTTCGTCCTTCCGGCAGTGATTATTCGTTGAGCAATATTCGTTTCAAAGGAAATTACACGAACCGGATTTCTGCCGCACAACCGCATGAGCGTTTATCGCTGAATGGCGTGGAGGCAAGGCTGCAGGGGCAACCATTGAGGATGGACGTAGTGATGGAAAATTTCGCGCAGCCTACACTGAGCCTCTCTGCCAAATCACGTATCGATCTCGAAGTGCTGAGTCGTTTTTATCTGCCCGATACACTTGAATCGATGACCGGCTCGTTGCTGGTGGATGCACGTATCAATGGCCGGGCCGGAGATCCGGCAGGTTGGGTTTCGCAAGGCACCGTCGAAGCTGCGCATGTTACGCTGAAACTGAAAGAGAGTCCGGTAATGGTGGAGGATATCAATGGCCGGCTCACCCTCTTTGGTAACCGTCTGACCGTAACACAGCTGAGTGGTAAAGCAGCCGGCAGCGATTTTAATGTTGATGGAACTTTCGATAATGTGTATGCCTGGTTGTTAAGCGATAAAGAAACATTGAACGCGATTGCGCATCTGCGTTGCCGTAATCTGGATCTCAACGAACTGCTCGAAGATAAATCCGGGTCTACAGCAGATACTACGTATCGCCTCGATTTCAGCAATAAGGTACGCATGAATCTGGGAGTGGAGATCGGTATTCTCAGCTTCCGCAAGTTTCAGGCCTGGCAGTTGAACGGCGGCCTTACCCTCAATGATAAAGTCCTGTCCGGAAATAATATTTCGTTTAAAGCGTTCGATGGAAATCTGCAGCTGAATGGTCGCATGGATGCTTCGCGAAGTGATAGTTTGCTGATCGCCTGTGATGCCACGTTGAAAAACCTCGATGTAACCGAGATGTTTACGCAACTGGGTAATTTCGGACAGGAAGTGATGCAGGATAAGAACGTGAAAGGGAAGCTTTCTGCTACCGTACAATTCGCGTCGGTGTGGAGCAAATCCCTGCATTGTAATTTCAATAAGGTTTATGCAAAAAGTAAACTGACCATTGACAAAGGTGAGCTGAACGATTTTCAGCCAATGCTGGCCCTCTCCCGTTATCTGAAAGGCGCCGACCTACAAAAGATAAAATTTGAAACACTGCAGAATGAAATTGAAATCAGCAACCAACTGATTAAAATTCCAACGATGGAGATTCGGTCCAGCGTGATGGATCTTACCATGTCGGGCACGCATAGCTTCAGCAATATGGTGGACTATAAACTGCAGCTTTATTTATCACAAATTCTCGGCAAAAAAGTGCGGGATAGAAATACGGAATTCGGTACAGTTGAAGATGATGGTCTGGGTCGGATGAAGCTCTTTCTCACGATGAAAGGTCCGGCGGGCGATCCCAAAATCACCTACGACCGAAAAGGCATCGAGCAGAAGATCGCGACCGATATCAAACAGGAAAAACAGGACCTCAAATCGATTCTGAACAAGGAATTTGGCTGGTTTAAAAAGGATTCAACGGTCACCAAGAAGGTTGACAACCAGCCTAAAAAGCAGGAAGAGCTCGAGCTGGAGCTGGAAGAAGAGTGATCATTCCTCCGAAACCTGTATTTTTACAGTCCTAATTTGCCTCAGTGAATATCTATACCCGTAAGCAGCGCTGGAAACTCGTCCTTTTATTTATTGCCCTGGCGATAGGCGTTGGCTCCCTGCTCTACACCAATCAATTGGTGAAAAAACTCTCTGCCGAAGAAAAGAAAAAGGTGGAGTTATGGGCAGAGGCTACACGCCAGATTTCAGATATTTCTGCTGAACCCGGCGATATCAGTTTCGCCCTTTCGGTACTGACGGATAACACCACAGTGCCGGTAATTTTGACGGATGAACGTCATCAGATCATCTCTACCAGAAATCTGGATAGTTTGCGCCTGGAAGATTCGCTTTATCTCGCCAATGAATTGTCCGAAATGAAAGAGCAGCATGAGCCCATTGAAATCGCCTTCGCGGAGGATCAGAAAAACTTTATCTTTTATAAGGATTCCTACCTGCTCACGCAGCTTCGGTATTATCCATATTTCCAACTGGCCGTGATCGCCCTCTTCCTCGGCGTTTCTTATCTCGCGTTTTCTTCCAGCCGCAAAGCAGAGCAAAATCAGGTATGGGTGGGTATGGCCAAAGAAACAGCGCATCAGCTGGGAACACCTCTCTCTTCATTGATGGCCTGGCTTGAGTACCTGAAATCAAAGCCACAACCGGAAGAACATCTCCCCGAAATCGAAAAAGATCTGATCCGCCTTAATACCATCACCGAACGTTTCTCGAAGATCGGCGCTGCTCCTGCACTGAAGAAAGAGAATATGACACAGGTGCTGCAGTCGTCGGTGGATTATATCCGTACCAGAACTTCTTCCCGTGTGAATTTCAGTCTGCAGAATCAGCAGAACTACGACGTGGAAGCACCGGTGAATGTGCCGCTGTTCGAGTGGGTGCTCGAAAACCTGTTCAAGAATGCCATCGATGCCATGAGTGGCGAAGGCAGTATCTCCATCCGCATTGCCGATCAGCATCAATTTGTGTATATCGATGTAACGGATACCGGCAAGGGCATTCCGAAATCGAAGTATAAAACAGTTTTTAAACCGGGCTATACAAGCAAAAACCGCGGCTGGGGCCTCGGGCTTTCCCTCTCAAAACGTATCGTGGAAGAGTATCACGGCGGACAGATTTTCGTGAAGAGCTCCGAGCCAAACAAAGGCACGACTTTCCGTATAGTGCTTAAAAAGTCCTGAAATTTACCTGACACTTTCCAGATTAGTATCAGGTTTGTTTTGCCTGAACAGATCGTCAGCTTCAGCAGAAGTACGATGGAAAGTTTGTTAATGGACGTCAATTTTTCCGACCTTTGAGCCATGTCCGGTATTTACCTGCACATCCCCTTCTGCAAGCAAGCCTGTCATTATTGCGACTTCCACTTTACCACTTCTCATCGTGGTAAGGAAGATGTTTTATCGGCCATGCTGAACGAGATTTCAATGCGCAGCAATGAAACAGGAAATGAAACGATCCAAACGATTTACTTCGGTGGCGGCACACCTTCGCTGTTAAGTTATGATGAGCTGATGGCTTTTTTCGAGAAGATCTATACAACATTCAATGTATCGCATGATGCGGAGATCACGCTCGAAGCCAATCCCGATGATTTATCGAAGGAGCAGCTGAAGATGTTCAGGCGTACACCGGTGAATCGTTTTAGTATCGGTATTCAGTCATTCAGGGAAGAAGACCTGAAGATGATGAACCGTGCGCACAGTGCTGAACAAGCCGAACGGTGTGCACTCGATGCTGCAGATGCAGGCTTCGAAAACCTCTCTGTTGATCTGATCTTTGGTCTTCCTTCACTTTCCTTCGATGCCTGGAAGGAGAATGTGAAGATGGCCCTGGCCTTGCCGATTACGCATATCTCCTGTTACGGACTCACCATTGAGCCGAAAACAGCGCTCGCCTGGCAGATTAATAAAGGCATGGTGAAAATTCCCGATGATGAAATTGCTGCGGTACAGTATCAGTGGCTGTTGGATATGGCGGAAGATACCGGATTCCCATGGTATGAAATTTCCAATTTCAGCAAGCCGGGATACGAATCGAAGCATAATACCAGTTATTGGAAAGGATTGCCGTATCTGGGAATTGGTCCCTCGGCACATTCGTATGATGGTAAAGTCCGCTCGTGGAATGTCAGCAGCAATGCCATGTATGTACAAGCACTTGCAGAGAACAGGAGAGAAGCAGAAACAGAATCACTGGATGTGAAAGAGCGTTTCCATGAACTTGTTCTGACTTCACTGCGGGTCCGTAATGGATTGTCGACCGATGATGTGCGCGAAAAATTCGGCGATGCTGTGTTGGGTAATCTCCTCGAAACAGCGGGAAAATACATTGAATGCGAGTGGCTCATCCACCGCGACCGCCATCTTAAACTATCACAGCAGGGACTCCTCTTCGCCGATAAAATCACCTCCGACCTCTTTGTGATCTGATGAAAGCTATTGTACACTATAACGGGAACGACTATACGATAAACCTCAGCGAACCGCTGGATATCTCACTGCCACTATCGCCGGAAGCGGGCCATGTGCTCGCCTGGTATCTTTCTCCGCTCACCATCGAGCCCGTGCGTATGGGCGATTGGGTGGGAGAAGTGAAGAGCGGTGCTTCTGTCAATTTCCGGAATATCTTCTTTAATCCGCACGGACATGGAACCCATACTGAAACCGTTGGACATATCACCGCAGAGGAGGTCTCCGTCAATAAGCACTTTCGCGAATTTTTCTGCTTTGCAACATTGGTAACCGTGACACCTGAACAACGTGGAGATGATTTTCTGATAACAGCAGAACTTCTGAAGAAATCCCTGCCAGATATTTGTGAAGCTGTAATACTGCGTACGTTGCCGAACGGAAATGATAAAACCGGAAAAAATTATTCTAATACCAATCCGCCGTATCTTGAAGCGGAAGCTGCTGCATGGCTGCGGGAAATGGGGGTGCGTCATCTTCTCATCGATCTGCCCAGTGTGGACCGTGAACAGGATGGTGGTGCGCTCGCAGCACATCATGCGTTCTGGAATCATCCGCAGCAAACGCGCTACGATGCCACCATCACCGAGCTGGTGTACATTCCTGATACTATCACCGACGGACTCTACTTCATGAACCTGCAGACTTCCCCATTCGAGAATGATGCGAGTCCGTCGCGACCACTCCTGTTCCGTTTACAAAAACAATCATAACATGAATAAATTTATCCTCCTTTGCTACGTTGCAATCACCTTCACTGCCTGTAAACACGAGCCGAAAGAAGTGATCGTGACGAAAGAAATAAAACCCGGTGATGCGCCCGACAACGATGGCAACGTAAAAATTGTTGATCAGTTTTATTCGGCGTTAACCGGACGCGATTCGGCAGGAGTGCTGAGTCTTATGGCACCCAACGCCAGGCTGTACGGCTCCGACCCGCTCGAAGACTGGAACCTCGATCAGATAAAATCCTACATGAGCGACCGGTCGCGCGATACAACCGTCAAGGCAGTGTTTTCAGTGAAGAAGCGTGAGGTAAGAATGCTCAATGAATTCATGTATGTAACCGATATCATTGATATCTCTACCATCCACGTTCCGTTTCGTGTAGTAACCATTACCGAGAAAAAAGACGGTGTTCAGAAGATTGTATTCTCTGAGTTCTCGGCCTTGGTGCGTAATGAAGATATTCGTGCTGTTGAAGACTTATTCGATAAAGCCGCAGCGAAATAAACAATCAACAGCAGCATTTGTTGTAGTCAGAAAAAAAATGAAGAAGATCTATCACCTCAGCACCTGCGATACCAACCAGCGTATTCTGAAAGAAATCAAGCCCGGGAAATCGGTGGAACTGCAGGACATCAAAACCGAGCCCATTACGCCGGCTCAGATTGATGAAATGAAGAAGCTGGCCGGATCGTATGAAGCTTTGTTCAGCCGCATAGCCCGCAAATACCGGCTGATGGGACTACACGAAAAGGAACTAACGGAGAAGGATTACCGCAAACTGATTCTCGACGAATACACATTCCTCAAGCGGCCGGTGATCATCTCCGGTAATCAGATCTTTATCGGGAATACTGCTAAGGTAGTGACTGCGGCGAAGGATGCCCTCAAATGAAGACTAACTTTCGTTCACACCTTGCCGTGTTCACTGCCAATGTGATCTATGGTGCCAACTATTCGATTGCGAAGGGATTGATGCCAACACATATCCGCCCCTTTGGTTTTATTGTAATCCGGGTGTGTACCGCTGCCGTGCTGTTTCTCGTGACTGCGCAGTTACTGTTCAGAGAGAAAATCCATCGTACCGACTGGCCGCGATTGGTGGGTTGTGCGGTGTTTGGTGTGGCGATTAATCAACTGTTATTCTTCAAAGGATTGTCGTTGACGAGTCCCATCAACAGCGGACTCATCATGGTGACCAACCCGATCTTCGTGCTCATTCTGAGCGGTATTTTCCTCAAAGAAAAGATCGGCTGGCGCAGAGTGTTTGGTATCGCCAGTGGTATCTGTGGTGCCGTAATGCTGATACTTTATGGAAACCGGTTCAGTTCCGGAGTCGGTAACAGCACAGGTGATCTTTGCATCCTCCTCAATTCTTTCTCTTATGCCATTTACCTGGTGATGGTATTACCGCTGATGAAAAAATATCATCCGGTCACCATCATGCTGTTTATCTTTCTCATCGGCTCGTTGCTGGTACTGCCGTTTGGCTATGAGGAATTCACGGCCATCAAATGGGAAACCTTCACAACAGGCATGTGGCTGGCTACGACCTTTGTGGTGATCGGCACAACGTTTCTGGCGTATCTCTTCAACACGATTGCTCTCCGTGAACTCAGCGCCAATGTGGTGAGCGTGTATATTTATCTCCAGCCGCTGCTGGCTGCAGGCTTCGCCATGATCCTCGGCAAAGATGTCCCCAACATTCTGCATTTTATTTCTGCTGTGCTGATTTTTACCGGCGTATGGTTAACTACAACGCGTGGAAAACGGGATGCGGGAGAGCTGATTTGATGGAGTTAACAGAAGAGCTTTTACACTCGAAAAGGTCTTTCATCCCATTGTTTTATTCCCTACTTTTGCGCCTTAATTCTATCTTATGGTACGATCCATGACCGGGTATGGTAACGCTAAAGGCCTCGTAGGCGGACAAGGTGTTACAGTAGAAATCCGTTCGCTGAATTCAAAATTTCTGGAGCTGAATGTGCGTATGCCGATACAGTTCCGCGATCGTGAACTGGAGCTTCGCGCCGACCTCGGTAAGCAACTGGAACGCGGCAAAGCCGACCTGAATATTTCTTTCGATAACAACGATCTGGCAAAACGCAGTTCGGTAAACAAGGAAATCTTCAATGCGTATTTTGAGGAGCTGACGAGTCTGGGTAAGGAATACCACCTCAGCGATGTGAATCTGATGGACATCATCCTGCGCATGCCGGCAGTGATGAACGCAGATAAAGCAGAGTCGGATGAAACGCAGTGGAAGGAACTGAAAGCGTTGATTGGAGAGGCGATTAAAAAATTCAATCAGTTCCGCGACAACGAAGGTGCGGTGTTAGGAAAAGATACCACGGAACGTGTTACCGTAATTCTGAATTCCATTCCGAAGCTCGAAGAGTTTGAGCAGGTGCGGGTAGAGAATATCCGTCAACGCATCATGCGCAGCATCACCGAACTGCAGGAGCAAAGCAACATCGACCATAACCGTTTCGAGCAGGAACTGATTTATTACATCGAGAAACTGGATATTTCCGAAGAGAAAGTCCGCCTGCGTAGCCATTGCGATTATTTTATGCAAACCCTGAACAGTGCCGATGGAAACGGAAAGAAGCTGGGTTTCATTGCGCAGGAAATCGGACGCGAAATCAATACCATTGGTGCAAAAGCAAATGATGCGCAGATGCAGCGAATTGTGGTGGAGATGAAGGACGAACTTGAGAAACTGAAAGAACAACTGGCCAACGTACTGTGAAAATTAACCCGAATTTTCGTCACAAACTGGTGCTCTTCTGTGGTCCAAGCGGCAGCGGAAAAACCACGATTGTGCATCATCTCATGGAAGTTTTTCCGGCGATGCGGTTCAGTATTTCAGCCACCACGCGTCCCGCCCGTGCAAATGAAGAACATGGAAAGGATTATTATTTTCTCACTCCTGATGAATTCCGCGGACGTGTGGAGAAAGGCGATTTCCTCGAGTGGGAGGAAGTATATACCGACCGTTATTACGGCACCCTGAAGAGTGAAGTAGAGCGAATCCTCAACAATGATCACATCGCGTTGTTTGATGTAGATGTGGAAGGTGGATTGCAGATCCGCAAACATTTCGGACGACAACTGCTGGATGTGTTTGTAATGCCGCCTTCGGTAGATGATTTGCATAAGCGGCTTGTTGCCCGTGCTACTGAAAGCGAAGACAGTCTCTTCAAGCGCCTGTCGAAAGCAGAAAAAGAAATGCAGTATGCGTTTCAGTTCAATAATGTCATTGTGAATTCGGTGCTGGAAGATGCCAGGCGTGAGGCGGTAGAGATGGTGCGTAGATTCCTCGCGGAAGATTTCCCTGAACCCGATGAAGATTAAGATGCTGTCATGAAGATCGGCTTGTATTTCGGCTCTTTTAATCCCGTGCACAACGGACACATGGTCATTGCCCAGTACCTCGCCGAATTCTCCGACCTCGACCAGATCTGGCTCGTTGTTTCTCCGCACAATCCATTGAAACCGGCCGGTACCTTGCTGCAGGATTATCACCGTTTTCATCTCGTGGAACTCGCCATCGGTTCGTACCGCAAACTCAAGGCCTCTAAAATCGAATTCGAACTTCCAAAACCCAGTTATACCGTCGTGACTCTGGCCTACTTGCAGGAAAAATTTCCGACACATCAGTTTTCACTCATCATGGGCGCCGACAATATCGAAGGATTGAGAAAATGGAAGAACTACGAACTCATTCTCGAGAATCACGATATTTACGTATATCCGCGACCGTTACACGATGGTGGCGAGTTCAAAACTCATCCACGCGTTAAATGGATCGACGCTCCGCTCATGGAGATCTCTTCCAGTTTTATACGTAAGTCAATTAAGGAGGGAAAAGATGTTAGTTTTATGATGCCGGAGTCCGTTGCCAATTATATAGAGGAAATGAATTTTTACAGGAAGTGATTGACGCCCCGGTGGCTGAGCGGAGTCCGATAGCTATCGGACGAAGCCACCGTTGCCCCGTTCATCACTCAATACGCCCTCTCATTCTGCCCCGTCATGTAATTGATAAAGGCTTTACAGGAAACGCGGTTACCGCCGGGTGTTGGATAGTTGCCGCTGAAATACCAGTCGCCGGTGTGGCCCGGACAAGCCTGATGAAGATCTTCTATTTTCTGGAAGATCACTTCTACTTCGGCATGGCAGTCGGGTGGTGTCACCAGCTTCGCAATGCGGGCAGAGATTTCTTCTGCGGTAAAAGAGGTATATATGCGTTTAACAACATTTTCTGCATCATCTCCCTTGTTCACTTCTGTTTTGCAGGCTTCAAAAACTTCGTCGAGCAGGTGTTCCATGTTGCGTTCTTCGATCAGACTGATGGCTGCTTTAAACGCGATGAGATCGCCAATCTTCGCCATGTCGATACCGTAGCAATCAGGATAACGGATCTGCGGTGCCGAAGAAACGATCACTATCTTTTTCGGATTCAAACGGTCCAGCATGCGGATAATGCTGTTGCGTAGCGTCGTGCCGCGGACAATACTGTCGTCAATCACAACGAGATTATCAACGCCGGCTTCAACGGTACCGTAGGTAATATCGTACACGTGTGCCACCATATCACTGCGGTCGTTATCGTTGGTGATGAACGTACGCAGCTTGGCATCTTTAATTGCAATCTTTTCGGCGCGGGTATGGATCGCGAGTATATCAGTCAGCTTCTGCTCGTCGGGGTTTGGTCCGAGTGCAAGGATCTTCTGCTTCTTTACATTAGCCAGGTATTCTTCCATGCCCTTGATCATGCCATAGAATGCCACTTCGGCAGTGTTGGGAATGTAGGAGAAGACGGTATGTTTGAGATCACGATCGATGGACTCGAGGATAGAAGGGCAAAGGTTTTTTCCAAGTTGCTGGCGCTCCCGGTAAATATCCTTGTCACTTCCTCTCGAGAAATAAATGCGTTCAAAGGAACATGATTTACGCTCGAGTGGTTCTTTGACCATCTCCTCTGTTACTTTCCCGTTTTTGCGGATGATCAGTGCGTGTCCCGGTTTGATTTCACGGATCGACTCTGCAGGAACGTTGAAAGCAGTTTGTATCTGCGGACGCTCAGAGGTAACTACTACCACCTCATCGTCGGCATAATAACAGGCGGGACGAATACCGGCAGGATCTCTCAATACAAAAGCATCTCCATGACCTATCATTCCGGCCATCACATAACCACCATCCCAGTACTTCGAAGAGCGGCGCAGGATATTGGCAATGTCGAGTTTTTCGGCGATGATGGGAGAGATCTGTTTCTTCGTAAATCCTTCCTGCTTGTATTGATAGTACAGTAAATCGTTTTCTTCGTCGAGCCAGTGTCCGATATTTTCCATAACGGTAACCGTATCCGCTTTTTCACGTGGATGCTGTCCGATTTCCACCAGGTTATTGAACAGCTCTTCCACATTGGTGAGGTTAAAATTGCCGGCCACCACGAGATTACGTGTCATCCAGTTATTCTGACGTAAGAAAGGATGACAGCTCTCAATATTGTTTCCGCCATACGTGCCATAGCGCAGATGTCCCAACAATAACTCGCCCAGAAAATCATAGTTTTTCTTCAGCCAGTTGCAATCCTGCAACTTCGAAGGATCCTTCTTCGCCAACGTCTGCAGCGGGTCGTTGATGACCCCGAAAATCTCTGCAATGGCATTCTTGGCTACCGAACGGCTCCGGTTGATGTACTTCTCACCCGGAGCCATATCGAACTTGATACAGGCTACGCCGGCGCCGTCCTGACCGCGGTTATGCTGCTTCTCCATCAGCAACGACAATTTATTCACCCCGTAGAGGGGCGTGCCGTACTTTTCGAGATAATAATCGAGGGGTTTAAGGAGGCGGACTAAAGCAATTCCGCACTCATGGTAAAGAGCATCGCTCATGGTTCTCTTCTAAGTTGCAAAAGTACGGAAAGGATGCCGATTTTGCCATACCCGGACGCTTTTTCGACCCTGTTTAATGTTTTTGGAGGTCGATATAGACATATGATTGTTGATGAGTTAATAATGAAATCGGTTTTTGGACAGAAAAAGCGGATGAAATACCAATAAATTTGCCCAAACCTTCATGCAAAAATGAAAAAATGGATCATGGGAGGAGGTATCCTCGCTTTTCTGGGCTTCAACTCCTGTACCACCGAACCCGACCTGACCGGTGTACCGGAAGTCAGTTTTAGCAACGATGTACAGCGGATTTTATCCTCGCATTGTAATTTCAGCGGTTGTCATGCGTCCACCGGCGGTGAGTTTTCCCTTGAGACCTATGATGCAGTGATGGGATACGTGAAGTCAGGCAATGCCCACGGCAGTGAGTTGTACAAGATCATTACAAATAAGGGGATTGTGGTGGAAGAACGGATGCCGCCCAGCGGATATGAACAGGTTTCGCCTCAGGATGTGAAGCTGTTGTATTGGTGGATTGAACAGGGAGCAAAGAACAATTAAACGGGACCTGAGCAGATGAAAAGAATTATTTCAATTGGACTATTTGCAGGACTCGCATCATTGATGATGTTCAGTTCCTGTTATTATGATAATGCCGAAGAGCTGAATCCTAATTTCGGACAGAGTGGTAACTGCGATACAGCCGGTGTGATTTCTTACAGCGGACGCATCGCTCCGCTCATGACGGCCTATTGCGGCAGCACAGGGAGTTCTGCTTCTTCGTGCCATGGTGAGAGTTCTACCAGTGGGTTGCCGCTGGTCACCTGGCAGCAAGTATCGGATGCAGCAGCTGATTATCTCATGGATGCTATTCGTCACGAAAACGGCGCTTCGCCCATGCCCAAGGGCGGCGGTAAGCTGGATGACTGCAGCATTGCCACCATTCAGAAATGGATTGACGAAGGAAAACAAAACAACTAACAGTTATGAATTACCTAAAATATACTTTCTCCCTGTTATTGGTCGCTTGTCTGGCACCTGCTTTCGCACAGGATGAAGCAGATAAAATTCTTGAGGAAGCAGAGCACAAGGAAAAAACGTACACCATCGCTACGTTTAAAACCACCCGCGTGGTGAATTTTCACACCATCGAAACCTGTGGCCCCCGTACGCTCGATGTTCGGATCTCTCACCGCTTCGGTGATATCAATGGCGGTACCTACGAGTGGTTTGGCCTGGATGGTGGTGCAACGATCCGACTCGGCCTCGAGTACAGCTACGACGGACGCCTGATGGTGGGTATCGGTCGCTCTAACTATGAGAAGATGTTTGATGGTTTCGCCAAATACCGTGTACTGCGCCAGACAGAAGACGGCAGCATGCCGCTGAGTCTGACCTGGTTTTCGGGAATGTACTATACCGCAATTAAAGATCCGGGCAAGAACTTAACCGGATACGATAAATACCAGAAAGGATATCAGCGTTTGTCATATGTGCATCAGGCCATATTCGGAAGAAAATTCGGGAAGAACTTTTCACTGCAGCTGGCTCCCTGGTTTGTGCATTACAACATGGTGAATGATATCAAGGATGGCAACGATATGTACGGCATCGCAGGCGCCGTCCGTTACAAGTTTACACGCAGCCTGGCTATCACAGCAGAATACGCAACTCGTTTCAATAAATACAGCGACAACGATTACTACGATAGCTTCGGTGTCGGTTTTGAAATTGAAACCGGCGGACACGTTTTTCAGGTACATGTGACCAATTCCTTTGGCCTGAACGAAAACCAGTTCCTCCCGTACACCACCACCAAATGGGGGGATGGCGGCATCCGCATTGGATTTAATATTTCACGGGTGTTTACGATTTGAAGTTACAGGGTTGCAGAGGTACAGAGTTACAGAGATGCAGAAGGGCAAGAGATGGTAGTGGCCGGTCGCGACCAGTGGATCCGCCTTATCCGTATCAGCCGAAGTCGAATCAGCGTTCCCTTATTAGCCGCTGATTTAACTGATGATTAAGATTTTTTATGATTCGGTTTTCATAATAAATCATAACCATTCCGCCTCGGCGGGCAGGCAAAAACCAAAATTATAAATCTGCGACCAGATCCTCTATTTTTTACAAGATCCGCATCGGGAGACTGGGTAATTCACAAACTCAACAATATACCTACTCACCTCCGAGGCTCCAGGAGGCAAGCTCCCGACAAGCGTTCCTCACTCGAGGCCTGCGGCCATCGAGGCAAGCTTGAGGCCTTCGGCAATTTGCCAACTTGCCAATCCACCAATTTACCAACTTCACCCCATCAGTTCCATCAGCACTTCGTGCGAGCGGATGGAGAAACCCTGGGTGTGGTGGAGTTCAAAGTAGGTGATGAGTCCTTGTAAGAGCTGTCGTCGTTCGTCTGCGCTCATTTTTATTTCGTGGATGTTTTCGAGCGATAACTGCAGCAGATCATCGAAACGCTGACTGAGTTCGTGTCCGAGAAAATAAGGATGCAGCGGACGGCTTTCTCTGAATACTCCTTCTTTTAAATCAAACCAGGGATTGAGCGCATCGTATCTTCCGCTGGGATAGAAACCAAGATATCGGCTGAGTTGTATGCAGAAGCAGAGATGAAACCGGCTGGCTGTTTCCGGATGCAGGTCGAGCATTTGCACGGCATGATCAATGAATCCGAATAAGTCGGGATTGGCTTCTTCTTCCTTTACACTTCTGTATAACACTTCTGCCATGAATAAGGCCATGGTGGTTTTGATGGTGTCGTAGGGAATGTGAACGAGTGGGGGAGAGGCCGCCACTTCTGAGACTCTGTGCAGACCTCCTGCTTTTTTGAAGTAGGCGACTACTTCAATAAGCGTGAGCGGCTGGAAGAGGTTGTTGGCAAAGCGTGCTTTCTGTTTGCGTACACCATTCACGAGGAAACTCTGCAGTCCATGCGTGTCGGTGTAGGCTTTCACAATCACGCTGGCTTCCGCGTATGGGGTTACATCAAGAACAATGGCACGGGTCTTCTGCAGCATGTTGCTTCCGCTTGTTGATGGTCACGCGAGTGCCATCAGATCGAGTCCGATATCCTTGCGATAATAGGCGTAGTCGAAGTTGATAGCGAATGCTGCCGCATACGATTGTTCGCGTGCTTCTTCGATGGAATTGCCGAGTGAAGTGAGCGCGAGAACGCGTCCGCCGCTGGTCACTACTTTATTTCCGGATGCTTTGGTGCCGGCATGAAAAACAATCGTGCTGCCGGCTTTGTCGAGGTGCGTGATCTCAAATCCTTTCTCGTAGTTGCCGGGATAACCGCCCGACACCATCACCACCGTGACGGCAGTACGCGGATCAACTTCCAGCTCAATCTTATCGAGCTGTTGTTTCGCAACGGCATCCATGAGATCAACAAAATCGGTTTGAATGCGCGGCAACACGGCTTCTGTTTCGGGATCCCCCATGCGACAATTGTATTCGATCACATAAGGTTCTCCGTTCACGTTCATCAGGCCGATGAAGATAAATCCCCGATAGCCAATGTTCTCTTTCGCCAGACCATCAATCGTTGGCTTAACGATCCGCTCTTCTACTTTCCGCATGAACGTTGCATCCACAAACGGAACCGGTGATACGGCACCCATGCCTCCGGTGTTGAGTCCCTTGTCGCCATCGCCGATGCGTTTATAGTCTTTTGCTTCAGGAAGGATCTTGTAGTTTTTTCCGTCGGTCAACACGAAAACGGAAACTTCGATGCCATGCAGAAATTCTTCAATCACCACTTTCTCTCCCGCTTTGCCAAACTTCGCATCGCCCAGCATCGATTTTAATTCGGCTTTGGCTTCGTCGGGTTCATCAATGATAAGCACGCCTTTCCCGGCGGCGAGTCCGTCGGCCTTCAGTACATACGGCGGACGTTGTGTCTCTAAAAACTTATATCCTTCCTCCAGTCCGGCAAAGGTGAAACTCTCATACGCCGCTGTCGGAACGTTATGACGTTTCATGAAGGCTTTCGAAAAGTCCTTGCTGCCTTCTAAGGTCGCGCCGGCTTTGGTGGGACCAATCACCGGAATGGATCTCAACGCTGCATCTCCTTCAAAAAAATCGGTAACGCCATTCACGAGCGGATCTTCCGGACCCACTACCACCATCGAGATCTTTTGCTCCAGGCAGAAATCTTTCAGCTTTCCGAAATCGTTCGGTGATACGTCAACGTTAGTACCGTATAATGCGGTTCCGGCATTGCCGGGAGCGATGTATAGGTTGGTACAGCGGGGACTGGCAGCCAGACTTCGTGCGAAGGCATGTTCACGGCCGCCGGATCCGAGTAGGAGGATATTCATGTGAATGATAATTACTTTACTTCCACGCCCATGTTGTGGAACATGAAGGCATAGGTGTCGGCAGTTTCTTCAATGGTTTTGCTGAGTGGCTTTCCGGCTCCGTGTCCGGCTTTCACATCAATACGGATCAGGACAGGATTCGGTCCTTTCTGATTCTCCTGTAAGGTGGCAATGTACTTGAACGAATGTGCCGGCACCACTCGGTCGTCGTGATCGGCGGTGGTGACCATTACTGCAGGATAAGAAATCGGTTTGATGTTGTGAATGGGCGAGTATTTGTAAAGGTAGCCGAATTGTTGCAGGCTATCGCTCGAGCCGTATTCCACTACCCAACCCCAGCCTACAGTGAATCTGTGAAAGCGGAGCATATCCATTACGCCTACTTGCGGAAAGGCCACTTTAAATAAATCGGGACGCTGATTCACAACAGCACCGATGAGGAGTCCGCCATTGGAACCACCTTGTACAGCGAGACGTGCAGGTGAAGTGTATTTTTCTTTCACCAGGTGTTCGCCGGCAGCAATGAAATCATCGAATACATTTTGTTTTTTCTCCAGCATACCTCCACGGTGCCAGGCTTCTCCGTATTCACCACCGCCACGGATATTGGCCATTGCATACACAGCGCCCTGCTCGAGCATCACCACACGCGAAGCACTGAAAGCAGGCGTCAGGTTGACATTGAACCCACCGTAAGCATACAACAGCGTCGGGTTCATTCCGTTTTTCTGAAGACCTTTTTTGTAGATGATGAACATCGGCACTTTCGTACCGTCCTTGCTGGTATAAAATACCTGCTCTGTCGTATAATCGTCTGGATTGAACTTCACATTCGAACTACGGAACAACGTAGCTTTTCCGGTAGCGATATCATACCTGTAAATAGCAGGAGGATAGGTGAACGATGTGAAGGTGAAGAATACTTCTTTGTCTTCCTTGTATCCGCCAAAGCCGGCTGCAGTTCCGATGGCGGGTAAGATGATCTCCCGCTCTTTCACGCCTTCATAGGTGTATTGATAAACGTGCGAAGAAACATCCTGCAGGTAATTAAGGAAGAGTTTTCCTCCGGCCGTGTTAGCACTCTCCAGCAGTGATTTTGTTTCGGGAACAACTATTTTCCACTGTGACTCATACGGTTTGTCCGGCGTGAAGGTATTCAGGTCCAGACTCACGACATGATTATTCATCGCTCCGTGGTTGGTACTGACAAGGATGCGGCTGCCGATGTTATCGATCACACCGTATTCATGTTCGAATCCCTTGAAGAGCAGTTGCAGTTTGCTATCGGGTTTGGTAAGATCTTTCCAGAAAATTTCTGTACCATATGTACCTTGTGAAACATATACGAAAAGATAATGTTCGTCTTCTGTAACACCGGTGCCATAATAACGAAGTGGTTCAGTTTTATCTTCGAAGATGAGCTGATCCTGTGCTTGCGGAGTGCCCATCTTATGATACCATACCTGATGGAATTCATTCTTTCCACTGAACTCTGTCCCTTTTTCGGGGGTGGGGTACCGTGAGTAAAAGAATCCGTCTTTAAACCAGGAAGCGCCGCTGAATTTGACCCAGTCGAGTTGATCGGTCATGTCTGCGGCGTCTTCAATGCGACGCACTTTGATAGTTTGCCAGTCGGAGCCGCTTTGGTTGATGGCATACGCCACATATTTATGATCGTTGCTGTAACCGAGTATGCTCACCGCTGCCGTTCCGTCCTTGGAAAGCGTGTTGGGATCGAGGAATACTTTCGGTGTTCCGGTTAAACCTTTCTGGTAGTAAATCACCGATTGGTTTTGCAGTCCGTCATTCTTACTGAAGAAATAATACTCACCAGCGCGACTCGGTGCAGAGTAACGTTCGTAATTCAGAATTTCAGAGAGACGGTTTTTGAATTTTTCCCGCCCCGGTAATTTGGAAAGATAGTCGAAGGTGACTTTATTCTGTGCTTCCACCCAGGCTTTTACTTCTTCCGCTGTATCGGCCTCAAGCCAGCGGTAAGGATCTTTTACAAGGGTGCCATGGTAGTTGTCCTGTTGATCGGTTTTTCGGGTAACAGGGTATTGCAGGGTTTGTGCCTGAGTCATAAAGAAGGTGCAAAGAAGGAGCAGGATTACTCCCGGTTTCATAGTGTGCATGGTACTTCGGATTGAGCAATCAAAAGTAAACAAGAACTCCTTACGGCTGTGTAAAATTACAGCAGTAAGGAGTCTTCTTCCTTGCGGATCAATTATTTCATCTTCAAATCCTTCTCGCTGAGCTGAAAGGAGGCGTGAATAATACCGGATTTGTCAACGGTCATCATTTTCAGAACCCGGTCACCACGAGGGCCACTGATATCAAAGCGGGTGAAATTATTTCCGGTCACGAGTGTCTGAGGTACCCTGTTCGGATTTTCTTTCTCCTTGCCGATGGGTTCCCAGGGTTTGGAAGAGATGGCAGAGCAGGTGATATCGTACATTTTGTAACTGCCTTTCGGCTGCCAGGCGTTGATTTCGGAGAAATGCCGGTCGCCGGTGAGAAAAACTACCCCATCAATGCGATAAGTGACAATGAAATTTATCAGCTCGTTGAACTCACAGGGATAATGTCGCATGCCTTCATAATCATTCAACGGATTGAGCACCTGGTTCCCGACCACGACAAATTTAAATGTCGCTTTAGAACTGATGAGTTTATCCTTTAACCAGCTAAGCTGTTGTTCACCGAAGAATGTTTTTTCACAATTTGGTTTTCCGCCAACAGAGTCTTTCAGCTGATTTGGAGCGCGGTGTGACCGGTCGTCAGTAAGATAAAATTCACAGTCGCCCCAGCTATACGAACTGTAAATACCATTGTCGCCATCCATGCCGTAGGTTTTGTTGCCCCAGTAATCCCGGAAGAGTTTCTGTGCCACTGATTTTAATTCAAACGACCGGTCTGCATCATTGTAGCCATAGTCGTGATCATCCCAGATGGCATAATTAGGCCGCGAGCTTAGCAATTCTGAAAGCTCGGAGGATTTACGGTGCATACTATAACGGTAGCGCATACCCGCTTCTGATCCATAATCGGAGGGGCGCAGATAGAGATTGTCGCCCATCCAGAGCATAAAATCAGTTTTCATGCTGGCCATCGTCCGGAAAATATACGGATCCTGACCATATGGAGTGCCGTTGGCATCCAGTACCGGATCATTGATATAGGCACAGCTCCCTGCAAGAAAGGAGAAATTAAAAGGCTCTGCGTCGGGATTGGCCTGATGTGGTTTCGTGGTAAACTCAAACGGATGTGGATTCGGAACCACTTTACCGTTCAGCACAATTTCGTAATTGTATGTTGTGTTCAGTTTGAGCTTAACCAGTTCAAAGCGGATCGGATTGTATGGTTTTTCCAGATCTCCAAGATAATCCATCTCGTAAAAGAAACTGGTATTGTCTTTTTCCCAGTAACGCAGCATCGCTGAGCGTACCGACTGGCTGACCTCAAACCAAACCAGCACGGAGCGGTGCTCACTATATCCCAGCATCGGACCTGAAACCAGAAAGGGTTCCTGTTGTTGCGCTCTTAAATTACCTGTGATCAGAAGGAGCATTAAAAGCAGAGGAAGGGCTGATCGTTGGAAGTACTTTGCCATACAATTTCAATATAGTGGATGGTAATGAAGTGTAAAGTTACGTCGTTCTGCAATACACTGCAATCCGGCGGCATGGATTACCCGGTATTGGGTAGGTGAAGCGTTGAAATCAATCGGTTATCCGGTTCAATGAATGATGCTTTCGCGTTTCCTTTTATTCTGGAATACCTGTGTCAATCTGCATGCACCAGTCTGAAAATCGACACGATGGGCTAGGTTACTTTCCCAGACAGGCAAAGACCATGTGCTCGAGAAACCGGGTGACTTCCTTCGCATCTTTCTTCGCTGCGAAATCGGTAAGCGAGGGGAGATTCTGCATAAAAAATGTCTGGTAATGGGCCATTTCAATCATCGTACTTGCCAGCGACTTGCTGTACTTGTATTTCGGATTGAATTCTTTCAGCACCGCAGCTATTCTCGATGTAAGATCTTTATACGGCTTAAACAAACGGGCCTGATTATCTTCGGTTACGTGACGGGTGAGATACGCTTTCGACCCTTCCCAAACCACAATATGATACAAGGCGCGAAGGTCAATTCCGTCCATGCCGGTCGATTCGTCAAATTCTTCAGAAAGCAGCTTGATGATCCGTTTGATCTTTAATTCACTGTTATCCGTATTCACACCGCTCACCATCACACGGTATTCGAGCCAGCTCCAGTACCAGGTTACGAGATAAACCAGCAGGCGGTGTTTGTTTTCAAAGTAACGATACACACTCGCTTCCGTCGTTTCAATCTGTGTCGCCAGTTTCTTAAACGTGAAGGCCTCAAATCCAAGTTCGCCAATCATTTTTATACTGGCGCTCACAATTCTTCTGCCCAAATCACTTTCTTCCGGATTCCGGAGAAATAATTGTTCATTCATCCGAAACTTTAGCTGTACTTCCATGTTCTTGGTTAATCAAATGCGAAAGTAATACTTTTGCAAAAGATAGTAGCAAATAATTATGAATATGTTGGACCCTGTGGTCTTGTTCTTCTTGCTGGGCTGGCTGGGAGGATGGGTCAAATCGGGCTTAAAAATTCCCGAATCGTTCTATAATGTATTGAGCATCTATTTATTGTTGTCGATTGGAATCAAGGGCGGAATCGAACTGTTTCATGCTGAACCTTCGCGGTTACTCCTTCCGGCTATTTCTACCCTGCTGCTGAGCATTGCTGTTTGTTCACTGGCGTGGCTGTATCTGCGAAAAATCGGGAAATTCTCGGTTGCAGATGCTTCAGCGATGGCGGCGCATTATGGCTCCGTGAGTGCGGTAACATTTGCTGTGGTGATCACCTGGCTAAAGGACCAGAAAATGCCCTATGAGGAGTATGTTACTGTGTTGCTGGTGCTGATGGAAGTACCGGCGATTGCGTATAGTATTTTCTTATACCGGACGATGGAGATGAAGCGGGTTGCCGGAGAAAAATTATCATCGGTGGTGCAGGAGGTGTTGCTGGGGAAAAGTATGATTTTGCTGGTGGGCGGACTCCTCATCGGGGTTTTCACCGCCTGGCAGCAGAACGATCAGCTCAATACCTTCTTCTTTGGAATGTTCAAAGGTTTTCTAGCCATTTTTATGCTGGAGATGGGTGTTGTGACGAGTGGCAGGATGCAGGATCTCCGGAAATCCGGATTGTTTCTCCTGTTGTTCGGTATGACGATGCCGTTATTAGCTGCGACACTGGGTATGGTGACAGGCTGGCTGGCCGGAATGTCGGAAGGTGGTACTGTTATCTTATCAACGATGGCAGCTTCAGCCTCGTATATTGCAGCTCCTGCAGCCATACGGGTAGCCATTCCGGATGCGAATCCTTCATATTATCTTACCGCTCCGCTTGGTATTACCTTTCCATTTAACATTATTGCAGGTATCCCCCTGTATGCCACCATGACACATGGCTTCTTTGACTTTTGTGGATGAAGAAGCCCCAATCTTAGGGATTCAACAGTTGGTGTAGAATGTTTGAAAGCCGTACTTTAGCGTTCTATGTATAAAAGATTGCTGCGGCTGTTTATGGCTGCAATCCTGATCCTTGCAACAGCTTCAACCAGAGCACAGCAGTTTACAGGAACTGGTGGTTCTATTCCCGATGACGGTTCATATGTGCGGTTTCCAATAACGGTAACAGGATTACCCTCCGCTATCGATTCTACGTTTGGCCTGGTGGCCGTATCGCTGAATATCGTTCATCCTTATGATTCGGATCTGGATGTGTTTCTGGTAGCTCCTGACAGTACCTATATTGAACTGACCACCGGTAACGGAGGGAGCGGGAATAATTATATCGGAACATATTTCGTGGATACGGTACCGAATTTTATCACCAGCGGCAATGCTCCTTTTTCCGGCTCCTATCAACCTGAATCGCCCATGTATGTGGTAAATAATGGGATGAATCCAAATACCACCTGGCAACTGTTGATCCACGACAACTATCCATTCGCCGACGCCGGTACACTGATCAGCTGGTCGTTGTTTTTTGCTCCGGATCCTCCGCAGGGAATTATGCTGCAATCGTCGAATCTGCCCATCATTAAAATATTTACGGGGGGACAGATCATTCAGGATGATCCGAAGATTACCGCCAATATGAAAATCATCGATAATGGTGCGGGTCTACGAAATTATGTAAGCGATACTGTTTATACGTACGATGGATATATCGGTATCGAAATCCGTGGTTCCAGTTCGCAGATGTTCCCCAAAAAATCGTATGGTGTTGAAACGCGCGACAGTATCGGAAATGATCTGGATACATCCTTGATGGGCATGCCGGCCGAGAGTGATTGGGTGCTGAATGCCAACTTCACTGATAAATCGTTTATGCGCAATGTACTGAGCTATGAGATGGCTGGATGGATGGGACATTATGCTTCCCGACACCGCTATTGTGAAGTTCTGATCAATGGTCAATATCAGGGGGTATATGTTTTTCTGGAAAAGATCAAGCGGGATGATGATCGAGTTGATATTGCGAAACTGACTCCGGCTGACACCAGCGGGGATGATCTTACCGGAGGATATCTGCTTAAAATTGATAAAACCACCGGCTCCAGTGGTCCCGGATTTAACTCGGCATACCCTCCACCGAATAACGGACCACAACCTTCCGTTCAGTTTGAATACCCTGACTATGCTGAAATTCTTCCCGTTCAGGCAGCTTATATTCAGAGTTATTTCGATTCCATGGAGCAGGCCTTACACGGTCCCGGTTTCATGGATCCGCTATTGGGCTATCGGAATTATATTGATGTCAATTCGTTTGTTGACTATTTTCTGATCAATGAGTTTTCAAAGAATGTAGATGGTTATCGCATCAGCACCTATTTCTATAAACCAAAGGACAGCGACGGCCGGCTGTTGAAGATGGGGCCGGTATGGGATTATGATATTGCCTGGGGAAATGCGGATTATTTTGGTGGCAACAACACCAGCGGGTATGCGTATATTTTCCCCAGTAACACCGATCCAAACCAGGTGCCTTTCTGGTGGAGCCGGCTGTTACAGGATCCTTACTTTAAGAATACGGTACGATGTCGCTGGGAATCATTGAGAGATAGTTTGCTGTCAACAGCAACGCTCGATGCCTGGGTGGATAGTGTCGGGGCTCTTTTGGATGAAAGTCAATCGCGCAACTTTATACGCTGGCCGATTCTCGGGGTGTATGTGTGGCCAAATCCCGCTCCGTTTCCATCAGATTATACTGGTGTGAAGCAAGAGCTGAAAACGTGGCTGTTAAACCGGGCAACCTGGCTGGATAATTTCCTTCCCGGCACCTGTACACTCACCGGACTCGAGACCAATGAAACGGCTACTAACGGCTTCGCCTATCCGAATCCGGCGATGGACGAGAGCTGGCTCATTTTCCCCGATGATGCTTTCCGTCGTGGCACTTTGAATGTCTACGACGCTGCCGGCAAACAACTTTTATCGCAAAGTGTCGCCATTCAGCATGGTCGCCATCCGCTTGATCTCCGGAAGTATGATTCAGGTTTGATTATCGTTGAGTTTATCACGGATAAGGAAACCACGAGATTTAAGTTGTTAAAACGATAGTTCAGCCGCAAGCCTCATGCCTGTAGCCTTGCAGCCTGCTCCCGCAGCTCGCTGCGGGACTGTAGCTTGCAGCCCTCAACAAAAAAAAATCCGCCCGGAGGCGGATATTTTGTTTTGTTGAGTTAATCGAGTTTCAAAACAGCCAGAAATGCCTGTTGAGGAATTTCTACTGAGCCGACCTGTCGCATTCGCTTTTTACCTTCTTTCTGCTTCTCGAGCAGTTTGCGTTTACGGGAGATATCACCACCATAACATTTTGCAGTTACGTCTTTGCGGAGTGCTTTTACCGTTTCGCGGGCGATGATCTTTGCTCCGATAGCAGCCTGAATCACAATTTCAAATTGCTGACGCGTGATCAGTTCTTTCAGTTTTTCGCAAATCTTTTTTCCAAACGTAAAGGCATGATCGCGGTGAATCAATGCTGAGAGTGCATCCACTGGTTCACCGTTCAGGCGGATATCAAGACGCACCAGCTCAGAGGCCCGGTAGCCGATCTGATGGTAATCAAAAGAAGCATAGCCTTTGGAAATCGACTTGAGCTTATCATAAAAATCAAAAACGATTTCTGCGAGTGGCATATTGAAAATAAGTTCAACACGATCTGTCGTAAGGTAACTCTGGTTAACAATTTCGCCACGCTTACCGATGCATAAACTCATCACCGGACCCACAAACTCAGCTTTTGTGATGATTGTTGCCTTGATATACGGCTCTTCGATGCGGTCGAGTTTACTTGGATCAGGGAAGTCGCTGGGGTTGTTTACCTGAAAGTCTTCGCCGTTGGTGAGATACGCCTGATACGATACGTTGGGAACGGTAGTAATCACCGTCATGTTGAACTCGCGTTCGAGACGTTCCTGGATGATCTCCATGTGAAGCATACCGAGGAACCCGCATCGGAAACCGAATCCCAGGGCAGCAGATGATTCAGGTTCAAAAACAAGAGAAGCATCATTCAATTGAAGTTTCTCAATTGATGTGCGCAACTCTTCGTATTCATCGGTATCAACCGGATAAATACCCGCGAAAACCATTGGCTTCACGTCTTCGAAACCGGCTACCGCCTGTTGGCAGGGACGATCCACGTGTGTAATGGTGTCGCCTACCTTTACTTCTTTTGCTTCCTTGATCCCGGAAATAATATATCCTACATCACCGGTTTTAATCACATCCCGGGGTGATTTGTCGAGACGGAGAATCCCGATTTCATCAGCATGATAATCAGACCCGGTGGCAACGAATTTTACGTGATCGTTTTTATTGATCTCTCCTTCTACCACCTTAAAGTAGGCAATGATACCACGGAATGAATTAAAAACGGAGTCGAAAATCAATGCTTTCAGCGGAGCTTTCGGATCACCTTTTGGTGCCGGAATACGCTCTACAATAGCACGAAGAATCTCATGAACACCCATACCGGTTTTGCCTGAAGCCGCCAGAATCTCTTCCCGATCGCAGCCCAGCAGGTCAACAATCTGGTCTTTTACCAGTTCCGGCTCGGCACTGGGCAGGTCAATTTTGTTGAGAATCGGAATAATCGTCAGGTCATTTTCGAGAGCCAGATACAGGTTGGAGATCGTCTGTGCCTGAATACCCTGAGCAGCATCCACAATCAGCAATGCACCTTCGCAGGCTGCAATGGAACGGGAAACCTCGTAGCTGAAGTCCACGTGACCCGGTGTATCGATCAGGTTCAGGATGTATTTTTTGCCGTCCAGTTCGTAATCCATCTGAATGGCATGGCTCTTTATGGTAATGCCCCGCTCGCGCTCAAGGTCCATATCGTCCAGTACCTGGGCCTGTAAGTCCTTCTTCGACACGGTGTTAGTATACTCCAGCAGGCGGTCGGCCAAGGTTGATTTACCGTGGTCGATGTGGGCGATGATGCAGAAATTGCGGATTTGCTCCATAGTCGTGCAAAAGTACGAAATAGGGGGGTGCGGAAACAGACTTTCGTGCAGCAACGCCGGATATTTGGACTACTGACAGACAAGAATGAACGATTCAAAAACACTCCTACTTTAATCCGTCTGTAAATCAGTAAATTGCGAATATCCGTATTTTTACATGCAACCGGAAGTTCCGGTTTCCCATCTATGTATCTACCGAACCATAGCGAAATGACCGATGCGCAACTGCTTGAAGCTATACTTCGTCAGGATGCCAAAGCTCAAAGGCTTCTGTACGAAAGGTTTGCGCGGAAAATGTTCGGAGTATGCCTTCGGTATACTAAAACCAAAGCGGAGGCGGAAGATTATCTTCAGGATGGATTCCTGAAAGTCTTCCAGAAACTAAGTTCTTATAAAGGAGAAGGATCCCTGGAAGGCTGGATCAGAAGAGTGATCGTGAACACGTGTCTGGATCATATACGGCAGCAAAAAGTGCACTGGAACGAACTTGAAGCCGTGCATGAACCTGCAGAAAATGCGAAGGTGCTGGAAAAACTACAGGCATCAGATCTGTTAGAGATCATCCGTCAGTTGCCACCAGGTTTCAGAACCGTGTTTAACCTCTTCGCCATTGAAGGGTACACACACAAAGAGATTGCAGAGATGCTGAATATCTCCGAAGGGACCAGCAAATCGCAATATGCCAGAGCCAGAATGAGTCTGGTAGAAAAAGTGAACAATATACAACAGGAAAAAGGGCTTGAAACAGCCGGAAATTAATACAATGAATCGTTTGGAAGATAAATTCAAAGATGCTTTCGATCACTTCGAACCAGAAGTGGATCCCGGTGTCTGGACGAAAATCAGCGCTGAGCTGCCTACGTCCCCTGCTTCCGTTACAAGCGGTTCAACGGCTGTAAAAGGCATTGCAGCGAAACTGGGCGTGAAAGGAATTGCTGCCTTGATTGCTGCTGCTGCCATTTCCGTTAGTGCTGTTTATTATTTTTCATCACGCAACAACAACCATCCTGCACCAGAGGTCACCGAACAGACTATTCAGAGACAAGAATCTGCTCCGGCACCGACTATCGATGTAGAAGCAACTACTGCTGAAAATACCTCTTCAGATAATGCAGGTTCAACAGAACAAACTAGTCCGGCTGTCCCACAGCAGGAAGTAAACCATACTCCGGGTACTGCAGATCAACGCATCCAGCACCCGGCCGCGTCGACCGGAACAACTGCAATGGCGGGCGGGGAGGTTGTGCAATCACAACATTCCCCGGCTCCGGCAGTGAATCCTATTAAATCCATCAGTCAGGACATGAGTGCTTCATCTCCTGCAAATCCATCCACACCGGTACCGGTGATCAATAACAATCCATCGCCGGTGCTCATTGTCAGTTCAACAACGGGTTTTGCACCGCTCACCATTACTGTGCTCACCAATCAGCAGGGTAAAAATGCCGACTTTGATTTTGGCGATGGAAGTGTATCGGGACATCGTTTTTCAGCTACACATACTTATGAGAAAGCCGGTGATTATACACTGCAATGTGTTGTGGATGGCATTTCCCTGAGTAAAACGATACATGTTGCCGGCAGTGTCCCTACTGCTTTCAGTCCGAACGGAGACGGAATCAACGATCTCTTCGAAGTAGAAAACGGAGATGAGATTCAACTGGAAATCAGAATATTTACCCGCAGCGGCCGACCGGTTTTCACAGGAAAAGGAACGAGGATCAGCTGGGATGGCATGATGCCGGATGGTAGCCGGGCAGAGCCGGGTACGTATTTATACGATATATTTGCAAATCCTGATGGGGCGCCCGCCTGGAAGCAGAAAGGCAGCCTTCATCTCTTCAATTGATAAATTCTAAAGCAACCAAAATAAAACAGCCTTAATCATGAAAAAACTGTTTACGCTGATGATCGTGTCGCTGCTGGCGATGATGATAATGCCCTCAGAAAGCCGGGCATCCCACATGGCAGGGATGGACCTGACCTATGAGTATAACGGAGTACCTAACCAGTACATTGTCCGTTTGAAGCTTTACCGGGACTGTCTGGGGATTCCCGTTCAGACCAGCCTCAATATTTGCTATTCTTCCGTTTCATTGGGTCTCAACGGAACAGTGAATGCACCACAGGTGAATCCTTTTCCGAATGTGGTTCCTAATACGCCCTGTGTTCCACCAGCTCCGGCTACATGTCCCGGAGGCGTTGGGGATTTTGAGGAGTATATTTATGAAGGCATTGTTACACTTCCAGGTGCCGCAAGTGACTGGGTTTTCTCTTATTCAGAGTGTTGTCGTAACCTCATTATTTCAACGCTGAACCCGAACAATCTGTTTGTAAGTGCAACGCTGGATAACATTACAGCTCCCACCAACTCCTCACCAAATTTCACCAATATTGCCTATACCCGTTTTTGTGTTGGTAATACCTTTTACTATGATCAGGCAGCAACAGATATTGATGGTGATTCTCTCGTGTTCTCGCTTACCAGTGCTCAGGATGGATTTAGTTGCCCTCCTACCATTCAACCTGCTACCTATGTAGCACCTTATTCTGCTACATACCCGGTTGCTTCTTCTACGCCCATTACCATTAATCCCAATACCGGGGTAATCAACTTTACCCCCAGCGTTGTTCAGGTAGGTGTGATCGCCGTACTGGTGGAGGAATACCGTGGAGGAGTAAAAATCGGTTCTGTATCCCGCGATATTCAGATTAATATTGTGGCGCAATGTAATCAGATCTTGCCTTCCTTTGAAAACTTTGCATTGTCTACAGGGCCCGGAATTATTCAGACCACCTGCGGAGGGAATGAATATACCATCATTGTTCCGTTTGATACTACCTTCCAGTGTGCTTCAGCCATACCAACCGATTTCCACGTTATCACTCCAATTGGCATTCCCAATCCTGTTGTGTCAGTAACACCGATTAACTGTGTAAATGGCCAGACGGATTCACTGGTGTTGACGTTGTTAAACCCGCTGATCTCCGGAACAACGTATGTTTTCATCAAGAAAGGTTTTGATGGTAATACATTGTTGTCGGAGTGCGGAGCTGAAATGCCTGAACTTCAGGATACGGTTAAGTATGTAGTACTTGACAGTAACATCGTATGGTACCCGAAATTTGACAGTGTAGGCTGTACATTCAATCGTGTTAATGTAGAGCTGATGGATAGTATTTATTGTTACTCTATTGCAAATGATGGTTCCGACCTTGAACTGGTAGATGCCAGCGGTACCACCTATCCCATTGCCTCTGCTTATGGATACTGCACTCCGGGAGGATTGAAAACAAAACAGCTGCTTATTAATATGGTTGGTCAGGTTTCTGCTCCAGGACCTTTCTACCTGCTGATTAGAAACAACGGAGGTACCGACGGTAACTCGCTTGCCAATAATTGCGGACGATTTATGCTGCCTACCGATACACTTGCCATTTTTGGCGTAGATACTTTGATTCCTATTGATTTGGGATCCGATCAGACGATCTGCAGTACCGACCCATTACCATTATTGGATTGTGGATATACCGGCCTGACGTTCCAATGGTATGACCAGAATGGCCCGATTGCAGGTGCAAATGGTCCAACATACCAGCCAACAGCTACCGGCACCTATACCGTGTATGCGAACAACGGTCCAACCTGTAATGGTCGTGACTCCATGCAATTGAACATTGTAGCTGCTCCGGTAGATAATCTGCCAACAGATCAAACCGTATGTATTCTTGATCCGCTTCCAACGCTGGATGCCGGGAACCCGGGTGCAACATATCAATGGTATGAAAACGGTGCTATTCTTTTTGGTGAAACCAATCAAACCTATACTCCTGCTCCTGCTGCTCCAGGCGTTTATACCTATGCTGTGGAGGTAAATACAGGTCTTGTACAGTGCATTCAGACATTCGATGTTGAATATACGTTCAACCCGGCATACACGGTGACTACCCTCAGTAATACCAGCATTTGTGCCAACGGAACCTATCCGTTACTTGATGCAGGAAACCCGGGTGCTACTTATCAGTGGTCGCTGGATGGAAATATCATTCCTGGTGCTACCGCTCAAACGCTGCAGACGACGCAGGGAGGTACATATTCTGTAGTAGTGGGTTCAGGTAACTGCGCCGGTAATGGATCAATGATACTTGACGTAGTGGCTCTTCCGACACCTTCCCTGAACGATCAGACCATTTGTGATTACGACGTGATCTCTACACTCGATGCAGGTGCCTTTACAGGTGCAACCTATCAGTGGTCGCAGGATGGTACACCTGTTTCAGGTGCAACCGCTCAGACCTATCTGCCAACTTCTGCTGGTACTTATAATGTGGATGTTACAATTGCTCCGGGTTGTACAGGATCAAGTCAGATGGTACTGACAATTAATGCTGCTCCAACACCTTCAGTAAATGATGAAGATATCTGTACAGATCAGCAGGCTACACTGGATGCGAATTTTGGCGGTGCAACCTACCAATGGTCTAACGGAGGTACTTCACAAACGATCTCTGTAAATACTGCAGGTACTTATACCGTTACCGTTACGCAAAATAACTGTGTGGCAATTGACAGCGGTGTGGTGAATGTTTATACGTATCCGGACGCGCCAGTTGTATCCTGTACTACCGTAAACGGTTTGTTCAAGTATATCTATACATGGGCAGCAGTTTCGGGTGCCGGTAGTTATGAAGTATCGGAAGATGGCGGTGCTACCTGGATTCCGGCCAACGTGCCTACAGGTGCAGAGACACATGGTGTGAATACCTCAATCCCAGGCTTCATGGTTCGTGCTATCGGTACAGGCTTATGTAAAACAGGAGTATCTTCTGAGCCTGTTCAATGTGAAGTGATTATTCCGAATATCTTCACACCAAACGGCGATAATATCAATGAGTTCTTCGAACTCTCGAACATCGAGCAATATCCTAACAATACTGTTCAGATCTTTAATCGTTGGGGTAACGAAGTGTATAGTACATCAGGCTATAATAACAGTACCCGCAAATTCGACGGGAAGGATGCTCCGGATGGAGTTTACTTCTACATCATTGATCTGAAAGATGGTGAGGAAGCGAAGTCGGGTACAGTAACAATTTCACGCTAATTGAGCTAAGTTCCATATTGAAAGCGCCTGTTTCTTCGGAGCAGGCGCTTTTTTATTGAATTCAATGTGCCGATGAAATGGATGTTTTTTTTGTCCGAAGCCCTCGGATTCATAATACTTATGCAAATTTGCAACGTGTCGGCCGGAACCGAAAGCCGGTTTGTCCGTATAAAGTTTCTCTATCCCCATCCCCATGAAAGTTGTTGAACATATCAGAAAAGCCGAAGGCAAAACCCTTTTCTCTATCGAAATCCTGCCTCCCTTAAAAGGAAAGAGCATGCAGGAGATTTATCAGGCTATCGATCCGTTGCTGGAGTTTAATCCGAGCTTTATAGATGTTACCTACCACCGTGAAGAATACGTCTATAAGAAACGTGCGGATGGGTTACTTGAAAAAAAATCGGTGAAGAAGCGCCCGGGTACAGTGGGTATCTGTGCCGCCATCATGAATAAATACGGCATCGATGCTGTACCACATATCATCTGCGGTGGATTTACCAGAGAGGAGACGGAAAACGCCCTGATCGACCTCAGTTTCCTCGGCATTGATAATGTACTTGTGCTGCGTGGTGATTCTATCAAGAGTGAAGGTAACTTCGTTCCCGAACCTGGCGGTAATGCGTATGCGTTAGATCTGCTGCAGCAGGTGGTATCGATGAATCATGGTCAATACCTCGACGAAGATCTTCAGGATGTTGCGCCTACCGGATTCTGTATTGGTGTGGCCGGCTATCCCGAGAAACACTTCGAAGCACCCAATATGCGCAGCGACCTGAAATACCTGAAAGCAAAAGTTGATGCCGGAGCGGATTACATCGTAACGCAGATGTTTTACGATAATAAAAAGTATTTCGAATTTGTGGAGGCTTGCCGCGCAGCTGATATCAAAGTACCGATCATCCCGGGCATTAAAGTGATGACTACAAAGAAACAGCTTACTGTACTACCGAGTATTTTCCATATCGATATTCCGGATGAACTGGAAGATGAGATGAGCAAAGTGGAGGGAAATGATAAAGCAAAAGAAGTAGGTATCGAATGGTGTATCCGGCAATGTAAAGAATTAAAAGCTGCCGGTGTGCCGGTCATCCATTTTTATACGATGGGGAATTCCGATACCTGTAAACGTGTGGTTTCGAAAGTATTCTGATCTGCACGTACTGACCATAAAAAAGAGGAGCTTCGCAGGAGGCTCCTCTTTTTTTTCAGAGGGCTGATCAGAAAATGTATGTTGCCCCGAAGCCGAAATCGAGACCTCCGACTTTTAGTTTCGCTTCGTAGTTGTCGAGTGAGATGTCTTTCCCGTTGAACTCGTAATTCTTTAATTTGAAATTATGCGAATCCCAGCCGAGATTAAAGTTGAGCCCGAAGTGTTCTCCGAAAATAATCATCACGCCTGAATTGATTTTAAATCCGGCTCCTCCATAAGACCATATCGCTTTATCATCAGTCAACTCTTCCGTTTCCTGTAAAACCAGACTGCAGTAATTGATGCCGAGTCCGCCGTACCAGCGAAAACGTTCCAGCGAAACAAAGGCGTATTCTGCTGTTGGGCCGATCACGATAAACGCATTGCTTTTTCCATTGCCGCTATCCGGTTCGTAGAGGTAAGATCCGATTTTGAAATCAAGTCCGGCATTGAAACGTTTGTTAAATCCGTAACGGAATTCCAACGGGAAATGGAAGGTTACGGCGCCATCGGTTTCCGAATTCGTCCAGTCACCAACCGGCGTACTGATAGTAGTGGTGGATTTGGTTCCATACACCGCGAACCCCATACCGGCACGAATCTGAAATTCTTTTTCGCTTTGAGCCTCAGCGAGGTAGCCTGCGAAGAGGAGGAGGAGAAGAGGGAATATTTTTTTCATAATCATTCAATTTACCGGTGAAGATAGGAAAGCCTGAAAGTTATAAAATGCTGTCAGGATTACTTTTTTAACGTGTACCTTTGCATATCTTAAAAACCTGCTCCCATGAAATTCGGCGTTGTCATCTTCCCCGGCTCCAACTGTGATAAGGATCTCATTCATGTAGTGAGAAATGTGATGAAAAAGGAAGTTGTGGAGTTATGGCATAAAGACCATACCCTGCAAAGCTGTGATTTCATTTTACTGCCGGGTGGATTCTCCTACGGCGACTATCTCCGCTCCGGTGCCATTGCCCGTTTTTCTCCCATCATGCAGGAAGTATGCGAGTTTGCCGATAAAGGCGGATTTGTATTCGGAATCTGCAACGGATTTCAGATCCTTACTGAATCGAATTTATTACCTGGCGCATTGCTGCATAACAACAATCACCAGTTCATTTGTAAGAATGTAACGCTGCGCTGTGAAACGGATGAATCGGTGATCACATCGAAGTTCAGCGTTGGACAAACCGCAAAAATTCCTATTGCGCACGGCGAAGGCCGTTTTTACTGCGACGATGCCACTTTGCAGCAAATCAAGGACAATAACCAGGTGCTGTTCCGCTACTGCGATGAGCAAGGTAATATTACTACAGAAAGTAATCCGAATGGTGCGCTTGATAATATCGCTGGTATCTGCAACAAGCAACGCAATGTTTTTGGCATGATGCCTCATCCTGAGCGCGCCAGTGAAGCTGTGCTTGGCAATACCGACGGCAAGCTGATTTTCGATTCGATATTGAATACGGTTTTAGCCTGAGGGGGGACAAGAGGAGCATCCCGCACTTCGTGCGGAAGGGGCAAGAGGGGCAAGGGGAACAAGAGGTTGTAGTGTCCGGTCGCGACCGGCTATGCGACAAATAAAATCAGCGACCATCTGCAAAATCAGCTTCATCCGCGTTCCATCTTTGGCAACGTGGTTTGTCGAAAATGAAGGTGAGATGTAGCATGCGCAGGGGTTCAGCATCCCGAGGCTTTGCAGTTCACGCAGGGCACGTCCGTATACAAATGGTAGTGGCCGCTAACGACCGGCCTGAAGACAAATAATATCCGCTACTATTCGCTTGATCAGCGTTAGCCGAAGGCGATCCGCGTTCCCTATTCGATGGCGATGCGTTTGCGTTCGTAGCAAAGCTCCGGGGTTTCTGAGTTGCAGAGGTGGTGGTGGACGATCGGGATCAGCCTGAACCGCTCCTGCTTGTTTCGGAACGCGGGATATCTAAAATACAGTGGAGCTAAAGATGTTCGGGATTAAACATACACTGCATGATCAGCCTTAAATCCCTTTGTCGTGGTTTATGGAATTGCCGAATACTAATTTTTTCCAGCCGGATACTCAAAAATCCATGATCATCTTAAAGGGTTTTTGCACTTTTCATGAAAATCATCAAAATGAAAAACACTAAAAACCTGATCTTGTTCCTCATAACCATCAATTGTTGCTGGTCGAATTTGATGGTTGCTCAACCAGTGAGAGAGGAAGTTGTTTACTATAGCGATTATGTATCTTCTGTAGATTGGAGCTATCTTCATGGAGTTGCAACATCTGATAATGGGTTGCTTCTGGCTGAAACGGCGGAGTACTATAATCCGGGTGGATTGTTGTATTCAAAGATGAATCTGACAAAACGTTGGGGCAGCTTCCAGACCAATTTCGATTTTTCAAATCCAATCGCAGTTCCTGATTATACTCAAAACGATAAAACAACATGTTTAGAAGCGGATGGAAGTGGTAACTATTACGCTGGAGGTAAGTATTATTACGATAATGTATATAAACATGATGCCGTCCTGATTAAATACAATTCTTCACTTGTGGAAGTATGGCGTCAATACTTATACAGTGGTCCTACTGGTGGAGGCACAGGACCTGACGACTATACTATTTCAGTATATGCTAAGGGGAATAAATTATACTGGTTGGGATATCTGGGACAGACCGGTTATTTTTTAGCTTGTTATTCGGATATTGGCGCTCAGCTGTTCTTCACGAACGTCAGTACGTTTACTCCACAGATGGTACGGGTGAATGCATCGGGTGATGTGTATGTATTAGGATCATCTACGTCAGGTACAAATGGTTCACAGGTTGTACTTCAAAAACTGAATAGTTCCGGAGTGCAGGTGTGGAAGAAAACATATAATGCTTTAGCCGGTCTGAACGCTGACCTGCCGGCCCATATGGAAATTGATGCGTCCGGAGATATATATTTCACGGCTGCTTGTGAAAGAACGGTAGGTAATAGTGATGCCATGCTGGTAAAATATAACAGCAGTGGCACCCGTGTTTGGTCGAAGTATATAAACGGATCTGCAAATTCAAATGATGGTGCCGGAAAATTTTGTTTTGATGGCTCAGGAAATATTGTTGTTGCTTATACAGTTCTGAATTCAAACCTCGGTGTTTACAATTATGATGTCTGTATGAGAAAGTATAGTCCTTCAGGTAGTACCCTTGCCACCAGGTATTATAAAGGCAGTGGGAATAAACATGATAATCCGGAAAACATTTATTTTGCTCCCAATGGCCGTTTTTATCTTATTGCTCAGACTTCAGTTGACAATGTCACTGTGAAAAGTGTTGTAGCGCAATACGATCCTTCTCTGAATCTTGAATACACGGATGTTATGACGCATAGTTTTAATCCCTATGGTTTCCCGGACAATGTCTATATTGGTGTAACAACTTCGGTATTGGATCGTTCAGGAATGTTTTTATACTGGATCGGAACGAAATCGAGTGTTACATATGCCATGGGACTTGATAATATCATTGCTCCGTTTATTATCAAGTATTCTTTGCCTGTTGTTCCCCGTATGAGTGAAAGTGAATCGACTATGGAAGATTCAAAGCTATCGCTTTTCCCGAATCCAGCCAGTGATCAGGTGTTCATCAATTCTAAGAATGAAATCAGGCAGCTGGAAGTATATGACGAGAGTGGCCGGTTAATCTGGCAGGATGAAGACCTTGGTCAGAATACACAAAGACTGGATATCCAGCTATGGAGAAATGGAGTTTATGTAGTTCGTGTCACCGATCAGGAAAATCAGGTTGAAACCAGCAGGTTTGTGAAGCAGTAAATAATTCTGAGAGTAACGGCCGTACTCATTAATGTGAGCTACGGCCGTTCTTTTTTTTTCGTTGATGATGGCTCAGACTCCGGAAATGCAGCTGCAGAAAATAAAATCTGATCATGATAAATAGAAATCAACTGAGGAGGGGCAAGTGAGTCAAAAGTGCAAGAGGAACAAGTGGTGCAAGAAGGGCAAAGGGGCAATTCCGCTTGCTTTGCAAGGAGGGAGGGGCAAAAGGGGCAATAGATGGTTGTGTCCGGTCGCGACTGGACTGAAGACAAATAAAATCCGCGACCATTCGCCTGATCAGCGTAAGCCGAAGGCGATCCGCGTTCCATCTTTGGCAACGTGGTTTGTCGAAAATGCAGACGAGATGTATCAGGTGCAATGGTTCGGCATCCCGAGGCTTTGCAGTTCTCGCAGGGCACGTCCGTACACAATTGGTAGTGGCCGCTCACGACCGGCCATGCGCTCCTATGCAGGACCAGTTACTTCCATCTCTTGCCCCTCTTCATCTCCCGCACGGAGTGCGGGATGCCCCTCTTTAACTCCCGCACTTCGTACGGCTGGCATTATACCATCCATCCAATTTTCCTTACCTTTGAATCATGACCTTCTTTCGTTACTTGTTTTTGTTGATGGTGATGCTGCCGGGAGGATTATTTGCCCAGTACACAAGTACTAAATGGTGCTTTGGCGATAGCGCAGGAATTGACTTTAATAATAATCTTGCACCATTTGTTTCCCATGCAAATGGTCGGGGGTCATGCGCTACCATTTGTAACAACAATGGGGACTTGCTTTTTTATTCATACACAAGAGATTATACTCTCTGGATTGCCCCTAGTGTTTATATGTTTGGATCAATACGCGATAAGCTTAACAATAAAATGCTAGGCGGAGATACTATTATTGGCACTTCATGGTACCACGAAATGGTTATTATCCCAAAATCTGCTACCGATAGTACTTTTTATGTATTTAGTGCGGGGGAATCATCCAATTATGGATTGTATTATAGTTTGGTTGATTTAAAACAAAACAATGGTTTAGGGCAAGTGGTTCAAAAAAACGTTCAGTTGCAGAATTTTTCATTGATGGATAATTTATATGCAATTAAGCATGGCAATGGTCAGAGTTGGTGGGTGATTTTTCTGAGACAAGATCCGACAGGGCTTACAACAAACAACTCTTTTTATCTGTATCCGGTTGATGAAAATGGTATCGGCAACTTGATTGTACAGCACGTTGGGCCGGTGCATAATGCTTCATTTGGTCAAATTAGCTTCAATAAAAATGGAAGTAAATTTGTATTGATTTCTGGAGGAGGTATGTTTGCTTCATATTATTTTGACAGATGTACTGGAGTAATCACTTCTGATTCGGTATTTCAACCTGAACCTACTACTGCTCCATACCCTTTCTATTTCAGTGGGTCTTTATCACCCGATGGAACAAAATACTATATTTCTCATCTGTCTTCGGGTTTATCAACTGATACTTCAAAGTTGGAACAGTTTGATCTATCATCTCCTAGTGTTTTGGCAAGTAAAAAAGTGATTTTTTCATTTCCGTCAAGCGAGGTTCTTGGTAATTTGAAACTTGGTCCCAACAACAAACTATATTTCACAAATATGTATGCCGGCCCTGGAAGCTCATATCCATTCAATCCGGGTTTTTACAATGCAGTAAACAATAATCTTTCTGTAATAAACTATCCAGACAGCGCAGGATTAGCTTGTGACTTACAATTGTATTCAATTCCATTGGGTACAGGCCGTACCTATTTCGGCCTCCCCAACAACCCCGATTACGAGCTCGGTGCCTGGGTGGGGAGTCCGTGTGATACGTTAACCACCAACCTCACCCCCAACCCCTCTCCAGAGGAGAGGGGAGCGTGGATACAGGCATGGTATAACCACGAATGGAATATGATTCATGTGAATGCTGCGCAGCTGAAGGGGAAGAAAGGTGTGTTGCGGTTGCTTGATATCGAAGGCAGAATCGTTTTCGAAAAACCGGCGGATGTGGTGGCGGGTGGATATTATACGACGGAGATTTATATGCAGGATTTTTCAGAAGGAGTTTATATCGTCAATCTGGTTACGGATAGGGAGACGTTGTCGTTTAAGACGATGAAATACTAGTTACAAGGCATTTTCGACTTAACCGCGGGGAGCGCCAAGAGTACGCAGGGAGCGCGGGGAGTAACATTTATAACTCTTACAACATTTATAACACTTTAACTCCCGCCTTGCGGGATATAACCCTCCGCCTTACGGCGGATAACTTTCATAACCCGCCTATGGCGGTGGTGGAAAATTATTTTTTCTTTTTCAGTAATCCCTGAATAACTTTCATTGCATTCGGACCAATACCGTGGAGGTTTTGAAGATCGTTGGGTTTGGTTTTGGAAAGTTGAGCGAGCGTGGTGATGCCGGCAGATTGTAAGGCTCTGCGGGCGGGTGCTGCAAAATGAGAGAGAAAATCATCAACTGCTTTGAGCGATTTGGAAACTGCAGCTTCGCATTTCGGACAGGTACGGCAGTCGGAGCTTTTGTAAAAGGTGTGCCCGTTGGGACATACGATTTTCTTTTTTGCAGGAGCTGTTTTTGCACGGACCTCTTCGGCTTTGAATAAAACGATCTTCTTAATGAGGGTTAACGGTAAGGCAGTACCGTGAGGGAACTGAACGGAGCCTTTTCCTTGCTTGTAATTAGCCAGCTCCTTCGCAAAAGCGGTGTGAGCAGTGGGAGTGGCGTAGAGTCCTGTATGTTGCGCAAAACAGGCAAAATACACCAGCGGCTTCCCATTGAGCTTGTAAGCCGGCATGCCATAGGCAAAATCTTCTGTCACATCAGGAACCGCTTTCAGAATCAACGCACGGAGCTCCTCCAGCCGCTGTTGATATTCCTTCGGTTGTTTGCGGATGTATTCGTCAACTTTTTTCTGTAACGCTGCCATCGTTCTACATCAGGAACCAATCGGATGCCAGGTGGTTTTTACTTCCTGGGCAGCGAGAATACGATAAGGATTGAGCAATGGCTCCTTGCTGAAGTCAATCACACGCTTTACATTGAGTGCCGCATTGGTCTGTACGAGTTTACGGTCATCGGCGCTGAGGTCGCTGTACACAATCGCGTTGACGTCCATGTGCGAGCTGGCATGTCCCGTAAACTCTTTCCGGTAACCGGTGATGATGTTGATGACTCCACCCGGCACATCAGACGCATTCAGCACTTCGGCGAAGTCAACAGCTGTGAGCGGATATTTTTCAGAAGCGATCACCGTGCAGGTATTGCCACCCACGATCACAGGAATCGATGCGGATACGATGCCGAGAAGTCCACTGTTTTGCTCAGCGATGATGTTCACAATACCCACCGGCTCGTGATAACTGAAATTAAAATGCGAACTCTCTACAGGATTCACACTGCTGAACACCTGTGTGTATTTATCGCTCCAGCCGGCATAATACACGAGTAAATCCACCGACGCATCAATTTCTTTCTGCGCCGCAGCAGCTGTGTAACCTTGTTTCACGAGGTTGTCGGCGAACTGTGCACGTCGTCCTTCGAGGGTTTCGGCGATGCGGTAGAGGATTTGTCCGCGGTTGTAGGCACTGCGCTTCGCCCAGGCTTCCTGCGCTTTGCGGTTGCTCACCACACTGTCGCGCAGGTCCTTCCTCGAGCCGCGGCATACATTCGCAATCACTTCTCCGGCTGCATTCTTCAGGGCGTAAATACGGCCCGATTCGGTACGTGGAAATTTACCGTCGATGTAGATCTTGTAGGTTTTCTTTACCTCCAGGCGCTTTTTCGTTACGGCACTGCCGTTAGCACTTCCGTTGAGGGTATGTGCTGCTCCGTTTTTTGCTTTATTACCGGCAGATTTTTTCGTTGCTGTTGTGGTGGTCATGTGGAGGATTATGAAAGATGAACATAAGGAGAGAGTCCGTGGAGGCCGCCTTCGCGTCCTACGCCGCTCTCTTTGTAACCACCGAAGGGACTGGTGGGATCAAATTTGTTATACGTGTTCGCCCAGAGTACGCCGGCCTTGATTTTTCCGGTGATCTTGAAAATCTTGGAGCCTTTGTCGGTCCATACGCCGCCGCTGAGTCCGTAGGGTGTATTGTTGGCTTTCTCCACTACTTCTTCGAGGGTACGGAAGGTTTGTATGGCCAGCACGGGACCAAATATCTCTTCCTGTACAATCCGGCTCGACTGTGCCACACCGGTGAAGAGGGTAGGACGGAACCAGTATCCCTTCGACGGAACTGCGCAATCACTCTGCCAGCAGTCACCGCCTTCTTTGATACCGGCCTGTACCAGACTCTTGATTTTATTCAGCTGCGCTTTCGAATTGATCGCGCCGATGTCGGTGTTCTTGTCGAGCGGATCACCAACGATGAGAGTGCTGATGCGGTCCTTGAGTTTACGCAGCACTTCCTTCGCTACACCTTCCTGCACAAAGAGCCGTGAGCCTGCGCAGCATACATGTCCCTGATTGAAGAAAATGCCATTGATGATACCTTCTACGGCCTGATCGATGGCAGCATCTTCAAATATGATGTTCGCTGCCTTACCACCAAGCTCGAGTGTATATTTTTTATCTGTTCCGGCGAGGGCGCGCTGAATGAGTTTGCCTACATCTGTAGATCCGGTAAACGCGATTTTATCAATGCCGGGATGATTCACGATGGCTGCACCCGTTGCTCCGGCACCGGTGATGATGTTCACCACACCCGGTGGTAAATCCGCTTCCTGAATGATTTCGGCAAGTTTTAAAGCGGTGAGCGGAGTGGTTTCAGCCGGTTTTAATACAACCGTATTTCCACAAGCGAGAGCAGGAGCTATTTTCCATGCAGCCATCAGCAACGGGAAGTTCCAGGGGATGATTTGTCCGGCCACACCAACAGGATATGCAGAGCGTCCGGGAAAAGCGTAGTCGAGTTTATCCGCCCAGCCGGCATAGTAGAAGAAATGCGCAGCAGCAAGTGGTACATCAATATCTCTCGATTCGCGGATAGGTTTTCCACCATCCATACTTTCGATGACGGCCAGCTCTCGCGCTTTCTCCTGAATAATGCGGGCGATGCGGTAGATGTATTTGCCGCGTTCAGCAGCAGGCATCTTCGACCAGGTTTTGTCGTAAGCAGTACGGGCAGCTTTCACGGCTTTGTCAACGTCTGCCGTGTTGGCTTCTCCTACGGAAGCAATTTTCTTCTCGGTGGCGGGATTGACGGTGTCGAAGTATTTTCCTCCCGAGGGCGCTGTGAATTTACCGTTGATAAAGAGTCCGTACCGCTCATTGAGCTGGATGTGCTCGGTTCCTTCCGGTGCGGGTGCATAGGTCCACGCGGTGGAGAAATTCAGCGGCTTCGTCTTGCTGTTGTTTTTCATAACTGAAAATTTTCACGAATTTAGTTAAATCATCAGAGAAATAACTCTTTCTTCAGTCCGAGCCATTCGAGAGCGGTTCCGTTGAGAAGGCGTTCTTTGATTTCGTCGGTATA
>WBZT01000080.1_pt1 | contig 82668 bp, 82 predicted proteins | sample 5204241 | NCBI WGS metagenome assembly WBZT01 (sample SAMN12344358, study PRJNA552823) | activated sludge metagenome | biome: Activated sludge suspended growth; feature: Nitrification reactor; material: Wastewater; isolation source: activated sludge from nitrification reactor of wastewater...
CTGAAACTGGAATACAATCCCGGCCCGCACAGCGTATCCGCTTGCGACGTTGCCGAGCGATTCGCAAACGGTAATGCTACACGCGATGAATTGTCCGCCGCATTGTCCGCCGCATTGTACGACGCACGGGACGCCGCACTGGACGCCGCATTGTCCGCCGCATTGTCTTCCGCACGGCACCGCCGGCCTGGCCGCCGGCTTCATCGTCGCCGCCATCACCAAACCCAGCGCAGAGCAGGCTGCGCTGGGTATATTCTTTGCCGTGGTCGCCGCCATGTTCCCGGACTCGTGGTCCTTCCATCTCCCCTGGATCAAACTCCCAACCCTGGAAAGCCACCGGGGCGTCAGTCACTTCCTTTTAACTCATCTCCTCATCTTCGCCATCCTGCCCGCCTCGATCCAGTGGTACGTCCTGGCCGGTCTCACCTCGCACGCCCTGCTAGACATGCCCACCGGGCCTGGCGTCGTCTGGCTCTGGCCGCTTCCCTGGCGCTTTCAACTCCCCCGCCGCATCCGTGCCCGCAATGGCGGCGCACTGGAACGGGTCACAGTCACCTGTCTGTGGCTCATCCCTATTGTTACGCTTTTGTTTGCATCTTGACATTTACACGGTAGCGGATGATAATAAAAGGCGAGAACATTTGTCCTCGCCTTGTGTCACCCGGCAGTGCGGGCCGTCCGCCGCTGGCTTGCGCCAGCGCTCCCACGGATTTGCGCGCCCCTGTTGCCGGTCCGCCCTCATATTGCCGACCGTTGTCTGTCGGCGCGTCCCTACCCAATCGCTTTCAATTCCGCCTTCAGCGCGTCGATCACTTTCTCCAGCCGCACCAGATCGTCAAGGTATGGCTTGATCGTTTCCTCCGCCGCCCCGATCGACTTGTTCACCCGCGCCAGCACCTGCGTCTCATAGCGCGCGTTCTGGTGCAGCGCAATCTGCCGCTGCACAATCGCCCGCCGCACCTCGGCCGGCACGTCCTCCTCAACCACGGTCGCGTCTTCAATCTTCTTGCTCATCGTTTATCCTTTCAGTTTAGCGATACGCCTTAATCGCATCGTTCATAAACGCCGCCACCGCATCCGGCACCCCGATGGGCAGGGCAATCAGCGCCGCCGTAGCCGCTTGCCATGCTTGCGCCCCCGTGTACGTCACGCCGTCCAGTTCAAACGACAGCGGCACAATATCAACATTCGTGCCTTCCAGTGTTTCGTCGGTCACGCTGGACGACACGATCGCGCCCGTCTCCGGGTCAAGCACCAGCGCCTTACTGATCTTCAGGAAGTGCGCCAGCATCACGATCTCGCTGAACACCGTCAGCGCCTGCTGCATCACCTTGAGACTCGACGTTACTTGGTTGTTTTGGGTTGGAAAGGCCATACTGTCACCTCGTTAATTGGATGTTGGGAATCCAGTGCTATTGTAGATAATCTCGAAGGCCGGAATGACCACCGTGCCAGAGAAGTCGTTCGCCACACTTGTATCCCGATGCACCAAGAAATACAAATGATCTTGCACCGCCAACGGTTGATTGGCGTTGTTGTACGTCAACGTCATGCGGGTGTGCTTGGTTTGGTATTGCGAGTAGTCGCCCGTGTCGCCGCCTGCGCCGTTGTCAATCGTCGCCACTGTGCCCGCTGTAATCAACTCGCCCTCGGCAATCGCGCGATACTCAATCACCCAGCGCACCGCATCTGTGCCACTGATCGCCCCACTGTCAGGAAACCAGTCAATCTCCACGTAAGCGTCTGTGCCATCCCAGTCATCTGGAATCTCCCACTGAAAGCCCGCGTACTGGTCAATGGTAGACGATGCCCGCAAGCCCGTGGCCGTCCCGATGGTAACGGAGTCCATCTGAGAGGCCGGAGTTCCTGAAGGCGTTGCCTGCACCTGAACGTGTCGCTCGTACTTCGCTGTTCCGACTAACGACAGTGTGCCATCCGCCGCAAACTGCGTGTAATTGCTTGCATCCCCAATCCGCGTCAACGCGCCATAGATGCTCAGCCGCGTGGTCAGCGCACCGGCATTGTCCACGGTTTTCAGGTCGAGCGTGCTGGTGCGCCCGGCAAACGTGTGTGCGCCGTCCGGTGTGCTGTTGCGCCCCCAGTACACGTCTATCGCGCCCGCGTCCTGACTTGCCGTGGTGCTACTCTCTAACTGCCAGAGTTGACGCGCCCCGAAGCCCGCCGCCGCCGTGCCTGTGCTGTTCTGGACTAGCGTCTGAATCGTGCCGACTGCGTTTGTCAGCGCATCATTGCGCGTCAGTGTGACGAGCGACGTTGCCGCCGACTGTGTCGCAAAGCCTGTCAAACTGAGTAGTGTTTCGTCGGCGGTGTTGGCAAGCGCCCACCTACCACCCGCGCTGTTGACGGCATAGCGATTAGTCCACGTTCCGCTATTCGCGCCGTTCATGTCCTCGATGTTAAGGCCGTATAGCGTTGTGCCGTTGAGTGTGCCAGCGCTTACGCTTGGCTTGGCGATAAGCGCCAGAGACGCCGTACCGATTGTCCACGTACCAGCGCCGGATTTGCCCAACTGGAATCGCCCCACAAACACGTTGGTAGTCGTGGTCGTGCCGCTTGCGTTGATGCCATTGGCCGCGAATAGTCCGCCATACAGACTCGTCAGCGTGCCGCCCGTCATGTTGACTTGTCCGGCAAACTGCGCGGCGTAAATCTGGCCGTTGATGTTGTTGCCGTTGTTGGCTTGCGCCGTCAGGTCAAGCCCATACACGCGCCAATTGCTTACCGTGTTGCCAGTTGGTGACGCCGCCGCAGTCGTGCGGATGCCGTAGTAATAGGATAGCGTGGGGTCGAGTGCCGTGCTGGTAAAAGTGCGCGTGACTTCAAGTCCCGCGCCATCGCGCACAGTTGCAGATCCTACCCGCAAATTACCCGCGCCGCTAAATGCGCTCAGGCCCGTTCCGCCGCTGTTCTGCACTTCAAACAGGTTGCCCGTTTGCGTGCCGCTGTTAGCCTTGGCGATGATGCCCTTGTTAGCATCCGCGCCTGTCTGGACTGTTTGCGGCCCAAGCGTGAATGTATTGGCAAGTGCCAGCCATGCCGCGCCCGTAATCGCATGGGTATGCGGGTCGGTTGCGACGTTGGTGGTTGCCGAGGTCAGCGTTCCGGGCGTGCCCGTGATGGGCGTTGCGCCACTGCTCGCCGCCGTGACAAGCCCCTTCGCGTTGACGGTTACGCTTGCGTAGGTGAATGTGCCGACATTACTATTGACCGTTGCCAGTGCCGCCGCCGCACTCCCCGGCCCTGTTGCCGTAACATCTCCCGTCAGCGCCGTGATGTAATTCCCAGCAGGTTGCTTGTTGTTGAACGTGTTCCAATCCGTGCTACTCAGATACCCGTCCGCCGCCGCCCCGGCCTGCGTAATCGCCAGCGTCCGGTCAGCGCTCAAATCCCCGCCGCCAGTCAACGGCGCAGTGGTATTGATCTTGCGCGCCGCCGTCGCAAATACGCTCGCGTGCAGGCCATCCAGTAGGTCTGCGTTCAGGTTTGTGTTAAGCGTTGTGCTGGCGACCGTCAGCGGCGCAGTCCCAGGCGCAACCGTGCTAATCAGCCTGCTACCCTGCACGGTGTCAGACGCAATCAAGCGCACCACGTCGGTATCTTCGCTCAGCGTGTCAACATTAAACACCGTCGTTACGTTGCCAACGGTGTAGGTCATTCCGCTGTTGTAGAACGTCTTACCGCCCGTGGTTAGCGTCCAGAAGTTCCCGGTAATGTCCGTCCACGTATCTCCGCCATCCGTGCTGATGCGCGCCACTTCGCCACTGGCCGCGCACTGCGAGACTGTCGCAATCAGCGCACCGCCGCCCGCCAACTTCACATCATGCACCCGCTGGGCGTACGTCCAGTTGGCTTTAAGCGTAACGCCTGTGGTGTCGCCTACGTAAATATCGCCCCGGCTTGCGCCCGTGTTGATGACAAAAATCCGGTTGCCTTCAACCGAGCCATTCACTAGCCCGCCCGCGTTGAACCCGGCATACGTCCCGGTAATCTCGGTCAGCACCGTGTCGGTTCGCGGCAGGTACAGGTAGGTCTTTGTTCCGTCGTTGGTCTTAACCAGCATCGCCGTCAGCGCTGCGGAGAAGTCCCACATTTGCCAGCGTTGATCTTGCGCGCAGTGGTATCCTGTCGGGGTAGAAATCAAGCCCTGCGTAGAGACTTCGTAAGTCGCTGTGTCGCTGGTTGAGACATAACGCGACTTGCCGTTATAACTAGAGTACGATAGACGGTAGTCGTCACTGTTCCAACTCGCGGCAGACCACACCCACGTCGATCCGTTATACTCTCCCTGGTGGTAGCCGTAAAACAAATCCTCGCCGGCCGCAATCGCAAACACCCATAACGTGTTACCGATAATTCCGCAGTCCCAATTTCCGCCCGCCAGATAGTAGGGGTAAATCCCAGACGACTGCCCAGTCAATATCTCAGTCCAGATCGGTGTCGCCGCCTTGGGGTTGCTGCACTTGTAGATACCTTTGTTGGCGGTCTGCGAGTACACCAGATAGACCGTCGATCCATCCTTAGAGATAAAGCCCCGGCTCAGCGTGGCGACATCCGGCATCGCCCCGGCCACCTTATGCCAGACCGGTGACACCGCCGCGTAATTGTCGGTGTAGTACACGCCACCGGCCTCAAATAACCACAACTCGCCCGCGTCCGTCACGGCGATCGTGTCACTCAATACCCGCAGGGCGTGCTCGTCGTCAACCTGAATATCCAGCGGCCCAGTCACCGGGTCGTTTGTTGCGTCCAGTTTCAGGTAGCGGCCATCAAACGCATCCGCATCAATCCCCACCGTCACGCTGCCATTCGCGCCGCCATCCGTCAGCGTAATCGGGTCCGCCGCTGCCAGCATCCGCTCGCGGCTCAGGTCTGGCGTGTTGCTCAACGTCACGTAACTGGCGTTCGCCGGCGCACCGCTGCCGCTATTGATCACCTGCGTCACCGGGTCGGTCTGGCCGTCCAGCTTATCCAGCCAGCGGCCCAACTCGCGCAGGCTATCCGCCCGCTTCCCGGCCAGCGCCTCCAGCATCATCCCGCGCAGCAACTCACTCGGTCGTGGCATTACTGGCCTCGCCCCACCAGCCTCCGCAGCGTTGCAAAGGCAATCTCATCCGTCAGCAGGTCGGCGTTAAACAACGAGAACACCCGCGCCTGGGGCATAATCCAGCGCGTAATGTTCTCATTCATCCGGGTAATTTCTGTCTTGCGCCCAACCGCGTGCCAGTAGTCGCCGTTTACCGCCAGCACATACACGTAGCCCGGCCCGTACAATACAAAGTCCAGCACCTGTCCGCCAGGTCGGCGGCCGCCCAAAATGCTCACCTGAAATTGAATGTTGGCGTCCGTCCAGCCCAGTTTGCGCAGCTGCACATACGTCCGCTCTTCCAGGTCAGACGCCTTCTTGCCCTGCACTTGGCCCGTGCGTTCAGCGCCTTCCTTGGCTTGCGATACCGGGCTATACCGGCTCGTCAGATTGGTGTCAATGGCGCGCGGCTTAGGCAGCGCATAGCCACCGGCAGGCGCCACGCCAATCCCCGCCCGCTTCGCGTCCTTTACCTTATTGCCAATCGTCGCCGCGCCAAGTTTCATCACAAACTCTTAAAGGTAATATTCCCGCTCAGCCGTGTCTCCCGGTCATTCCACGCGCCCGTAACCAATGCCACCGGGTCAATGTGCCCGCGCAGGTTGTCAATCAGGCCCGTCACGTTCGGCATCGACACTCTCATCGTCAGGGGCGTGGCGTCTTCGTCCCAACTCTCAATCACCGCCATCACATCCTCGGCCTGCTCGGTCCGGTCGTTGCCCGTCATCAGCATCAGCCGGTCGCCCAACTGGATGTCAAAGATGAAGTCAAACATGACCTCGTTCATCTGCACCAGCCGCAACTCCATCGCGTTCAGAATCGCCGGCCGCAGGCCGCCGCACGTAAAGCGCAGCCGGAAGCGAATCATGCGCCCGGTCACGTTCTGGTCGCCAATCTCTACCTTAGAATATGGGTTGGAAAAGACCGTCGTGGTAAAAGCCGTCCAGGCGTCCGTCGTGTCAGCGTTGTCGGTCTGGTACTCAATCTCCAGATAATTGCTCATCATCGGCACCAGCGGGTCGGCGTCCGGTGGTGTCCCCATATAGCGCGTGGTAAACCGGATGTCGTCAAAAAAGTGATCCAACTCCGGCGAAGCCGCATCAAACCAGCCCGTAATCAAAAAGCCCTCGTTGCAATACCGGCTGTTGCTGTCGTGAAGCGGGGTGTGCAGATCGTCCGGCATCACCAGATACCGCGCGCCATACGACGACGAGAACCACAATCGGTTAGCCCGGCCCGGCACCGTCTGGTAGTACAGTCCGCTAAACTTCCGCGCCTTGGCCTCGTGCGTGTACAGGTTGTGCCAGTTCCCGCCAGGGTCAACCGTCTCCATCACCGTGCTATACCCGCTTGGCGAGTAGTACAGCGCAAACAACTTATTCGCCACCGGCACCAGCTCAACAATCTGCCCGCGCCGATCGGCCTCCATGCCGGTACCACGGTCCGGCCCGATGTCGTCTACCGTGCTGCCGTACAGCCGCTCAAGCCCGCCCTGAAACGAGTGAAACAGTTGGGTATTCCACCAGGCCAGCGCCACGCCGTTGCGTTCGTCACGCGCCCGATCAATCGTAATCGGCACCCGCGCAAAGTAGCCGTCTTTCAGTTCCCAGATATTATCGTCTGTGGCCGCGTACACGGTGTTGTTATACTCGGCAAGCCCCGTCAGCAAACTGTACTTGCTGGTAATCTCAATCGCCGTCCCAAAGGTCAGGTTTGTTCCCCAGGCTACTTTAGGGGCCACGCTCACGCTCACCGTGTCCTGATTGCCCTTGTAAATCGCCGGGTTGTTGGTACTCCAGTCCGGCGCAGACAAAATGAAGGTGGCCTTATTCGTGCCGTCCTCTGCAAAGTCTCGCGCCCACACGCCCGCGTTGTTGTACTCGCGCATCCTCCGCATATTGGCCGCGTCGCCCTGCGCAAAGTACACCACGTCGCCCAGCACCACCACGTCGGTCGCCGTGGTCAAGCCGCTGCCCGTCAGCGCCGTGGTGTAGCCCGCTTCCTGCCAGGCGTCGCTGCCCAAAATCACATACTCGCTGCCGCTTGCGCCCGTCGCGCAGGCTTGCGGCAGGGCCGTCTCCAGCGTCAGCGTGCCCGTGGCCTTAACGGTGTCCGTAATCGTGCGATACTCGCCCTTGTTCAGCCCGGCCGTCACGTACAGCACACAGCCGTTCCATTCATCATCCAGCCACGCGCTCGTCTTGGTCGTGTCCACCAGCGTCGCCGCGCTTTGCGTTCCGGTCGCCACGCCCCGATCGCCGTTCATCAGCAACTGCGCATTGGCCGCGTCGTACATCACCAGCACATACAACTGGCGCTTGTACTCAAAGAACTTAACGCGCCGCGCAATCGTGGTACTGGCCGCAATCCGGTAATACGGCTCGCCGTTAATGCCGTCGATCAATATCTTCCAGCCGTTCGTGCTGGTGTTTCCGCTACCGTAGATCAGCAGCCAGTAACTTCCGGCCACGGTCAAATTCCAGGCCGCCGAGGCTGTGCGCCACATCAGCCGGTCGTCAGTCACGCTGGCCGCCGACAATGTCACGGTTGCAATCTGTGCGCCCACCACGCCCGCGTTATCTGCGTGCAGGGCCACCGTCAGCGCCGCCGCCGGCGTCCCGATCTTGCGCGCCATGAATGCCACGCTGTCGCTGGTAAAGCCCTCGCCGCTCACGATGGTAAATTTCTGCTTCTTCGCCAGCGCCGCGCTATTGGGGAGAAGTACGTCCAGGTTGCTGTGCGTGCCCGGTTGATGCGACACCGCCCGCCGGCTGAACTTATTGGCCGTGCCGCGCCCGTCCGTAATCCGCATTAGCGGCCCGTTCATCGCGTGGCCTTCCACGGTGGTATGCAGGTTGATCGAATCGAGGAACTTTGTTGTGTCTCGTCTAAACACGTCGCTGCCGCGCCCGCCCGTCCAGTCCTCCTGTCTAATCGCCTTGCGTTCTGCGCCAGGGCTGCGCGGCAAACGGCGTATGCCGCTCTTGTTGCTCGTCATCAGTCCGATGGTATTCACGCCATCGGACAGCGTAACCACAAACTCTGGCAGGGGTTGCGTCGCTCCGCTCATGCGACCGCCTAAGCGTACACTCTAATCTCAAGCGCCGTCCCGCTCAGGCCAACATCCATCGCCGCGCCGGTCACGTCAAATGTGCGCAGTGTCACAACGTCGGCGCTCGTGCGCTCCAGCGTCACCGTCGGGGCCAGCGTGTCATTGGTGCCGGTCGCAAACAGCGCCGTCTTGTTGGCCGTAAACGCCCCGGCCAGCGTGCCCGTATACACGCCCACGTCAGAGCGCGCCCACACAATCGGCGCGCTCAGGCCGTTGTGCAGCACGGTCGCCACGGGCGCATCGGTCGAGGCTTGCGCCATCAGCGCTACATACGACACGTAGCCCAGCGCCGCGCCAATCGCCGCCGTCACTTCACTGTCGCGTGCAATCGTCGCCGGAATGTCACTGTCGGCCAGCACGCGCACGCCAAACTTGCCGGTGTCCGCGTCGTAAATCAGCAGGGTTTCATCCGCCATCGGCAAAGTGATCTTTACGTCGCTCAAGTCGCGCAGGGTCATGCCGCTTCCGCTCATGGGTGTGGCTCCTATCGTTCTGGGATAACGGCCGTCTTCAGTGCCGTCGGGTTGGGGTTGATCACATTCGCCCGCGCTTTTTGGGCATTGCGCCGCGCCATCAAATCATTCACCAGCAGGGTCTGGCTTTCCTTGTCTGCGCCAGGCTGGAACAACCGCCAGCGCGCGCACTTCACCGCCGTCTCATACGCCAGCCACACCGGATCAATCGTGGCCGGAATCGTGTCCTGTTCGTCGTCAACCGGGGTGGTATCGCCGTAATACTGAATGCGGATCGTGTCACCGAACAGGTAATCGTAAAACTGCAACCGGCCATTGGCGTGCCGATAGCGCGTCACCGGCTGCCAGTCGCGCGGCGTCTGCGTCATGTTGCCGTTCCACACCGCAAACACCCGCACACTGTCGGCCAGCGCCGTCTCGTTCTGCACCAGCGCGCTCGTCAAAATATCCGTCTGGTCCAGCACGTACTGTTTGATCTCGGCCAGCGCCTCGTTTAACTTCTGAAACAACAACCAACGCGGGTACCGTCTGTGCATCAGGCCGTAGTCGTCACCGGCCCCGGTCGGTATCGTCGCCGCCGGCGAGAAGGTGACAGTCCCGGTGCTAACCGCAAAGTCCATCACCACCGGGATATACTGCACAAATAGGCCGCCCGTGTTAGAGTAGTCTACCGTCAGGCTGCCGGTTTGCGCGGCATCAAACTGAAGGCTAACCGCGCCGGTCGTCAGATTGATCGAACCCAGCGCCAGGTAATACTGATAATCAAACACCTCCAGCGCCACGCTGGAGATGCACGTCCACTGTCCGGTCGTGTAGTTGATGGTTCCGATCTGGGTCGCGCCAAACATCAGGTGGCCGCTTCCGTCATCACTGGCGACGCGCGACACATAGGCCGCCGCCAGATCGGTGTACTCGACGGTCAAACTTCCGGGCACTACCAGCCGGTGATCGAGTGTTCCACTAAAGCGCAGGCCCGCCGCCAGCCAGCCCGTCCCGCCATCCGGGTAGTATTTTGCAAAGTACGGATTATCCTGCGCCGGATTGGTGATCTCCCAGACGCCGGTCGTGTAGTTGATCGTGCCGACAATCCCAAGCGCGCCGTTCAGTGAGCCGTCCAGTCCGCCGCTCAGGTACACCCCGTTCTGCGTGTACAACTCCACCAGCCCGGCCGTGATGGGCGCAGGTAGCGTACCGGTCGCGTCACGCTGCGATAGTTCGTCGCTGGCGCTCGCCGTCGGCCCGGTCAGAACCCCAAGCAGGTCATCCGTCAACGCGCCCGCCGGTGTCGTCACGGTTACGCTGCCGGGTACCACGGGCGGGTAATCGACCGAGCCAGAAAATGACGTTGCCGCCACCACCGACCCCAGCACTTCATTAGATATATCGGGCGTTGGGTCTTGGTTCTTCAGGAACAAACTGCCGCCGTTCCATTCATCATCGGCATGGCCTTCGGCCGTACTCAGCGCCGTATCAATCAGCGTGGTCGCCGTTCCGTTGGTGGTCGCTGTGCCTTCGCGCAGTTCCTCCAGCAGTCGCCCGGTATTCAGCAGTACATCAAAGACCGTTGCCATACTCACCCCAGTCAGCAGCCCGGCCAGCGTCAACATCGTCACCAGCACGCGCATGGCTTACGCTCCCGTCAGTTCAGCGGCCCGCTAGTTCAGCGGCGTCAACACAAAGCCCGCCATCTCGCGGAACTCCTGCACCACCTGCTCAAAACTCTTGCCCAGACGCGGGTCCAGCGTGTCCGCGTCCAGCGTGCCACTGCCGGCCGTAAACGCCACACCCAGCAGGCGCTTCTCGTACTGCTCGTTCTTTGGTGTGGTGATGCGGTACTTCGTCGTCGAGGTTTTGGTTTCGCCTGCGCTCGGTCGATCGCTCGTCACCGGTTCACCGGAATCTTCCTTCAACTTTGCCACGGTGTAACATCCTTTCTGGTTTGGGGGTTTGTTTCAATAAAGCGGCCCGGCGCGTCGTGGGGACGACTAACCGCACCGGGCCGCCAACATCCAGTCTCTAACTGCCAACTTCCGTTAGGCCGTCTGGTAGCCCGCGCTCGGCCCGGACACAATGCCAGCCGTCACGGTGAAGCCCGGCAGGGTTCCGCCCGGCGTGCCCACCAGCTCAAGGTACTTCTTCTTGGACTGGACCACCAGGTACTTGGTGCCGCCCGCGCTCGTGATCTGCGGGAAGGTCGCCACGGTCACAAAGCCCGTGGTCGTGCTGTCGCTGGCCTTCACCACCACGTCCAGCGTGCCGGTGCTGCTGGTCGTGGCCGTGCAAGCCAACTCAATGCCAATCCCGGCCGCCGGCGTCTTGCTCACCGTTAAAATCGTGCTGGTCTCGGCCTCGGTACTGATCGAACCGCCATCGAAAAACAGCAAACTCGAATCAAAAGCCATTTCCTAGTCCTCCGTCCGATCACGGATGGGCGTCTCAGTCAGCCGTCCGGCTTCCCGGCTTGCCCGCGATCGTCGTTAAAGGTTGCTCAACTATCGGACTACTCAACTACCGCACGACTGCACTAACTCGCCGCGCACTTAAAGCCGTGCATCTTGCCGATCGCGTACTTGCCGCGATTCTCCAAACCAATCGCCCAGTCAATGCGGCGCATCTTGCTCGGCTTGGTTTGCAGTTCATAGCCGCCGGTCGGGTCGTAGGGGTCGGTGCTCGTCCCTTCCAACTGAATGACGCGGAAACCGTCGTCGCCTTCCCAGCGCACGCCGTAAATCTCGGTGCCAACCGAATCGGTGTACAGGTTGCTGGCGATGATTTCGGTAGACTGGTCGCCTTGCAAACCAATGTCCACCAGGTTCACGCCCGCGAACTGCTTCCACACGCGGCCAAAGTTGTCCTGCGTGGTGTCCAGCAGGCTCAAGCGGCGCAGCACCTTGCCCACCGCCAGATAGGTGGTTTCGTTCATGTACAGCGCGCAGGTGCCGGGCGCATCGGTCGCGCCGATGACGTGCAGCAGTTGGTGCAGGCCGTCCACAAAGGCGTGTTCGCTGGCCGCGTCGGCCAGAATCTTCAACGTCGTCCCGCCCGAACCCAGATCGACGGTCTGGCGGGTGGGGGCGTTCGCCACGCGCACCTTCAAGCCTTCAAACCCGTTCGGGTCGGTCGCGTGGTTGCCCAGCACAAAGTCGGTGTTGATCTTCGCGGCGATGCTCGCCACCTTCATCTTGGTCTGCGTCACCAGCGGGTCTTCCACAACGGTCTTGTCGAACGTCAGAATGCGATCGACGTTGATTTCTCCCGAATTTGTTACAAAAAGATTATGTAAATCTTTTTGGGTTGGTCATTTCTGCCAACCTCTGCAAGTTCCTATTACTTGCAGTCCAGACTATACCTTTACCCAATTTGGGTAGCCCGTTTCTAGTCGTTGCACCTTCCTGATTTCTCAGGCTTGGCTCAGTCTCTGCATCTCAGCATTTAACTGAATTTACGGGCTGATCGATTACGCTTGCGCGTAAAAGCGGCAGGTTTGTTTACCGTATACAAATAGAGTTTCTTTCGTGTTCTCCAGCGTGCCGGTGCTTTCGGTGTAGCTGCCGTTGATCGCGCGGGTGCTGCTCGCGGGTAGCGCCTGCCAGCGCGCACTGGTGATCTGCAAACCGGGCACGCTTTCAATCGGGGACATCTGCAAGACCTTGCTCTGGCGCAGCAGGTCCATAATGACGGCCTTGTTCAGCGGGTTCTGGGTAACTTTCGCCAGTTCGTTAAGGGTCACAGCCATGTCAAAATCCTCCCGGAGTCATGTACTCCGCGCCATTCAGCCGCGCCTATAGACGCGCCGCGCAGTTTAGCCGCGCTGTCTGGCCGTGCGCTCTTGTTCGGCGGCCAGCTTGTACAGCTCGCCGGCGTTCTCGACGCCCTGAATGGGATTGCGTGACGCCCTGCCGCCATCCGTGCCCAGCCCCGGTGTGCGGGCGGGTTGGCCGCGCTTGCTCTCAGCCTTCAAGCGCTCAGCCTTCGCCTTGCCGGCCGCTTCGATGCTGTCGTAGTAGGCTTGTTCATCCCGATCCGTGATGATGGTTCGCATCTCAGGGTCAGATAACTCAAGCCCGGCAGCCCGTCGCAGCCGATCGCCGGTGCTGGTGACGTACTGTTGGTATTGCGCCACCTGGGTTTGTTCGTCGGGTTCTTCCGTTTCGCCGTCCGCCTGCGGCTTGCCATTGCCTTTGGTCGGCGGCTTCTGTTCCTCCATCAGCGCGTCAAGTTGCGAGTTAAAGTAAGCCTGGCCCAACTGCTTGGCCTGCGCTTCTTCAATCCCGCCGGCTTTGGCCGTGTCGGCAAACTGGTTGGCTTGCTGGCGCAAAGTCTCGATCTGCTTACGGAGTCCGGCATCACGCTTGTCCAGTTGCGACTGTAGCGATCGGTCGATGTCCTTGCGGCTACCGGCCAATGCCTTCTCAATCGCGGCTTGAACTTGCTCCAATGTCAGCCCCGGCGCACTCGACGGCTCGGCGGCGGCCTCCTCGGCCTGCCCCTGGGGGGCGTTTCCGCTGTCCGGCAATGGCTCCTCGGTGACACTGTTCGGGTACGTCACTTCATTGGGCATGTCTCGTTCCTTTCCTGTGAGAAAATGGAAACAAAAAAAGCCCCGGCCACACTCGGTTAGAGCGTGACCAGGGCTTTTTTCAATCGCCTGGTGCAACTGCCTCAGCAGTCGCGGTTAGGTTGTCTGGGTGGGGGCAGACCCAAGGTGATCAGTCTCGGCGCGTCTGCCCCCGTCAATAGGGTTTTCGATCTTAAGTGCGGAGCCTTCCAGCCCGCCGACGGTGTTATCGGTTTACCGCTTGATGGTGCTCAACGTTCCCATGTCGCTCGTGGCGATTTACTCCGGTTAGTTTATTGCACTTCTCATCGGGCATTCAGCACCGACTGGTTACGGTGGCCTGATCCTTGCCCATCTAAGAACAATTAGATTATGACTGTGCTGGCTGCGCTTGCGCGCCGCCGTATCTTTTTCCGCGCGTGGCGGATAAGGCTACTCGTAGTTTAGCACAGGGTGTACCTGTAAGTCAACTATCTATTGTCCGTCTGGAACAATGGCAGAGCGTCGAGGTCGGTCTTTTTTCGGGCGGCCTCAATCCGGCCTCTGGCAATCTCAATATACTCCGGCTCTTTGTCAATCCCGATGAATCCAAAACCTTCCAAAGCCGCCGCCTTACCCGTGCTGCCGCTGCCCATGAATGGATCAAGGATAATCCCGCCGGGTTGCGTTACCAACTTGCACAAGTAGCGCATCAGGTCAGTCGGTTTGACGGTCGGGTGATGGTTTGATTTGTAGTTACTGCGCGGATTTCCTGCTCCAGTCAACATCTTTCCGCCATCTAGTGACGACTGATTTCTAGCCATCTGCCTCTCTGGAAACCCGTCCAGTCCTTCATCCCGATCGGCCTTGCTGGCCTTCGCACAATAAAAGAACCTGGCCGCGCTGCCGGTGTCGCCAAAGCCCGTTACCGGAATGTCGCCGTATCCATCAGAAAATCCGCCGCCTGTTTTTGTGGCGTTGCGTGTACCGCTCGGTTTTCCGCTGGTCGTCACCGGGAACAATCCAACCACCTCGTCACTGCCGTCGTGGATAACGTTCGCCGGCCATCGCCCTTTTAATTCCGGTCGATCAAACTCAACTCGCGCCAATCCTCTGCCTGCGTCTGGCTCTGCGCCAATCGCCGCAACTTCCTTACTGGTAACTCTGCCCTGTGGCGTTGCGCTAGACCTATCATCTTCGTCGAGGTACTCCACCCTACATGCATCCACATTGATCCCGCCCGTGCCGTACTGTAAGACGTTATGCGCCACGGTTCCAATCAACGGCTTACGCGCAACAACAATCGGCTCCCACGCTGGCTTAAGCGCCGTGCCCCAGCCGTCCCACTGCTGCGCTCCGTCTGTTGCTGGTTCGGTAATATGTCCTGAATTTCCAGAGAAGTCACCATAGGAAGACGCGCCTATAGCGCTTGTCTGCTTCGCCGCCTTATTTATATCAAACCCAACAACCTCTCTCGCTGCGCCCGCTTCTCTATCAATCGCCTTACTCACGTCATGGCTTTTCGGAAACCCGCTGCCATACACCCAGGCCAGTAACCACGGACAGTCACCTGCGTCTCCGCTATCGTGAGTGTATCCAATCGAGTCTCGTAACTCCCAACCCGCGTCCTCAATCGCCACCGCCAAACGGTGAAAGGTTCGCGTCCCGCCAAACGCCAATAACATCGCGCCCGGCTTCGCCACGCGCAGCGCCTCAACCCAAAACGCAACACCGGGCACGCCGTGATCCCAATCCTTACCCATGAATCCCAGACCATACGGCGGATCGGTCACAATGGCGTCCACGCTGTCATGTTCCAGCGTCTTCATCACATCTAAGCAATCGCCCAAGCGTAAGTCAATCATCAGTCTATCAAGTCCGCAAAAAATTCCTTGTGTTCAACCTGCGCCAGCACCGCCGCGCAAAACTCGCCCCAGGCCGGGTTTCTGTGCGTCCGCCTCTGCCACAGCATATTGCGCAGCGTCTTGTAATTCGTGCAGACCACCCGCCGCTGAAGGTAGCCCTCCGGCAATTCGTTCTTCAGCGCCATCAACTCGCGCCGCTCAATCAGGATATTCAGCCGAATCAAGGTCAACTCGGCAAGCGGCTGGTCAAAGTCCGCATGTTCCAGCGGGCGCTTCAATAGCGTGTGCATCGTGCTACCGCTCTGCTTCGTCACTCCGGCCCGGTAGGTGTCAAACTGCTGCCAGAAATGACGCGGAGCCGTCACATCCAGCCACACCACCAGGCTTTCCAAAAACTTATTGTGGCCGCCGTCCTTGTTGTACAGCCTGTTCATCACGCGCGGCATATCGTCCGCCTCGCGCTCAAAACTCAGCGCCAGCCCCAGCGCCGCCTCGGCATAGCCCGCTTCTTTAAGGATGGTTACTTTCATGTTGCGCCGCCACTTCCCCACGGAGCCGTCGGCCCGCGCTGATGCTGATAATGCCCAACCTTGCCGTAACTCGCCGCCGGGATCGCGCAGTCCACCAGGCACAACTGAAACAGCCGCTCGCCGGGGAAGATCGTCTGCGGGTAGGGCCAGTGGTTAATCACCTCCAGCGTCCATTGACCACAAAAGCCAGGGTCGCCATAGCCCGCGTGCAAATGCTCCAGCCCGCGCCGGCCCGTCGAAGACTTCAGGAACAACAGCGCCGCCGCGTTCGTCGGAATGGCCGTCACCTCCAGCGTATGCAGCAGCACAAACTGGCCCGGCCCCAGCGTCAACCCTTCATCGTCAATCGCGCTCTTAACGCCCCAGCCCAGCGCCGTCGGGTAGCGCACAAACTCACCCAGCCGCAGGTCGATGCTGGCCGGGTTAATCAGCGCCGGGTCGAACGGAGTCACGTTCTCGCTCGCCCAACTGGTCAGTCGGAGATCATTCCAAAACACACGTCACCTCAAACACACACCACGGATACCGGTCGCGCCTATCTTCTTTGTGTCGAACAATCAGCCCGTCGCGCTCGGCCTTATCCAATCGCGCCGCGCGCGCCTGCGTTTCTGTAAGCCAGAAGATACTCGCGCCGCCGTCGGCCTTAATCCGTTTCAATTCGCGCTTCAAAACGTCATCCATTGCGCCTACTTCTGATAGGTGTCTTCTATGCCGCGCGCTATCCGGTCGCGTGTCCTGGCCTGCAACCACATCAAGCCCTCTTCCAACTTCGTCAGCGCCAGCGCATTCTCGCGGCACACAAATGGGCCGCCCTGAAAACCGCGCAACCGATCGATCACAATCGCCAGCAGCGCCTCGTTCGATATTCCGATCACGCCCACCTCTGAAACACTCCCACGCTGAAAGTCAATCTGCGCCACATACCAAACCGGCTTGCCTTCCTCGTGAACCGTAATCGAGTAGTGGTAACTCGTATTTAGATCACGATCTCGGTCGTCGGCCTGAATGTGCAGCGCGTTGTTAAGCGCATTGTTCTGGTGTTCGGTAATCTCACGCATGGGTCTCCTTAGAATTTGAACATCACAGCGCAACCCTCATCACTTCAAGCACGCTTTCCAATCCTCGCCCTTGGCCGCCGCCTCTGCCACGGCAATGATCTTCTCGACCGTGGTCAATATCAGGTGTGGGCACTGCACGCCCGTATGGCAGGCCGTCGGTATCCCGGAATCCTCGCACATGCGCCAGAAGTAAATCTCTTCGCCTGGTCGGTCGCTGCTGTTGCTGTCGTAAGCGTACCTCCACAACCAGTATTTCTGATCGTACTTCGCGCGCAGCCGGTCAAACACCCACCGCCGAATGGCAATCGCCCCGGCCCCGCCCATGTCTACCGCAATCACCTCACCATCCGGCCACTGTACAATCTGGTCAAGCCTCCCGGTTACTTTGTTTCTCCGGTAGATCATGGCGTCCAGTTCATCCCCGCGCCTCCGGCACAGCGCGCTCACCACGCCCGCATTACCCACCTGCGCCAGCCGCTCAACCACGTCGTCGGGGTGTTCGTGGTCGTTATCCAGCATCACCAGCACATCGTCCGGGCTAGTGCTCATCTTCTCAAACATCCGTGTGAACATCTCTCGGCTCGCATCCGTGGCCGAATACCCGGCCTGAATGTGAATGTAGCCCCGTTCGGCGTTGTGATACGCCACCCGTTGCAGGGCTAACACAGCCTTATCGTACAGCGTGCGCTCCATCGGCACACACCAGAACACGCGCGGCACCGGAATCACGGGCGCAAAGTCGTCCGGGAATCCCGCCGCCAGTCGCATCTCGTACAGCGCTTGATCTTCCTTAAAGCGCTCCGCCCCGGCCCGGTATGTCTCGTCCATCTCAGCCGTGCCCCAGACCGGATGACGGTGTTCAACCACAGCCTTCTCGGCCACCACGTACCGCCCGCTGGCAGTCGCCCGCTGGCACAACTCCGGGTCAGGGAAGTTGTGATGGTAATGCGGGCAGAACAACACGCCCCCATTCTCCCGCGCCAGCCAGCGCCGCGTCGCCAGAAAGAAAGCAGAGAAGTTGCGCGGAATCGGACACAGGTCATTCAGCCCAACCACGCCATCACCGTCGGGCAGGGTCTCCAGCACGGCCAGCGCCTCGGTCAACCATCCGTCACGCCACACGAGATCGTCGTTGCCGGCCATGATCACGTCGCCCGTGGCGTGGCTCAAGCCCTCGTTGAATGCCGGGATCGCTGGCAGGGTTGCCCATGACCACACAAGCCAATTAAGACTGTCCGGCTTTGTCTCTCCAAATTCAGCCAGCACTGCGTCATAGGCCGCTTGCTCGTCACACACCACCACACACTCAACGTCATGGCCGCGCGTCGTCTCAAACAGACCTCGCACGCACTGCGCCAACTGCTTAGCCCTGCCCTTGCTGGGGATAATCACACTGACCTTAACGCCCGTCATCCGTTCATTCCGAAATCCGTCTTCCATCAGTACCCCACCTCAAGCCGCCGATACAATCGTTCCTGTTCCTCTCTGTAATCGGCAATCTCCAGTTGTTCATAGCGCGTCAGGCCGCGCTCGCCCTTGCGTGCGCCGGCGCGCAGGCTGCTAACAATGCGGTCCAATAACTCCAGTCGCTTCTCGGCTTGTTCGCGTGGCATGGTTATTCCTTCCTCTTTCCAAACTCCCGCTCAATGATCGCGTCGTCGGCAGCCCGCTTTTCGGCGTTGTAATGGACAATCGGCGGCTTTCCGATGAAGTCAAACACCAGTTTGCGCATGTCCTGCAAGTGTGCCTGCATGGCCGCCACCTGTCCGGCTGTGCCTTCCTCGGTCGGGCGCACACCGCACCGCCACAACTCATCCATCAACCGCTGGGCCGACTCCAGCGAGAGCGTCAGCGTTGGCTCGCGCAGCATCCCGATCGCGTCATTCTCATTCTCGTAGGTCGTGAAGGTCGGGGTTGCCATTACGCTTGTGCGCTTCGCGCCAAACCTCTGCCGGCCCATCACGTACAGGTCAATCGCCCGCCCCGGAATGTTGCGGCCGGCAGCAATTTCGATCTCGGTATTGAATTGATCCGGCGTGTAGCCTTGGGGTAAATCGCTTTGTAGGTTCATTCCATGCTCACTTTCTTATGCTGGCCGTCGCTCATCTCCAGCCAGATACCCGGCATCAGCACAAACCAGCGCCCGGCCTTCACTTCAAACTCAACTTGTTCGCGCGTCCGGCTCTCGTCGAAGTAGTAAATCGGCACGCCAATATAGCCGTAAAACTCGTGTGCTGTCTCGGTCTTGTGTTCAACGCCCAGCCCGCGCGTGAGTTTATTCAGGAAGGCTTGCTCATCAGCCACCGACTGTTTCACAAACCAGATCGCGCGCAGCGGCGCTCGATCGAACATGCGGTTCAGGTTCTCGATCGTCCGGTTAAGATCGTCTATCGAAAGTTTGGCATCGTCCCTAGCTGCGCTGTGTGTGCCGTGCAGCGCGCCCGGTATCGCCAGCGTGTTAGGGTCAGGCTCTACAATGGCGACACCCATCAACCCGCCCAGCACGCGCGCCTGCCAGTTGGCCGCGTTCTGCCGCATCTCGTCCGCAATCTGTTTCTCAAACTCAGTCGGATAGATGCGATCAAATTTCGATCGCCATTTCAGAATCGTTTCTTCCGTTAGGAATTGATTCTGTTCTGTCCACATTTTAAATTCGTCAGCCATGTGATTGCCGGCCTACTTCCTGCGGGGGTTTGATACTGAGAGGATCAACTGCTCACGCTGATTCACGTTCGTCCTTTCGGGTGTCGCGGATATCTACCATCTTACCGCACACCGCCCGCCTGTGTCAACTGGAAAAACAAAATAGCCCGCAAGGAATACATCGCGGGCTATCTTAAATCACTTCCCCTTAGTGCAGCGCGCCTTATAAGGCTTCACGCGCTTGGCGCACATGATGCACCAGTGGACTCCCTTCTTGTACAAAACAGCATGTCCACAGTGCGGGCAATGGCATCCGCAGTGTCGGCCTTTCGGATGTTCGCTCATGCCATCACCGCCTGAAACAAATCCATCTGCCGCGCGTGCGACACAGCCGTGGCCGCCTTCACTGTCTCGCGTGCCTTTGGCTTGTGCCACGCCTTGCTCTCGTCCCACCGCTGCACCCGCTCGCCGCTGCCGTCGTACTTGGTATCCCGATTGCGCGCACATTTCTGGCGGATGTCCTGCTCGATATGATCCAGCACGCCGTCATAACTACCCTTGCCCGCAAACCGGTCGCCCGTCTCAAACACCGCCGCCAACTTCGGGTCACTCACCCGATCGGGCATACAGCGCCGGAATAAACTAATGTACAGCGCGGTCGGGTCGCCGTGCAGCGGCACCTTCTCGCTCGTCTTCGCCAGCACCAGCAGCGCCTCGGCCGCCGTGCCCTGCTCCATCACCCGGCCCATCGCGCCGCGCGGCACATAGACCTTGTAGCCTTTTTCTTTTTCCTGTTCGTCCATGAATGCAATCCCGCGCTCAAACAACTCGCGGCAGTGGGCGGCAAACAAATCGTCCACCAGTCCAATCATCTCGGCCGGCGGCTCCATGTACTTCAGCCACTTGAACACCGGTCGGTCGGGCCGCTTCTGTTTGTACTGCTCGGCCAGTTCTTCCGCCACGCCAAACAGGTGCAGCACCCGCTCAATGTGGCTAAACAGTCCGTCCGGCAAACCCATGCCCAGGTCTTTCGCCGCCGTCTGCAATCCGTAAGCATCCATCGTGTCCTCCAGAAAAAGGCCGTGCCCGTCACGAGTTCGCAACTGGCTCAGGGCTGCGGTCTCGACGTGACGGGCACGATGATATGGTATAGGTAAAACAAAAACCGCCAACCCTGAGCACTTTCAGGATACACCCGATTCGGCCTGTGTCAATAGGTAAATCCTTAAAAATCCTGTAGACATAGGCCGGTGTGGTATCATGCGGTATTCCGCGTGAAAGGACTAAGCATGTCAAACATCGCCGTCTTGCGCTGGGGTATCCTCATCATCGCCTGGCTGGGTTACGTCATCCACTACGCACTGTATAAATTTCTCGGCGTCGATCCCGGCCTGGCCGCGCTCGTCATGGTCATCGTGACATTCGCAGTCATGGCCCGCTTCATCTATTGGCGCTTCTCTGGTCAATAAACCGGCCCGCATTTTCGGGCGAGCCGGTGTTTGTCATTGGTCATTCGCAATTCTTACTGCGCCAACTCCATCATCACCCACTTTTGCAGGTCGCCATACGGCTTGCCGTTCTTCTCCCACGCCGCCGTCAGCGCCTTCTTGGAACTCGCGTTCGGTTGGCGTCCGCTGAAAATCCACGCTTGCGCAATCGGGACCAGTTCCTGCGGCAGCGTATAGCCCAGGTCGGCCCACTGGCTCTCGCTGTACGGGTTCTCCTCGCCGCGCAGCACCTTGCCCTCGTCGATGTACGCCTGCACGCCGGGGTTGTCCTTCTTAAACGCCGCGCTCCAGTCGAAGTACGCGCCCAGTTCAGGGTGCTGATTCATGTAGATGCTCTTCTGGGTCACGCTCTTATAGATCGGCTTACCCTTCTTCGCGCCGCTCTTATACACTCCGCTCTGGTAACTCACCTTGGCGGTCGGGTCGATGTCGTAATACTCGGTCAACTGCGCGCTCACCGCCGGCCAATCGAACAACTGTTCGCGCTGCGCGTAATACGTCTCAACCGCGCGCGTCGTAGCCGGGTCCGTCCACTGCACGGGCAGCGGGTTGCTCTTCGGGTCGCCAGGCACCAGCACGCCCAGCGTGTTCGCCCAGCGCGCCAGCGTTTCAGGCGGCACACTCGTATAGTCGCGCGTCAGTTTGTTGATAAACGCCTGTTGGAACTCGCCGCCCAGCGCCTGCTGCACGTCCTGCTTGTAGGTCAGGGGCAGGGCGTTGTATTTCTCCCACACCTTGTCTACCAGGAAACTGCGCAGGCGTTCCTCTTTGTCGTCGTACAGACTCAGCCGCGCCTCATACTCCGGGTGGTCTTCCAGGAAAGACACCATCGCGCTCTTGTTGCCGTTCATCTCCGCGCTATAGGCCGCCTTAAACAGTTGATACTGTGCGCTCAGATCGCGCTGCTTCGTCTCTCCTTCGGGCAGCACGTTCACGCCTTGCCCAAACAGCGTCACCAGCGCCATGCCCAGCAAGCCCGCCGGCACGTCCTCAGCCTTCTCGGCCTTAAACGCCATGCCCAGCGGCAGCGCCTTCAGCATACTCTGCTGCGCCTCGCGGATGGTCGCCATTTCGTACACCACGCCCTCGCGGCTAATCATCGAGCTCTTCACTTCCTCCACCGTCACCGGCGAGCCGTCCGGTTTCACGGCGCCCTCGGCCACCATGTTCGCCAGTTCCCGGTCAATCCGGTAATCCGCCCACTGGTCAAGCACGGGCAGGCCGTTGGCTTTCCTGAAACCTTCCTCCAGATTCACGCCGCTCGATCCGCCCACGCCCGCCGCAATGCTCAGCGCCCGCGCGTACTTCGTGATCGGTAGTTGGCTAATCGTGTCCTGCTTGCCGCGCAGGGCATCCAGCGCCCACTTCAGCGGCAGATGCGGCGACAAGATCGACGTGCCCAAATCCAGCGCATCCTTATCCAGACTCTTGTCCTGACTCTTGACAAAGGCCACCGCCTTGTCCCAGATCGCGCCGCTCTTGCTGGTGATCGCCTGCCATGCCTCGGCCTGGCTTACGCCCGATTGTTCATCGTCCGCCCACTGGTTCAACGTCTTGGTCGCCCGGTCATCCACCTTCACCTGGTTCTCGCCCCAGGTGGTCCACGGGTCGCTAAACGCTTGCAGCGGCAGGCCAATCTTCAGCGGGTCAAAGTAAATCGCGTCGCCCATCCAGTCCGGCAGGAACGGCAGCGGAATGCGCGCCTGGCCTTGAAGTCGGGTCGGGGTCTGCTTGCCCGTGACGGCCGTCTCCAGTAGCCGCTTGGTGCGCAGATAATTGGCAATGATCGACGGGCTGTCAATCGCCCGCAGCGCCCATTGCGCCATGCTGCGCGTGGTAAAGAACTCATACGGGGCCAGCAGACTCAGGTAGTCGTTGTACTGCCGGCGGTCGCTGTAGTTCAGCAGGGCCGCGTCGCGCTTGATCTCGCCCCAGCGCATTGACTGCTGTTTGGCCTTGCCCATCGCGCCGCTCACCTGGCCCAGATACTTGTCCAGCATCGCCAGCGTGGCCGGGTCAATCTCGCGCCCACCCAGCCCGCGCGCGTTCGGTGTCTCGGCGTCCGCCGCCATCAGTTCCTTCATCTGGTCAACCATGCCGCGCACCTTCGTCAGCCACAACTGATTCAGCGCGTCCGGCATCGGCACGGGCCGGCTGTCCGCCGTCGCTTGCGGGGGCGTCGGGTACACACCGGGGTCAATCGGCGTGCTCGTTGTCGTGCCCGTGTGGTCGGTCGCCTCGATGGTGGTATCCGTGCTGCTCAGCCGCTCCACTTCGCCGCTGGCCGTCAGTCGTTCCTCGCCGCTCAGAATGTCGGGCGATTGAATATCCGCAAGTTCCGCGCTAAAGTTGTCTATGTGCATCTGCGCGTAATCTATTGCATCACCTGCCTGTGCGCGCTCAAAGACTGTTTTTGCGTCACGCAGAGCGGCCTCGGCTTCCTTTCTCTCGTTTACGTATCTATCAATCTGCTCTTTTAGCCAGGACGTTCTATCTGCTGCCTGGAACATCATCGGCCCGCCGTCTCCGCTCGTCTTCTTGACTTTGCCAGTCGGCGCTTTCTGCCCAAACTCCAGCGCGCCGCTGGTCGCTGCCGGCTTCTTGGCCGTCTGCCCAAACTCAGGCCGGGTGTCAAACATCTTGGCTTGCGGGGCCACTTCCTGCGGCGCAAACAATTCGTCCTGCGCCGTGGCCGCCGTCCCGCTAAACAGCGCCGTGTCCTCGCCGCCGCCAAACAGGCCGGTCTGCTGTGGCTTGCCAAACCGCGCCTTGGGTTGCGGCAGCACCGTCGCGTACTCAAACCGTCGCGCTTCCGGCACGCTACCGCCTTGCTTGGCAAAGTCGGCCACCACCTCCGGCTTCACGGCGTTGCCGTTCTCCAGTGCGCGCCGCACCACCTTCAGCCAGTTGTCCGTGTCGATGCCAATGTCATCCTTGCCGCCGGCCCGCGCCCGCGCCTGCACCTCGCCGCGCGTCCCGAGATACACATAGTTCAGGTAGCCGTCCAGCGTAAAGTCCCAGGCATTCACCACCGGGGTCTCGATGCGCGCCTTAATCGCGTCGGCCAGCGCCTTGTATTCCGCCAGCGCCGCGCTCTTGTCTTTCGCCACTCGGTACTGGTCGTGCGCCGTTGCCAGCGCCGCCGCTTCGTCGGGCGTCACTTTGTCCAGCTGGTCGCCCTTCAGCCAGTCCTCGGCATAGGCCAGTTCCACGCCCCGGTCCGGCGCAAACACATCGGGCAGGTCGCGCTTCACGGCATCGGGAATGTCCACGCCTTTCAGCAGCGCCTTGCGCACGGCCGTCCGGTGTTCGTCGATCGCGCTCGCCACCTTGGTCGGTACGTTCTTGGCTCCCATGCCAATGCTGCGCCGCGCCTGCGCAATCTCCGGGTGATAGGCCGCTTCGTATTCCGCATACGTCATCTGCCATTTCTCTTTAGTCGGTTCGGCCTCGGCCTTCGCCTTCACGATCGGCTCGCCCCAGCCCGTGCTGTCCACCTCAATCAAACCCTCATCGCGCAACTTCAGCATGGCCGCGTTCACCGGGTTGGTTTCCGGCACGTTGCCGTACTCACTGCGCCTGTACCCAAGCGCCATCTGCAAATCCGCCAGGCTTGCCCGGTTCTTCTGGTTAGCAAGTTCGGTCATCACCTTGCTGCGCACGTCCGCCAGCGGAGCGGCTTGTGCCGGTTCTGCGTCAACCTTCCCGATGTCCGCCGCATTGCCAAACATCTGGCCCTGCGCGCCCTTGCCGTCAATCAGCACCGTCAGCACATCGCTATCCATCGCCGCCAGTTGATCGGCCTGCGCCTGCGTGACGTTCGCCGTGTACCGGTTGCCTTTCGCCTCCCACTCCAGACCCAGCAGGCCGGCCAGTTCGCGCTTGCGCTGCTGCGTGGCCCGGTGACTGCTGTCCTTTCTAAAGTCTGCAATCAGCGTCACGGTTCGCGTCGGTTCCTTGGTCGCAGTCTGGCCCAGTTGTGCAATCGCGTACTCCACATAGGGCCGCTCGACCGGGCGCAATTCATAGAACGAGTTTCCCGCATTACGAATGGTCAGCCGCTCCACGGCTCCGCGCTTGCGCTTCTCAAGCGTCGTGTACCCTTCACGGATGCGCATATCCCACACTTGTTTCACCGTCTGGCCGTTGCTGAATCGGGTCTCCGCCGACTTCTTCACGCGCTGCTCTTCGGCGCTCTCGGTCTTCGTCCTGGCCTTGGCTTGCTCGGCTGCCTTGCGCTCGTCAACAAAGCGCCGATAAGCGTCCTCACCAACCCACTTCTCAATCGCCGCCGTGATGGTCTTGTCGGTCGCGCCGGCGTCCAGGCGCGTCAGTTGTTCAAACGCCCGCACGCTGGCCGTGTTGCCGCTGTGCAGCATCGCCGTCAGTTCCGTGGCGTCCTTGCCGTCCACCGCCTTCATTAGTCGCTCGGCGTACTTGTAGTATTGCGTCTCCGGCACCGGCGGCTCGCCCGTCTTCGCCAGGTCGCGGTTAATGCGCGCCGCCATCTGTTGCGCCAGCGTCTTCACGCGCTCGTCAATCTTTGGCGCAGTCGTGTTCGCCTCAATCTGGCCCACCGCCCACGCGATGACGCCATTCACGTCCCGGTTCTTGGCCGAACTAATCGCGCTGCCGCCTTTGGTCGGCTTGTAGGACGAGGCCCACGTTCCATCGCCTTGCTCATAGATACCCACCACCAGCCCGCCGCGTGACAGCTCGATCTCGCGCGGTCCCACCTTCTTGTACGCAATCCCCAGCGCATCCAGTTCCGGCCCGGTGTAGGTCTTGACGGTCATCGCCTCAGCCGGGGCGGCCATCGCCCGCGCCTCAGTTATGGCGGCTGCCAGCATCGGCGCGTATCGTCCGGCATCAACCTCGTCGGTGTCAGCGATCAATGTCCGGCTGTCGGACCAGTCGCTAATGGCCTGCCGGAAGTTGTTACCACTGTCCTGTGCTTCAACCCAGCGATCATGTAACTTCGCCTCCGGCTCTTCGCCCGTCTTAGATCGAACCTTATCCAGCGCCTCAGCCTCAAGCCCGTAGCGCTTATTGATCACAGCCGCCGCCAACTCGCCCGCGCGATTCTCGGATAACTTGCCATCAGATTCACGAATGCGCTTCGCCAGTCCGCGCAGGACATCGCCAATCTGGTCGTCCAGGAACAGCCCGATAATCTCAAACTGTTCTCCGGTCGCGCCCTTGGCCGCCTTGGGTTCCGCCCGCGTCGGCTCCGCCGTCACCATGCTCTCGCTGATCTTCCCGGTCGGCATCTCCGCAGCCGGCGCGTCAGCCATCAGCGCAAACATATCCATCTGGCCCGCCGTCGCCTGCGCTGCGCCCCGGCCCCGCTGGAACAACACGCCACTGGTCTCGTACAACTGCGCAATCGCTTCCTCGCGCGTTGTGGCCTTGGCGACCTTGTTGGTAATGTAGTCCTCGCGCATCGCGTTAGATGCTTCATCCCACGAAGAAAATCCCTTGTCTAATTCCTCGACAAAGTACCGGCTCCAATCGCTCGGCGCTTCGGGGTCGTACTTATTGGCCTCCATCGTGTACTCTGCTTCCGCATTGTCCCGCCGGCTGTAGATGGTGAATTTATATTTGCCATCTCCGGCTGGGCTGTAAATCACGTCCGCGTCGAAGATGCTCCACTCGTGCTTTTCGCCATACTTCACCACCCGCAAGCCCTGATCTTCCAGTGCCTTGATCGTCTTGTCGCTCGCGCTGTCCGGCACCACCGCCCCGGCAAACTCGTTCAGCATCACGGCGCGCTGCGGCTTCGCTTCAAAGTAATCCGTCGGCGCTTTCCAGATCGCCTCGGCCGCCTTCACGCCCGCCGCAAGGGTGTCGTCCCGCATCCCGGACAGGCCCGCGTCGGCCAGCGCCTTGCGCAGTTTATCAGCGTTCGGCCGGCGGCTGTCGCGCATGTAGTTCGCAAGCGCGTTCTCAACCCGGTGTCGTGTCGCGCCTTCGCGGAAGGTCTTCTTCCCGCCTCCGGCAAACGCGGGCACGTCCACGGTCTCGGCGGTCGCATCGGCGTAATCAATTCTCAGCAGGTCAAGGAACGTCTCAAATAAATCACTCGCCTCCATCACAGACTTGCTCATGGCCGCCGCGTTGATGCGCCCGCCAAAGTAGTGCATCGACTCCACGCTGGGCAACTGCCGCGCGGCATACGCGCGCACGGTGCCCAGTCCGGCAATCCCGCCCAACTCAACCCCGCGCGGATCGGCCCAGCGCGTAATTGCGCGCACGGTGTTCTCAAGCGTGTACGGCTCCCACTGCGGCGCTTCGCGCGTACCCACATTCACCACAGACTTAAAGACTTCGGCGGCGGTCGCCCGTGCCCAGTTCTCGTACTTCTGAAACAGTCCGCTGTCGTGCAAGGTCTTGCTCACCAGGAACTTAAACTTTCCAAAGTCATACGGATCGGCTACCCGTCCGTTAACCTTCTTAAAGTCCAGGTACGACAGGGCGTCATTCACACTCACATTGGCGTATGGCAGTTTAAGTCCGGCCCTCAGCACGGCGTCCGCCGCGCTATCAAGTTTGAATCTCAAGTTAAACTCAAGATCGCGGTCGGCCTGCGTCCACGCCCAGTTCGATGCGTACTCATTTCTCGCCATAATCTCGTCGCGCGTCGTGTGGTACTCCAGCATTGCGTCGCGCCAGACGGTGTACAGTTTCCGGTTTTGTTCCACCGTCTCGCCGGTTCCCTTTTGGTAGCCCAGCAGTGGCTCAATCTGCGCGTCGATATACTCCCGGCCCGCCTCACTGCGGATAAAGTCAATACCGGTGAACCCGCGCTCTCCGGCGCGCGATTGCCGCACAACTTCATCGGCGTACTTGTCGTACCAGGCTCTCACCGGTTTGGTGTCAAACAGGTAGCGCTTTGCCGATTCATTGTAGCCCGTCAGGAAGTCGCTTGCCTTGCGACTGACGCGCGGAATGTGCGGCAGTTCAACGCCGTTATCCTGAAGGAACTTCGCGCCAAACTCCGGCTCGTTCAGCAGTGCAATCTCGGCCTCGGTGCTATTGTTGTCAAGCATTCGGATCAGCCGGTCTTTGCTGCGCCCGGAGTTATCCAGAATGTCGCCCAGATCATTCACCAATTTCTCGGCAAATGCCGCGTCTAACTTGTTGCGCTTGATGTCGATATTCCCAAACGTCGGCGTGTAGGCGTCGCTGTCAAAGACCAGGTTGCGCGGGTCGGCTTGCGGGTCAATCAGTGCTCGCTTGCCCACCAGGGTAATGCCGCCAAACTGGCTGAACGAGGTGCTGGTATCCGTGATCGCAATGCTGGGTGACGCCAACCCGCCCAGATCATCAATCGCCTTCAGCAGTTGCTCCTCTTTGATATTGTGCAGGGCGACCAGTTTCTTGCGATAGTTGCGCTCGCCACGGGTGGTGCTGGCGTCGCCGTCTCCGCGCTGATACAGCACCCCCACGTCCTGCGCCCGGCCCACGATGTCATACGCCAGGCTCAGCGTGGCCGGCGTGTTCGGCGCGCTCCACGTCTTTGTCGCGCCGTCATACTCAAAGCGCGTCCGCAGTTTCAGCCCGTTCTTCATCTCATCCCGCACCGCCTGCGCGGGTACACCAGGGAACTTCAGCGTGATCTTCGTCGCCGTCTCGGTCAGCGTCGCGCCCTTCACAAACAGCGCGCTCATCTTGCGTGGAGCGGTCGAGGCCGCAGCGCCTGCCGCCGCCTTCACTCCGCTGCCCAGAGGTGTCGGGGCCACGCGCGTCCCAATCCGTCCCACGTCATAGGTATTGCCAATCAGCCCAAAGTCAAAGGCCGCCAGCGTCTGCGCCCCGCCGTCCGCGTCCACGCCCCGCACCAGCGCGCCCATCGTGCTCAACTTACCGGCCACCGCCCGCGCCACAGCGGTCTCCTTGCGCGTGTCCGCAAACAGCCACACCTGCGCAACGTCGCTCTTGCCGCCGGCCCGGTAACTGCGTCCGGCTACCTGCTGAAAGTCTTGCCCGTTCCACGGCAGATACACGTTAATCTGCGCGCGCGGCTTGTCGCCGGTCGTGTCGTGCAGGCTTAGGCCCGTGCCGCCGCTGGCCACCGTCGCCACCAGGAAGGGCTTCTCTCCGGCGTTGTAGGCCGCCACGTCCACCGTCCTGGCCTTGCTGGTAATGCCGCCATGCACCTGTGCCACGTTATCGGTGCCTCCCAGCGCATCCACCACCCGCTGAATCGTCATATCGCCCAGCGCGTTGATCTCCTCGTAGATGGGCGTTAGCGTTCGGTTGATCGTCGGCGCGCTCTTAAAGTTCACCGCATTCAACTCGCCACGGAATCCAAAGAAGATCGCCGCCTGCCGGCCCTGCTTGTTCAGTTCCCGCGCCAGCGCAATCGCGTCATCGGCCTTGCTCAACTCCATGATGCGCCGCAGCGCAATCGTCTGCTGCGCCTTGATCATGCCCCGCATCTTGCCCTGCGCCATCGCCGCAAAGCCGTCGAACGTGCGCTCCACGTCCGTATACAGTTTCGCAAAGCGCGGTTGCAGTTGGACCTTCACAAACCGATTGTCCAGATCAACGTCTAACTTCAACTCCCGATTGGATGCCAGCCCCCGCTCGGCCATCGTCTGCCACACGTCCACGATGTCGTCCGGTGTGCCGTTAAACTCCCAGTAGTCACGCCCGCCCCGGCTGCGAATCACGTAGTTGTGATCGCGCAGGAACTGGTTAAAGTCACGCCACAACCCCATGCCTTCCAGGTACTTCATTTCCAGAATGCTCTGGTAGGGCGTGGCGCTCATAAACAGCGTGCGCGCGTTGCGGTTCTGGTTGATCACCGCCATCGCCGCATTGGCCTGCGCCGTGTCGCCGGTGTGGTAGTTCTTCAGGTTGTGACTCTCGTCGAAGATCAGCGCGTCCAGATTGGCCGCCGTCAGGGCGCGCAAACTGCCGTCAGACTCCATCATCTGCAAGCGCTTGTACGTCGTGATGTGCAGTCCGTCCGTCACCTCGCCGCCGTCATACGATCGGATGTCCAGCCCAAAGGCTGTCTGCATTTCGGCAATCGTCTTGTCGGCCAGTTGCTGATTGGGCACCACCCACAGCGCGCGCTTGGGTCGCTCGTTCGCCAGATACCCGCCCGCGATGAAGGTCTTGCCCGTGCCCGTGCCGTTCATCAGCATATACGTCAGGCTTCCCCGGTCGTAAGCCGACAACACACGGCCCAGGTCTTCATCCTGCCCCAGCGTGGTCATCAGGTGCTGCGCCACTTCGGCCTTGGGTCGGCGCGTAATCGGCGGTCGCGCCAGCGTGCGGCCGTAGGTCGGTTCGCTTACGCCGTCGGCTCCGCTTCCGCGTACAGTTCCGGCCACTGCGCCCTGTCCATCTCCGTCTGGTACGCTTGCTCGGCCAGCGCCATCTCCCAGATCGGATCGTTCCAGTCCTCCGTCGTCTCGCCGGCCAAGGGTGGGCTGGACACGTCCGGCGTCTCTGGCGTCGTCGAGGCTGATGGGCCGGGGTTCGCTTGTGGGTTGTCCGGCATCGTCGGTGTAGCGGTCATGGCTTGCCTCCAGCGGCGTGGCCTGCTCGGCCAGCGCAAACATATCGATCTGACCGGCGGCCAGCTGGTCGCCGCGTCGTGAGCGTTGGAATAGCACACCCGGCAGGTCTAGCAACTTTTCAAGCGCTTCCGGTCGAGTCTGCTTGCGGTACTTGGTATAGAAGTCGTCACGCACAGCTTCATCCAGATCGGCCTGGCCGATCGCTGAAACGTCCCGATCGATCAGCGTGTACTCCACGTCACTAAAAGTCCGCTGGGCCGATACGTTGTACACTTCGTTGTAGCCTAAGTCCTCGTGCCTTACGGCTAGTTGGAAGGTGTACGTTTGTCCGGGTGCGTAATCTTTTGAACTCGGAATAGTCGAAACCCAGATACGATCTCGGAACTCTTCAGGCGAGATAAACCCGCCGTATTGAACCACCTTTAAGCCATTGTCTTCCAGCATCTTGATCGTGCTAGACCCCGTGATGGTCGGCACCACTGCCCCGGCAAACTCATTCAGCATCACGGCGCGCTGCGGCTTCGCCTCAAAGTAGTCCGTCGGCGCTTTCCATAGCGCGTCCGCCGCCTTCAGCCCGGCCTGCACCGTTGCATCACTAACCACGCCAGCCGTAAACTCTTTCTCCAGCGCCGCCTTCAATTTCTCCGCATTGGGCCGGCGCGACTGGCCCATGTATTCCGCTATCGCTCGCTGGCCGCGCTCGTAGGTATTCTTTTGCGCCGTGTCTTCCTTCAACTTCTGCGAAAATTCAGTAAACAGCGTGCGCACGTTCTCAAACAACTGGCCTCGGTCGCTCTCCAGCCGACCGCCAAAGTAGTGCATACTGCCTACGCTGGGCAACCGCCGCGCCGCCTTGGCGCGCACACCGGCCATTCCGGTAATGGCTCCGCCCACCTCGGCATTGCGCGGGTCGTCCCAGCGGGTCATCGCCTTGACCACGTTCTCCAGGGTGTAGGGCACCCACTTCGGATTGCCGTACTCGCCACTAATGTCGATCTTGGAATCATAGAGCCGGTTCGCCAGCAACTTTGTCCAGCGCCGCAACCCATCCCACGCTTCGGCCTTATCCATTGCGTCTTGCAGCGCCTTAATATTGGCGTCTTCATCAAACGGCATAGTCTCGGTTTGTTTGGCATTGCGGTAAGCCAGGTGGGCATCGGCATACGTAAACGGCGCGCCTTCATCCGGCATCGGCAAATCCAAGTCATTGATCTTGGCCTGGGCTGTGGCTCTAGCCTCAAACAGATCGGTTAGAACTTTGTTTTCCTCAGCATTCACGGATGCGTAGACCGTATCATACTTGTCCTGCAATTTAGATTGCAGTTGATTGATCTCGAATGACGCATTCAGGTAATCCTTGTATAACTTTCGCGCCTCGTCAATCGTCTCGATGATCCGGCCCTCGCCAATCAGTCCGCGCTTCTCGGCCAATCTCAGCAGCGGCGCAATCTGCGCCTGCATATACAGCAGCGTGATCGGGCTGGCGTCGGCCTTTACCTTGCCGGCGGTCTTCAGCCGCACCACGTCGTCGGCGTGAGCGTCCATAAACGCCTTCATCTCTGGGCTGTCCACCGCATACTTTCGGTGCTCGCTTATGTACCACTGAATAAACAGCGACGGCTGCGCCTCGCGCCTGGAAAACACCGGCAGTTTCTCGCCGGTTTCTTTTAGATACAGCGCCCAAAATTCAGGCCGGCGATCCATCTCCTGCGCGATCGTGTCTGGCTGGGCAGCGTAGTACCCTTCCGTCATCATGGTAATGGCGTCTTTAGAATTTCCAACCGCCTCGGCGTACTCGGAAACATCTTCCTCAAGTCTACCAATCACTTCCGCACTGGGCGACGAGCGGTCAATGCGCAAATTCCTGAACGTCGGCGTATACGCATCGCTGTCAAAGACCAGGTTGCGCGGGTCAAGCGTGGGGTCGATCATCTGCCGGCGGCCCACCAGCGTAATGTTCCCAAACTGGTTAAAGCCCTTGGCGATGTCCGGGTCGGTCACAGCCACGCTGGGTGAAGGCAACCCGCCCAACTCATTCATGGACTTCAACAATTTAGACTCGTCCACGTTATGCACGGCTACCAGTTTGCGTTTGTACTCGCGTGGCTTGCGCGCCGTGCCGGCCTCGGCCTCAGTGCCGCGCTGGTACAACGGTTCGGCGTCCTCAAACACGCCCCGCTGCTGATCCTCAGGCATGAACTTCTCGATCGGGTTATTCTTCCACCACTGATCGGACAGGTCAAACACTTCGCGCGTCGGCAGGCCGCGATCGTACAGCCCCTCACGGTACAGCGAGAAAGCCGTCATCTGCTTAAAGCCCGGCAACTGCACCATCCGCTCCAGTTCCGTCGGGTCAGGAATGCCGCCGTAGAAATTACCCGACTCCTGAATGGCCTTCAGCAAGGTCGGCTCGGTGTAGTCGTAGGCAAAGCCCTTCTCGTCGAAGGCCGTGCCCTGCCACAGCCCCGGCCGCTTCACGCTGCTGGTAATCACCGTCCCGCTCGTGCGGCCGTTCTTGTCCGTGTTCACCAGCACAATCGGCGCGTCGTCGCCGTAGTTCTTCAGGTAATACTCGGCCACCAGGCGCGCCCGCGCTTCGCCATTCAGCGGCACTAGATTGTTTCCAATCACTTCGCGCAGCGCCAGCGGCGTCTCCGTCACCAGGTACACGCCCGCCTTGCTCTCTACACCCGGCGTCCGAGCGTTCACGGTCTTGCCTTCAAACACCTCGCCCAGCCGGCGCGCCGCCGCCAGTTCGTCCGTCGTAATCAGATAGTAAGACGCACCCTTGTCCCGGTACTTGGCGCGGATGTCCTTCGGAATCTTCAGGCTATACATCTCAGCCGCTTCGTCGGCGCGCCCGGCCACCAGCGCCCGGCTCACGGCGTCAAACGTCAGCGGCTTCTCGCTCTGGCGCATCTGGTACAACACCCCCGCCTCTGCGCCCGGCACATAGAACATCTCCACGCGCCCGCCGCTCTCCACCACCATCACCTCAGCCGGGCTAACCTTCGCCTTCAGCACCGTTCCGCCGGCCTGTTCGTACTGCTTCTGGTAGCGGGCATCAGCCGTAATCCAGTCCTCGGTCTCCAGCCCGGTCTTCAGTTTGGCGCGCGCGTCCAGCCCGTGATAGACCGTCACCGTGCCGTCTTTGTTCAACTTGATCTTGTTGGCCGCCAGCCAGTCCGCGCTCTTATTGCTCAGCAGTCGCTCCGGAACAATCCGACCGGCCCGCGCCAGTTCCGGCCGGCCGCCCTTGCCGTCCTGAACGATGGGCAACTCCATCGCCTGCCGCCACAGTGTCTCGCGTCCTTCGCTAACCGCCTCGCCAAACATGCTCATCTCGTTCGGGTTGGGTTGACGTTCCACCAGTTCCGCGTACAGTTTCAGCGTCTCGCGTGTCTTCTTGCTACTCTTACCCAACTGGTCAAAGTCGCGCAGCAGTTGCTTCTGGAAATCCGTCAGCGTACTGCCGAACATCCCGCGCTCGTCTTCGCTGATGAATAACTCCACCGGCGACTTGCCCAGCAGTTTGGCGTTAGACTTCAGCGTATCATCGGCCTTGATCCGGCTCAGCAGTTCAATCGCCGTCGCCAACTCGCCACCAATCGCCAGGTCGCCCGCCCGATCGCCGCGCCGCGTCAGCGCCTCGGCCCGCGCAATATCGCCCAGGCTACCCAACAGGCCAGCGAAGATCGTCCGCACGTTGCCGTCGTTGCTCTCACTCAGCGCCTGCACCAGTCGCGCACCAGCGTCGCCAGTGTACACCTTGGCAAACATGGCATTGGTAATCCGCTGCACGCCCGCGCTATTCAGTTCTCCCTTGCCGTTATCCAGCGCATTGCGCTCGTTTTCAGGCAGGGCCGCCATAAACTGATTGATGAAACTCCGGTTGACCGGCGATCGCAGCGCTTCGCTCACGGTCTGGTCGCCGCTCACGGCCAGCGCATTCAGGGCGTCGTCGCTGATGTAGCGTTGATCAACCTGCGCCTTCTCGCTGGGTGACATCTCGCGCCCGGCCCCGGCGTTGGCGTCCTTGCTCAGCGTCAACAGTTCATCGTCGGTCAGGCTGTCCACGATCTCGCGCACCAGCACCGGCCGCTGCATCGCGCCAATCTGATCCGCGCTCAGGCCAAACTCATCCGCCCGATCGAGCAGCGCCGCCTTGTAGCCCGCATAGGTTTCCGGCGCGGTATCCTGCATCCGCCGCATCGCAATCGTGCGCCCGTTGCCGCTGATCACCACCCGGTCTTTCGTCACCACCTGTGACCCACGGTCGAAGTTGCGCGTATCATCCAGCATCGCGTCCGGCTTAAAGTCGCGCACGATGTTGTCAATCTGCAAACGGTAGTCGGCCCGGTCGCGGGCACGGGGTTGCATCGCTTGCGGGTAGGCCGGATTGATCGCAAAGCCGCTGTCATGGCTCGCCACCAGGTCATCCAGTTCAACCACCCGGAAGCGCAGGCGGTACTTGCGCAGGCCGGTATCTTTCGCCACAGTCGCATTCCCCACCAGACCCAACCCGTCAGCCAGCGGCGTATGCAGTGGCGTCGGCTCCACCGGCGGCAGGTCGGCCTCAGTGATCGGCTTTGGCGCAGGCGCGTCTTCCGCAACCACCGGCGTCGCTTCGCTGGCGGTAGTATCGCCCGTGGTATCAAGCAGGCCAGTCTGCCCGCTGGCCTCAAGGAACTTCTGATACTGCGCGATCTCGTCCGGTGTATAGCCCAGCAATCGAGAGAACTCCGGCGTCCCGTACTTTCCGCCGTTGTTCAGGTAACTCACCAGTGGCACAGCGTCATGCGCCGTGCGCGCAAACACACCAACTCCGCCCGCCTCTCCGGTCCACAGTCCGGCCTGCTTGGCTTCGGCCATGTCCGCGCCAGCCCGCCCCTCAACGCCAACCGGAACGCGCCCGTCGATCACGTCCTGCAACGTGTGCGTCAGCGCTTGAATGTCTGCGGCCGTCGGCGTCTCAACCATCACCGGCTCGGCCACCGGCTCCACCGTGACCGGCGTCTCGTCCATCAGCAGCGCGTCGAACTCCGCCCGGTAGCCGTCCAGCGTCCGCTTGCGCCCGGCACCCATGCCCTTCGCGCCAACCTCGTCGAAGTCCGCCGCCGTCGCTGCTTGCCAGGTCTTAACCTTACTGGGCTTGCCTGCGAATGACGACCACACCACCATCAAATTGCCGTCCGCCGCGCGCGCCACTACCTTGCCGATGTCGTTCTTGCTGCGCACAAAGGCCGGCGCGCCGTCCAGGCTGGGCAACTCCGCCACCTGCACCGGTTCCGCCGTCACCACCTTGGCCGAGGCCACCATCTTGGCGCTCTCTGCCGGCGTGCGCGCGATCTGGTTCACGCTGCTCTTGGGTACGTTCACTTCCTCGCCCGTATCCAGCAGCACCTTCACCTTCTTGGGCGAGGTGCCAACGATCTTGCCCGGTGAATCTAGCCCCGTAATCGTCACCCGCGCGCCCAGGTCGGTATCCCGCACATCCGGCCCGGTGAACAACTGCGGGAATGCTTCCTTCAGATACGGGTACGCGCCGTTGTTCACATCGTCAATCACCGCCTTGGCCGCCGAGGTGTCCGCCAGCGTCCCGGCCAGATGCGCCTGAAGCACCGCCCCTTCATAGGTCAAACTACTCGTCGTCGGTGTGCCGTCACTCAGTCGGCCCGTCACCATCTCCGGGGCCACCATCGCCAGCACGTACTGGCCGCGCTCCTTGGCCGCCGCCAGCCGTCGGTGTCCGTTCTCCACCAGCAGCCGCCCGTTCATCTGCCGTACCACAATCGGCGGCGCTTGCATCGCTTCGTCCAGCCACTGAGCGTACACCTTGGCGTCAACGTCCCGGCCGTCGATCTTGCTTTCAATCAGGTGCTCGGTCGGCTCCAGCGTAAACGGATCAAGCAGTCGCAACTGCATAATCGCGCTGCCGTGCGCCGTCGGTGTGGCGTCATCCCGCACCCACTGCCCCGGCTCCAGCCGCATCTCGCCCACCACGTCACTCGGCGCGCGCCGGCTGTCAGCCACCACCGCACCGTCCACCACATACCGCGCCCGGTGTCGATTGGTCAACTCGCTCAGCCCAACCATCTGGTCGGGCCGCAGCGTGGCCGGGTCACTCGTCAATGGATGCACCGGGTCGGTCTGGCCCAGCAGCCGATCGTACACGGCGCGAATCTCCGGTGACAACTCCACGTCAATCTCACTGCCCACCACCGTCCGGTAGATGTCGGCCAGCCAGCGCTTAAAGTTCTCAAAGACCTTGCGCAGTTCCTCGGTCGGCGCAAACCCGTCGCGCATGTAGCGCTCAAAGCCGCGCGCAAACTTCTCGTGTACGTCCACATAGCGGCCTGTCTCGCGTTCCACAAAGTCCAGCCGCGCCCGTTCGCCGTCCGTCAATCCCCGGTCTTCTTGCAGCATCAGCAGGCCGTTGCGCTCGGCGTGATACTCCGCAATCCGCGCGCTCAGTTCAGCAAATTCCGCGCCGCTCTCCAGCCCCGCCCAGCGGGCCACCACGTCCAGGTCGCGCCCGATCGCGTCACTGCGTTCGCGCCAGTCCACCATCGAAAACAGGAAGTGGTGGCCGGTCTCGTGGATCATGCTGCTCACGTCCGCAAAGCGCGTTCCCTTAAACACGCTCGCGCCCTGCCGCCGCACGATGCCCGCCTTAACGATGTCGTTCAGCGCCTGCGTCTTCTCCGCCGCTGCGGCCACCGCCTGTGGTGACGGTTCCTGGAACAACGCCACTCCCTCTCGCAGCACGCTCTCCCGCATGGCCGGGGTGATGTCCAGGGCGTGAACGGTTTCAGATTTAGTTTCCGTCAAACTCAACTCATCTCGCTTGACAGAAAACGATCTTCCATCCGGTGTCTCAACTAAAACATCGTAACCTGGGCGATCGTCAATGACTCTAACTTGTCTACCGTTGTAAGTAGCCATAGAGCCTGATTCTGAAATCCCTGTACCAATGCCGGCCTCGACCGTCTTCGCGCCGAACTTCTTCCCGAACTTGTCCGCGTACTTAGGCAGGATGTCATCATAGAATCCCTTCATCCCTTCGCCGCCCATTGTGAGTTGGCTTCCTCTTAAAATGCGGCCCTCAATGGACTTGATTGTTTTTCCGCTGTCGTCCAGCACGCGCGTCCTATCGCCTTCATAGGCGATCATCCGGTCTGCAATGTCCTTACCAACCACTTCCGGTAGAACGTTTTCCGTGACGGTTGTAATGTACCTTGGCGCTCCAGACTCACCGACGCGCTTGCCGGCAATGGTATAGCGTCCCTCGCCGTCTCGTTGATAGTGCAATTCGTCGTATGTCTTAGAGATGTTGTACCGATCGGCCTGCTGCGCCCCCGTCGTCCACGCGATGCGGTCATAGCCTTCCTCGGCCGCCATCCGCACCACGCGCCTAAACGCCATCTCGTGCCACGTCTTCGCCCACGGGGCGTCAGGTACGCCGCTCAAATTCGTGGCGGTTTTTCTCGCGCCTTCAAGCGCTTTTTCTGGAGTCGGATAATAAGAGCGATCGACTATGTCCCCGTTTTCGTCATACGCCCTGTATCCCTCATCAGGAACCTGATCCCCGAATGTCTTCCTTAGTTCCTCTGCTTCTTTGACTTTTTCTAACCTGATCTCCCATTTACTTGTATCTGGCTTTTTCGAGTAACCACTATCGCGTCCGGCCTGGTGCCAGTCGCTTTGAATCTCCTCTACAAACAGCACCCGCTTGCCGTCCGCGTCGATGCGGTCATTCAGCCGGAAGTGGGCCAGTACGTTGGTCTCTTGCCAGTGTTGAGACTTGAAGTTGTCAGACGTTGACTTTGATTTTATTTTTGCAAACTCACTAACAGCGCCTAGCCTGGCAGCTTGCTCCGTTGGGTATGGCGAGCCGAACGACTCTCCGCCGCCAATATATACGCGCCAATTTCCTTTCTTGTCTTGAGATATAGTGTACGGCTTTGATCTATCCGGCAGCGTCAGCAGCACTTCGCGGTAATTCTCGCCGCCGGGCAGTGTGTACTGCGCGTACTTCGCGCGGCGCTCTCCGGTCGAGACCTGGGCAAGTTTGGATCGAGTCTCGTTGTATGCAGCCTTGGCCTCTTCGTTGATTCTGGCGGCCTCAATGTAGGGCGAAATTATCTCGTCGTACTTATCTCCAAGTTCTTCGCCCGCCGCTCTGATGTAATACACATCGCCGTCAATCGCGCCCTTAGCAATCGCATTAACCATAGACGGATCGTTGTCTTCGCCGTATAGCGCGGCGTACAGATCGTCGAATGCTTTTTTCTTTGCGGCGTTCATTGACTCGGTTGCTGAATCATATTTCGCTGCGGCCAAATTCATGGCAGAAATGAACGGCGTCCGATCAACGTCGGCTAAAGTCACCTCTTCTAGCGTCACCTGATTCTCTCTCAGGTACGCCAGCGCCTCGGCCTTGCTCACCGGACCGGTCTGCGTGCTCAGCCACTCGTCAAACCCGCTCCACTTCAACTCATCCGGCTTCACGCCAGCGCCTTGCAGCATCTTGCGCAGTTGGTCAACCGGCATGGTCTTGCCCATCTTGGCGTCCAGCGTCCGCTCCAGCGTGCTATACCACACCGGGCCGCGCGCACCATCCCGCTGGTACAGCAGGCCATCCTCATCCGGTCGGCTCAAGACCTCGATGATATTCATGGGCTTGCGGCGCGCTTCGCCTTGCGCGTCTCGCAAAGCCAGCATCCGCTCGCGGGCCGCTTTGTATTCCGTGTCCGAAATCTCGTGCATGGGTCGGCTGTCAATGTCGCGCAGTTCCTGCCGGGCGGCCTCGTACTTGTTGCGCGCTTCTTTCACCGGCCCCAGCGCCCGGTCAAGTTTATCGCGCAGGCGGCGCAGGTCTTCCAGTTTGTAGTAATCTTCCGGCACGCCCCGCTGCACATAGTCACGGATGCGCCCGTTGATACTGTCAATCACGCCCTCTGCGTCAATCATCTGATCGATCTCATACGTGTACTTCAGCGCCGTCGAATACGTCCGGCCCATCTCGTCATCCATGCGCGGCGGCACCTGATCGGCCTTCATCTTCACCACGGGCGGCGGCGCGTTCTTGTCGGCCTTCGCCGGCGCAAGCGCCTTCTCCACCGGCAGCGTGTCCGCAAACATCGGCTTAGCCGCCAGTGTGATCTCGCCCGTCTTGTACTCAATCAGCCGGTCGCCCGCCTTCACCACCGTCCGGTCGGGCTGCACGTCGGCCACAATCGCCATACCCTTGGGCGTGTTCACAGCGTCGCCAATCGCCCACTCCGGCAGGGGGTTGTCGCTGGCCGTAATCGTGCGCGGCAGTGGTTCAAACGCCATCGCCGCCTGCTGGGCCGGGCCTGTGCCAAAGTCCGCGCCAAAACTAAACTGTGTCGCCGCCGTTCCCGCACCTGGCGTCACGTCCTCCGCCGGCAGCATCGAGAACATATCCAGTTGATCCGTGCTGGCCTTAGCCTTTCGCTTCTGGAAAAGCACATCCTCGCCAGTCATAAACTTCTCGGCCGCCTTGGCGCGCGCGCCGGGCGTCTGGGCGTCATAGGTTTCAATCGGTACGCCGTACTTGTTCAGGATGCGCAGCGCCTCCGGGTCAACCGTGCTGGGCACCACCGCCCCGGCAAACTCGCGCAGGTTCACGGCGCGCTGCGGCTTCGCTTCAAAGTAATCCACCGGCATGGCCCGCATCGCTTGCGCGGCCTCCAGCGCCGTGTCAAGCGCATAATCGGGCACGTTCTTAAAGTCCAGCCGCGACAAGTGCGCGCGCATGGCCGCCTTGCTGTCGGTCTTATTGGCCGTCAAGTAGTTCGCCAGCGCTTTCATGCTGTCATCCAGCGCTTGCCAGGTATCGTTATAGGCGTAATGCTTCGTCACTTCCTCGCGGTATTTCTCCAGCAGCGGATTTAAGATCGTCTTCTCGTATTCCGCCACGCCTTCCGCCGAGGTGAGCACTCCCTCGATCTTGTGCATGGCCGCCACGCTGCCCAACTTGCGCGCCGCCACCGCCTTGGTCTTGCCGGTTCCAAACGTCAAGCCTTCTTCCACGCCCTGCTTCTTGCCGCGCGTCATGGCCGCCACCACATTCTCCAGCGTGTACGGCACCTTCTTGCTACCCAGCATCAGCATCGGCGCGTCAAAGACTTGCAATTTATCCTGCGCCCAGCGCTTGTAAGCGTTCGCCAGTTCGGGGTCGTCCTTCAGCAGCGTCTTGGTTCGCCGCTCATTCTCCCAGTAATCAAACTCCAGCACGGGCGTCCTGGCCTCGCGTACATCGTCCAGGAAACTACCCACCTTGCCAAAGTACAGCCGGCCATCGGCGTTAAACAGATTGTCCATCACCATCCGGCGATAATAAACCGCCGCCGGGATGTCGCTTGCATCTTCAAAGCGCTTGGCTTCACGCTCGATCACGTCGGCCACCTGGCGCGACAACTCCAGATACTCCGGCGACTCCCAGAAGTTTGTTCGCTCGGCCGCATCCAGCCGATCGTAATTCTCCAGCGCCCACTGCTTAAAGGTCTCGTCACTATCCAGATAACGCCCCACCTCGGATCGCTTGCGGGGAGTCGTGTAGGCCACTTCGTACTCGCGGCCTGTCTCGCGCAAGAACTGAATGCGCGCCAGCACCGACCGGTCGAAGTCCTCCAGCGCCTTGTTTCGATCGGGCGTGTTCACCAGGTTGTCCCACAGACTTTGATTGATGGTGTCCGCGCTTGCGCCTGACTTAAACTCTTTGCGGATGTCCTTAAACTCATCCATCAAACGCTGCGCGATCTTGCTGGGCACCTTGTTCCACACCTCGCGCGGTCGTGTGACGGAGTAGGCATCCGCATCAAACACGGGCACGCCCTCAGCCGGGTCAACCATCTCGCGCTTTCCCACCAGCGTAATGTCGCCAAAGCCTTCAAACGGAATGTCGCGCCGTGTAATCGCCATCGACGGCACAGGCAGGTTGCCTCTAAATTCCTCGATACCTTGCAGGGCGCGCGTGTCCAGGTTATGCAGGGCCACCAGATTCTTCTGAGCTGCCTTCTGGTTCAACTGCTCCAGCGTCACGCCTTCATAGTCGGCCCAAATCTTGCTCAGGTATTCCGCTTCGCTAATGCCGTTGCGGGCCGCCCAGCGGGCATTGGCCTGCATCAGCGCCACGTAATCATCCGCTTGCGCCGGGGTATAGTTCATCTCGCGCATCGCCAGATCGCGCACATCGGCCCACGTTCGCGCCCTCATACTCTGCGGCGGGTTGTCGTTCAGCGCCTGCGCTCTGGCTTGTGCCGATGCGGCGTCCGCCTCGGTCCGCGCCACGCGCCGCGTCTCGTTATCCCACACCACGTACTGCCCCGTACGCTCGTCCAGGTACGCCTCAAACCGCACCGGCTGCGCCGCTTCACTTAGGGCCGCCTCAAAGGCTGCGCTCTCGGCCACAACGCTGGGCAATTCGTCAGCCAGATCGGTCAGCGCCGTGTGGTACTCGTCCGCGCTCGCCACAATGTTCCGGGCCGCGTCAATCAAATCCAACTGCGCCGCCTCTGGCGTGTCGCCCAGCGCGTGCGCCGGGTTGCCGGCAAAGTCCGTCCGCGACGCCACGTCTACCAGCGCCACCGGCACGCCCTTAATCCCCAGCACCTCGCCCGTCGGGCCGCGCTTCGTCGGTCGGTCGCCTCCCCGGAAAGCACGCGCGCCCCGCACGGCTGGCGCAGGCTCGGCCACTGGCGCACTAGTCTCTGTCGGTGTCCCGTCAGTCGCGGTCGCCGGTTCGGCCTTAACCTTGCCGTCAATCAGCCGCTTAGCCTCGGTCGTGGTCAGTGCCGCAATCTGATCATCGGTGTAGCCCAGTTCCCTCAACTGCTTGGCGCGCCGCTTACCCATCGGCACCGGCTTAGTCACGTCGGGCGCGTCATCGGCCAGGCTCGTGCGCCGCAGCAGACTCTGCCGCAGGTCGTCCAGTTGTTCGGCGCTCGCAATCTCATCCAAGGACTTGATCGGATGATCCAGTTTGCGCTCAATCTTCGGCGCGTCATAGCCGCCGGACTTGTTCTTTACACCAAAATAGTCGGCGTTGTAAGCGTTCAGCGCGCCGCGCTCAGACCGGGTAAAGCCCGCCTCATCCGCCGCCGCCAGCAGTTGCCGCGCCCCGGCCGCAAACGTATTGGCCGCCGCTGTGCTCGCCGCGTCAATGGCCGCCGTGTTCTTGCGCATCGGCAGGTCTTTGTTCAGGTCTGTAATGAAAGCCGTAATCTCCGCCTCGTGCTTCTGCCAGCGCTGCAAGCGGCCCTCAGTCACCAGGTTGCCCTGCTCGTCAAAGATGCCGTCATGGAACCGCCGCCACGCGATGTGCTTATCTTTCCGGCTGCGCACGTTTCGCATCCGCGCCCGGAAGTCGCTCATCAGCCGGCGGTCTTCGTCCAGAAAATCACGCTGCATCTGGGCCAGTTGCTTAAAGCGCTTGCCAGCCTCCGGTCCATACGCCCGGCCAAATTGCGCCGCAAACAGGTTATCCGCGCGCCGTTGCAGTTCGGTCGCGTCCTTGCGCACCACGTCATAGCGCGCTTGCAGATCGTCCACCACCGCCAGCCACGCCTCGCGCGTCCGCTCTTCCTGTGGCCGCGCAAAGAACTCCCGCAGCATCTGCTTGCGCTCGTCAAAGAACGTCTGCCAGCGGCCGTTAATAGTCGCCACGTGTGACGAGAAATAGCCACCGGTGTCCACGCCGCTCCGCTGCAACTCCTGGCCCAGCGTCTCAAACACTGCCGCCTGCTTGGCAAAGAACCCGCGCCACTGCGCATCGCCGCGCGCCATGCTCTGTTGAATCTTGTACTCGCGCAGCGCCTTCTGTGTAATCGTGCCGATCTCTTCGTACTCATCATCCAGCAGGTTGATATGCTCGATCATGGTCTCGTGCATATCGGCCATCACGTTACCAACCATGCGGATCACCTCGCCGGTGTCGCCCTGACCCTGACCGTACACGTCCCGCACCCGCTGCATGTAGGTGCTAATCTCGCGCTGTTGCTGGTCGGTAATCGCCTGCTCGATGCGCGCCGTCACCTTGTCCTCAAACACCTTGCGGATGTCGCCCGGTGTCGGTTTCTTCAACTTGCCCAACTCATCATTGACGATCTCGATCACGCCCACGTCGCGCAGTAAATCGTCCGCCGCCTGCCGCGTCATGCCCAGCACGTCGGCCACCCGATCGGCGTACAGTTCAGCCGTCCGCACGATCTCGCGCTGTGTGAAAATCTTGCTCGTGATCTCGTCCAGGTTGTAACCCGATCGAACCACGCCCCGGATCGCGTCCGGCAGGTCTGGGTCAATCTCGCGCAGCGCCGCCTCAAGTTCGCGCGGCATCTTGGGAATGGCCGCGCCTTCGCGCCACGTCCGGCTCCACATTTGCATGAAGCCGCGATACACGGCATTGGCGCTCTGAAAGCGCTCCAGTTCCTGCGCGTACTTCGTCACGCTGAACGGGCTGCCGCTGATCTTGCTGGCAATCGACTGGATGTCAGCCAAAACGCCCGTGGTCTGGGTCGCCTTGCGAATCTCGCCCATCGCTGCCGCCGCCCCGGCCTCGCCGTAGCCGCTCGTGTTGCCTTCCTCAAACAGTCCGCGCGCCGTCTTGATCGCCTTGGCCGCGCTGATGTCGCTCAGGTCGCCCAGGTCAGCCTGGCCCACGCCTGCCCGCAACCGCACCGGGTCAACCCCCAGCCGTTCAAACCGGTTCAGGATGTCGCTGATCTTTTGCAGGCCAAACACGCCGTCCAGCCCCATCATCAGGAACCCATTGGTAAAGTTGTTCACCAGGTATTGCGGGTTGGGGGCCAGCAGTAGCACGGAAGACATGGCCTTAGTAGCCGCCGCCATGCGGAAGATCAAGCGGGGTGGTTTAATGCCCGTGGTCTGCACGAACTTCTTGCCGAAGTCCGTCATCATGTCCACGTACAGCAAGCTCTTAAAGTGCGCGGCATTGCGCGGATTGGTGCTGTCGTCCACAAACGACTTCGCCACGGTCATCAAGTCAACCGCATTGGCCGCCTTGCCGTCCATCATCAGGTCGCCGCCGGTCGCGGCCTTGTAGCCGTCCAGCGCTTGCTGTGCGTTCGCTTCATTCTCAGACAGGGACTGCATCAACTTGGCGCTTTGCCGCTGGTCGGTTGCGCCCAGCCCTTGCTCCAGTGCGCTCAGCGCTTCGCGGACCGGGGCATTCGCTTGCCACTTCGCCAGCAGTTCCTCCGGCCCGGTCGTGTCCAATGTCCGCTGCACAAACTGGCCCACCAGCGTATTGCGCGCGTTGATCAAATCGTCGCCGGCATTGGCGATCTTAGAGAAGTCGCCCGTCTTAAAGGCCGTCAACAACCCGATCGCTTCTTCAGGTGTCTTGGCTTCGTGCATCACCCGCGTTTGCAGGAAGGTGTCGGCCTCATTGATCAAACTAATGGCCGCGCTCTTCGGGCCTTGCTTCCACAACTGCCACGGCTTAGGCTGCACATACTCGCCCGTCGTCGCGTACTTGATAAAGTCGTCACCCAGCGTCATGCGTTCCAGGCGCGTGAAGTCATCCAGCGCTTCCACGCCCGGCCTGATCGTCTTCTCGGTCAGCAGCAGGTTGCGGTAGCGCTTGAACGATTCAACCAGCCCGGACTTGCCCGCCGCCGGCTTGCGCCATTCCGTACCGCCCGCCTTCAGCGCATCGCCCAGACTCGCGCCGCCCTGCATCGCCTCGCGCGCGGCCCGGTACGCGCCCGTAATATCGCCGCTCTCGCCCAACTCAATCGCTTGCAGCAGCAGCGGCGCGTGCTTGCCCGCGTAGCCCTTCAGGCCAATCTGCGCAAAGTCGCCCACCTTATCCAGCGGGTCAAACAGAAAGCCGCTGATAAACTCGCGGGCAACACCCGGCGCGCCCGTCGTACTCGCCACGTAAGCGGCGATGTCTTCCTGTGTTGCCCCGGCCCGCTCCATGTCCATCAGTTTCGACAGGAACGGCGCGCCGCCTTCATAGGTCGGCATGTCGAAGTCGGCAAACATCTTGCCGGGATCATCCCCGATGATGTTTAACTTGCCCCAGTAGTCGGGCAGCAAACCGATCGGGTTGACGTTGACGGTATCCCAGAAATAATTGCTGGCATTCCACGCGCGCGCAAACTCATCAATGTTAGTGGTCGGGCTGACCACGCGCTTGTCAAATAGGGCTGTGCGCGTCAGGTCAATCACGCCAAGACTGCGCTCCAGTGCACTGCGCGGCATGTCCAGCACGTTCAGCGCCACACCGCCGGCGCTCTTGTTCCACTTATCCACGGCCGCCGCGTAGTCGTACCCGGCCTTCAGGTTCGCCTCCACCTGCCGCTGTTGCTCTTCCTCCAGCGCACTCATCCCCAGCAATGAACCCACGCCACCCACCACGGCACCCACCGGGCCAGCCACAAACGCGCCAGCCGCCGCACCCGGCAGCGCTTTCATCGCCGCGTTAAAGACCTTGCCCGCCCCCTGCGTGATGGTAGACCAGAAGTCAGACGGACCAGACTTCAGTTCTCCGTTCTCGATGTACTCCCCGCCGCTCCAGTATTTCGCAATCTTGCCGCGCGCCGTCGTCTCAACGTCGCCCGGCGTCATGCCAAACTGTTGGCCCTGAAGTTGCGCCTCACTGCCCATCGGCCGCACCGGCTCCGGCACATACGGAATCTGATTCACGCGCACGCGCTGATACCGCTTGCCGTTGCGCGTCTCCGTGCTGATAGACCAGTCCTTACCAAACTCACCGGGGTTAAAGTTAAATCCCCCGTCCGCGTCCAGTTCGGGCAGGTGGTCAGCCGGCATCCCGTTAAACGTACTCGGCGCAGGCGTGTACCCCAGCGTCGAGATCACATTGTCCATGAGGGGTTTCACGCCAAAGCCCGCGCCATTGCCGCCGCCGGACTTCGCTTGCAGTTCCTTAAACTTCGCCAGCGCTTCCTTGCTCTGTGCGTCCGGTCGAATGTACAGCGTACCGTCCTGATTCACCTTGACGTTCGACTGTTCAAAGTTCAACCACTTGGGCAAACGCGGAACGTACTGATTTGGAACCTTTGGCGCAGGCGTGTTGACTTGGGCCGCCACCTTGGGATCAAGCCACGCGCCTCCGCTCCATGCTTGCACATAGTTGCTGGGCACATTCGCCGGACGCTTATCCGGCACCGCCGGGGGCAGGTTCGCGGGCTTGCCGTTCTGCCAGTTCAATTCATTCAGCCGATTAACAACCCGCTGCCGCTGTGGATCAACCGGTTTCTGCGCAGGCTGTGGCGCTTGCGAAGGGGGTTGCCCCTTGACGTACGGCGTGTAGGTAAAGCGCATATCCTCAGCGGCCACCGGCTTCTGAGGTTTGTTGGTCTTGGTATTCGGTTTTCCCATTCGGGTCTCCGTTCTGTTCCGGGCGTCGAAGGCTGCGCTCCAACGGCCCCGCACACATCGAGGCTGATGTATGCCAATCAGGTCAAGGGGTTAGATTAGATGCGCCATGAGGCCATGTTTGCCAGCCACTTCTTTTGGGGTGTGTCAGGGTATCCACCGCCACCACCACCACCACCATACCCGCCGTATCCACCACCGCCATAGCCGCTGCCTCCAGTATAAGCAGGCATGGCTAAGTCGCCTTCACTCAAATTGTCAGCTGGCGCTCCACGGTTTAGCCGTATTCTCTCAATCTCCGCGTATGGGTCAGCGTAGCGCTTTGTGTTTGCCGCCAGTGCGCCGTACACATTCTCGGCCGCATCCGCCATCGAGCGGCCAATCCCGCCCAGTGTCGTCACGGTGTTGCGGCGCGCAGCCCGATCGCTGGCGTCCTCCATCCCAATCCCGGCGGCCCAGGCTTTGCGCATATCCGTGTCGGACTGGTTAGCCGACTGCAAGACGCTATTGCTCAGCGGCGGCAAGCCCTGCTGCGCGCGCCGTACATTCGCCATCTCAAGATCAGTCGGCGTCATACCGCTAAAGCGCGGAATTTCGCCATTGTTGCGGTTATAGCCAAACGCGCTGCCGTCGAGCCACGTCTGGTATTCGGCCGGCGTGCCCGGCGTGTAGCGCTTGGTCGTCGGATCGAGATATGTCGGCACCCGCTGCGCCGCGTTCGGGTACGGTCCCACATACGGCACCATGCCCGGCTTGCGCCCGTCAGGTCGCGGCCCTTGCTGTTGCGCCGTCGTGTCTCGCAGCCAGCGCTCGCGCGGCACTTTGCTGGTATTGGTTTGCGCCGGCGGCTTGGGTTGCTTCACGCCGTACTTGACATTGATCGGCACATCGCCAGGTCGCCCCGGCTTGATGTATTGCTCGTACTTAAAGCCCCGCTCGGCTTGAGCCTGCTGCTGGGCGCGCCAATCCTCGCGGTCTTCGTTGCCAATCCGCGTCCGTCCTTTGTACTGCGGCATGGCCGCCTGCTTGACGGTTTGCTTGATGTTCGCAAGATTCTGGAATGGATTGCCCATGATTACCTCGCCCTCAGTATCGTCTGCATCCGCGCAATCTGCGCGCTAATCCGCTCCCACTCCTGCGGCTTCTCTCGCTTCAATGCTTCAGCCAGTGCCGGGTCTTCCAGCACCGCCTGCACCAGCATGGCCCGCAGTACAGGCGCGTGATAGCGCTCCTGGAACTTCTGTTCCATCTCGGCCGCGCGCCGCGACACATCAAACTCAATTTCCTGCACGGCTAATACATCAAGCACGGCTCGACCTCCCGCGCACAATCACGCTCTTCGTCGGCAGAAACGGTCCGTGCTGCGCCTCATCCAAATCACGCACCACCCGCGCCTGACGCTCCCCGCAATGGCAGCACACAACCGTAGCCTGTGCCGGGTAAGTCAGCATCACGGTTGTCTCCGTGTGCCAACAGTGCGCGTGCTGGGTAACGTCATCGCCGCTCATGCTACTGTCCCGCCGGCAATGGTGCTTGCAACGGCATCATACCCGGCCCGCCAACGGCTTGCCCCGGCACATACGCCCCGCTGGCTTCCGCCTCCGTCACCGGTTGCGCATCCATCGGCGCGCCTTCTTGCATTTGCTCATTTGGCATTTGACCATTTGTCATTTGCCCGGCTTGTTGCATCTCCGCCGCCATCTGCTGCATCTCCATCTGGTCGGTCGCCTTCAACTTCTCGATAACCCGTTGCAGTTCAATCGCCAGCCGCTTCTCGTTCCAAATCTCAGCGTCCATCATTCCGGGCTGGCCCATGTTGAGGATATTTTCTCTGACCCAATCCTTGCTGGCTAACTCGGCCTGTACCAGCATCTGCGCCACGTTCGCCGCGCTCAACCGATCTTGCGGCAGGTCTGGCTCAATGACCACTTTGATCACCAGGTTGTCGGGTATCTCGTCCGCGCTCAGGTCCACCGCACTGCGGTCGCCTCTGTAAAACTTATTGGTATCCCCGTCGGCCTTCATCCAGCGCATACACATCATCAGCAGGTTCGCCGCGCTGTGGCCCATCATTTCCTTGTGACTCACCAGCGGCAAACGCCCGGCCTGCGCCAGTAGGCTGATCGACGAGAAGGCCATCGTTCCCTGTGGAGGCGCGCCCAAGGCTTGCGGCTGGATGGTGCTCTCGTTCCCGATCATGCGCGCGATGTCCAGCGACGCCTGAAGCGATGGGTCTAAGACCTTTTCCACGAAGGGGTTGATCGTCTCGTCCGGCCCGATGTTCACCACCCCGCCCGGTGTGCTCCGGTCGATCATCAGCGGGCTTTCCTTGTCGTTTGTCTTGCGCACCAGCAAGGGCGAAGACCCCAGCGCATAGATCAGGCTGAACATGGTGGTCAAACTTAGGTTTTCGCGGTACCACAGGCCAGACTTTAGGAATGAATACAGCAGGGGGATGCGCTGAAGTTCCGGCCGGTCATAGTCGAACATGAAAGAGCCGTCCGTAATCTGTGCCACGAATGGCAGAAACTCCAATTCGTGCGGCTCCCACAAGATTTTCTTGCCGTCGTCAATCCACACGCCCCGGTGTTCCCAGTCCCAATAATCCGTCACCGTGACCTTGGTGTTGCGCCCTTGCTCCGGTACAGCGTCCTCGGCCAGCGTGCCCCACGTATCCAGCATCTCGCCCCAGGTCGTTGTCTGGCGCACCACGATCCGGGCCAGTCCAAACCGATCGAAGTCTGGATAGCACTTGGTCGGGTCGTACAACTTGATGTAGTAGGGCGTGTGCTTCGCCATCGCCCGCATTCGATTGGCGGAGCCGCGAAGTTTGGCTTTCTCGGCATACGCTACCAGGTCGGCCGTCTTGGTGACGCTGGCGCAAATCTCACCAAACAAAATCGCGCTCGTGGCCGCCTCATAATGCACCGGCCGCAGCGCCACGCGCCCGCTCCCGTCCCAGATCGCTTTGCAGGCGACCTCTATTTTCTCGCTGGCCGTCTTGCCCATATCGTCGTCTTGCTCATACGGCACCGTGATCTGTGGCTCGGTCGCCGTCAGCAATCGAATCGCTCCCAGTGCGCTGTTGTGCGCGCTCGGTGACATGGTGGGTTTGATCCAGTCGCCCTTGGGCGGCTGTTGCCACTCCATGTGGAATGCTCTACGCACGTCGTTGTTAAAGGCATCCCGGTTAGCGTACCGGGAAATCAACTGCGTGCTAATTTGTTGGGCATCTACCAGGTCAAAGTCGGCCATCCAACCTCCAACTTCCAACTTCTAACTTCAATTCAGGCACATCACTACGTCACTCTGCCACAGCCCAACGCCCGTCTCGCCGTCGCCACCTTCGGCCAGCATCTGCACGCGCACCAGCGTCAGGTAAATCGCGTTCGGTTCGCAGGCTTCAACGTGCAGCGCGGTCACAAGTTCGGTCGGGTTCATCGGGTCGGGTCTCCAGGCAACAAAAAACGCGCCGGCAGTCCAGATGTCTGGATTGCCGGCGCGCCTATCTGCGATTCAGATTTACGTTTGCCGTGCTAGTGGTAGTGTAGCACAGTCACGGCTAGAGAGTCAACTAGATGGAAGTGTCACTCCCTGTACGAAATGAATCTAACTATATCCCCAATAGACGATGCGGATACACCAAAAATCCTCCCAAGTTCCTTGTGGGAAATTCCGCCCATTGCGTATATCTTCCTGACTTCGTTTGCCTGCTCGTTGGTCAACTTTGCGTAATGATGTTTCTGGCCCTTTCTTCCGTGATTTAATCCGTGGTCAAATGCGTGCTGTACGTTGTATCCAGCGGTTACATACTCAAGATTTTCGATAGACGGATTGGTTTTGTTTCCATCCTTGTGGTTTATATCATGTCCATCCGGCCTATCTCCGACAAACGCACGCATGACAAGTTTATGCACCTGCGTTGGTTTTATCCTTCCGTCCTTGCACAAGTTTACTTCGTAGTATCCGTGACCGTCGATCATTCTTTTGAGAACTACGCCGGCTCTTTTGTGTTTTCTGGAATCAACCCGATCGATAGATCGCACGTTTCCTAAATTGCTGACTTGATATGTAGACTCGTATCCTACAACTGGCCTCCATTCTTCTTCCATTTTAGACATTGGTCGGTCCTTTTGTGTAAATAACATTAGCCCGCATTGGTGTGCTGCCTACCGGACCGACCAAGATCACGAGCAGGTTAGAGCACCAATGCGGGCTAGTATCCGCAATTATCGTATGAAATTGTGATATGCGTAGGCAACAAAAAACCTGCTACAGCGTGACTTGGTCGGTCGATTCAAGTATAAGGCTACTTTCGAGAAAGTCAATACTCAAAAATCACGGTTGTTCAAAAACCCACCCGGTTGCAATACCCTTGAAATTGGGTCGTTACCTACCATCTGAATGGCAGACGCTGGAGCAATGCGCGGGCGTGGATTGATCTGGGTGAGCATGTATTTAGTCGCGTCCGCCAAATGGTCTTCTGCGTCTGTATCAATGTCCTCCATGTTCCCGCTCTTCGCATACGGCAAGGTCGGCACCGTGTTAAGCCAGTTCTCGCACGTCTCAAACACCATCAAACCAGGCTTACCGTCGGGCAGGTCGGCCAGCAGCGTGTCGATCTTGCGCTTGCCCTGGATTCGATTGTTGTCCGCCTTGCTCAAGTACACCTTCTCGGCAGCGTACTCGTCATAGGTAGAGAAAATCCTGTCCTCAAAGTTGCGCGTGGTCCACATGCTTGGATCGGCATAGGTAGAAGCAAACTTCTCGCCAGGTAAACTGTTATCAAGAATCGCACGCGCCTGTTGTCGGTCAGTAAGCCCGGCCTGATACAGTTCGCGGTAGATGTAAATGCGTCCCGTGTCTGGGTCTTTTGCTCCAAACACAACCGCCCAACAATTTCTATAGCCCCAGTCAACGCCCCGGTATCTCGTCCAGTGCGCGGGAATATCGAACGGCTTGCACACATGCCTGTCCCATGAGAACGATGGGAAGGCCTGTCCCTCAAACACATCCCAATCGCCATCCCGCCACGCTTTACCAAGCGGACCGGTCAGGCTCTCAAGATATTGAATGTACTCCGGCTTGAGAAATGGATTGTCTTTGTACGTCGCCGGGAAAAATCGCGTTGTCGTTTGCAATCCCTTGCGCCACGGCGTCACATACAACTCTTTGAAAGCCGTGTGTCCCAGCCCGCCGGGGTTTGTGCTCTCGTACAGTCGAGGTCGCCAATCGCTTCTGCTCGTGCGCAGGCTGCCGCGAATCTTCTGCCGCCGCTCGCCACTGATCTGGGTGCCTTCCTCTATGACGATCGTGTCGTACTCGATGCCCAGAAACTTGTCGATGTCCCGCTCGTCTTTGTACCCGCCGATCAAAATGCGGCTATCGTTCCAGGCTGGAAACTCCACGCGGCCGGCCAGCGCCACCCGCTCCACGCTGCCGAAGACTTTTCGGATCAAGTCATCGAATGACTCCGCCGCGCTTTTCAGCACGCGCCGCAGGAACAACACCTTCAGCCCTGGCGCTCGCCAACAGTCATCCAGCCCCGCCTGCGCCATAATGCCGTGAGACTTCCCCGGCCCGCGTGCCCCGCCAACCCCAATCATCACCGGCCCGCTGCCGTGGTCGGCCTCTCGCGCGGCCGCGTGAAACCCCAGCGACCACGGCAATGGCAGATAGTCGCACTCCAAGAAGTGCGCGCTCTGTTCCTGCGGCATCCCCGCCTTGCCGGCGCGATCCAAAAACTCCAGCGCCAGCACCGGGTCAAGGGTTACTTCACTTCTGGCCGGGCGGCTCAGGCTTTGGACCATAGGCTATTTTCAATAGGTCGTTGAGATTGGTGATGCGTGTGGAGACTTCGCCTTCTACCTTCTGCTTATCGACAAACAATTCGTGATGCTTGCCAACCAGTGCCAGCGCTGCGTCAGCGTCGTACAGTTCAATCGCCACGCCCTTGTCGTCGATCCTGATCTTCTTGATCAAGTGCAGTTTGCCGGCCCGTTCGGCTTTCGATAGGTCGATCACCGGTTCGGGTTGCCCTGTTTCGAGATTGGCGCGCAGGCTAACAAAGTCGCCCATGCTGCCCTGGGCGTGGTCACTCAGCCGCGCCAGCACTTCGTCAGCGCCGAGGTGATGGGCTTTTAGTCGGGCGTCAATCGCGGCCTTAACTACTGCATTCTGCTTCAGCCGCCAGCCCTGCACCTCTGGGTCAAGATAGCCAGCAATGCGCGCTGCATCTGTTGCATTCCAGCGGCGCAGGTACTCATCACAAAACACCCGCTGCCGATCGGTCAGCCCGTCGGTGCCGGGCGTCTCCGGTTCGGGGCGTGGCTGTGGCTCAGGCGTGGCCGCGCGTATCGCCTTGGGGGTTGGCGGCCTGCGCCGCTTGGGCGTTTCTTTTTTCGTGGTCTTCGTGCTCTTCGTGGCTTGTTTTGTCATCGTGAACATACGGCTCAAGCCGGGCCAGACGTGTCCCGTCTGCGTCCCGGCTCGCTCAGTGCCGCGTCCTCGCGTGTCCCGCCGTGGCTACATCCCGCCAAACGGGGGCATCTGAGGCTTGCCCGTCTGGCCGCCCATCGGGCCACCAGCGCCGCCGCGTCCCGGCCTCGCCATCGCACCCATCGGGGCAATCGCCGGGGCCTTCTTCCCAAACGGCGGCATACCGCCCGGCATCTCCGGCTTCACGCCCTTGCCGCCCAGATCGATCTCGATCTCCGGCCCTTCCTCTTCGGGCGCTTCCTCTTTGTCCAGCTCAGCCATCCGCAGTTCGGCCTCGTCGGTCGGCAGCGGCTCGGACGTGATGATTGACATGCCCTTGCCAGCAGGTTTAATCGTCCAGGTTACATTGATCGGTTTCATCGTCGGCATGATGCGCTCTCCTTGTGGTAACACAACGCGCCGACCATCCCCCAGGATAGTCGGCGCGCGTGTTCGGCGTTAGCCTATGCCGTCAGTTTAGCACAGGTTAAGCACCAATGTCAAACACCGAATGACAACCGTCATTGTTTATTACCATCGGCCTTATCAAACGCAATCGAGTTACCTGATTGAATCGGGTAACTCGATTGACTTTCCTCCGTGTCCCGTGCATCCCGTGTGTCCCGCGTCCCGCCGAAAGTGCTTTCGGGACCTGGGCCAGACTAGCGGCGCTTGCTGAAGTTATCCTGCGCTTCAGCGGCCATCGCGCGATTTGCGGCCTGTTCCCATTCGCTGCGTCCCTGATACGGCGTGAACTTGTCGCCACGCACGCGGCTCTTAGGGTAATGGGCGAACCAATCACCAGCCGGGCGCTTGTCGCTCTTGACGGTCTTCCCGCTGTCATTTATCCACACATTTTTTCCGGCGTTCATTTCAAATCCTCCGAGTGAATTTAGCCCTTGCGGGTCTATCCCCTAATCGGGATTCACTTTTTCGCAGCGCGCTTCAGCATCCGAACCGCCTGCATCGCGCAGTTGCTAATCCGCGCGCTCGACTCGTCCGGGAACTCAGCCGTCAGCGTCATTCTGATTTCGTACGTGTGTGGAAACTCACCCAACTTATAATCAGGCAGCGCCTTCCACAACTCAATCGCCCGCGCCGTGACTTTGCTCATCTTTCGCCCGCCGCGCTTGCCGTTCTCGCGGCTCGCGTCAGCCTTCGCGCCGCCCGTCACAGCGCCGCCCCGCCGGCCAAGTTCGGCGGCCGTGCTAATGTCCACGATCTCGATCCAGTTATAGGCCGTTCCGTCGTCGCCAACAAACACCGGTTGACCGTAGGATGATGCGGAGTGGGCGGTTGTTAGCCGCCCATCCACTTTAGACCCACCCACTAAAATCGCCGTCGCCTTAGTGTCCATGCTACTCCACTTCAACCGTGATGCTGTCCGGCAGTTCGTCGCGCCAATTCTTCTGGAACAAATCACCGACGCCGACATACTGCGGATCAACCAACCGCCGCCACTTCTTGTCTACCTTCACGAACCATGCCGTAGTGAAATACGTTCCCTGCTGGAGAGACTTATAGGTGCGATCGTTTTTGATGTCCTCAATCACCTGCCGGGGCGTCCCGGTGTGATAGGGCCTCGTCGTGTCGATGACGCGCAGGCCGTGCTATGTCTGCTTCGCGCTCGTCTCGTATCCAAAACCAACTGTGCTGCGGCGGGTGATTTGTATTTTTTCCATGTCACTGCCTCCGTTGTTTGATAGCAGTATCATATACCTAACCGCTTGGGTTGTCAATACTCAATTCACTCCAATCACAAATCTCTAATCTAGTGTTCTAATAAATAGAACAAAAAGCGGCGACCAATCGGCCGCCGCTTCATCCGCTCATTCTGTAATCCGTCTTTACCCCGGAGCCGCCCTAATCGTAAACTCCCCGGCCACCTTAAACCCTCGCTCCGCCTTAACCACCATCTCCGCCCCGTTAAAATTCATTTCGACTTTCAGCGTGTTAGCCGCGTTGATCATCTCCGCGTTATCCCGCACGAATTGAATAATCGCCTCGGCCCTGCTTTTGGCCGCAATCGGTTGACGGGCAGGGCCAGTGTTCACAGTGCCGCCTCGTGTCGATCGGTGATAAACGCCAGCGGATCAACATAGTCGCGCTTCACCCGCTCGGCATTGTCGCCCGGCCAGTCCGTCGACTTCACGCCCAGATCGATATGCGCCACATCAAAATGCAGGTGCCATGCCTGCGTCCCGTCGGCATTGCCAACCGTGCCGATCAAAAATCCGCGCGTCACATTGTCTCCCAACCTGGCGTACATCTTATCCAGGTGAGCGTAGCGCGTCCAGATCAGCCGGCCATCCTCCAGCGTGTGCTGGATGACCACGATCTTGCCCCACACCGGGTATGTATCGGCGGCCACCACCAGACCGTCGGCCGCCGCATAGACGGGCGCGTGCGCGTCCGCGTTGTACGCGGGCGTGTTACAGTTCAGGTCGGCCCCGGTGTGCACCGCATACGGCCGCGTCCCAACCTGATAGCGCGTGCCATACCCGGTCGCATCAAACCACCCGCCCGGCCACAGCTTCGCCCCGGCCCGTTCCTCGACCGTCCCAACGGGCGCATCAAACCGAACCCGCTGCGGCGTCGGCGCAACGTCCGGCACACTCAGCGCCGTGATCAAATCGGCCAGGATGCCCCGGAACTCCTCGGCCTTTTTGACCACCTCATTGATCTGTAATTGATTGACGGTCACGGAGCGCCTCCTTATAATCCGTTGATGCCCAACAACTTTTCAAGCATCACCGGTGTCTCGGTCGTAATCCCGATCAATTCATACCCCGTAAAATACCGCTTCGCCCATTCAGCCAGCGTCGGCTGATTCTCGTCACTCTGCCACAACTGCGGATTGATCGCAATCACCCGCCGGCCCGTCAGTTCTGGAGCGTCGATAAACGCATCGTGCGGGCTGGCCCCCACCGTCCACATTCGATCGGCGCGCAGCGCCGGCGCAAGCCAGCCGGGCGTGTACTGGCTGGGATGCAGCAGGTAATACGTCCTCGCATATTTCAACGGCGGATACACCGGCGGCTGTTCCACCTCACCAACCACCGGCCACGCTTCCGGCATCGGCGTCGGCGTGCTCGCCACGTACACCGTCAGCGCATCGATCGCATCCTTGATATTCTCGGCCCCGCCGATCTGGTACAGGCACGCGCCCAGCACCACGCCGTCGCGCATCAGTTCGCGGTCGTACCATTTCGCATCCTCAAGCCACGCCTCGCGGCCCAGCACGCTAAACCCGCCCACGCCTGCGCCGGCCTCACCAATCACCAGCGGCGGGCAGGCGTCAAACTGATTCAGAAATTGATACGCGCTGCGGTAGCGCAGGGCCAGATGCGGCGCGCTGGCGCGCAGGCTCGTGGCTGGTCCACCGTTGGCGGCGGGACTGTCAAAGCCGTACTCATGCAAGATCAAAATGTGGCCGTTTTGTTTGGCGTACTTCAGGCTGGGCACCAGCTCCAGCCAGCACTGCTCTGGCCGCGCCACCACCTCGCCCGCTGGGTTGAGTAGGTGCTTGGGGTTGCCGCTGCTGAAACCGTACAGCGCCAGGCTAAAGCCGTTCTCTCCGGCGATGCCCATACACTCGACGGTAAAATCATTCAGCCAGCCGAAGTCGGCCAGCGTGGCCGCGTCCTGCTCGTTGATCGGCGCGTAATAGTGCGCCTTGTTGCGCCGCCACTCCGGCATGATCGCGTCCATCCAGTTATGCGCCACCACCACGGCATTTCCTTTGTACATATCGGGCGGCGCGTCCAGGCCGCTGTCGTGCCGCACGCCGTTGTAGGTGCGCGGCTGATGCCGGAAGATCAACTTCGTGCTGGGGCTGAATGCGGCGATGTCCGGCCACACATCCTGATCCACCGACAGCACCACCGGCACCGGGTTGCCCGCCACCGCTGCCCGCTGCAAGAAACTACCAAACCCGCGCCGATTACCGGCCGATACGTGTACGCCTAATTTGCTCATGCCGCCTCCGTTAGACCAAGTTCTAGTTGAGTTAAGAACGACGACAAGCGCTGCCAGTTAAAATCAATCTTCATCGCCGTCAGGTCGTCGTTAAAGATAGAAAACTTTCCAACGGTAGCCAATGCTCCAACATCAAAATTGATCGATTGCTTACCGTCCGGCCATGTTCCAATCCTCGGCTTGCCGGATGTTTTCAAAGTGTTTAAGTCTGACATCCTGATACTGCCATCCGATAGATCGCAGATGACAACATAGACCGGCATCCCCGTTTTGAATTGCACGTCAAGATATTGGTCGTACTTGTCCTTGTCTATCCCGTGCTCGTACCGCTTAAACAGTCGGTACAGATTGGGGTTTGTTTTCGCTTTAACTTCAAGCCAGCCATATCGGTCGCGGCCAAAAAATTGCGAGTCTGGCAATGAGGCATGTTGCCCGTCACCCTCAAGACGCGGCCCGTGTGTGCCGTCCGTTTGAATGTTGGCGACCGGCACAACTGCATAGCGCTTCTGAATTGCCCGCAGGATATTCTGCTCGATGGTTCTGCCTGCCAGAAATCTAAGGTCTCTCATCATATTGTCGCGCTCCAGCACAGTGCGCTAAACTCCTTCCTAAATGCGTTGACGTTCTCACCAAAATAGATCACCGCCTGGCCCTGCAATGGTGCTCCAACGGGATCAAGGTCTTCGTCCAGAAACCTAACGCGCGAATTTGTAAACGCCACCGCACTGGCCGCGCCAACCATGTGCCTAAACCATGCCGTCTCGGTCGCGTTGTTGACCAACACGATTGCCTCGGTGATTTCTCCCGCTTCGTAATGGGCGCGAATCTTTTCAGAAAACCTTCCAACCAAGTCGGATGAATACGGGGGGTTCATCCAGACCTTGCCGCTCCATTTTTGATCAAGACCGTTATCCATCACGGTAAAAAACCGATCGGCCCCAACGGTTTTGTTAGCCGAACGAGACGAGGCCGGGTCGAGATCGATCTTGCCCATAACGCGCCGCGCCGCTTCAATGTACTCTGCCGGGGTATACCACTCGTTATCGCCGCTATTGTAAGCAACGTGTGCTTTTACAATTTCCGAACGAACGGGTTTAAGAACCTTATCAAAACCAGACGGAGTACAGTTCGGGCACCCAAATAATGTATCGTTATACATCTCGTTACAGTTCTGGCACTTCTTAACACCAAAGCCGATTGCTTCCGCTTCGCGTTGCTTTTGCTCAGGCATTGCCGCAATCTGCGCCGCCCGCGACACAGACACATAGCCGCACTCTACTGCCTTAACAAGTTCAGGGATTCCGTTGGAGATAACTTGCGCCGCGCGCTGCACGCTTGGTCTCGATACGTTAAGCATCTCGGCGGCTTGAGGCTGTGTAACAGATGCATCAAATGATGCATCTGCGTAGTCCGCCCGCTGCCCATGACCTAGTGTAGCCAGTCGCGCCGCGCACATGGCCCGTTGGCTCTCGTCGAGGTGCCGGCGTGAAATGTTCTCACTCACAACAAACGCAAGCGGGTTGTCTCCGGTGTACTCTGTATAGCGCGGCTCAACCCCGGCCAACTCGCAGGCCGCGTACCGGTTACGTCCGTCAAGAATCTTGCCTTGATACAGTGTAATCGCGTGGCGCTGCCCGTTCTCGGCAATGTCACGCGCCAGCGCTTCAAGTTCTGCGGCAGACAGCATCGGGAACACATTGGCTAATTCGTGAAATTCTGGCATCATCTACCGCCCCGCCTCAATATGCCGCGCCGCCTGCTCGATGCGCTGCGCCAGTTCCTCGCGTCCGCTGTGCTGCAAGACCAACATCTTGGCCTGATAGGGGGTGTTGCCGTTGCGTATCTCAACTTCCAGCGCCCGCAGAATATCGGGCTGGTTCGCGCTCAACCACTCGTAAGACTCCTGGTCAAGCGCCCGCGTCAGTGCGGGCATGGTCGGGGATTGTGCTACTGGGGTTTGCTTCATTTCTCTCTGCCTCCGTGTCATTGGTTTGGCTTGCATCGGTGTTACTTCTTGTTCTGTAACTCGGCAATCTCGCGCTGAGCGTCGCGCAACTGCGCCCGCACGCTCTCCAACTCCGTCTCATACCCGGCATTGCGCAAGGTCAACTGTTCGATCCGCTCGTTGGCTTGCTTGAGCAGGCTGGACATATTGCTAATCTCGCGCTCGCTCTCCGCCAGTTTGCCGTCTTTGATCACCAACTGCTTTTGTAATTCCTGCTGCGCGTCCTCCAAAACCTTAATCCGGCCGCGCAACTCCACAATCACCGCCGCATTGTCGGCCTGCACGCTGGTACTAATCCGCTGCACCAGATCGACATACGACAGGCCCATCGTCCCCAGCGCCGCCGATAGTTTGTCTACCGCGTTCGCGTCCGCCGTGTCGGCCTCGGTGTTAGCCTTCAGCCGCGCCGTGTCGGCCTCGGCACGCATCTTTTCAACCTCGGCCCGCATCTTCTTGGCCTCGGCCATCGCCCGCATATTGGCCGACCGCATACTCAGCCAGGCGGGAATACTCCCAAACAGCGCGATAATAATGGATGCCAGCACCGGATCAATTTGCATCGCCGTTTCCTGCCGTCCCGCTGGGCGGCATGTACCACGCATAGGCCAGAAGAGAAATCTGGGTAATCAATCTCAGCGTCGAGGATAAATCAGTCGAAGACTTACCCAGCACATCCAGCAGCACCAGCGCATAAAACAGCGCCGTCAGTGACGCAATAATCGCAAACGGCACCCATAGCCGCCAGTCGGCTGGATGCCGTTTGACCTTGCGCGCCACAATCGCCAGCATCAAAATGCTTAACGCCAGCGAGATAACCTGCAACACATCCCGGCTCATGTTAGCCAGCCGCTTTATTGCTGGCCGTCAGCGCATACTGCACCTGCGACCCGATGAAAACAATGAACCCCGCCGCGATGCTCTGCCAGTAGGGTTCAAGCGCTAACCATGTAGACTGTGGAACCAGTTGGATCGCCAGCGTGGCCGCGAATGGAATCACCATCGACAGGCCAAACACGGTCCAGAAACGCCGCTCGCCTGCCAGTGTGCTAAACCACGCCACCTTAGTCAGCAGGAAACTAATCACCATGCCCGCGCCGACCGTGGTCCCCAACAGCCGCAGCGCGTCAATCAGCGTCGGAACCGTCGGCGGTTCAACCGCCTGCCCCTGCGCCACCGCCGGCGTCACCATCAACAACGCCACAAACATCACAATCAACCCATACGCCACTGACCGCTTCATGTCCGCCTCCACATAACACAACGCCGATCGGCTCCACCGTAGGAACCCGATCGGCGTAAGATTCTCAGCCCGTACCCCTACACAAATCAGTGTAGCATAGGCGGGCGCTCTGTGTCAACTGGAACGATTGAATTAGCCCGTTGGAACATCCTCCGGCTCTTCCGGCACATACTCCAGCACGCTGCCAAACGTGCTGTACACCGGCTCCATCTCCATCCGCACGTCAACCTTGTACAACGTCTGGTCTCCGTCGATGCGCCGAACGTACACGTCCTGGCACTCCGGGTAATAATTGTGCGCCCGGTCGTGATTCTTGGCGTAAGCCTCGCCCGCCTCGGCCGCACTGTTGGCGTAGACCGTCAGAACGTCGTACTCCTCGCCTTTCGGGTCGCCGCACGCCCACCATGCCGGCGCGCACTTGTGTTTAGCAATCAGGTCAAACTTCCCGCACACCTTGCACGTCTCATAGTAGGTCACGGTGTCACCCTCCTGAACTCAATCACCCACACCCACGGGTTGACGTTCCAGCCAAAGCCGCGCGAATAATTGATCGACTCCCATAGGTGCTCGAAACCAGTCCTGAATTGCGGTATCTCGTTATACCGATCATTCTCCATAAAGATTTTTTCAGCGCCTTCTGCTCGCGCGTCTTCTTCGCTGATGTCCTGGACCCGCTCAACGCGCACGCCCGTGATCTCAAGCGTGATGCGGCTCGCCCAGCGGGGCATAAAGATAGACGGTCGATGTTTACCAATCTTGATGTGCTCGTAGATGTAATTACCGATGCCCAAATCTTTTCGGCCAGTCGCCATATACCAGAATGCAGAATTAAAGGTCGATGGTATCTGAGACGGCTTAGTACCGTTGAGCACATCACCAACGGCCCACGTCTCACGCACCCACAGGCGGTCGCCGGTCTGGCCGTGTTTGCAGTTAGCAATAATAGCGGCACGCTCACTGATACCGCCCCAATCCAATGGCGGCTGCGGCTTCATCACCCGGCGCGTCATGGTCTTGCGACCGTCCAGAATCGCACGCACCATCTCACCGCTAAATAAGATCGGTCTATCGGTCATCGCTTTGCCTCCATCTTCTTCAAACATCGCGGGCACGTCACGGCTTGCCCGCGCACAAACCAACTGCTCCAGCCTGCGCTGCGTCTCCCAGGCTGCGCGCCACACAGCGCGGCCCACCGCATACCGCGCTCGTCAATCGGTACGGCGTGCCAGCGTGTGCCGTGGCCCAGTTCGCTTCCGTTCGCGCAGCGTCCGGCCAGAACACGCACCGCATACCCGCGCGCCTTGTCTTCGGCGCAGTCCGCGCACGGCTCTTCTTGAATGTGCTCGCGGCACCGCTTGGGCATCGCCACCGGCTCAGGCGCAGGCTGATCCCGCTTCATCTTCTCGGTATCGACACCCATACGCTCAAACATCTCGGTTAGGTTCATCGCGCCACCGCCTTGATCTCAAACACCTGACCGTCGTACACGCTGGCCTCCCAATTTCCATTCAAGTCGTACCACTTGAACTTATCCAGACGGTCATTCGCGCCAATCACCGCCGCCGCCGTGTTCCACACTCGCAGCCAATCGCGCCAGCCGTAAGGCCGCACGCTCCACATTTCCCAGTTGTGGCTCCACTTGAACTTAGTTCCGGGCCGCAGAATCACGGTCCGGTTTGCGCTGGCTTTGGCGTCTTCTGTAATCCTCACCTTGCACGGGTCGCACACCCGCGTCACGGGAAAGCCGCGCGTGTGGCCGCCCAGCGTGCTAAACGTCGGCGTGTCCTCGGCAATAAACTGGGCCGCCCAAATCGCCTCGCGCTCGCGGCAGACTTCGCACTTACGATCACTCGCCATCATGCACCCCCGGTATCGCGTCGAGAATTTCTTTCAGCGCGTCGTGCATGGCCTGCACTTCATCAAAGCACGTATACGCCGCACTGGTGTCGCCTTCGCTCAACAGGTTGGGATGCTTGCGCGCCTCGGCCAGCAGCGACGACAACCAGCTAATGCGCGTCACATCATCGGTCACATAGTTGCAGGCCGTGACCAGCGCCTTATCCTTGCGGTACTCAATCTCGGCCAGCGCTGAGGCGCGGATGCGGAACTCAACCCCATACACCGCCAGAGACCGCAGGCTCTCTAGCGTTTCTTTCTCCCAGTCAATCGGCGCAACCTCGCGCCGAGTCTCACCGCACGCCAGTTCAAGCGCATACAGCACTCCCGCGCTCAGGCTATTCAACCCCAGCCGGTCGCTCACGGTCTTGGCCTTGGCGCGCAACTTCCCGCCCTCATCCCGAACGCTCAGGCGCTGGTTAATCACGGCCTTCTTCTTCGCTTGCTTTTTCACTTCGCTCCTTTGATGATAACGGCAATCAGCGCGGCTCGAAAATTCGTTTTGTTTCGCTTGCAATCCCGCAGGATTTTGTCAACGTCAACGCCTTTGATCTTCATCGCAATGGCGGACAACTCCATATCAGAGAAAAACTTCAGCGCAGCAAGCGCTTTAGCGTCCATTGTGCGCCTTCAATTCCTCGTCGCAGTCCCAGCATACCGACACATATCCTGCTCGCATACTGCCAGTTACATCGTGGCCGTAGTGCTGGGTGTGGAATTTAATCCACGTAACCGCTTCAGACACGTCGTCCGTCACCAGCACGTCGTCACCGTTCACGGTCACACAATACCGCTCGTCAAAACCTTCTCGCTTGGCCGGGTCGGGGTGATTAACGTACAGCGTAGGCACCACGTCCGTCGGGTACATCATCGTAAATGACGGGCACGCATCATTGTGCCAACTCTGGTCAATCATCTCAGCCGCAATCGTTTCCGGCACGGCAAACTCTTCGCCAAATTCCTGCTTCCATAAACCGCTATTTCGACTCAGTTTATTTTCGATCATGCTATCACCTCACTCGCCCTTCCAGTGGTTTCCGTTATCGAACTCACCGAACGGAAACTCCGGCTTATCGACAACGGTATCGCTCAGCGCATTGTCGAGCAACACGCCGACGTTTAGCACGCTGGGCGGCCACACGCCGATCATTCTTGACGATATTCACCACGCCCAGCAACCTTTCGATTCGCGCATCCTGCTTATTGGATGCTTCGCACAGAGCCTCATACTGCGCCTGAAGGTCTGCCAGTTCCTGCTTGTAATAATTCTCGGTCTCCGCCAACTTTGCAGCGTGCTTTGCGTTCAGTTCTTTGACCATCCGGTTATGATCTTTCGCGCGCATCGTGTCACCTCGTTTATCAGTTGTGTACAGTGTACACCCGATCCATAACGTGTCAATAGGCAATTTCCTTAAAACCTTCAGACACATCTCGGCCCAACAAAAACGCGCCCCAGCGGGCGCGCTCTTTATTGGTTGTGTTACTCGTTAGTTCTATCGCTCACCACAACCCACAAGCCCTAAACCTCCACCGTCTTCTCCGGCCCGATCAAACTCCATATCCTTGCCGTCCGCCGCTCCCCATCTACCTTAATCTCAACCCGCACCCCGGCCACCGCCAGCACCTGCCGCTTCTGCTCAAACGTCGCCCGCTCCAACTTCCGCCGATACTTCTCCACCGCCGCCAGCGCATCCTCCTGCTGCGCGGCCCGCCCCGCCTCATCGGCCACGCGCCGCGCCACCCGCTCGCGCTCAATCGTCCTTTCCTCTATAACGGCATTGGCCGCGTCGATCGTGGCGTCCCTCTGCTGGGCCACCGCCGGCCGCGTCTCGTCGCCATATTGCGCCATCACCCCCGCGATGCGCCGCCGGGCCGCCTCAATCTCCCGGTCCAATTCCGCCAGCCGCTTGCGCCACGGCTCAGCGCTTTGGCCGCCCTCACTCCGCCGCAATTCAGCCCGCCACTCAGTCAGCGCCTCCGGCGTCGCGCAGGCCAGCACATAGCCCCACACCGCCGCGTCCAGGTCAGCCGACCGAATCCCGCGCGCATTCGTACACGTCACCTCACCCTCGCCGCCCTGGTACTGGGCACACCGATAATACTGATACAACTTCCCGCCGCTCAGGCCGCCGAACCCGATCATGCTTTTGCCGCACTGGCATTTCACGCACCCCGCCGCCAGATACTCCAGCCGCCGATTACGTACCGACCCTGCCCGGTTCTCGGCCAGCACCGACTGTACCCGATCGAACGTCGCCAGATCGATCAGCGCCACCTCCGGCAGCGTCACCGTCACCGCCCGATAGTGCAGCTCACCCACCAAGGCTCTGTTGCTTAGAATCCGGTACACCGTCGTATGGCTCCAGTGATCCGCCCGCGTCGTCGGCGGCGGCACCCGCGCTTCATTCAGCCGCCGCGCTATCTGCCGCAGCCTAAGACGATCCACCAGAAGCCAGTCCACCATCTGCCGCACAATCGCCGCGTGCGTGTCGTCAACCTCCAGCCGGGCCTTGTCGCGCACGCCGACCTTCCGCAGCCCATACGGCGGCTTGCCAATCCCCACCCAGGCCAGCCGCGCCTTGCCCCGCTTCCCGCGCTGTAGTCGGTCGATGATCTTGCGCCGCTCCTCACTGCTCATCCAAGATTTTATAATCAAACTAATATCATTCAAGTCCTCGATCGGCCCCGTGTCGATCGCGTGGATCGCCACCCCGGCCCGCATCATCTCCCGCATCATCAGCAGCGCGTCCGGTATATCCGCCCGGCTCAATCGATCCAGCGTATACACTACCACCGCCCGCACCTGCCGCCGCTCGATCGACTTCCACAGACCGGCCCCGTTCGGTCGCTCGCGCAGATGCACAGAGCCGGTGTGGTTGTCTCTAACCTCATCCGTCACTGTCAGCCCGTGCGCCGCCGCGTACCGCCGGCACGCCTCCGCCTGTGTGTCCAGGCTGTAATCATCCCCCCGCTCAGCGCTGCGCCGCGCATAGATCGCAATCATCCCGGCCTCCCAAAAGCAAAAACGGGCGACCATCGCCCGCTCAAACCTTCCGCAAACCACCAAATAGAAATGTTTCAAAACCTAAGTATTTTTACGTAGGTCTTGTGCATTGAAAAAAAAAACAGCGTGATAATATATGTACAACTTATGTGTAAAGGTTAGACGCCATGCCAATTATCTTGCGCCTTTATCGCCTTTCTCCTCGTTGGTTCCGTAAGATTCTTTGGACTCGCTTGCAGTACGACCCGCGAATTTGGGCATTGCTGCTCGCTCGGCGCGCCGCTGGGCAATCTGGTCATTCCGCAGGCGCGTCAATTCAACCCACTGCCGACGCTCGTCCTCTGTCCAATCCTCCAGGATAGAATCGATCTCTTCAATCAGATCATCCGTTTTAGGCAGGGTCGGTATCAGCCCCGCCTGTAGCCACTCATTGAACTTTTCCATAGTTGTCAGCATTGTAGTGTTCCCTTCTGTGACGTTGGGTTTTTTAAGGTTTGTCCTATTGACACAGATATAGAAGCGTGCTAATATGTCCCTTGAGGATACATCTTTAATATCCGCGAGGAACAATGAGCCAAGAGAAGACCGCACTGCAAAACTGGGCCAACCGCAACGGCATCACAGCCGCCAAGTTTGCCCGCGCCACAGGTTACAGTTACCAGCACGCTTGGAACTTGCTGGCCGGCGTAACAGATCCGACCCCTGAAACACTGGGGCGCATCGTGATCGCCTACGGTATTAAGTCTGCCGCTCCGATCGCTAACTCGTTTGAAAACAAAACGCGCCAGCCGGTGAGTGCCTAATGGCATTCTCCGCTGGCGCGTCTTTGATTCGGTTGATCGAGTCATGGCCGGATGACTCCCTTCAAGATCAGCATACACCCGATCAGATTCCGGCAACGGTGAAACTTCAGTAAAAAAGCCGCGACTGTTAGCGCAGTCACGGCGGGGGCAATCGGCAGACGGGCGTCTGCCTTCGCCCTCAGTATACCACAAGGGGCAATCACATGGCAACATCCAGAGCACACAACCTCAAGATTGGAAACAAACCACGCTTGACACTGGCGACCTACACCAACGCACTGATCGAATGCACCGCTTGCGACGCCTCGACCATCGTGGCTGTAGTCAATCCACTGCCGGATCAAATCGCCTGCCCGGTGTGCGGAGCAATCATGGCCCGCGTAGAAGATGAAGTCAGCGCCGAGGTGACGGCATGACGCACACCATCGCCCGCCAAACCTCGTCCATGTCGTATGACCTGCTGCACTTCTCGGATCAGGCGCACGCCCGCGCCTACGTCGCCGTCAACAACATCACCGGCGCGCGCCGCTGCTCAGACGCGCACGGCCGCAAAGGTCAAGAGATTGACCTGACCGGATACTTGGGTGAGCGTGTCGAATCGCTAGCCGCCGCCATCGAAGACGGCGAACTGGATCAACCCGCCAAGCGCGCGGCCACTGCCGAGACCGCACAACCCGCGCCACAGCGCCGCACCTACACCAGCGGCCCGGTTGTCAAGGTAGTCGCCATCGGCCAGCGCATCGGCCTAAACACTCCGGCCGGAGTCCTGACAGCAGTGGTCGCCCATCTTGGCAATAACTTCGTCACGGTCAATCTGGATAACGGGCGCGGCCCGCGCAACATCGAGTGCCGCATCGACTGCACAACCACCGGACCGGGCCTAACCCTGTCCGCCATCGTCAGCACCCAGCAGGTGACAGCATGACCACCGACGATCGCGTCATCACCCTTCTTGCTGCACTGGTTTCCAATACCAACCGCATCGCGCAATCCCTGGAATTGATGACGATGCAAAACGCCAAGGAACCCAATTACCAGCGTCCGATCGAGCAATACAGAGACTTCGACTTTGAAACCATCGGCGCGCAAGTCAAAGCCCGCGACGAGCACGGTGTCACGGCTCTGGATTGGGGCGGCTTCATCTGGACGCGCCGCAGCCCTCAAAATAAATTCGGCGAGGCCATCTGGTTCTCGCGCCCGCTGGGCAAGAAGGAAGACGGCAGCGTGGATTACGCCAGACTCATCACCTTCCGAAAGTTCACCGAGGCCGAGCCGTTGCCGCGCAAGGTCGAGGCCATTGTAGATCAGGCTCCGCGCAAGAAGGACACCGGCCCGCTGCCAACCACGCCAGCGACCGGCGCAAATCAATCGTCTGGCGTCGAGCACCTGCCGGAAAAGAAGACCAACGCGCCGTCCTACTGCCGCCTGCACCTGGCCGACATGACCGCCAACGCCATCGGCGTATTCGCGCACTCCGTCGGAGACGGCGGCCTGTGCAACGGAACCGCATCACTGCCAGACACGCCCGACCGCTGCGATCTGCATGTCGTCGCCATGACCGAGCAATCCGGCACCGGCGTCCTGTTCCATCGCATCAAGGACGCTGACGGCAAGACAATCTCTTACTGTGACGGGACGACCGTCAAGCCAAACGGCAAACACTAACAAGCCGATCAGCCTCCTCCTCTGATCGGGGTGGATGGGTTAGGGGGCGGCTCTCAGAGCGGGCCGCCCCGCATCCAAAAGGACAATCAACATGACACCCTGGGAACTGTTGACAGACTGTTTCATTAAAGCGATCTTTGAACTCAATCAAATCCTATCGTTCTACGGAAACTGATATGAAACTCACGCCATCACAACTCACTCGATTAGAAGTCTCCGGCGGCCTGCGCACCGTCAGCCGCCGGCCAATGGCCTACCGCCGTCTGCCAGAAGCCCGCTGGCTCAAGCCCGTCGCCATCATCTTAGTTAGCATTCTGGCCCTGCTCATGCTTGGACTGTGGGGTATTCAATGACCTCCGTTCAACAATTCTCGCTCTTCGGTCAGCCTGTCACGCGCGGCGACATTCAGTTTCCCGCTCCGGCCGCCCGCCACACCGACCCGGCCACCTCGCACGCCGCCGCCCAGCGCATAAAAGTCAGCGCCGCCTCAGACCGGATGCTGGCCCTGCGCACGCTGGAGCAGGTTGATAACCTGAACGACTTTGAACTGGCCCGGCTCACCAGCCGCGAACAAACCAGCATCGGCGTCCGCCGGGGCGAACTCGTCAAGGCCGGCGGATCGTCCATGTCTACCTGCTGGCGCATCACCGCCGCCGGCCGCGCCTACCTAAAGGAACACGCATGAGTAACAAATACCGAAAAGCAGACTGGTCCATCGATCTAACCGCTCGCCGCGAAGTCTGCCCGCACTGCCTGCAAGAAGTCGCCGTGGTAAGCAACAGATTTGTAAATCACGGACCCAAGGGCGGGTTGTTCAAGTGCCCCAACTCCGGCACCGTACCGTCAAAGCGTCAGGTGCAGGAATGATCGCCACCGCTCCAGACAAACGGCGCGGCATCAAGGCCACAATCCGGCGCCACAGCGGAACCATCCTGAAAGCGCGCCGCTACTGCCCGCACTGTCAGCGACTCACCAAACACGCTCAGGCCGATGCCTTTATATTCTGCCTGTCGTGCAGTAATCCCGGAGTATCGAAATGAATCAACGCGAAATGATACACGCTCTGTTACACGGAAAGGTCTGGACATTCGTCGAAGACCCAGAATCAAAAGGACTGATCGCGCTCGATCAATCCGGCCTGATCATGGATGAAGACGTGCTTACTTCTCTTATGAATGGGGTTGCGAAGTTTCTGGAGTTTTACGGGAACGACAACATCGTGTCGGCCAACATGGCGCGCGAAGAAGAAACACTTCAAGCCAGAGAAGTCGCACTTAGATCGATACCTAGAGAAAAACAGGCATATACGGGAACGGTCTATTTCCTGAAAGGCGAGAACGGACTAACAAAGATCGGAATGTCGGCAAGAAGTGCCACCGATCGAATCGGTAAGTTTGAACCGAAGTTGCCATTCGACACCGAACTGTTTCACGTTATCGACTGCAAATCACCCCGGTCTGTCGAGGCTTCATTTCACCAGCATTTCAAAGAGAAGCGCGTCAGGGGCGAATGGTTCAATCTTTCAGACGCCGATCTAGCCATGATCAAAGAAATCTCAATGAGCGAGGCAGCATGAGCATAGCCTACATGACAGGCGTATGGAGCAACAGCAAGCAGAAAGGAACAAAGCTGCTTATCTTGCTTGCGATTGCAGACCACGCAAACGACGAGGGTGTATCGTGGCCCGGCATGGCGTCCCTGGCAAAGAAGGCCAGACTTAAAAGCCGGCTCACGGTACTCAGGGCAATCAAGGATATTTGCGACGACGGCGAGTTAGTAATCGTAAAGCATGGTGGACCAGGTAAAACAAATCGCTACCTAATTCCGAAACGCCTTCTGTATAAAGGTAGTATCTCTGAAGATACTAAGCCGGAAGATAGTAGCTCCACAGCTACTAAGGTAGTAGCTCAGCAGTCACTAGATATAGTAGCTGGACAGCTACACGAATCATCAATAGAACCATCAATAAAATCATCAGTAAACACATCTGATCTTTTCGCCATCATAGACACCTATCTGCATCAAACCTTTAACGGCACCTATTCAAAGATTCAGCCCGTCCTAAAGATCGACGAGTCTCCCAACGTCATCACCATCGGCGTGTCCATTCCGCAGCCGTCCCTCAAGGCGGCCATCTCGTCACTGGTCGCGCAGTCATCCAGGAAGAAGTGGCAGGTGAAAGTTATCAACACCCCGGCCGCCGTCACCGGTGACAATCTGGCCGCCGCCGACAAGGCCCGCCAGCCCTACAAGCAGGCATACGAGACCGCCAAGCGCGGCCCCTACAACTGGACGCGCGAACACGATGAGTTAATCGACGCCCTGATCGATCGGCAGTGTACGCCCGCCGGTCTCCAATTCACCTACAGCAAACTCTCAAAGGATCAATTCTGGGCGGGCAAGGTCATCCCGTTCAGCGTCATCGTCAACAACTACACCACGCCGCCCGCCGTCAGGCCCGCGCAACCGGAGCAGTGCTATGTCTAACCAAGTCACCCAGCAAGCCCTCAGCCTGTCCGCCGTGCAAGTCATGCCGCCCAACTCCCCAGACTTGGAAGCGGCCGTCTTGACGCAAGCCCTTATCTCGCAAGACCGATCGGTTCTATCCACCGTCGCGGGCCTGCTCGTGCCCGATGACTTCTACACCATCCGCAACCGGTTTGTCTATCTCGCCATGCTGGCCCTGCATCAGCGCGGCCGCATTATCGACTTCCAGTTACTCAAGCAGGAACTCACCAACCAGAACCTGCTGGACGAGATTGGCGGCAGCGCCTACCTTATGGAACTCACCGCCGGCATGTTCTGGAACCCGGACATTCAAGGCGTCTGTCAAGAACTCATCGCCCTAACCACCCGTCGCCAACTCATCCAATCCGCCAGCGACATCGCCGCTCTGGCCTATGACACCACCGGAAACGTCGAGGTGCAGCACGCCAAAGCCCTTGACGCCGTGCGCAACGTCCGCGCCATCTCGCGCCGCAGCCAATCACTTGCTGAAGTCGCCTCCAGCCTCATCGACGAGCTAAACTATTATCAGGCCAACCCTCTCCAAGACGGCGAAGTGCGCGGACTATCAACGGGTATCGTACCGCTCGATCAACTTTTAGGCGGAATCTATCTCGATGACTTCATTGCACTTCTGGGTCGCCCCGGCACCGGCAAGACCGCACTGTGCTTGCAGGTTGCCGATCAAGTCGCCACCTCCGGCAAGCGCGTGCTTATCTTCTCATATGAGATGAAGGCGCGCCGCCTGCTGCGCCGTATCGCCTCCCGTCGTGCGATGGTGGACTGGGATAAAGTCAAGCGCGGATCGCTATCGGAAGAAGAGTATGAAGCGCTTAACCTGCATCTGCTTGACCTGACCGAACTCCAAACCCTCATAGTCGAAGACGAGCGCGCCGGACTGGCCCAGATGGAAGCCGCCATCATCAAACACTGGCCGCTCGATCTGGTCGTGGTCGATAACCTACACATCGTTCTGGAGCCGCGCCACAAGGACGAGAACGACACCCATTATTACGGGCGCATCAGTCGCGGCCTGTTCGACCTCGCAAAATCCAAAGACCATCCCGTGCCCGTGCTCACCATCGCGCACATGAACCGTGACAGCGAGAAAGGTTCGCGCCGCAAGCCAAACCTGACCGACATCCGGGAGTCTGGAGAGATCGAGCAGAACATTGACACCGGTCTGTTCATGTGGGTACCAGACCCGGAAGTGTCGCCCAACGTCATCGAACTATTCGCCGCCAAAATGCGCGACGGCAACACCAGCATCCCGGCCAAGTTGTTCTTCGACAAGCCGCATCAGCGCTTTGGCCGCATCGCCCGCGACGCAGGCGGCATCGAGTTATAACCATGACCGATCGCCTATCCGCCATCGACGCGCTCACGCCCGATGAACTGGCGCAGTTCATGGCCGGCACACTCGTGCTGGTCTACGACTGCCCGAAGCAATTCACAGCCGCCGAGGTGTCAGCGGCAATGCAGGTTTATCGAAGTGATCCGTTGTTTTTCGACGTTCCATCCGTCAATTCAGTTCATCCGTCTTCACCTATCAGCGCTAACCCAGAAACCAGCGCAGAAGGAAAGTAAACGGAAGGTCGCAGGGGTGTGACCAACCATCGACCGGGCCGAACTGGGCGGCCCGGTCGGGAACTACCAGACTACAGGACAATCAGACCAATGACTAAACCCTTAACCTTCATCTCGCTCTTCGCCGGCATCGGCGGCTTCGACCTCGCGCTGGAACGCGCCGGGGCGCAGTGCGTCGCGCAAGTCGAAATCGACGCCAAGGCCCGCGCCGTGCTCCGTCGCCACTGGCCCGCCGTCCCGCAGTTCGACGACGTGCGAACCGTCGGCGCGCACAACCTTCCCGCCGCCGACATCGTGTGTGGCGGATCGCCGTGTCAAGACCTCAGTGTAGCAGGAAAACGCGCCGGACTTGACGGGGAGCGCTCTGGCCTGTTCTTTCAGATGATCAGAGTTATCGACGAAATAAAGCCGAAATTCGTCATCTGGGAAAATGTTCCAGGCGCATTAAGCAGTAACAACGGTCTTGATTTTCAGGCCGTCATTGACGAGTTTATAAAATCAGGCTACATCCCAGACGTAAACATTTTGGATGCTCAGAATTTTGGGCTGGCCCAGCGCCGAAGGAGAATTTTTGCGGTATGCACACACGCGCAGTATTTACGCCAGAGCAAGACGCCTACATCGTTGAGCGTTATGGTCAAGATTGTGTCGGAGATATTGCTAACCATCTTGGCCGAAGCAAAAGGTCTGTCGGGCACCGCGCCTTACGACTTGGAGTTTCGAAGCACATACGACGCGATTGGACTCCAGAAGAAGATGAGTTTATTCGGTCTAACATCTCAAGAAAATTGGACTGGGTTGCTGATCGACTTAATCGAAACAGCAGCGTCGTGTCAGAGCGCGCAAAGCGATTGGGATACTCATTTAAGAAACATGCCAGCATCCGGCTCAACAGCGCAGGCTACCTTACCATCAGATCGTCAGAGTCAGGCGAGCGAACAACCGTATGGTCGCATATTGAAACTATGGAGCAGCATCTGGGACGAAAGGTACTCAAGCCAGAATGCGTACATCATATCAACGGCGTTAAAACAGACAACCGAATCGACAATCTGTACTTGTGCCGAGATCGCCAGCATCATCGCCTCGTGCATACGTCACTGGACGGGCTTCTTCCAGACCTATTGGGATGCGGCCTTATCGAGTTTGATCGCGGAGCAGGAGTATACCGACTATGCAAGACTCACAAGTAGCACGTTCTTTACGCCGGCTGAGTGGATTCAGCACTACTACGATTACCTCGTTCGACATGAACGACGCCAGTCGCAAGTCGCTCGCGCAGATATTGGAGCCAAACGCTGCGCCGAAATACTATCTCTCGCCCACCGCAGCCCAGGGCATTTTGCGCCGGGCGCAGGCGCGCGGCCGGGCGCTGCCGCCCACGCTTCAGCAAGCGCTGGAGACAGCCGCCAAGACGTAGGCCAGACGCTTGCCGCGCCACGAGTGGCGCGGCAAGCCAAGGGCGGCTTCACTGATCCGGTGAGTGACAACATCATTGCCGCCGACATCGCCGCCACGCTCACCAGTGGCCCGTCCAGCGCTGCCAGCCACAACAAACCAAGTGGGCGCAGCCGCGACCTTAACCTTGTTGCCTTCCAACAAAATCAGCGCGACGAACTCCGCGACCTCGGTGAAGTAGTCGGAGCCATCAACTCCGAGCCGGGGATGCACAATCAGAACTTTGTCGCCTTCTCATCCAAAGACGACGGCAGAGACGCCAGCGAAGCCGTGCGCGAAAGCGGCGACCGCGCGCCTGCTTTGCAGGCGCGCATGGGCACGGGCGGAAATCAGGTTCCGCTTGTCGGTGTCCGCCGCTTAACCCCCGTCGAATGCGAACGCTTGCAGGGCTTTCCAGACGGTTGGACAGAATACGGATCGGCTGGCACCGTATTGCGCGACATGGATGAACTGATCGGATACATAAAAGGCGCAGCAGAAACAGGCCGTGAACTCATCAAGCAAGCCGACAGTACCCGCTACCGCCAACTCGGCAACGCCGTCGCCGTGCCTGTTGTGGAATGGATCGCCCGCCGTCTAGTCGCAAACTATCAAGCCGACTGACCACCAGACCAATGACCACACCCATCCGCGCCCTCCAACTCTCAAACGACCCCGCCGACGCCGACCTGCTGGCCGACATCGACGCCTACCGCGCCAGCCTCAGCCGTCGCTGGCTCACGCCCGTCACGCTGGAGCAAGCGTACCGTCAACTCATCGCCTACTACATTCTGTTCGCCCCGTCTCCAGACGGGCAGGGTGAGGGAACCTAACCATGTTCAGTGACGAAGTTCTTGCACTCAACCCGGAACTCAAACCGGCCACCACCTACCGCACCAAAGCCGAGCGCGCGCTAAAGTTGTCAGCCGCCGACGGCTACTACGATTCTCAACTAGAACGCGCCTTCGATCAAGAACTCACCGCCCGCGCCTGGCCGCACTTGCTTCACCCCTTCACCATGCATCTGCCCGGCGGAGTGGACTATACGCCGGACTTCATCGCCTGGCCGGGTGGCGGACAGTCGCCCATCATCTATGAAGTAAAGGGCCATAACCAAATGAAAAACGCCCGCGACTCCCGCACCCGTTTCAAAATCGCCGCCGGCCTGCATCGCTACGCCCGTTTCGTCTGGGTCACGCGCGAATCCGGCCAGTGGATCGAAAAACCCTACTCAGGATCATAGCCATGCCAAAGCCCTACCATGCCGCGCCGCAACTCATCTTCACGCCCTGCACCAAATGCGGGGCAATCATCCAGCGTGACCGCAAGTACATCACCCGCGCCGTCTGTGAGACCTGCCAGAAAGACAACCACCTGCGCCTCACGCAAGCCCGCCGAGCCAATCTCAAGGCCGCCAAACCGGGCCGCAAGCCCTACACCCGCCGCGCAAAGTCAGACCAACCGGCCAAGACCGACCTGCGCGAACATCTCTACTGGGGGAACTAACATGCCAACCGCCGACTTTCAAGGCCGCGCCGCCGTAGGCTGGGACGCCCTGGCCGAACTCCAGCGCCTCACATCTCCAGACGTGCTCTTGCCGCGCAACTGCGCCGGCTGCACCCAGTACGACCTGCCCACCTGTGCGGCCTGCTACGCCCAGCGCTACCCGCGCCAGGACATCCCGCCACAACAAGATCGGCCATGACCACCACGCCCGTCACCGATCGTCAACTGGCCCACTGGCGCGCCATCCGGCCGCGTAGCCTAGCCATCCAGCAATTCACCGCGCAGTGGGTCGAGGAATGTGGCTGTAAGCCAACCTACACCGACATCGGCCGCGCCTTGGGACTATCATCCGGCACCGTCTACTCCCTAGCGCACTACACGCCCGTTACCCGGCGCAAGAAGAAGTCACCCGCAAACCACTACGGCCGGCATATCAAGGAAGTCACGCGACCGCCGGTCCGCATCAATGACCGCCGACTGGCGCAAGCCCTCGCCCTGCTGGGCTAATTCCAGCGGGGCAATTTCATTTTGCCTATTGACACAGTGATCGCAAGTGTGGTAGTATAACTACATCCGGTGACAAATGACTACAGACGACAAGACTACAACGATCAACGCCCGTATCCCGGCCGCACTGGCCGAGACCTTGGCGCTTATGGCATCAGATGATGATCGGTCGCTGTCGTCTATGATCGGCGTGGCTTTGAAACGCGGCGTGGCCGTGCTACTGCGGGATGCAGTGCGGTTTCCAACAGCCGCACAATTTGCCGGTTCAGGCTCCGGCCCTCCGCCTCAGCCAGCGTCGTCAGTTCCCGGTGTAGCTCAACCGGCATCCTGACGCTAACCACGGCGGTTTGTTTCTGGGTAGTAGTGGTTTGTAGTTTTGGCATGATCGCATTTTAACACAACTCAATCATCAAGGATAAACCCAATGAACGACAGAGTACAGGCCGCAATCGATCGCGTAGTATCCGGCGAAGTCTTCGCTGCCGTGGTTCATCTCGGCGGCAATAATGACAACTTCGTTCAGGTCGCCAACTTTGGCAACGGCCTACGTGTCGAAGCGGGCGCAGGCGTCAGCCGCGACTTGGCAGAAGAATTGGGCATGGCAAAAGTGGAATGGTCAGAAACCTACTTCAATCAGCGCCACGCCAAAAACGTCGAAGGTGCTGGCCGCGCCATCGGTTCCATGCTGGACCACATCACAGACGGCACGGTTCGACAACTTAACGTGATCGACAACGACAACAACTACGCCGACGGATCGCCTTACTACTTCTAACCCATGAAGCAACTTCTACCGCTCGTCGTCTGCATAATCCTAATGGCCGCCGTCATCGGCGCGCTGCTGTCCGGCCAATACGCGCCAGACAAGATCAGCGCCGCCGTGTCCAGCGCCGACGAGCAAATGAAGCAAGCCGCCGCCGACTACGCGGCCCAGACCGCCAGAAATCAAATCGTTGTCCCGGCGCAAGCCCAGGCCGACGCCACCAGCATCACGGCGCGCACCCAGCAGCAGATCGACGAGCAGGCCCATCAGCAAGCCCTGCGTCACCAGGGCGAAGTTGCCGCGCTGAGCATCAGCAACACCATGCGTCTCAATGAAGTGGATGCCTCGTACAAGGCCGCTCTGGCCGCCATCAATATCAAGTCAGCGCGCGAAGTCGCAGACACGCAAGCCGCCATCGAAGAGCGCGCCGCCGCTACCCGTATCGCCACCGTCGGCAGTTATGCGCTGGGTTTCTTTCTGGTCGTGGTCGGCATTGGCGGGGCATTCGCTCTCAATCGTCTGGCGCGCAATCGCGCCCGCGTCAACGTCCTGTCGGATGACGGCTTTAATCAAGTCCTACTCATCGACGGGCGCGTGATTCACAAGACCTCACAGCAGTTGGGCGAGTCAACCATCTATGAAGCGCCCACGCTTGTCGAGCGCAGCATCATGCTCCTGGCCGCCGCCGCCATTGCGGTTAAAGAGAAGTCGCTTGATCCGCTGGCTCAGTTGCGCCAGATCACCAGCGTCACCACCAGCAGCGCAGCGCAGGCCACCAATGCCGACCTGCTCAAGTTGAACAACGCGGCCACCGCCGGCTACATCGCCGCTGCCGCCATCAAGGCCCAACCGGCCGCCGCCGCGCAAGTCGCGCGCCAGTCCGTGCAGCAAGCCAGCGCGCAACTATCGCCAGCCGACGACGACATGCCGGAATTGATCATGCTGGACAATCCGGCCCAGCGTGCCCACATCGAGCAGGTTCTGGAGATGAGTCGATGAATCAAATCAACTGTAAATGTGGGCGCACGATCTTGCCGGCCAAAACCCGCATAAATGTAACCTGTCAGTGTGGATGCAGATATAGCAAAGTCAATGGGGGTTGGGTAATGATGTACGACTCATATCCGAGAGTTTCAAAGAAAATCCTGTCCATTCTGATAATCGGTCTTCTCCTTATCTCGCCGTCCGTCGCCTTCGCTCAGGACAACGGCACACCGCTGCCCATCGAGACGCAAGCCGATCAACTCCAGCAAGCCGCCGATGCCGCCATAGCCGCCGCGAAGGCAGCCGTCACCGCCGCGCAGCAAGCGGCCCAGCAAGCATCAGCTGCCAAGGCGCAGGCCGCCTCCGCCCGTGAGCGCGCCAACGCCCTGGACTCGCAAGCCGCGCTGTCACGCGCATCCGACGCTGAACGTCTGGCCGATGAATCAGCCCGCTCGGCGAAGTCGGCCCTGTCCGCCGCCCGTGAAGCGCTGGAGCAATCAGCCCGCGCCGTCACCGCCTTAAAGGAAGCGCAAGCCGCGCAAGCCTCAGCGATTGTCGCGGTCAAATCAGCCGCCGCCAATGACGGACTGCGGTATCAGTCGCTGTCGGACGCGAAGTCGGCCAGTCTTGCCGTGCTCACCAATCAACTCAACGCCATCACCGTCGAGGCCAGCGGCTTGCAGTCCACCGTAGACAAATATCAAATCCTGTCTGCCGCGCTGCTATCCGTAATCGCCTTACTCATTGTGTTGTCAATCGTTATGGCGCGCAAGTCTCAGCCGGTAATCGTGCCCGTCACAGTCTCGGACACGCCAATCGCGCGCACCACCATCGACAACGGCACCGCCGAGGAAGTCCCCGGCGCGACAATAGTTCTATCGCAGGACATGCGAAAACACATCGATCGGTTAATCGCCAGTGCAGGGTAAGGCTATGACCAACATCCAAACATCAACCTCAAACCTGCCCGTGCCGGAGTCGCTTCGCTTGCGGCACCTGCAACTGTCGCACCAGTTGCGACATGCCTTTGGTCGCATCGGCTTGCACGACAATGCCGACTCAACGCCATTCGTGCCAAAGGTCAAGCGCATCGCCTGGACGCAAGACGGAGACATTGCACTTGTCGAACTCGACGAGCAGCGTCTATGGCACATCCCGTCCTCGCGCCTAACCAATGCTGACACCCTGCGCAAGTTGCGCCGCGTGGTCGGTCAGCCCATCGCCGTGCTTGCCACGGACCACACCGGGGCGCAAATCCCAGGCATCTTCTACGTGATCAGTTACGCGGCCCGCCTGGAATTGCCCACGCGCCTACAGTTGACGCTGGCCGACGTGGCCGACATCCAGCCCGATCGGTTACTCGTGCCCATCGGCCAATTCAAGAACACGCCCGGCGTGGCTTATCGCGCGCTGCCGCAGTTGGGCCACACGTTGCTGGGGTCCGCCACCCAACGCGGCAAGACCAGCCTGCTCAATGCGTGGATCGGCGCACTGGCGGCCCGCAACACGCCCGATCGGTACCGGGTGACGATCATAGACGCAAAGGCCACCACGCTCCACCGCTGGCGCGCGCTGCCGCACTGCGACGGCTACGCGGTAGATTTAGAAGGCGCGCTAAACCTGCTGGGCAAACTGGAAGCGCAGGCCGCCGATCGGTTTTCAGTCATCCGCTCGGCCCGCGTCGATAACTGGCTGGCTTTCGACGAGATCAAGCCCGGCCAACTCCCGGCTATACATATCGTCATCGACGAACTACCAGATTTCGTATTGCAGTCCGGCGGCCGTGACGGCGCATTCTCGACGCAGTTGGGCATTCTCGCGGGCAAGGTGCTGGGGGCCGGTATGTTCCTAACGCTGGCCGGCACCGAGATGAGCCATGACGTTGTGTCGCGCATGGTTCAGGCTAACATATCGACCAGGGTCGGGTTCCAAATGGGAGACCGCTACAAAAGCACAGCCGTCCTGCAAACCACCGGGGCCGAGAAGTTACCCGCCATCAAGGGCCGCGCGCTATGGCGCGACACCGACCGGCCTGCCGAACTCACCGAGACCCAGATGGTCTATCTGGACATGGCCGACGTGGACACCATCATCGCGCAGTGCTCCGGTGTTCACGCGCCGCAGCCCGGCGCCGTCTTCGTGCCCACTGTAGACGGCGTGTCCGCGTCACTCGCCGCAGACGTGGCCCGCTGGTGCATGAGCAACAGCACAAGCGTGCGCGCAGTGTGGGAGCAGTTCAAATCGCGCGGCCTGTCTCGCAACTCTGCAGGTCTCCTGCTTAACGAGTGGGCCGCGCAGGGCTTGCTCGAAAGTGTCGGCGTCAACTCAGATCGAAAACTAACTCAAAAGTTTCTGGCTTTGCTCGCCAGTCTCTAACTCAATCACAAAGGGGCAATCACATGACCACGATCTATGTAGCGCTTCCCTTAGCGTCGCTTAGCGGCGACGACAAGGCCATCAATCAAAAAGCCGCCCAAGACTTTCTGTTGGGCGCGCACGCCTGGCAGGCCGACGGCGAAAACTTCTCAACCCAGATCGACGCCGTAGTGCCCGCGCCGCAGCCAGTCGGGGCACTGTTCGACTTCTTGCTGGAAGCCGACGGCAAGATGCGCGCCGACAAGCGCGACCTCTTCAAGCGCGAAATTGGCGTCATTGGACTGGGCATGAACACCGTCGATCTGCTGGCCGTCGAAGGCGGGCAGACCGTCGAGCGTTTCACGGCCGCCAGCCAGTTGGGCGTGCGCCGTTTGCTGGAACTCTCCAACCGGGATAGCCTATACACCGTCGCGGAGATGGATCACAAACTCCGCTCCGGCTCTCTGGACATCAGCAAGTCGCTGCCCGTCTGGGCCGATGAGGTGAAAGGGTTAATCGATCGGGAGTGGGGCGCGGCCTGGCACCGCTTCTCGTCGGTCGTCATCGTCGGGGGCGGGGCCATTCTGCTGCGCGATGTTCTTGGCCGCAAGTTCGGGCCTCTGGCGCAGTTCTCGGATGACGCCGTACTAAGCACGGCGCGCGGCCTGTACAAGTTCGCGCTGATGAAGAAGGCCACCGAGCCGATCGCGTTTGACGCTGGCTTTGGCAGTATCAAAATCTACAGCGCCGCCGGTTCGGTCGTCATGCCCAGCGCCGTCAGCATCGACGGGCGCAGCGCCATTGGTGAACTGGCAGGCCTCAAAGCCGCCGCCCGCCCGCTGCATATCGCCACCACTGCGGGCAAATTCTATGTGGGTGCCGGCGCGCACCGGTTTGGCCGCCCGGTCCAAAGCCTCGATCTCGATCGTGTCAACGGTTCGCCGGAAATGCTGGCGCTGTTCTGCGGGGCCATGACCAAGCACGCCGCCATCGACCTAGCAGAATAAGCAAACCTATGGCTCGTCATCGCAATACTCAGAAGGTTGTGCGCGTCGTCAAACTCACGCTCCAGCGCGGCGCGCACGACCGACTGATCGAACTCATCGAAGCGGCTCCGCCCGGCCACCTGGCCCGCGTGCTCGTCAGCGCCTTACTCACTGGCGCGCAGCCCGCCCAGCCCTACGCCTCCGATGACGCCGCCGAACTGGAAGACTTACTAACTGGGTTATTATGAGCCGAGAAAACCCGGTCACGGTCCAGTGTGAATGGCCCGGCTGCACCGCAACCGTCACACTCAAGCGCGTCTATAACGGTATCCATCTTTGCAAGAAATGCAAAGGACGGCGCGCCAATCAAGATAAGGCCGCGATCAAAGAGAAGGCCGAACTGGCACACCTCGATCGCGTCTGTGCCAACGCCCATGCCGTGCCCATGTTTCTCTATGCGCGGCTAGATTAGGCCATCCCGCGCGGGGCGGCGCGCGTGCTGAGCACCCAAGTCAAAAACCAAAGTCAGTTCAAACCCAAACAAACCCAAATTATCCAGACCGCCCCTGGGTAGGGTATTAAAGGAAGTCACCCATGCTTCATCAATTAGAACTCAAGCCGCTCTATGCCAGGCTTCAAGATCGACTCTCCCGCGCCGTAACGCCCGGCCGGCTGTTCCTGGGCGAGACAGAGATGAAAGAAGTTATCGAAGCGCTGGCGCAGCACTCGCTCAACGAGGCCACCGTTGCCGCCATCGTGTTCGGTGACGCCGAGTCGGTCGGCAAGCAGTGGCGCGACATCCATCACGCCCTGCGCCAGATGCAGGCCGTAAACGCCGAACTCACTACCGCGCTTGACCAGCTGCGCAATACCTTCATCTGTTCCGGCTGCGGCACGCGCCTGCCAAACACCGAGGCCAACCGCCTTGCGCATGTGGCCGCCTGCGACAAACGCACCAGCGCCGAGCAGCAACTGGCCGCGCAACTTGCGACGGCTAGGTCGCGTATCTCTGAACTTGAATCACAACTCAACACGACAAGGATAATGCGCCCGTCTGATTGGATGAAAGAAACCGACTGGCGCGACGAAGTAAAGCCATGACCGACAAAACACCCATCGCCGCCGCCCGCATCCGTGTCGATGCCGCCTTTCAGTCCTTCATCGCCAACGGCGAAGCCGTCTACAGCATCAAGCGCGCCTTAACCGTCGCCATCGCCCAGCCGCCCGACGGCGCAGTGGTCGCCATGCCCAAGACCTTCCTACTCAGCGGCCCCGCCAGTGTCGGAAAGACCGACCTCTCAAAGCGCATCGCGCAGGTGTTAGGTTTGCCGCAAGTCCGCATCGACGGCCGCGCCGTCAAGACGCGCGAAAAGTTGTTTGAGACCATCGACGAGTCGCTGGCGTCCCACAATCTCAGCGCGCAGTATAAGGAAGACCGGGGCGGTATGCCGGCATTTGTCTACCCGCCGTTCCTCGTCTTTATCGACGAGGTGCATCTCGCAGGTGAGAAGGTACAAGAATCATTCCTAACATTGTTTGAGGCCGATGATCGCACCATCGTATTAGACGGAGCGCGCGGCCGGCGGCTCGCCATCGTCGAGAAAGCCACATTTGTCATGGCGACCACCAAACCCGCCGACTTGGATAAGGCTTTCCGGTCGCGCTGCATCGAGGTTCAACTGCGCCGTTACACCGTCGAGGAAGTGGCCGAGATGGTCCGCGCCCGGTACAGTTACCTGCCGGACATCGCAGTAGACCGTATCGCCGCCTGTTCCCGCATGTTACCGCGCGTGGCCTTCGCTATGGCCGAAGACGTACATGATGAAGTGGTCTACTCAGACGAGGAAGCGCCAGACATCAAGGCGTGCGTCAAGCGCGTGATGAACGGTCGCGGCATCCTGTTCGCAAACGGGGTCACTCGTGACGATCTTCGTTATCTGGAAGCGCTGAAGAAGGAAGGCCGCGCCTTGGGCGAGCGGGCCGTCAAGGCGCAGTTGTTCGACGTTGACGAGCAGCGCGTGACAGACGACATCGAGCCGTTCCTGTTGTCGCTGGACATGATCCGCATGACGGGCGGCGGCCGCACCCTCACCCCGCTGGGCGAAGAGTTTCTAAAGGAAGCGAAGAAGATCAAGCAAGATGCCCTCTCCAATGTGAGAGGGTAGGGTGAGGGCATGACCGGCAACACCCACGGCACCGCGCCTGCTAAACGAAC